>WSSedB1CaDRAFT_10000525_pt1 | contig 16431 bp, 12 predicted proteins | sample WetSurSB1Cattail_FD_9460 | JGI IMG/M metagenome (IMG submission 9460)
GCCCCCGCCGCTTCCCGCGCGCGCAGGAAGCGATGAGCGATTATCTGATGTGTGATCTCTCGTTCTTCGGTGGATTCGAGGGCTGTCCGCAGACCTCCACTTGGTTGATCTGTCGTGATCTGCTATTGCATGTCCCCTTCACGCTTGGCCTCAAGGCCTTTCAGGATATCGACTGGCTGCTGCACGCCTTCGCCGACCCCGCCGTTTATAGTCTCAGCGCCGAAGAGCCCCTCGCCATCTTTCACAATGAAAAGACCAGCGCCAGGGTTTCGCTCAAGGTCGACCAGCAGTTCTGTTATGAATGGGGCCAGGAAAACCGCGAATTCTTCTCGCCCAAGGCCTACGGATACTATCTGGTCGTCTTCTGCCTCAACCGCGCGGTGATTGAGGGGAAGGGATGGAAGCTGAGATTCCGTCTTCTTCGTGAAGCGGGCCGGGTCGCGCAATGGCCCTTCAAACTCGTCTTCCTCTCTGGGCTCTATTTGTTTGTGTATCCAATTCTGCGCCGAATCATTTCTCCACGGAAGCTCAAGGTGGTGATGCACTCGCTGGTTCAGCACCTCCGTTCCAGCTCATAGGCCTCTTTCTTGAGCAGGCTCGGCAGAAGCGCTGAGTTTCAGGCCGCCGGAAGCTTCGCAGCATGTCCGGCTGCCTACATGCTAGAACCCATCTCATAAGTGTCTGATGAGCATGAGCCGGCATGCGACGTGGACGAAGCCGAGGAAGTTCTCGATGTGGAACTCCCATCATGTGACAAGTCGGCGATAGCTCTGCATCCAGACAAAGAGCCGCTTGACTTTCCAGCGGCGGCGATAGCCGCGCAATGCACGACCATCCTGGGTTTTCCGCTTGCGATTTGATCGGTTGGGCGAGATCATCTCGACACCGTATTCATTCATTTGCTTGTCGTGCGCATCCGAGTCGTAGGCTTTGTCGCCGATGAGACGTTCCGGCAACTCGTCGAGGAAGCATCCGGCCAGAACAGCTTCCACAAGCTTGCACTCGGCTGGCGAAGCGCTTTCGACAGTGACGGCGAAAGGAAGACCATCACCAGAGGCGATAGCGACGATTTTCGTGCCCTTGCCGCGCTTGGTGGGGCCGACCGCGAAGCCCCCTTTTTGGCGCTCGCGAACGTCGCATCCACGAATGCTTCATCTAGATTCAACCAGCCATGTTCATAAAGGTATTTGGCTAAAAGTTGCAGCGCCTCAACCAAGCTGCCTTCGCCAACCCATTGCTGGAACCGGCGATGGCAGGTCTGATACGGCGGATACTTGGCGGGCATCTCGGCCCACTGCGCACCACGGCCAAGAATCCAGAACACGCCGTTTAAAACCACCCATGTGTCGTGTCAGGGACGGCTGCGGTTGTCCTCGCGCCGCCGAGGACGCAAGATCGGATCCACCCATTTCCACTGTTCGTCTGTCAGTTCCCAACGGCCGTTCGTTCCAGCCGCAGAGGCGCGTTGAGCAACTTCAGTTGCGCAGAATCAAGCCCAGGTAATGTTTATGATATGTACGCTGGTGCAAGTCTGTCTTCGGTTTGGTGGCTGCGCTCATTTGGCCCCAACACGGCGAAGGAGAGCATAATTGTGAGGAGATGAATATTGATGTTTTACATCAAGCCACAGTTCCGTGCAGACTGTGCAATCTAACTCGGCTCGCTCACGAACTTTCCGCGCTCGTTGCGCTCCACGACGCTGTACCGCTCGGAATCCTGCACACAATAGACGAAGACGATCGCACCGTCATCAAACCTAGCTACTCGCTGCAGTTGGAGAGAGAACGACTGAGCGCAGAAAATGTTGTTACCCAGAGCCATCGCACAGGTGATGGTAGGCCCCGTGACAGGCTGTGCCAGAGGCGATCGGGCGCCTGAAGAAGATATATATATCTCGCGACTGGCCCTACCGAAATCAATCCAGCCTTCGTAGCAATCCAACTGCGCTACGCTGTCAGAATTGTAGGATTCTATTTTGCTTTCCGTAAAGCATTGAAAATAATGGTGAAGGTGGAAGCCGCGCCCGCCTCCGCTTCACCGGCCGGCTTCAAAATGCGATAGATTAGTTCTGCCGGTCAATCCGTAGGGGGAGAATCGCAATATCGCTGTCCCAGTCAATTTCAACCGTCTGTCAGAATCTCTGGCAGCATAAGCCGATAATAGAACTTTTCACTTAATAATCGACGAAAGCTGTCCTAACTAACGGGATCACCTCAGTCGGGAGCCGGGATTGGTCCCATGAGCTCAGTTTGAGAACGTGCTAGCACGTTCTTCCGGATTCTAAAATCGAGGACGTTAAATACAGATGACGGGTTTCGGGAACACCATCCTTGTTACAGGCGGCGCGGGGTTCATCGGGTCCAACTTTGTCTTGCAATGGATCGAAAAGACAGACTCCGCCGTGATCAACCTCGACCTGCTGACGTACGCAGGCAATCCGTTGAACCTCGCAGATCTTCAGGGCAATCCGCGTCATCAACTTGTGCGTGGTGATATCTGCGACGCAGAACGCGTTGCGACTCTTCTGCGCATGCACAGGCCGCGGGCCATCGTTCATTTTGCCGCGGAGAGCCACGTTGACCGTTCGATCACCTCTCCCGGGGCCTTTGTGCGCACCAATGTTCAAGGCACGTTCACGCTGCTTGAACAAGCGCGCATCTATTGGGCAGAGCTTGATGAGGCAGACCGGCAGGGCTTCCGCTTTCTGCATATATCGACCGATGAGGTGTACGGCACGCTGGGGCCTGATGATCCCGCCTTTTCAGAGACCACAGCCTACGCGCCCAACAGCCCTTATGCAGCATCCAAGGCTGCTTCAGACCATCTGGTGCGTGCATACCACCATACGTATGGGTTGCCGGTTCTCACCACCAACTGCTCAAACAACTACGGCCCGTTCCAGTTTCCTGAGAAGCTGATTCCGCTCGTCATTCTGAATGCCCTCGCTGGCAAGCCTCTGCCCGTTTATGGAGATGGTAGCAACGTGCGGGACTGGCTCTTCGTTGAGGAGCACTGCGCTGCCATCCGCACGGTGCTCGAGAGCGGGCGTGTAGGAGAGACATACAACATCGGTGGAAACAGTGAGCGCAAGAACATCGACGTTGTTACGACGATCTGTGATCTCGTGGACGAGTTTCGTCCCGATGCGACTCTCGGGTCGCGCAGAAAGCTCATCACCTTTGTTGCTGACCGCCCCGGGCACGACCGCCGCTACGCGATTGACGCCTCCAAAATCAGACGCGAGCTTGGATGGGCGCCGTCAGCGCAGTTTGAAGAAGGCTTGCGGAAGACCGTTGCGTGGTATCTGGAGCATGGTCCATGGGTGGAAGGCGTTCGCACCGGGGCCTATCTGGAATGGATCCGGCAGAACTACGAGAAGAGGGCTTAACGATGAAGGGCATCATTCTTGCAGGCGGATCGGGGACCCGTCTCTATCCGGTGACGCATGTCGTCTCAAAGCAGTTGTTGCCGGTGTATGACAAGCCGATGATCTACTACCCGCTCACCACGCTCATGCTGGCCGGTCTGCGCGACATTCTTATCATCTCGACTCCGCAGGATACGGCCCGCTTTGCTGAATTACTCGGGGACGGCAGCCAGTGGGGTATCAACCTTCATTATGCAGTGCAACCCAGTCCGGATGGACTGGCGCAAGCCTTCATCATCGGGAAGGACTTCATTGGCGGAGATGAGAGCGCGCTTGTTCTGGGAGACAACATTTTCTATGGGCAATCGTTCTCCGCACATTTGCAGCGTGCTGCGACATTGAAGGAGGGAGCGGCCGTTTTTGCCTATCCAGTGCAGGATCCGGAGCGCTATGGCGTTGTCGAATTCGATGAGTCAGGCAAAGCAATCAGCATCGAAGAGAAGCCCAAATCTCCCCGATCGCGCTTCGCTGTCACAGGCTTGTACTTCTATGACAAGGAAGTCGTGAATCTTGCGGCTGCTCTCAAGCCATCGGCGCGTGGCGAGTTGGAGATTACAGATCTGAACCGGCTTTACCTCGATGCAGGCACATTGAAGGTGCAGGTGATGAGTCGCGGAATGGCGTGGCTTGACACCGGTACGCACGATTCGCTTGTGGAAGCCGGACTCTTCGTCCAAACGATCGAACGACGGCAAGGCTTGAAGATTGCCTGCCCCGAAGAGATTGCCTATCGTCTTGGATACATCACGGACGGAGACGTCGAAAAATTGGCTTATCCAGTGCGCAAGAGCGGCTACGGGCAATATCTGCTGGCAATGCTCAACGAGCCGAAGTTTGCGCGGGAGGATACAGAGCTTTGAAGATCAGTGAAACCGCTCTGCAGGGCGCTCTTTTGTTTTCGCCGAAAATCTTCCGGGATAGTCGCGGCGCGTTCTGGGAGACATGGAACCAGCGTGGCATGGATGCGGCTGGACTGCCCGCGACGTGGGTGCAGGACAACTTTTCGGCCTCGAAGAAAAATGTTGTTCGCGGCATTCACTATCAGGTCATTCAGCCACAGGGAAAGCTCGTCCGTGTGACGCATGGCGCGGTGCTCGATGTGGCTGTCGATCTTCGTCGCCGCTCTCCTTCTTTCGGCAAGCATGTGGCCGTTGAGCTTACTGGTGAAAGCGGGCAGATGCTCTGGATTCCTGAGGGCTTTGGTCACGCGTTTCTGGCACTCACAGAGTCCGTTGGCTTTGCCTACAAGGTGACCGACTATTACTGTCCTGCGGGAGAGCGAACCATTGTGTGGAATGATCCGGATCTGGCCATTCTTTGGCCCGTCACTGCGGAACAGGCCATTGTCTCTGACAAAGACCGCGCAGGCGCACTGCTGCGTGACGCGGAGGTGTTTGCATGAGCGTGCGGCGCATCCTCATTGTTGGTTCCGCGGGGCAGGTGGGCGTCGAGCTGCAGCGCAGTTTCGCTGACGCCGGCGAAATCGTTGGACGCGACCGCGACACTGTAGACTTGGCCGTTCCGGAGCAAGTGCGCGAAATGGTTCGCAGCGCCGCACCCGATATTATCCTCAACGCCGCAGCATACACAGCCGTGGACCGCGCCGAATCCGAGCCGGAAGTGGCGATGACAGTCAATGCAGAGGCCACCCGCATTTTGGCTGAAGAGGCTTTACGAACGAGCGCATTGCTGGTGCACTACTCCACTGACTATGTCTTCGACGGATCTAAGGTGGGGCCCTGGGTCGAAACAGACGAGCCGAATCCGCAGAATGTTTACGGAGCAAGCAAGCTGGCCGGGGAAGAGGCCATACAGAACGTCGGTGGCAAGTATCTGATCTTCAGGACAAGTTGGGTCTATGGTCCTCACGGAAGCAATTTTCTTCTGACGATGCTGCGTCTCGGACGCGAGCGCGAATCGCTGAACGTCGTGGATGACCAGATCGGCGCACCAACTACGTCGATTGAACTCGCCAACGCCACGCGAACGATTGTGAACGGCGTTCTGGCTGGCCAATTCGGCGCTGACGCCGACTGGGCCGGCCTTTACCACATGACCTGCAGCGGATCGGTCTCCTGGCGCGGCTTTGCGCAGGCTATCTTCGCACGTGCCCAGAGCCAATTGAATGGCAAGTCACCGACGGTCCATCCCATTCCGTCGAGCGCATACCCCACACCAGCGAAACGTCCGCACAACTCGGTTCTCTCGAATGAGAAGCTTGCTGCGAGGTTTGGTGTTCGCCTTGCGCCATGGGAAGTGGCTTTGGATGGAGTCTTCGAGGCTCTTGGCAGCCGGTAAGAGCCAACGGAAGAACCGGACTGTACTGGCCTCCTACCGTGGAGATTGAGGACTAACAAGCCCCTTTTGGACAAATCACTTGCAAGCCTCGGGGTGGTACAAAAGGAGTGCATGGTAAAGCGAACGAAGCCCGGGGTTGCGCCGCAGCCGGGACAGCCAATCAGTTTGCGCACGCTCGGCGAGTACCTGAATCTGTCGCCCGCGACCATTTCGCTGGTGCTGAACAATGCGCCGGGCGTGCGCTCCATTCCGCAGGACACGCGGGACCGGGTGATTGCAGCTGCGGTCAAGTTCGACTACAGGCCCAGCTTTTACGCGCGATCCCTGCGCAAGCGGCAAACCTACACTGTGGGCGTGCTTGTGCCAGAGCTGAACGACAGTTATTCGGCACAGGTGTTGGGCGGCGTAGAAGCACTGCTCATTGAAGAGGGCTACTTCTACCTCACCGCGAGCCACCACCGCAAGGCAGATCTGATTGAGGAGTATCCGCGCCTGCTGATCGACCGCTCGGTGGAGGGATTCATCTTCATCGACACCATATTGGAGAAGAGCCTCAACCTTCCCGTTGTGGCGGTGGCCGGCCATCGCAAGATCGAAGGCGTAACGAACGTTGTGCTGGACCAGCGCCGTGCCGCCGAGCTTGCTCTCCGCCACCTGTATCAGCTGGGACATCGCAAGATCGCCTTCATGCGCGGAGGCAGCCACAGCTCAGACGCCGATGACCGCTGGCGCTGCCTGATGGCCGTTGCGCGCGAGTTAAAGCTCGCCGTGCCGCCGGAACTGGTGGTGCCGCTGGAACTTCGTATTTCCACGCCTGAACTTGGGTTTGGGCCGACCAACGAATTGATCCAGCGCAGCGGCGACTTTACCGCCATCGTCTGCTACAACGACGTTTCGGCCATCGGGGCGATTCGCGCCTGCGTCAACCACGGCATCAGCGTGCCCGGCGATGTGTCGATCGTTGGTTTCGACGATTCCGAAAGTGCGGCGTTTCACAACCCCAGCCTGACAACGATTCGCCAGCCGCTGGCTCAGATGGGCACCGTGGCTGCACGTATCCTGTTGCAGCGCATTCGTGGCCAGGCCAGCTTTCCTGACATTGTTCCCATCAACCCGGAACTCATCATTCGCGAGTCCACGTGTCCGCCGAATCCAAAACGCGCGCGTGGCAAGCGGAGCTAGCGCGCTGATGCGATCCCGCTTTGCAGTGCCTAGTTGGTTGACGCAAGCCGTTCTGCATCCTGCCTTCGCTCTTACGGGCGTGGTGCAGGCTATCGGCGGTCCTCTGTTGCCATCACTGGCGCCCACGTTTCACCTCAGCGACAGCGAGTCCGGACTGCTGTTCCTGCTCTACTTTGCGGGCACATCGATGGGGCCGTTCTTCTACCGGGTGCGGTACACACGCACCATGGTGCTGGGCTACATGGCCATCGCCGTGTGCTGCGCGGGTGTCGCCATGGCAGGCCATGCGCTGCTGGCTCTCATGTACCTGCTGCTCGGTATCGGCGTGGGCGTGCCCATGTCCGGCGGCAATCTCTATGTTGGGCGTGCGTTTCCTGAGCGCTGTGCACCGATGCTAACACTGTTGAATTTCAGCTGGAGTGCAGGGGCGCTGGCTGCGCCGCTGCTAGCCGCGCGTGTGCTCATGCATCACAGCTATCGCGCTGCGTATTGGCTGCTCGCCGGTGTCGCGGTGTTGACGGCCATTGCTTTTCTCCTGGCCGTCCCCGAGGTGGAAGAACCTCCTCGTGCTTCTGCGCAGGCCACGCGGCGAGCTGCTTTTTTCCTGATTGCGGTCTTTGCCGTGGTGGCGTTTCTTCAAGTAGGCGTTGAGAATACTTCAATCACATGGTTGGCAACGTTCGCCCTGCGTGCGGGCGGAACGGGCGTGGTGCTGGCGGCCGCCTCCACCTCGCTCTACTGGACGGGCTTTCTCGCCTCGCGTGGTCTTTCGTCGTTCCTTCTGCTGCGCGTCAAGGCCGCGCATGTGTTTCGCGGAGCCGTGGCACTTGCGTTTGGCGCGTCCATAACGCTGGCTTTGGTGCCCCTCGCATCGGTGCGAATTGCCGCCATGTTCGTGCTGGGCGTGGCGCTGGCGCCAATCTATCCGCTTGTGCTTGCCGGGTTCTTTGCACGCGCGCGGCACACGCTCGATTCGCGCTGGGTTATGACGGTCTCCGGCTTTGGCGGCGCCACGCTGCCGTGGCTGGCTGGCTGGATATCCACGCACACCGGCAGTCTGCGGCTGGGTATGCTCGTCATTCCTGCGGGCCTGTTGTGCATGGCGTTGGTGGTGCCGGCCTTGTCCAACTCGCCGGAAGCGCCGCCTGCTGGTTCCTGAGAAGCGATCGCAACGAACGAAGAAGGGGAACCGCGGAGGCTCCCCTTCTCGTGTGCAGCGGTGCTTTGGCTACTTCTTGCCTTCAATTTCGTCGGCCAGCGCGTTCGCTCCGTACAGCTTGCGCAGTCCTTCGATCATGCCAGACGAGTGAACGGCGACGGCGCGGTTCTTTGTGCCGTCGTAGACGAAGTCGCCGGCCAACGACTCAATGTTGCCGTCGAAGATCAGCCCCACCAACTCGCCGTCGCGGTTGACCACGGGTGATCCCGAATTGCCGCCTATGATGTCGCCGGTGGAGACAAAATCGAGCGGCGTGGAGAGATCGAGTTTGTCGCGGCCCGCGACTTCTTTCGGTGTCAGGTCGAAGGGCGGCTTATTGCTGAAGCTGGCTGCGCGGTCATAGAGGCCGTAGTAAGTGGTGAACGGAGGTGCAACGGTTCCGTTGTAGGGGTAGCCAGTTACGGTGCCGTAGCTCAGACGTAGGGTGAATGTAGCGTCGGGATAGGCATCCTTTCCATAGACGAGGAAGCGCGCCTTACCCAGCTTCTGGCCCGCAGGCACAAGCGGGCTCGAAAGATCGCGCACCTGCTTCGACAGAGCGCGTACCACCGGATCAGCCCGACGCGCGGCTACGATCATTGGATCGGTGGAGGCGGCAACGGCGTCAGCGCCGCCTTCAAGCAGCGCCTTGCGCACGGCGGGGTCGGCGAGCTTTGTGCCATCCACAAGCGCGGCAACGGTCTTGTCGATATCGCCACCCTGCACGATGGCTTGCAGGAAGGCATCGTTATTGCCGAGCTTCTCCGCATTCAGCTTGAGCGCGGAGGCCATGAACAGCTTCTCCGTCGCGGGATAAACCGGCGCAGGCGACAACATTTGATACCTCAGCGACTCCAAGCCCGCCTCATGGAACTGTGGCAGGCGCTCGCCGTCGGGTTTCTTGACCTCGGCCGAGTACTGCACGAGTTGCAGTGCCAGCGTGAACAGACGGCTGTCAGCGCGGCGGAAGACCTGCGTTTTGATCTCAGGCTGGAGCTTCTCCTCAACGCCGGCAATGGTCTGCCAGGCATCGCCGAATTCCTTCTGCCACTCGGGGTTGGCGGCTACACGCTGCTTGAAGTCGTCTTCGTCGGCTTGCTTTTTGGACACAATGGACTTGTCGGCAAGCGCTTCAATGCGGCCCAAATAGACCTTCAAGCTGTTTTGCAGCCCGAAGATGGTGGAGCCAACCAGCCGTGCCTGCTCCGGCCCCTGCGCTGCAAAGGCCTGCGCTACCGCGACGCGGCGCTGCAGGTACTCGGTCAATGCGGGCTCTACGATGTCGCGCTCGGTTTGAAGCTGCGCCATGGTGTACTGCCGCGAGGTTGAACCCGGATGACCACTGATGAAGATCAGCTCGCCCGGCGCGGCTCCCTTCGCGCTCCACTTCAGGTAGTTGTCCGTATGCAGCGGCTTGCCGTTCTCGTAGACCCGGAACAGTGCCATATCCAGGTCGTAGCGTGGATAGGTAAAGTTGTCAGGGTCGCCGCCGAAGAAGGCCGCCTGTTGCTCCGGCGCGAAAACGAGGCGCACGTCGGTGTAGGCCTTGTACTGATAGAGCCAATATTCGCCACCCTGGTAGAACGAGACGACATCGGAGCGCAGCCCGGTCTTATCCTTGCTCTCTTTCTCGATTGCGGCGATCTCGGCGTCGCGCGCCTTAAGGGCCTTGGCCGGGTCAGCGATTTCTTTGGCTGCACCTTGCACGCGCGCTGTCACGTTCTGCATGCCCACCAGCACATTCACTTCTAGGTCGGGCGACTTCATCTCCTGGTCCGGTGTGGAGGCATAGAAGCCGTCGCGCAGGTAGTCGTGTTCAGCCGTTGAGTTCTTCTGCAACTGACCGCGTGCCACGTGGTGGTTGGTGAGCAGCAGGCCGTCGGGGCTTACGAAGGAACCCGAGCCGCCATCGTTGAGCCGTACGCTCGAGAGGCGCAGATGGTCGAGCCAGGCCTGCGTGGGATGGAAGTTATACTGCGCCGCAAGCTGCTTGAGCGGCGGGTTGTCGAAGGTCCACATGCCTTCCTCGGCATGGATCGCAGGTGCCGCGCCCATAAGCAGGGAAGCGGACAGAAGCAGATGAGAGCAGGATTTTGCAGCGAACATTCGGATCCCTCACGAAGGATGGAGTACGTAATCCAGTATTGGTCCGGAGCGCCGGCAGAAGTGCTTAGCGACAGCGCTCTCGTGGCCAAGCCTTCATGATACGCCGCGCCCCGGCTACAGGGCGCAGCGTGTGACGGCTAGTTCTGGGGCAGTACCAGCACTTCCACGCCAGAGGCTGCGTCCTTTTCGTGGAAGACCAACTCGGTGGCTTTCTGGAACTGCTCGGGCCTAGCTGTCGGAATGTCGGTGTAGGTTTGCGGATTACGGTCTGCGAGCGGAAACCAGGAGCTCTGCACCTGCACCATGATGCGGTGGCCGCGTCGGAAGGTGTGGAAGAGATCGGGCATGGTGAAGTCGATCTCGGTCAGCTTGCCCGGCGTGAGCGGCTCGGGTTTCTCCCAGCTATTGCGGAACTTGGCGCGGAAGGGCTCGCCGCGCAGCAGTTGCTCGTAGCTGCCCATGTGCAGCGGCGGCGCGTCGAGAATGCGCTTGTTGCCGTGTGCGGTGTCCTCGGGGTCGGGGTAGTCCTCGGGGTAGACATCGATCAGCTTTACCACGAAATCCGAGTCAGTCCCGGAGCTCGCCACCTTGAGCTTGGGCGCGATGGGGCCTGCGATGGTCATATCCTCGGTGAGCGGATCGGTCTCATAGACGAGAACGTCGGGCCGGTAGCTGGCGAAACGCTGATCGTCGACCATGTAGCGCTGCGGCACAGTGTCCGTTGTGTAGCCGACGAAGGGAACAGGGTGGTTGGGATCGCTTACGTATTCGTCCACGCTCTTGGGTTCAGTCGGTGCGTCGAAACTGAGCTTACCGCCGGCGTGGAAGTAAAGGGTCTTTGCCGCGGCGGCCTTGGGCGGCCACTGGTCAAAGTGGCGCCACACGTTGGTGCCGGTCTCAAATACCACAGCCTTGGGCTGCGCCGCGCCCTTGCCCTTCAGATAGTGCTCGAAGAAGGGGAATTGCACATTCTGGCGGAAGTATTCGCCTGTCTTCGCGTTGAAGCTCACGTCGCCAAGGTGGTCACCGTCGCTGCGCGCCCAGCCGCCGTGCACCCACGGGCCTTCGACAAGCGTAGTCTGCGTCTCGGGGTTGAATTTGTTAATGGCGTAGAAAGTGCGATACGGACCGCTCAGATCTTCGGCGTCGTACCAGCCGCCGACAACGAGCACCGCGCACTTCACGTTCTTCATGTGCTGCGACAGGTCGCGCGCCTTCCAGTAGGTGTCGTAGGTCGAGTGCTTGAACTGGTCGTTGAAGAGCAAGTTGGAGCCCTTAAGGTAAAGCTTGTCCAGGTTCGCGATGTTGCCTGCGTTCAGATAGAACTTGTAGTGATCCGGTGTACCGAAGTCGAAGCCGACGGTCTCGTGCGGCGTCTCTGGGTTGTGACCCGGCGTGAAGAAGGCGTAGAAGCCAAAGTTTGCTGAGAGCATGAACGCGCCGCCGTGGTAGCCGTCATCGCCCATAAACAAATCTGTCATCGGTGCCTGTGGGCTGGCTGCTACCAGAGCTGGATGCGAGTCGATGATGGAAGCAGAAGTGTAGAAGCCGGGATACGAGATGCCCCAGATGCCCACCTTTCCGTTGTTGTTGGCAACGTGTTTGAGCAGGAACTCAATGGTGTCGTAGGTATCCGAAGCGTCGTCCACATCGTCAGGCGATTTCTTGTCGTCGATGTGCGGACGCATCTCCTGGAATTCGCCCTCGCTCATCCAGCGGCCGCGCACGTCCTGGTAGACGAAGATGTAGCCGGCCTTCTGGAACTCATCCGACGGTCCGAGATGCTTTGGGTATTGATCTTCGCCGTAGGGGCCGACACTGTACGGAGTGCGATCCATCAGGAAGGGATAGGGGCCGGGATCGTTGGGGTAGGCCGAGGTCTTGGGTACGTAGACAGCGGTGAAAAGGCGCTTGCCGTCGCGCATGGGGATACGGAACTCGTACTTGGTGTAGTGCGCGCGGACGTAGTCCTCCTGCGGTTGCTCGGGGGCGGGGGACTGGGCATGCACTGTTGCGAAGGGAGCGGCGCAAAACGCCGCAATAACCAGGGCGAATCCACGGAGTCTCAGCATCGTTTTCAATATTCTCCTGAAGGATCATGATTAGTGCGCGCGGCACGGAGTATACTCTCCCGGGCCGCTCGGGGTCGGGCTACTCTGCGCTTGGCTTCGCTTCTTCGGGTACGATTTCTGGTTTGGTCAACGGCTTGATTATGTCGTCGAGATAGGCTGGTGTGCCATTCACGCGTTCGAGGGCGGGGTAGCGCTCGCCGTCGTGGTAGTCAACCTGCGCGGTGCGGACGAAGTTGTCCGCTTGCACAATCAGGCGGATCGACTCGGACGAATCCTTGGCTGTGCGAATGGCCTTCTGGAGCGAATCGTTCGAAAATATCTCGCCATCAACGGCGATGAGCTTGTCGCCGGGTGCGAGGCGCGCCTGGTCGGCGGGGCCGTTCCAACGCACATCTTGGATGCGGCCGTCGGCTCCGATGCGCAGGCCGATGGAATACCAGCAGTCCAGGCCGCCGTGCCGTCGGTTTTCCGCCTGTTGCAGCGTGCGCTCGCCGGCGGAGGGCTTGTCGCGATAGACCAACCGATAGCCGCCCCGTTCAAGTCCGGCAACATCCGCGCGCGGGTTAATAGCGTCCACACGCTCGTGCAGGAAGGCGGCCCAGTCATACGGCGCAATCTGATTCAGATCCGCCACTAACTCGTCGAAGGTGTAGGGCACAATGAGCGGGCCGGTGTTGCCGCCTTTGCCGAGGAAGGCCTTCTGGAAGTCGTCGAGCGACTTCTTGTCACCGGTCAGTTTGCGGATCAGCGTGTCAGCGTCGAGCCACAGCAGCTCGCCTTCAAAGTAGTAGTCCTGGCTTCGGCGCCAGTTGGACCACGCCACATTGCCGCCGCGCAGTAGACTCGCACCCACAGCGGTGTCGGTGGTGGATCGCCATAGGCGGCCGGGCGTGGCATCCAGTTCGGCTGCGGTCATGGCCAGCACATCGCGGTACTGCTGTGCGGTCTTGAGCCCTGAACGCGCTGCCAGAACGTTGCCCAGGTATTCGGTCATGCCTTCGTACACCCACAGCAGAGCCCCCTGCTGCGCCGTGGCGAAGTCCGGCTGATAGAGGCCAACGGGCCGGCGGTACTTACCGTTCCAGGAGTGGGTGAACTCGTGTGACAGAAGATCGGAGTCTGGCAATTGATGTGCGGCGTCCGAGTAGGCTTTTTCGTCCACACCGTCGTCTGACGACTGCCCGTGCTCCAGACCCTCGCCGCCAGCAACGTCGGAGAGTGTAAGCAGAAAGTGATAGGTGTTGTAGTGGTGCGAGACGTAGAGCGCATCGGCCTCGCGGACAAGGTTGCCAATCTCAGCCAGCAGCGCAGGGCGCAGATTAGCGTCCTCGGGGTAGTCCGCGACCACGTCGATGAAATGCTTCGGCGAGACCGTTGGGGCCAGAGGAAACTCGTGGAAGTACTGGCCGGTGATGAGCGGTGAGTCTTCGAGTTGCTCCACGTTGGTGGCGGCAAAGTGGATGGAGCCGTTGGCCGGCAGCGGGTAGGCGGCAGCGTCGACCGGTGTCAGCGCCGTGCCCACGCTCCAGCCTGTGGGCACCTTTACCGCGGGCTCGATGGGCAGGCTGCGCACGGGCGTGTTGGCCGGGTAAAGCAACAGCTTTTCCCACTCCAGTACAGCGAGCTTTTGCGATACGCGTTCGGTCACGACGCAGTCCAGATGGGCGTGCAGCGTGGTTACGCCCCTGGGTACCATCACGTGGAACGAATAGAGGTTCACGTTATCGCGACGCCAAGGCAGCGTCTGCCCATTGGCGGTGAAGGTGATGCCGGTAATCGCCGAGGCCGGTCCTGCAGGCATGTGCGTGCCGGGAATCCACTCGGGTGTGATGAGCGTAAGGGGGCCGGAGGTCACCGGAAGGTCAATTTCCGCATGATAAATCTTGCGCGGCGCGTCGCTGAGGTCCGCCGTGATCTGGATGGGCCGCTCCTGAGCCAGGGGAGCGGAAGCTGTGAGAGTGAGGATAAGGACGGCAGGAAGACAGGCGCAAAGCCGGTGCAGCATCGACATTTCCGGTGAAATCTCCTGTGTTTCAGGGTAATGTATATGCGTCCGCGGTCGATCTTGGGCCGCATTGTGCAATTCCGTTTGCTTTTCTGTTGGGGGCAGCGGCCCCGGGGCGTTACCCTAAGCGTACAAGTTTGCACAGCTCATTGCGCGCGTGAAGCTGTTTTCCCGCGCATACTTCGTCCCGGTTCCCGCGATGCAGGTGCCTCTGGCGCTGGCAACATCGTAGAGAAGCCGGGATGCGGTGTGTACGGGGAAGAGCTTCAATCACGCGAGGTTGTGTCGAATCCCGCCGGGAAGGAGAACCATGTCCACTGAATTCCGTAATTTTCTCGCGCTCTCCTATGACGAGCTCGAAGAATTAAACCTGCAGGCCAAGGCTGATCGCATCAATCGGGTGTCGATCGACGAAATTCGCGAAAAAAGGCTCAAATACCTTGCCGACGAGAAGCGGATCAAGGCCGTGACGGTGCTGTTTTCGGATCTGGAAGGCCGTCTGCACCTGCTCGACTACGACAAGAAGTTTCTGATCGGGGCCTACGAGAACCTGACCTTCGACGGATCTTCGATCCGCGGCTTTACCGCGCAGAAGGAAAGCGATCTGCGCCTTGGCATCGACTGGAGCGCGTTTTACTGGGTTCCGGCCGATGTATTCGGCACCGGCAAGGTGGTCGTCTTCGGCACCGTGATCGACAAGGACGGCACCCCCTATTCCGGCGATCTGCGCGGCGTGCTCAAGCGCTACTCTGACACGCTTTTCAAGGAAAAGGGCTACACCCTCAACGCGGCCAACGAGATCGAAGGCTTCCTGTTTGCCGGCCGCGACGCCGAGCAGCGCTTCCATGAGACAGGCAAGTTCGAGTTCATCAACACCGGCGGCTACTACCACGTGCTGCCGCTCGACCCGCTCCGCCAGTTCATTGACACTGCTGCTGAAGTGCAGCGCGCCATGGGTTTCCAGAACGAAAAGGATCACCCGGAAGTCGCGCCCTCGCAGTTCGAGATCAACTACGGCTACGGCGAAGTGGTTGCCGCCGCCGACCAGATCCAGCTCTACAAGCTGCTCTGCCGCCAGATCGCCAACAACATGGGCTACACGGCCAGCTTCCTGCCCAAGCCCGTGGTCGGCGTGAACGGAAGCGGCATGCATACCAACGTGTCAATCTCCAAGGACAAGGTGAACCTGTTCTGGGACGAGAAGGGACAGGAGCAGCTTTCTGGCGCGGGCTGGGACTTCATTGACCGCATCCTGTCCAGCGCGCTGGACATCTGCCTGATCCTGAATCCGAGCGTGAACGCCTATCGCCGTCTTGATCCGCACTTCGAGGCGCCGAACCAGATCAAGGCTTCGGCCACGGACCGCGGTTCCATGGTGCGCGTGCCCATCGGCAACTCGCGCTCTATGCGCGTGGAAGTGCGCTCGGTCGCTCCGGATGCGAACCCGTATCTGGCGCTCTACTCGATCTTCAATACCGGCATTGATGGACCAAAGTCCTCCATCGACAACCTGCGCCAGGCGCAGCGTTACCTGCCCGATCACATCCAGGCCGCCATCTCCGACTTCAAGTCGTCGGAGTGGATTGCGAAGATTCTTGGCTCCGATGTGCAGGGTCGTTACGTGGACCTGAAGCAGGCCGCCGCCGATCGTTGCCCCAAGGAACTGGGCACGTTCGTCAAGGCCGCCGAGGTGCAGTTCCACCACGCTGTCTACAACCAGTCGCTCTGGAACTTGTTCTAGAGTGCGGCAAATGCTGACAAGGGGTGGCGGCCAGCCACGGCCTACCGCCCCTTTCTGCTTTTTAGCTTTGTGGATTCAGCGGCTTGCCAGCCACGGCCCCGAGAATCCTCATTGTGCCCTTATGCCCCGCGTGATACAAGCAAGAGAACAGGGAACAGCCGGAGGGGGTCTGGGGAGGCCGGAGCGGGGAAAGTGCACCGCGTCGGGCCTTTTTCGCATTTCTCTTCCCGCCGCTGCCTGATTCTCGGCTAAAGGATATCCCTGCTCGCATGGGCGCCGGTCAATCTGCTGAAGTCGAGACACTCTTCGGCGACTACCCGCTCGACCGCGCCTTCGACGAGATGCGCGAGCCAACGGGCGCGGTGCGGCCTCACTACAAGGCGCTGGCGGAGACGCTGGCTC
>WSSedB1CaDRAFT_10000526_pt1 | contig 16418 bp, 11 predicted proteins | sample WetSurSB1Cattail_FD_9460 | JGI IMG/M metagenome (IMG submission 9460)
GGGTCGTCCAGGGTGGTCATGAAGCCGGCCGGCTTGTTGAGCAGGATATAGAGATGGCTGGTGACCGGTTTGACCGGTTTGCCGTCCACGGTTATGGTGTCGACAGCCGGATCGGCCTTGCTGCCCAGTTCGGTGACGACGACACCGTTTACCGTAACCCGGCCTGCCAGGATCAGCTCTTCGGCTGCCCGGCGCGATGTGATACCTGCTTGGGAAATGAGTTTTTGTAAGCGTTCCTGCATGGTACGGGGACTCCTCATGTATACGGCTGAATCCGGTTTATAAAGCAAAATGGGGGCCGCAGCCCCCATTGATCCGATTTGATCTCGTGAAATCCGGGTTATTCCACAAACCGGGACATGGCCCTGAACTTCTTGTAACGATCTTCCGCCAACTCATCGCCGGAAAGCTTGGCCAACTCCGTCAGGTTGCGGGCAATGGCCTCTTTCAGGTTTTTCGCCGTGGTTTCGTAATCGCGGTGGGCACCGCCGACCGGTTCCTTGATAATCTCGTCTATGACACCCAGTGTAATGATGTCACGGGCGGTCAGCTTGAGAGCGTCGGCGGCCTGGGCTCCCTTGCTGCCGTCGGACCAGAGAATTGCGGCGCATCCTTCCGGCGAGATGACGGAGTAGACCGAGTGCTCCAGCATCAGTACCCGGTTGCCCACTGCAATGGCCAGAGCGCCGCCGGAACCGCTTTCACCGGTAATGCAGACCACCACCGGTGTGCGCAGGCAGGACATGTCGCGCAGATTGCGGGCAATCGCCTCGGCTTGGCCGCGCTCTTCAGCGCCGATGCCGGGATAGGCGCCGGGAGTATCCACAAAGGTGATCACCGGCAGTTTGAACTGTTCGGCCATCTGCATCAGGCGAAGCGCTTTGCGGTACCCCTCCGGATGGGGCATGCCGAAGTTGCGGTAAACTTTTTCCTTGGTGTCGCGTCCCTTCTGATGACCGATAACCATGACCGGCTGGCCGTCGAAGCGTGCAAGACCGCCGATGATGGCGTGGTCGTCGCCAAAGGCGCGGTCACCGTGCAGCTCGGTGAAATCGGTGAAGATCAGCCTGATGTAGTCAAGCGTAAAAGGGCGGTTGATATGCCGCGCCACCTGGGTGGTTTGCCAGCGGGAGAGGTTGGAAAAAATTTCATTGCGCATTTCTTCAATACGATTTTCCAGTGTTGCTACGTCGGCTCCGATATCCAGGCCGTCACGGGCCAGCAGATTGAGCTCTTCGATCTTTTTTTCCAGTTCAACAATCGGTTTTTCAAATTCAAGATTATAGTGGGCTGCCATGTGGGAAGTACCTCATGTGGATAGATAAAAAATCACTCAAAAGAGGTGGCATTATACCCGAACAACCGTTCCACTTCCAGCCTTAAATCATCGCTTGCCATGACATTCATGTTTTCAGACAATGGAAGTGTGGACTGGCTGCGTGCCGGTATCACGAATTCAAGCGATGCCGGAATGCTGCCGTGGTGACGCTCGATGATGCTCTTGAGGGCTTCCAGATGTTGGGACGGGGTCTCGTCCAGACGCAAGGTGAAGACGACCCGCTTGGTCGTTTGCGAACGGACTTCGTGTAGATAGCGGATATCTCCGGCAGGACCGCGTTGCCTCTGCTGCCACTCGCTGGCGCCTTCGCTCTGGCCGCGCACCAGGATCTTGGCCCCTTTTTCCCCGCGCTCCAGCTTGCCGTCGATCAGCAGGGGATCATCGCTTTTCAACAGGCTGACGGCGGTTGCGTAGATGTCCGAGAAGACCGTGACTTCCACGGAACCGGTCAGATCCTCGACCGTGACAAAACCCATGCGATCACCTTTCTTGGTGGTAATCTCCTTGAGACTCGAAACAATCCCGCAAATCCTGACTTCGCCGCCATCGGCCAGATCGCCCAGCCGGGTGATCTCCGCGCAGGCCAGCCGTTTGATGTCCTCGATGTAGCGGTCGAGCGGATGGCCGGTGATCAGGAAGCCGAGTGCCTCTTTTTCAAAAGCCAGCTTTTCCTTGTCGTGCCATTCGGGCACATTAGGAAGCTTGCAGCCGCTGCCGTTGATCTTGACCACCTCATCGTCGCCGAACAGGGAAACCTGGGCGCTGGCGCGTTCCTGCTGGATACGCTGGCCAAAACTCATGGCCGCCTCCAACCCCTCCATCATGGCCGAGCGGACGGCATTGGTAGAATCGAATGCGCCGCACTTGATCAACGATTCGATCACTCGCTTATTGACCCGCCGCAGGTCAACCCGTTCGCAAAAGTCGTACAGACTGGCGAACGGGTCGTCCTGGCGCGCCTCCAGGATAGCCTCGATGGCTCCGGTGCCGACGTTTTTGACGGCGCCCAGGCCGAAACGCATGGAATTGCCGACCACAGTGAAGGTTAGTCCGGATTTGTTCACATCCGGCGGCAACACTTCGATGCCCTGTTCGCGGCAGTCATTTATGTTTTTGATCACCTTGTCGGTGCTGTCCATGTCGCACGTCAGAAGCGCTGCCAGAAACTCAACCGGATAGTGGGACTTGAGCCACGCGGTTTGATAGGCGATCAGGGCATAGGCAGCCGAATGGGATTTGTTGAAGCCGTATTCGGCGAACTTGGCCATCTGGTCGAAGATGGCCTCGGCCTTCTTGGGGTCAAGCCCCTGGGCCTTGGCGCCCTCCAGGAACGGTTCCTTCTCCTTGGCCATGACCTGGGGGTCCTTCTTGCCCATGGCGCGGCGCAAAAGGTCGGCGCGCCCCAGGGAGTAACCGGCCAGGGTACGGGATATCTGCATGACCTGTTCCTGGTAGACGATGACCCCGTAGGTGTCCTTCAGGATCGGCTCCAATTGGGGCAGATCGTAGACAACCTTCTGGCGGCCGTGTTTGCGCTCGATGAAATCGTCCACCATGCCGCATCCCAGCGGACCGGGACGGTAAAGGGCGCAGGCGGCGATCACGTCTTCGAAGCAGGATGGCTTGAGCTTGACCAGCATTTCCTTCATGCCGCTGGATTCCAGCTGGAAGATGCCGGTGGTGTTGCCGGCCGTGATCAGGTCATAGCTGTCCTTGTCGTCATCCCGCAGGATGGTGATGTCGAAGTCCGGGTCCTTGCCGGCCCGCACCAGCTTGACCGCGTTCTCGATGACCGTCAGGTTCTTGAGCCCCAGGAAGTCGAACTTCACCAGGCCGACCATCTCCACGTATTTCATGGAATACTGGGTATTGATGGAACCGGTTTTTTGGTCCTTGTACACCGGCAGAAACTCCTCCAGCTGCCGGGGCGCAACCACCACACCTGCGGCATGGGTCGAGGCGTGGCGGGTCAATCCCTCCAGGCAGAGGGCGGTGTCCAGCAGGTCCCTGATCTGCGGGTCGCTGTTGGCCATTTCATTCAGCTGCGGCTCCTGCTGTAACGCCTTGGCCAGGGTCATCTTGAGATCGTCCGGCACCAGCTTGGCGATTTTGTCAACATCGCCGTAGGCCAGATTCAATGCCCGGCCCACGTCGCGCACCACCGCCTTGGCCTTCATGGTTCCGAAGGTGATGATCTGGCAGACCCGCTCGCGCCCGTATTTCTCGATCACGTACTGGATCACCTCTTCGCGGCGGTCCTGGCAGAAGTCCACGTCGATATCAGGCATGGAGATACGTTCCGGGTTGAGGAAACGCTCGAACAGCAGGTTGTAGGGCAGGGGGTCCAGGTCGGTGATGCGGATGGCGTAGGCAACCAGAGAACCGGCGGCCGAGCCCCTGCCCGGTCCCACCGGGATGCCCTTGTTCTTGGCCCAGGTGATGAAGTCGGATACGATCAGGAAGTAGGCAGGGAATTTCATCTCCTGGATACACTTCAGTTCGATGTGCAGGCGGTCGAAATAGCCCTGTTGTTGCTCCAGCGTCATGTCGGGGTATTTGGCCAGGATGGTGATCATCCGCTCCTTCAGTCCCTGTACAGCCAGTTCCTCCAGCATGTCGTCATGGTTTTTGCCTGGTGGGGGATCGAAGTGGGGAAAGTGGTAATCACCCGTATCCAGCGGCAGTTTCAGGTTGCAACGCTCGGCGATTACCAGTGTGTTGGCGACGGCTTCGGGGGCATAGCTGAACGCGGCGACCATCTCGTCCGGCGATTTGACGTAAAACTCCTCTGCCGAAAACTTCATGTGGGTTGGGTCGCTCATGGTCTTGCCGGTCTGGATGCAGAGCAGGACTTCGTGAGCGCGGGCATCCTCCCGGTTCAGATAATGGCAGTCGTTGGTGGCCACGAGCGGCAGTTTCAGCTCGGCAGCCACCTCCATCAGCCGTTTGTTGACCACGTCCTGCTCCGCCAGGGTATTTTCCTGGAGCTCGATATAATAGCGATCCGGGAACAGTTCGCTGTACCAGCGGGCGGTTTCGATGGCTTCGGCCATCCGGTCCCGGCCGCACTGCATGGCAACCTCTCCCTTGAGGCAGGCCGACAGGGCAATCAGGCCTTCGGCGTGATCCTGTAGCAGTTCGCGATCGATACGGGGGCGGTAGTAGAAGCCTTCCTTGTATCCGGCAGAGGTGAGGTAGGAGAGGTTGCGATAGCCCTGCATGTTCTCGCAGAGCAGGACCAGGTGATAGGCAGCGTCGGAGATGCCTCTGGTGCTCTCGCGTGAGAAGCGGGAGTCGGGTGCAATGTAAACCTCGCAGCCGATCAGCGGTTTGACTCCGGCTTTTTTACATTTGAGATAAAACTCCACCGCGCCGAACATGTTGCCGTGATCGGTGATGGCCACCGCCGGCATGTTCTGGGCCTTGGCCTTGGCGATCAGGTCTTCCAGGCGGATAGCGCCGTCCAGCAGGGAGTATTGGGTGTGAAGGTGAAGATGGATAAAAGGGGCTGATTGAGGTTGTTGATTGGCTTCGGATGGTTCCATGGGTACTGCCTCCCGGCGAATGTGCGTCAAAGATTATGCATCATGCCAAGATGTAGTGTCAAGGAAAGGGGGGAGAACAATATTTTGTTATTTCCTCACTCTATTCATATTCCCTGCAAATTCTTTTGCAAACAATGTCTAAAGCGCAAAAGGAATAAAGACAATGTCATCAATAAAGAAAAAGACCATTCTTTCGCCGCTTGAGGTGGAATATATGGAAAATAAAAAGCTGGTTCTGAATAGAAAAGCGGCGTTCAAAGGATATACAATGCCGGAAGATTCCGTGGCGCTTTCATTCGAACAGCAGGAAGTTCACGATTCTTCCGTCGTTCAGAGATCTTCCCACGCGGTTACTTTCGAAGAGAAGCAGGCCCTGATGCTGGCGTTTCTCGTCCATGTCTAGCCCTGTGAGGTGGTGAAGACTGTTTTTTAGAATTCTGCGTCTGCCTCTTATCTGGGCTTCGTTCCCACATCTATTGGTTCGGGAAGCGTTTCTCTCATATCGGCCTTGCGGATTAAAGACTTCATCAATTCAATAGCGGTGAGATTATTACCTTCGGAAGTATCATTTAAGGTAACCCCCCATATCAGTCTGCCACTTGCAGTGTCAGTTATCTTGGCGGTCAGGGAAACGGTACAGCGATTTTTCTTGTCCATATCGTTGATTAAGCTGGCGCTCTGAGAAAGTGTCCGGACCGTTTCGCAACTGAAGTCATTGACGCTGCCGAAAACCACAGCCGCGATATTATGTACCTGTAATGCGTTCCGCATATCGTCGCTCAGACCTGAACCGTAGAATTTTGCTTCATTCACCAAAGCAGTGGTAGTACTGCGATCAATGACAAAATATCCTTTAGCCAAAAGTTCCAGTGCCACTCGATCAGCTGCCTCTTGGCCGATGTATTTACTGGTGGTAGCTGCAGAATAAAAGGGCATGAGCGCTACCGGTTTTGTGTCAGAAAGAGTTCTGGGCAGGGAATGTATGTCGGAAAGAGGTCTTGTCAGCGAAGATGGGTCCGGAAGAATATTGGACAGGGACGTTTTGTCAGGAGGAGTTTTGGGTAGTGAACAACCTGCCAACAGAATCCAGAGGAAAAACAGACGAATAATTCGTTTCATTAGTACGGTTCCCGCAATCTTTTCGTGATATGTGTTTAATAGATAATTATTAAAATCACATCCGAAGCTGTTTGACTTTTTCCTGAACATCCTTGCGGAAAAAAATCTCGATCCTCATGGTGTCGCGATCCAGCATATTAAGCAGCACGCTGCCCTGTTCGGGTTTTAAAACTATGCTTGTGCCGATACTTTGACCCCAGCCGTATTTCGGATTTAAACCCGTACAAAGCATGCTGCAGAAATTTTCGTCGTTGCCGCAGGTATCCACATCAATCTGCATGAGTTGCACCTGATGGGCCAACTCGAGATTTTGTTCCTTGATCAGCAACAACACAAGTTCCCGTGCAAAACCAGGTAAACAATCTTTCAACAATTTCCTGTTCATGGATTTTTCTCTTCACCCATTACAAGCTTTTCAATTTTTCTCTGACTTTCACAAAGAGAGCAATCAGCAGGGCCATGTTTAACATTACATAGCCGTAGTTCCCTGAGTTCGTGCATATGTATGTATACAAAAGGAATGTGGCTAAAATATGTAATAATTGTGAAGAGTTTTGTGATGTGCACGTTGTGTCGGTTGACAATGCAACCTACTAACCATTTTTTTGGTTTCTCTGTTCTGAAAACTGGTGTCTGACCGGCTTGCCTGGTTTAATTTCAGGGAAAATCAGTGCGCCTTATTGACAGATTTTTCCTCCCTTTGGCGTAACGCTGTTTTGATTGAAGTAAAGGCATTTGTCCCGATTTCACAAAATTATGACATAATAAAGAACTACGTAATTGAACACCTGCCGCAACAATGGAAAAGGAGATAGACATTATGAAAGACAAGCTTGAGCAACTGTTTTACTTCGGTTTGGGTAGTGCCTTGATGGCGAAGGAAAAGATCGAGCAGGCCAGTGAGTCGGCCCGCAGTTCCAGGGAGGAGAGCGAGCGCAAGGCACGCGAGTTCTTTGAACAGGCTGTCACAAAGGGGAGTGAACAGCGGGAACAGGTGAAGGGAAAAATCAAGGAACTGTTGAAGGAGTCTGTTGACGAACTTGGCCTGGCAACCCGTGCCGATGTGGAGGCCTTGCGTGCGGAACTGGCCAAGTTCCGTGAGGGGCAGTCCTGATCCGGTGTCCAGACTGTTACTCATTGTCCGGCTCTATCATCCGGCTCGAATCTACGCTGTATTCCGGGTGCTGCTGACAATTTTTCTTCTGATCCGCAAACGGGACTATTGGCTGGGAGTGGGGCCGCTGGCGCCGAAACCGCTGGTGGCGTCCATCGAGCGGTTGGGAGCGAGCTTCATCAAACTTGCCCAGGTACTGGCTACCCGGGCCGACTTTTTCGACAGCCGTTATCTTGCAGAACTACAGCAACTGCACGATCAACTGACACCCATGTCACAGGAGGACTTTCGCGCTGTCTTCAGCCGGGCCTTTGGTAATGGGGATTGTTTCGACAGCTTTGATCAGGAACCGTTGGCCTGCGCTTCCATCGGTCAGGTTCATCGCGCCCGCCTGCGGAATGGCGATCAAGTGGCGGTCAAGTTGCGCCGCAACCGGATTGAATGGGTCGTGCGGGAGGATATCCGCCTTTTGGGCTGGTTCCTGGCGTTGTTGCACCCGCTTTTTTCGGAATACACCCGCAACTCCATCGAAGCAGTATTGGCTGCTTTCCGCCGGACCATCTTGCGGGAAGTGGATATGCGGGCCGAGCTATCCAATCTGGAACGGTTCCGCCAGGCCTATCCGGCTGTTGCCGGTATCCGGCTGCCGGTTCCCTATCCTGACTACAGCTCCCATGATTCCCTGGTAATGAGTTTTGAGGAAGGGGTACGTTTTGACGATCGGGAAGGACTGACCCGGCTACAAGTCTCCTTTTCCGCACTGATGAAAAAATTGGTGCTGTTTTACACCGAGCAGATGCTGGTCAAGGGTTTTTTCCATGCCGATCCGCATCCCGGCAATCTGCTGGTTACTTCACAGGGCGAACTGGTGCTGCTGGATTTTGGCATGGTCGATCGGATTCCCGGTGCTACCCGCCTCGCCATGATCAACACGGTCAAGGCTGCCTATGAGCGGGACTTTGAACAGTTGGTACAAGCCACCCGCAAACTTGGAATTATTACCGCGGATGCCCCCCAGGATGACTTGACCGCTCTGGCGGAAGATATCTTCCGCATATTTGACAATGAACATCTAAGCGCCACTTCCATGCAGGAGCTGACTTTGGGCGTAATGGATGCTTTGAAAGATTATCCATTCAAATTGCCCCAGGAGATCATCTATGTCATGCGGGCCAGCTCGATCATCGAAGGGCTGGGTACCAGTTACATTGAGAACTTCAACGGAATCAAGGATGTGCTGCCGATCCTGAAGGACAATCTGACACGTGCCCTGGGTGAGCACGACAGCCTCTGGGGGATAGTGGGTCATGAATTGGCCCAGTTGCCGTTTACTTTGGTCAAGGCCCGGCACTTGGTAGATACTCTGCAGCAGGGCGATCTGGTGGTACATCTGACCGAAGAGGACCGCCGTGCCCTATTGCGTCCCGTGCAATCCTGGTTACGGCAGATGACCTGGTGCGCCTTGCTGGTAGCACTGGCTTTTTACCTGCGAGGGGTACAGCATCCTGCCGCGGGCTGGTTGTCGCTGAGTTGTCTGGTGGCCGCTGCAATCCGGCTATTCTGGAAAACGTGAAAATGGGGTGCTGCAGGGGCACTACCGTTTCCCGTCAGTGTGTCTTATAATAGCAACTTCATCAAGTTGCCCTCGATACTGAAATATTCATGCAAGCACCACACAAGGAGGTTATATTTACCATGAAGCATTCACTTGGAGCCAAAACACTGATGTTTCCCACACCCGTCCTGATGATCGGCACCTATGACCGGGAGGGAAAACCAAACCTGATGAACGCTGCCTGGGGCGGTATCTGTTGTTCCGAGCCCCCCTGCGTTACTGTTTCGGTGCGCAAGTCCCGTCACACCTACGATGCCATCGTTGAACGCAAGGCCTTTACGGTCGGCATTGCATCGGAGCCGTGGCTGAAGCAGGCTGATTACGTCGGCATCGCCTCGGGCCGGGACGTGGACAAGTTCGCGGTTGCCGGCCTGACACCGGTCAAGGGCGATCTGGTGGATGCGCCCTATGCCTCGGAATTTCCTGTTGTTCTGGAGTGCCGTCTGCTGCACACCCTGGAGCTCGGTGTCCATACCCAGTTCATCGGTGAAATTCTTGATGTGAAGGCCGACGATGTTGTTTTTGGAGATGATGGTCTGCTGGATATCATGAAGATCAGACCGCTTGTCTACGATGTTTCCCGGAAGGAGTACAGGGGCGTTGGCCCCTTGCTCGGCAAGGCATTTTCAGCGGGCAAAGAGTTGTAAAATACGGGAATACGCGGTGTTGTCCGCTCACGTAACCCGAGTCCGTGACGCCTTCCGGGCTACTTTCGCTTGGAATGCCTACGTTTTGGGCGCCTCAGGCTATGGTACCAACCGTGACGGAGTTCATACTGTTAGAGTTGGGATGGCATTCACAGGCGGCGATGAACTCCGGCATTACGCTCAATCCGCCCTTCAGATGTCACGGACTCGGGATCAAGTCGTACCTTCTGTATTCTTGTTCTCCCGTTCCTCTTCAACCTCGCCCAGATCATCTGCTGACTGCATGCCCAGCGCTACCTCGGGGATGATCCCCTTGCTTTTGTAGATGGGGCGAATTTTCTCCCTGATTGACGGAAGCATCCGGCTAAACATGATGCTGCCGGCCAGACAGGCGATGCCCCCCATGACGAGCGTGGCCCGCGCTCCAATCCTGCCTGCTATGATTCCGGCCGCAAGCCCGCCCAACGGAGTCGTTCCCATGAACGACATGGTATAGAAACTCATTACCCGTCCCCGCATGTCATCTTCGACAACGGTCTGGAGTATCGTATTGCTGGACGCTATCTGGGCCATGAAAGAAAAACCGGCCAGACAGAGAAAGGCCAGTGACAGGTAGAGGTTGCTGGAGAGCGCAAAACAGGCAATTGCCACTCCGAAACAGCCGGACGAGACGGCAATGATTTTGCTGAGTCCCAGAACACTGCGGCGTGAGGCGAGATAGAGAGTACAGGTCAGCGCTCCGATGCCGATGGCGCCCACGAGGAAGCCGTAGGTGTGGGCGCCGCCGTGAAGTATCTCTCGTGCAAAAATCGGCAGGAGAACTATATAGGGCATGCCCATCAGGCAGGTGAGCGCCAGCAGGGCGAGCAGACTCCTGATCGGCGTGGAACTGTAGGCATACGCGAAGCCTTCCCGCAACTCATGCAAGATATGTTTTCTCGTTCTTGCTTTTGCGAGCGGAGTGATTCGTATTGCCATTATAGCGACGATAACAGCCAGGTAACTGGCCGCGTTGATGACGAAACAGATTCCCTCGCCAAGCGAGGCAACCAGTATTCCGGCAATGGATGGACCGATCAGGCGGGCTCCATTGAACATGGAGGAGTTGAGGGCAATGGCATTGCTCAGATCTTCCTTGTTTTCCACAAGGTCAATTACCAGGGATTGACGCACCGGGATATCAAAGGCGTTGACGATGCCGAGAAATGAACTGAAGACGATTATGTGCCAGACCTGGATAATTCCTGTCAGTACAAAGGTGGCGAGAAGAATGGATTGGAGCATGGCGCATATCTGGGTCATCAGGAACAGGCGCTGTTTGTTCCAGCGATCGACCATTACTCCGGCTACGGGAGCCATGATGAAAGTGGGAAACTGGCTGGCAAATCCGGTCACTCCCAGCAGGAGCGCTGAACCGGTCAAGCGGTAAACCAGCCAGCTTACGGCAACCTGCTGCATCCAGGTGCCGATCAGCGAGGTGCCCTGTCCGGCAAAAAAGAGCCGATAGTTGCGGGAATGCAGGGCGCGCAACAGGAATTTCATGTCCACGAACCCAATGCCGAATGACCGGGGTGTCCGTGCCGTGGTTGTTGCTTTGCCGGATGGTTTCATCTGCCTAGTAATACTATCTGTGTTCTTTACCGTCAATCACCGGGAGTTCCGAAGCGTCCCATCCGCCACCCGTGGCTTTTATTAACGACACATTGGCCGCCATACGCCGGCCAAGAATGTTGATGCTGTTTATTTCGACGTTCAGGGCGGTAGTTTGGGCGATGATAACGTTGAGATAACTGACAATTCCGGCCTTGTACTGATTGGTGGTGATTGCCAGTGACTTGCGGGCCGCCTGGAGAGTTTCATCCTGTACGACGGCTTCCTGTTCCAGAATCCTGAGTGCCGACAGATTGTCCTCTACCTCCTGAAATCCGCTCAGAACCGTTTGGCGATACGTGGCTACGGTGGAATCGTAGGCTGCACGGGCTTCCTCCACTTGAGCTCCTCGCAGTCCACCATCATAAATGGTTTCTGCTATGGCGGATCCCAATGCCCACACGCGGTTGGGCCAGCTCAGCCAGTTAGAAATGCTTGATGCAGCGAAACCGGCCGAGGCGCTAAGGGTTACTGCTGGGTAATAGGCAACTTTGGCGATACCGATTTGGGCATTGGCTGCTGCAACGCGCCGTTCTGCTGCTGCTATGTCCGGTCTGCGTTCAAGCAACTCGGATGGCAGGCCAAAGGGAACGGGGGGCGGTGCTATATCCAGCGGGGCCGGTTCAAGGGAGAAATCTGCCGGAGTTTTGCCGATCAGCGTAGCAATGGCATGCTCCAATTGGCTGCGCTGTACGCCCAGATCAATAGCCTGCGCTTGGGCGCTTTTGAGCTGTGTTTCCGCTTGGAGCACATCCGACTGTGAAACGATACCGGCTGCATAGCGGTTCTTCGTCAGCTCCAGGTAATGTTGAAAGGAAGTGACGGTTTCATCCAGAAGCCGTTTCTGGGCGTCGCTGGTCCGCAACTGGAAATAGTCCGTAGCCACTTCAGCCTGGATGCTTAGACGAAGCGACTCAAGATCCGCCGCGCTTGCTTGAGCTGATGCCACTCCCGATTCGACGCCGCGCCGCACTCGTCCCCACACATCCAGTTCCCAGGAAGCATCGGCATTCAGCTGATAGGTCGTAGAAGTACTCACGGACTTTGAAGTAATGCTCCGGGACCGGTCCACCGACGCTCCTGCGGTGACCTGCGGATAATAACCGGCCCGGGTAGCCTGGACCACGGCGCGGGCTTGGCGGAATTGTGCTTCGGCAGACTTGATTGTCTGGTTTGAAACCGCAACCTGTTCCTCAAGTCCGTTTAGCCGCTGATCATTGTAGATACGCCACCAAGCCCCGCGGTTGATGCTGTCGCGCGGTTGCGCCACCTTCCAGGGAGCGCTCTCCTTGAACTCCTGCGGCGCCGTTGTCGTCGGCTTGACATAATCGGGGCCTACGCTGCATGCGCCGAGCAGTGCCGTCATTATTGCCGTTAGTATCGGTTTTATTGTCTTCATTAGGTAGTAATCCTCAAAAGGGCGCGCTCAATAATCCGTCACTTCAGTATAACTCGCTCTTTCTTCAAATATTCGAAGTTTTTTTGTGATCCTTGCGCCTGCGTTTCCGTATCCTGTCCATCCAGATTCTGAAACGGTCCATGTAGAGATAGACAACCGGCGTCGTATAGAGCGTCATCATCTGGCTGAAAATCAGGCCTCCGACAATGGCGATACCCAAGGGACGGCGCAGTTCCCAGCCGACACCGTGACCGAGCGCCAGGGGCAGGGCTCCCAGCATGGCTGCCATGGTGGTCATCATGATCGGCCGGAAACGCAGAAGGCAGGCCGCGAAGATGGCCTCTTCCGGACTCTTTCCCTCGCCTCGCTCGGCTTGCACGGCAAAATCCACCATCATGATGCCGTTTTTCTTGACGATGCCGATCAGCAGGATGACACCAATCATGGCAATCAGACTCATGTCGGTATTGAAGGCCAGCAGCGCGAGCACGGCTCCCACGCCTGCCGAGGGCAGGGTGGACAGAATCGTTATTGGATGAATGTAGCTTTCATAGAGGATTCCCAGCACGATATAGACCGTAACCAGGGCTGCCAGGATCAGCAGGGTCTGACCGGACTGGGATGCCTGAAAAGCCTGGGCCGTTCCCTGAAAACTGCCCCGGATACTACCGGGAAAGACCATTTCACGCTTGGCGTCGTCCATGGCCTTAACAGCGTCCCCCAGGGAATACCCGGGCAACAGGTTGAAGGAGAGGGTTATGGCCGGAAACTGGCTCTGGTGGTTTACTGCCAGGGACGTTGGTTGCGGTTCGAAATGGGTAAAGGCGGAGAGCGGCACCTGGGATCCGGTCGAGGAGGTCACGTAGAGGTCGCGCAGTGTGTCGGGATGCTGCCAGAATTGCGGCGCAACCTCCATCACCACGTGATACTGGTTCAGCAGGGTGTAACTGACCGCAACCTGGCGCTGGCCGAAAGCGTCGTTGAGAGTGTTGTCGATCAACTGCGGAGTGATGCCCAGGCGCGAGGCAGTTGGCCGGTCGATCACAAGATTTGCCTCCAACCCCTTGTTCTGCTGATCGCTGTTCACATCCGCCAGGCCCGGCAGTGTACGCATCTTCTGCAGCAAGCGCGGCGCCCATTCGTTCAACTGGGCCAGGTCATCTCCCTGCAACGTGTACTGGTACATGGCGCTACTACCTCTGCCGCCGACGCGAAAATCCTGCACCGGTTGCAGGACGGTGGGAGCGCCGGCCACACCGGCCAGTTTCTTGCGCAGGCGGCCAATTATCTGCTGGGCGCTGAGGGTACGCTTCTCGAACGGCTTCAATGCAATAAACATGCGTGCGGTGTTTGTGGCGCCTCCTCCTCCGGTAAAACCGATAACGTATTCCACGTCCGGGTCATTGCGTATAATCTCGACCACTCTGGTCAATTTGCCGCTCATGGCCTGATAGGACATGTCCTGGCTGGCCTGAATATTTCCGGATATGCGGCCGGTATCCTGCTCGGGGAAGAATCCCTTGGGAATGATCCAAAACAGATAAAAATTGACTCCGACCGTTACCACGATCAGAACAAGCATTAAAAGTGAGTGGCGCAGGGCCCAGGCCAAGCTTCGCCGGTAGCCGGCTTGCATCAGGTCAAAAGCTCGTTCACTGGCCCGGAAGAATATATTGTGACCTGCCGGATTGTGGGGTTTCAAAAGCGTAGCGCACATCATGGGGGTCAGGGTCAGCGATACCACCAGTGAGACCAGGATCGCGGCGGAGAGCGTTACGGCAAATTCGCGGAACAGCCGTCCCACCATGCCCCCCATCAGCAGTATCGGGATAAATACCGCCACCAGCGAGACGCTCATGGAGAGTACGGTAAAGGCGATCTCGCTGGAGCCGGACAGAGCCGCCTGAAGGGGTGACTGCCCCATTTCCCGATAGCGGGTGATGTTTTCCAATACGACAATGGCGTCATCAACCACAAAGCCTGTCGCGATAGTAAGAGCCATGAGCGAAAGGTTATCCAGCGAATAACCGCACAGGTACATCACGGCAAAGGTAGTTACGATCGAAACCACTACCGCCACGGCCGGAATCAGGGTCGCCCGCACGGTGCGCAGGAAGGCGAACACCACCAGGATTACCAATAGGCCGGAAGCTATAAGGCTCAGCTCCACCTCATGCAAGGAACCGCGAATGGGCGGGGTGCGGTCGAGAACCACTGAAAGCTTGATGCCGCCCGGCAGCGCGGCTTCCAGTTGAGGCAGCAAATCGCGAATACTGTCCACGGTTTCGATGATATTGGCTCCCGGCTGGCGATTGATGATCACCATGACAGCCGGTTTGCCGTTGACCAGTCCCATGGTGCGCACGTCTTCCACTGAATCCACCACTTGGCCCACATCCGGCAAATGCACGGCGACCCCGGACTTGTAGGCAACAATCAGGGGCAGATACTGCTCGGCCTTGCGCAGTTGATCGTTGGTCTGGATCTGCCAGCTTTTCTCGCTGTTGGCAAGTTGACCCTTGGGGCGGTTGACGTTGTTGTTGGAAAGTGCGCTGCGTACGGTTTCCAGGCTGATGCCGTAACTGCTCAGGGCCATGGGGTTCAGTTCCACGCGCACCGCCGGCAGCGAGCTGCCTCCCACGGAAACCTGACCAACTCCCTTTACCTGGGATATTTTCTGCTGGAGAATCGTGGAAGCCACGTCGTACATCTTGGGCTTGTCGACCGTGGGGGAGGTAAGCGCCAGGATCATGATCGGCGCATCGGAGGGGTTGACCTTTCGGTAGGTCGGGTTGCTGGGAAGGTTGGCCGGCAGAAAACCCCGCGCGGCGTTGATGGCGCCCTGGACATCGCGGGCAGCGCCATCGATATTGCGATCCAGATCAAATTGCAGGGTGATGTTGGTCGAGCCGCGGCTGCTGGTGGAGGTCATCTCGGTCACACCGGCGATGCGGCCGAACTGCCGCTCCAGCGGAGCTGCCACCGAGGTGGACATGGTTACCGGATCTGCTCCGGGCAGTCCGGCCGATATGGAGATGGTCGGAAAATCCACCTGGGGCAGCGGTGAAACCGGCAGTAGACGAACGGCGATGACTCCGGCAAGAAAAAGTCCCAGCGTCAGAAGGGTTGTGGCGACCGGGCGCTTTATGAAGGGGGCTGAGATGTTCATGTATATTTAAAGTCCCCCTTTGTAATGGAGGGGACTATTCATTCACTTCCTCAATAGTATGTTTTTTCCCCCACCTATTTGCCAACCGATCAAAAGCCAGATAGATTACCGGAGTCGTATACAGCGTCAGGATCTGGCTGAAGATCAGGCCGCCCACGATGGCGATCCCCAACGGGCGGCGCAACTCGGAGCCGACGCCGCTGCCTACGGCCAGGGGCAGTGCCCCCAACAGGGCCGCCATGGTGGTCATCATGATCGGACGGAAACGCAGCAGACAGGCCTGATAGATGGCATCCTGCGGGCTTTTGCCCTCGCTGCGTTCGGCATCCAGGGCAAAGTCGACCATCATGATGCCGTTTTTCTTGACGATACCGATCAACAGGATAATGCCGATGACGGCGATAACGTTGAGATCGTTGCGGAACGCCATCAGGGAGAGCACCGCTCCGACCCCTGCCGAGGGCAGTGTGGAGAGGATCGTAATCGGGTGGATGAAGCTTTCGTAAAGGACCCCCAGCACGATGTAGACCGTGATTAAGGCAGCCAGAATCAGAAGCGGCAGATTGACCAGAGAAGCCTGGAAGGACTGTGCGGTTCCCTGGAAGCTTCCCTTGATGCTGGCCGGAAGTCCCATTTGGCTGACGGCGTCCTCGACGGATTTTACCGCGTGTCCCAGTGCCGCGCCCGACGCCAGGTTAAAGGAGGTGGTTACGGCAGGAAACTGCCCCAGCCGGTTGATGACCAGCGGTCCGGTGGTTTCAGTTGTTCTTGTAATTGTCGAGAGTGGCACCTTTGCTCCACTTGTGCCGCGCAGATAGAGC
>WSSedB1CaDRAFT_10000527_pt1 | contig 16417 bp, 11 predicted proteins | sample WetSurSB1Cattail_FD_9460 | JGI IMG/M metagenome (IMG submission 9460)
AGAGTAAAGACAGGGCAAGCCGCTTGAGCACACCTAGGGCTGTTGGAATCCGCCTCGGAAAGATATGGCGGAGGTCCGATCCTCTTCCGGCCTATCTTCGTCGAAGCAGTCATCCAGCAGTTCAATGAAATGGGCGTCGTGGTCGATGAGTGGCCGTCCCGCTGAGCGTTTTGGCGACGACCACCGGCTCAGCCCACCGTGATGACGACCTTGCCCTGACGGTGCCGTTCTTCAAGGCAGCGAATCGCATCCGCCGTCTTGCTTAGCTCAAAGCAGCGATCGATCATTGGCTTCATCGCTCCGGATGCCAGAAGCTCGCGCAGGGTGTTCAGGTCCTCCGCGTTGGGCCGGGCAAGAAAAGTCACAAACTTCTGGCTCGTCACACGGGACAGCACCTGCATGCGCAGCAGCCCCATCAGTATCCCGATTCCGCCTTGTTTTACCGGCGCCCCAACCCCGACGTAGATTCCCTTAGGAGTCAAGACACGTCTGATCGCCGAGAGCGGATGAATGGCATAACAGTCGAAGATCACGTCATAACGCCGCGTGCCCTCGGTGAAGTCTTCCTGTGTGTAATCGATCATGCGGTCTGCGCCGAGCGTTCGCACCAGGTCGAGATTCTTCGTGTTCGTAACGCCCGTCACCTTCGCGCCCAGCCACTTCGCAATCTGCACGGCGAAGCTCCCCACACCGCCCGCTGCGCCGTGAATCAGCACCTCCTGGCTGGGCTGAACTCCACCCTTGTTCCGCAGTCCCTGCAGTGCGGTGAGCGCAGCAATCGGTGTTGCCGCCGCCTGCTCAAACGTCACACTCTCCGGTTTCAGCGCCAGGCCTGACTCCGGAGTGCACGCATACTCTGCATACGACCCATCGCGGTGAACCCAGGCCTGTACGCCCTCCGCCTTCGGATTCTTGATGCACATGCCAAATACGTCGTCGCCTGGCTGGAACCGTGTCACCTTTGCGCCCACCGTCTCCACCACGCCGGCTAAATCCACGCCCGGCCTTCCCGGCTCAGCGGCTGTAGGCGTACGAAGCCCAAACATCTTGCGAAACACGTAGGGAACGCCCTTCAATTCGGCGCAGTCCAGTGGGTTTACCGAGGCCGCGCGAATCTTCACAAGAACCCCGCCACCTTCCGGGGTTGGCTTCTCAATCTCTTCGTATTCCAGAACGTCAGGGGAGCCGTAGCGACGGTACAGAATGGCTTTCATGCGAAACTCCATTCTCAAGACGCCCGAAGCATAGCCGCATCAGCCTCCTTGTCCGTGCGCAAGCGCACGCACGCCTGTGATCCGCTGCCGACCGTGGAGCGTCACCGTCGCAGTGCGTATTCAAAAAACAACCAGAGATGGAATTCCCGGCACGATCCACAGTCGTGATCCAATGCCCTCGCCGTTGCTCGATTGGTCAGTTTGCAGGTGGAGGCATCGAGAGGCTTACCTGCCGTTGCTCGCTGTCATTGTGCTGGGCTTCCGCCCTGTCTGATGACTTCTTCGAGCGGCCCTCTTCAAGGGCCATCGTGGCCTCCTTCTCGCCTTCGCGGTCCCCTAACTCCCGATAAAGCAAAAGGGCCTGCGCGTAGAAGTCCCGAGCATTCTTTGCACTGCCGAGTCCGGCATATGCCGACCCCATGCTGATCAAGGTCGCTGCCTGGGCATTCTTGTTGTCAAGGCCCCGCTGAATCTGCAGCGATTGGTCAAACCAGTAAAGGGCCTTCTTCCGGTTGCCCATTGCAATGTAGACGGTGGCAAGGTTATATGCCGCAGTCGCTTCATAGCTCTTGTTATTCAATGCGGAATAGGCTTCTCTAGCCTGATTGAAGAATTCAAGAGCCTTCTTGCCTTGGCCGTCTGAGAGGTAGGCGAGGCCGAGATTATTCAAAGCGGCAGCTTCGCCAGATCGGTTCCCAAGCTCCCGATAGATCGGAAGCGCGGCTCGATCGTAACGCAAGGCGTCGTCAAAGTCCTTCAAGACTCTAAAGAGTTCTCCAATCTTGCCCAAAGCGGTGGCTTCCTGATCTCGGTCACCCAGGCTGTGCCAGAGAGGCAGCGCATCCGTATGTGCATCGAGAGCTTCCTGGTACCGACCAAGTGCGGTCAGCGCCGCACCCATCTCGGTCAGGACAATGGCTTGCCCCTTGCGGCTGCCTATTTGTCGATATAGCGCAAATGCCTCTGTAAACTTAGCTTGCGCGTCCGCGAAATTGGATTGGGTGAAGTAGATAACCCCAATCTCATTCAAGTCATTCGCTGACGAAAAGAGATCATTTGCCTCCTTCGACCTCTTCAAGTGCTCCTGCAACCCGGCGATCCCGGATTGTCCTTCAGCAGGCGGGGAAGAGGAGGCTGCGTCGAGCGATCGGGTGAGTTCGTGTCTTGCCGCCGTAAGGCCGGCAGAAGAGATTGATCCAGGCGTAACTGTGAGCGTGACGATGATCGCCCGCAGCAAACCGAACAGGATTCTCCTATGCATGGTGTGACCTCCGGTAATCGATCTGTCGCCCAGCAAGTTTCAGTGGGTGCCGGTGGCCTGCCGGGTTCGGGGAATGCACGCTAATCTAGCGCGATTGCTCTGCAACTGCAAACGAATAATCTCCAACCGCGCTCGATCGGATAACCGAATGAACCAATCGCTCGACTCTGCATTGTTGAGCTTTCTCAGCCGTCGCGCCACTGATATGTCCTAAATTGTCTTTGCCTTTCCCGCACACACGGAGTATCGTCGCGGCAATTCCCCCTTCCCATCCATTTGGGACCTCAGGACTGGAATCCCTGCTCCTCGACGAGCCAGTCGGAGATCCACAGCAAGCGGAGGTTCAAATGAGATTTACCCGATTCCTTGCCGCAGCGACCGTCGCTGCAGCATGCCTGGCGCCTGTCTGCGCCCAAACCTCGTCCCCCGGCTACCACACCGTTGCCTGCTTCAAGGTCAAGCCCGACAGCGGTGCAGCCTACCGAAAATTTGCAGCAGATGAAGTGCACAAGATCGCCCAGGGCCGCGTCGACAGCGGCGAGATCACTACGTTCTACCTGCTGCGGGCTGTTTTTCCCCAGGGTCAATCCACTGAGTGCGATTACATGGCCATAGCGATGTACTCCGGCATGCCCCACCTTTTGGGCACCGAAGAACTCTCAGCCGCGATCAAGAAATCCGGACTGGCCATTACCCCGGAGGACTATGTAAATCACCGCAACGCGGTCTCCACGCTGGTCTCCGCGGAAGTCTTCCAGAATCAGGCCTACGTCGGCACGGCTAAGAGAGGCGACTACTTCGAGGTCAATTACATGAAGGTAGGCGACGCCGACATCGACGATTACATCAACTACGAAAAGAAGATCTGGAAGCCCCTCGCAGAGGCTTACCTGAAGGACGGCAAACGCACCGGCTGGTCGCTCAACCTGCGCGTCATGCCCGCCGGCTCCGATCTGACCTACCAGGCAGTCACTGTCGACATCTTCCCCAGCCTGGATGCCGTCTTCGCAGACGATCCGCAGTTCTACGACCGCTTCAAAAAGGCCCACCCTGACATGGAATTGGGCACCACCTTCGAGCAGTACGGAAAACTAAGAGCCCGAGCCCTGATTAAGCTTTTCGTGCTTGAAGATCTGGTAACAGCGAACAAATAGAAGCACAAACCCCACGCTCCGCGGCCGCTAGTCTCTGGCCGCGGAGCCTCAACAGGCCATCCGACGCGCGCCCATATCAGTGCATGTGAATATGCTCGTCCGGCGGCACAGCAATCTTCGTCTTGCCGAATTCAAAACTCTTGAGCGCAACCGGCACCAGAGCTTCCGTATCCTCGCGCACCTGGTAGGTGCTGTCCACTTGCACGTTCCTGAAGTGTTGCCGGATGCCGCTAGTGGGCCACCAGATTTCGATCTCCTCGATCGAATTTGCCTGACCCACGCCGATGTGCTGCCGCATAGAGTTCCCGCCAAAGCTCGAAACCGATCCCACCGCGCGGTAAATGGATCGCGCTCTGCCGTTCTCGCGCACGGTAACACGAATCCGCGCCCCATAGGCTGCTCTATTCGACCGCACGCCTTCCAGCATGAGTGTTACCCAGTGATTCCCATGCCCCGGATTCTTGTAGAGCACCGGCATGAACCGGTCACCTTGGAAAGCTCCTCCTAGTTCCTCAAACACATCTTCGTTGCCGTTGTTCTCAATGTCGGCAAACGCGATTCCGTGCCCCTTCTGCAGATTTCCAAAGCCTCCTGAGGTGGTTACGTCCTGAAAGTGCGCGCCGCGGTCATTGCGAAACATAGGCTTGGCCAGCAGACACTCAAATGACGAATCGCCCACCCCCAGGTACACATCCAGCCAGCCGTCGTTATCCAGGTCTCCAAAGTTGCCGGCCATATTCGTAATTGAGCGGTCTAGTCCGGCGGCATGTGGCACATCCTTGAATGTCCCGTCATGATTGTTGTGGAACAGATGCGAGACCGAGGCCTTGTTCGGCTTGTTGAACTCGAAGAGCCCCACATCTTCCATCGACGTCGTCGAGTAGCCGCCGGCAAAGATATCCAGCCAGCCGTCGTTGTCGTAGTCGAAAAACCACGTGGGAAAGGTGTAACGTTTCCCGCCCAGCCCCGCCTGCTCCGTCACGTCGGTAAACGTCCAGTCTCCCGCCTTCGGATGCTCACGATCGCGCGGTCCGTCATTGCGGAACAGAAAGCTCCGGCCAAACATCGCTGACACGTACAGATCCGGCCGGCCGTCGTTGTTGTAGTCGCCCCACGCCACACCCTTCACAAAACCCAGGTTCACGCCCAGCTTGTCCGGCGCCGCCCCCGGCGCTTTCACCAGCGTGAAAGTGCCATCGTGATTGTTGTGGAACAGCTGTGAGGGATGCACGTCGTCAGGCTTCGATTCGTGGCCCACAAACAGGTCCAGCCATCCGTCGCCGTCGTAGTCAGCCCATGCCGCCGCCTGGCCCGGATGCGCAGTCATCAGTCCTGCTTCCTCGGTCACATCGTCAAAAGTGCCGTTGCCATTGTTCCGCAACAGCGACAGCGGATATTCGCCAAACTTACCCCACCACGCGCCGCGCAGCACCAGCACGTCGGGATGGCCGTCGTTGTTGTAGTCGGTCAGCACCATGTTCAGCCCGCCTAACTCATCGGCCAGCCCGGCTTCCTTCGTTCGGTCGGTGAACGTTCCGTCCCCGTTGTTGTGGAAAAAATGCATAGGGTCAAGCGGTCCCGAGGACGAGATCATCACGTCCAGCAGCCCGTCGCCGTCAAAGTCCTCCACAATGGTTCCGCCTGAAAGCTCCATCGCATGAATACCCGCGATTCCAGCCACATCTGGGAAATTTCCGATGTTGTACTCTGACTCGAACCTCTCCGGCGGCGCCAACCATTGTTTCGGCACGTCCTCTGGATAACGGCCCAACTGCATATACCCAATATTCAGAAGCCAGCGTGCCAGGTAGCTGTCCGGATTCAGTTCCAGCACCTTCGTGTATTCGTGCACCGCGCCTTCGGCGCCCGCCCTCTTCTGGTGCACCGCTCCGCCATGCAGGGGCAGGATGCACGAAAGCGGGTTATGCATGCCAACGCAGTTCTCCTGCTCACCCATCCGCAGATACGCCAGCGCCAACTCCTGGTGAATCTGTGCCTGAATTTGCTTTGGCACTTTATCCAGGTTGGCGTCCATCAGCTTCACCAGGGCCTCCAGTGTATCTACCGCCTGGTTCGGCCTACCGGCGCGCGTCTGCTCGTTCCCCAGTTCCATGCGCACGATCATCTGATCCCGCAAGGAAAGATTCTTTGTCAGCAAAGCTTCGTAGTAAGGGATTCGTTCGCGCGGTTTGTTTGGGTCCGCTCTCCAGTCGCTTTCGCTGAAGAGTGTGCGCAGCCGCTCACCCATCCGCCGTGCACCTTCCAGGTGGGGCAGCGGCGCAATCGGAGCAGGTATCTTGTCGTCGAGCTCTTCCTGGCTCAAAACGTCCGGCAGGTTGTCCCGCGTGATCTGGCTCGCCATGCCATTCCCAGTTCCGGTAGGCACAGGCGTCTGGGTCAAATCGACTTGGGACTGCTGCGAAAAAGCGCACACTGCAACTGCTTGCCAAAGAACGAGTGCGGATACCCGCGTCGATTTGCGAAGCTTAGTCACAAGTCTCTTCCGCCCAATTCGAATTGAAGTCGCCAAACAAGGCTAATCCATGCCGCAAGGGCCTGAACACATCTGTTCCTCCTCTGCATAGACCGTGACACAGCACACAAACTCCTGCGCAATATCCACTACCCTAGTTACGTGAGCACTTCGCCCATTTCGATCCTCTCCCGGTTCTCTCCGCTGGAGCATGAGCGCTTTGCCGCTCATCGTGAACTTGAAGCGCGCCTCAAAGCCAGGCTTCGCGGTGATGTGCTGTTCGACACGGGCTCCCGAGCTCTCTTCGCCGCCGACGCCTCCAACTACCGCCAGCTTCCAATCGGTGTCATTTACCCGCGCGACGCGGTGGATGTGCAGGCAGCGATGGACGCCTGCCACTCCACCGGAGCCGCCGTCCTTCCGCGCGGCGCTGGAACGTCGCTCGCCGGCCAAACCGCCAACGTTGCCGTGGTCTTCGACTTTTCCCGTTACATGAACGCCCTGCAGGGCATTGACCCCACTGCGCGCCTCGCCGTCGTCGAGCCCGGCATCGTCCTCGACCACCTGCGCGACGCCGCCGAACGTCACCACCTCACCTACGCGCCCGACCCCGCCACGCACTCCCGCTGCACCCTCGGCGGCATGATCGGCAACAACTCCTGCGGCACCCACGGCCTGCTCGGTGGCAAGGTCGTAGACAACGTCGAGTCCATGGACCTCGTCCTCTACGACGGCACGCACCTCACCGTCGGACCCACCTCGCCCGGGCAGCTCGAAAAGCACATCCGCCATGGCGGCCGCGTGGGCGAAATCTACACCGGCCTCGCCCGCATCCGCGACCGTTATTCCGACCTCATCCGCGCCCGCTTCCCGCGCATCCCGCGCCGTGTCTCCGGCTATAACCTCGACGAACTCCTCCCTGAGAGCCACTTCAACGTAGCCCGCGCCCTTGTCGGCAGTGAGGGCACCTGCGCCACCGTCGTCTCCGCCACGCTCAACCTAACAGACAGCCCGCCGCATCGCGTCCTCACCGCGCTCGGATTTCCCGACGCCTTCCTCGCTGCCGACGCCGTTCCGCAGGTGCTCGAGCACGGCCCCATTGGCCTCGAAGGCTTCGACGGCTTGCTCCTCGACTTCATGCGCCGCAAGGGCCTCGCCGTCGATGAGGTCGCGCTGCTTCCCCCGGGCAACGGTTTCCTCCTTGTTGAAATAGGAGCCTGGACCGCCGAAGAAGCCCAGGCCAAAACCGAAGCCCTTGTCCGCGCCGTGCAAACGTGGTCGTCCGCGCCCACCGCGCGTACTTACTCCGCTGAAGACGCCGCCCACGTCTGGCATGTCCGCGAGTCCGCGCTCGGTGCCACCGTCTTTGTCCCCGGTGAGCCCGAGGGCTGGGAGGGCTGGGACGACTCCGGCATCCCGCCCGAGCATCTCGGAGCCTACCTGCGCCAGCTCGCCGCTCTCATGCGCGAGTACGGCTACCGCAGCCCGCTCTACGGCCACTTCGGCCAGGGCTGCGTCCATCTCCGCATCAACTTCGACTTTCGCTCTGAAGAAGGTCTGCGCAAGTTCCGCGAATTCCTCGACCGCGCTGCCGACCTCGCCATCAGCTTCGGCGGTTCGCTCTCCGGCGAGCACGGCGACGGCCAGGCCCGTGCCGCACTGCTCCCCAAGATGTTCGGCCCCGAGCTCATGCAAGCCTTCCTCGAGTTCAAGGCGCTCTGGGACCCCACCAACCACATGAACCCCGGCAAACTTGTCGATCCCGTGCGCGTCTACGATCCCATCGAGAACCTGCGCCACGGCCCAGACCCCGCCGGCCACAACCACACCCCGCTTGAAACCCACTTCGTCTTTGCCAGCGATCAAGGCTCGCTTGAGCGCGCCACCGAGCGCTGTGTCGGTGTCGGCGCCTGCCGCAACACAAAGGACGGTGTCATGTGCCCCAGCTACCGCGCCACGGGCGAGGAGCAGCACTCAACCCGCGGCCGTGCCCGCCTGCTCTGGGAGATGCTCGCCGGAGCTCTCCGCGACGAAGGCTTCCAAAGCGAAGCCGTCCACGATGCCCTCGATTTGTGCTTAAGCTGCAAGGCCTGCAAAACCGAGTGCCCCGTGCAAGTCGACATGACGGCCTACAAATCCGAGTACCTCGCTCAGCGCTACAAGGGGCGCCTCCACCCGCTCCATCACTACGTCTTCGGATTCGCCGACAAACTCGCACGCCTCGGCTCCCTGACTCCAGCACTCACCAACTTGGTGCTCACCGGTCCGCTCACCAGCCCGCTCATCAAACATATCGTCCGCGTTGCCCAGCCTCGCCAACTCCCCAGTCTGGCGCCGAAAAACTACACCAAGAGCCGTAAGAGCAATGCCCCCCTGCCCACGAACCCGGGTGCCCCAGGTCTTGAAAAGACCTGGGAAAGCACGGACCCATCACGGTGCGAAGCGCAATTGGCCCCACCGCAGGTGGTTCTCTTGTGGCCGGATACGTGGAACAACTACTACCATCCGCAGTCGCTGCAGGCCGCCGAGCAGGTGCTCACAGAGGCTGGCTTCGCTGTCCGCACACCTGCAAAACACATCTGCTGCGGCCGCGCCCTCTATGACTTCGGCCACCTCGACATTGCACGCAGTTATCTAGCCAATGTGCTCTATACCATGGCGCCTGAGATCGAAGCAGGCCTTCCATTCATTTTCCTCGAACCCAGCTGCGCCAGCGTCTTCAAGGATGAGCTCCCCGAACTCTTCCCCAACGACCCCCGCGCCAAGCGGGTCAGGGAACAGGTCTGGCTCCTCGCCGACTGGCTCGCCGCCAGAGCTCCGGACTTCGTTAACGGCCGCCTCGCGGGCCAGAACATCCTCGTCCACGGCCACTGCCACCACAAGGCCGTCTTCGGCGGACCAAAGAGCGAGATCGCCCTCCTGCGTCAGGCCGGAGCCACCGTCACGCCCATCGAGTCCAGCTGCTGCGGCATGGCCGGCCCGTTCGGGTTTGAGGCCGACAAGTTCGAGCTCTCCAGGACGATCGCAAACCTGAGCCTCATCCCCGCCGTCGAATCTGCCAGCGCCGATACCGTCATCGTCGCCGACGGCTTCAGCTGCCGCGAGCAGATCCACCAGCTAGGCCACCGCCAAGCCCTGCACTTCGCTGAAGTATTGGCGAACACGCGCTCCAAATAGCGCACCTTCCATCGGCAAGTAACATCACCGCCCACCGGAATGTCGCGCTGTCGTTCGGCTCACAGGTCGTCGATGCGCAACTCCACATCTGCGCCTTGCCAGGCCGTCTCAAACGCCTGCCGAACCCACGCCGCCTCGTAGTCGCGCTGCTGGCGATTGAGTGCTTCTGCCAGACCGAACAGCGAGCGCGGATTCCGCGGATTCTGCTCCAGGTCCTCGCGAAACACCTGTTCTGCCGCTTTCGCGTCTCCTGCCCGCAGCAGCATTCCTCCCAGCGACTCACGCACGGGGTAGTACCAGTCGGCAGGCTCGTTATAGAGCAACTTGTCCTGTTCGGCTGCTGCTTGCCGCAGGAGGGTGATCGCATTCTCTGTCGTTCCGCGCGCAGCGGCAATTCGCGCAGCAAGGATCGTATCGGCCAGTTGGTAGATCTGCCACGAGTGGTTCTCTACCGGAGGCATGAAGATCGTCTCCCGTGGCTCCGCGCGCTCCAATGCAGCCAGTTGCTTCTCGAGCGCCTCAGCCTCATCGACCTTTCCGTGCGCTGCCAGTGCCATGCCTCGTCCGTAGAGCCAGAATGCCTTCAGCACGGAGATCGGTTCAGCCGGTTCCTTGATCTTGAGCAGATCGTCCCATCGGCCGCAGCGGACGGCCATCTCTACCGGCATACCCAGAAAGGGAGCAACCATAGGCATCTCGTGCAAGGCTGGTTGCAGTACTGTGGCAAGCCTGTTTGCTGATTCGCGTGCAGCCGCGCAGTGCCCCTGCATGCTGGCAGCAACCGCGCCAAAGTGCAGATTGTGCGAGTAGTACATCATCATGTACATGCCCTGCGCGCCTGTCGCGGCAGCATAGGCTTCGTCGGCCTTTGCGGCAGCCGCGTTCTGCTCGCGCGCACCGCTGAAGTTCCCCGTCCGTTCGTAGATGTGCGATGGCATGTGCACCAGATGACCCGCGGCTGGTGCCAGTTGTGCAATCTGATCGGCTTGGGCCAGCGCGCGCTCCGGATGCGGCGATGCCTCTACCGCGTGAATGTAGAGATGCATCGCACCAATGTGGTGAGGATCGTGCCGCAGCACATCCTCGAGTGTTGCCACAATCTCATCCGTGCCCGGGGCAGGCGTTCCATCTGCGTTCCACAGCCGCCACGGCCGCAGATTCATCATGCTGTCGGCAAACAGCGTGGCTGCATCCAGATCGTCGGGATACTTGCGGCGCAGAGCGCGCATCGCATTGGAGTAGTCCACATCGAGCTGGTGATAATCGGCCTTCGCGTCGTGCGAAAACCGCTTCGCCATCGCTTCGATGTAGTCTTTCTCCGCCTGTGGCGCGTCAACGCTCAGTGCCCGCGCCTTGTCCACCGCATCCGCTGCCAGTTTTTCCCGGTCCGGATCCACGGGCAGGTTGTAGTTCGGCCCCACGGCCAGCGCCAGTCCCCACCACGCCATGCCAAGTTGTGGATCGAGATCCGCAGCCTTCTGAAACGCGCGCGCGGCCTCATCATGATTGAAGGCATACACCAGCCGCAGTCCCTGGTCGAAGTACTTCTGCGCCTCCACGTTCCGGCTTGAAACCGGATGATGCAGATTGCTCAATCCATCCATCAGGAAAACGGGTTTCGTGCCAGCAGGATCTTGTGCCCAGCCCAAACAAGCTGCCAGAAACACAGCAGCCGTCGCTAGTGCCTTCATTGCGACCTCCTCGGTGCAGGGAAAAGGGGAATAGGGGAATGACCGCATACTAGCTGGGGAAGACAGCACCAGCAACCCGATTCTATCTTCCATAGATCTCAGAGCGCGGTCCGCAGTTGCAGGCCGCGCTCCGATGTTCAGCGTTGTTTAGCTCTTCTTCAGATCCGGAAAAATCGTCACCCGCAGATGCGTAGCTCCATACGGCACCAGCGTGAGCTCTTTCTCCGCACCCAGCGCGTGGTCTGCCACCTCCGGCAGCGGCGGCGTAAACACCTGCTTCGCGTCCTCCGGATTCACCTGCAGCTCCCACCCGGCAATCGTCCTCCCCGGTGCCGTAAGCGTCACCGGCGGATCCACCCACGGGTCCTTGGTCATCGCTTTACGGCGTACCGTCACTTGCGCGTTCAGCCGCGCCTCGTCCACCGCCAGCCCGTAGTTCCACGCGCTCTTGGGCATCGCATTCCAGCTCGGAAACTCCGGCGTCGTGTACTTCTCCTCCACCACCGGTGTCCACTCCGGTTCGATGTTCAGTGCAAACACCAGCGGCCCGTGCTCCACGCACACGCCGCTCTGCGGCCAATGTGAAACAGCCGTGCGCATCGGCAGAGTCAATGTCACCGTGTCGCCATCGCTGAACCGCCGTGCGAGCGTAGCAAACCCATTGCGCACCGTCCCCAGCGCGACCGTCTTACCGTTCACCGCCAGTTTCGGCTCCGCGCACCACGCAGGAATCCGCAGAGACAGCGGGAACTCCACCGCCTTCGCCGTCTTCACCGTCAGATGAATCTGCTCGTCGAAGGGGTAGTCGGTCTCCTGCGCAATCTCGATCTCCTGCGACTCAGTGCCCACTGTCGCCTTCACGCGTGAAGGGCCATAGAGTGCCGCCGCCAGTCCGCCCTTTGTGTCCTTCATCCACATCCTGATCACGTAGTTCGGATACAGCCGGTGAACATCTCCGCCGCAGCACGCCGTACGCTGCCCTGGGTTTGGCTGGAATGCCATCATCCTCCCGCCGTGCTCCATCACGTTGTGGTCTGAGTTCAGCGTCGCCAGAAACTGGTTCGGGCAGCTGAAGTACTGCAGCGCCTTCCAGTCCTTCTTCAGCGCGCCAAATCCCGCGTTCATGCACGCGCGCTCCACGTGGTCGGCCCACTGCGCATCGCCTGTAGCCATCAGCATGTAGCCCCACGACCACGTGTGGTCCGTGATGTCGCAGGTCTCATGAGAGTCGAGAGCAGTGCGCGTACGGTAGAACTCCGACGTCGAAGGCACCCCGTCAATCAGCATGTGGTGGTCAAAGATCCTCCGCTGCGCCGCCAACGCAAACTTCAGATACTCGTCCTTGCCCGTGTAGAGATACAGAATCGCCGGCTGCTTCGCCGTCTCCACATAGGTCACGCCGTGCGCATCAATAGGCGTCGCCGCAAACACGCGCAGCGGTGTCAGATCGCCGCCGTCCGCGCCCGGCTTGGTCACCGTCAGGTAGTCGCGCCAAGCATTCTCCGCCAGCGTCAGCAGCCGCGCGTCGCCTGTCCGCTCATATACCCACAGCATGTCCTCCACGTTCGTCACGTTGCGGATCGGCTTGCCGTAGTCCGTCTTGTCGTTCAGGTAGTGCTTGCGCAGCGCCTCCACCGCGTCCGGATTCGTGCCCGCATCTGCGCTCGCCGCCAGCCCGCGAAAGAAGATGGTCTGCGGCCAGCGATGAAAATTCTCCGTTGCTTCCTTCTCGCCGAACTCCGGGCGCGGACCCTTGAAGAACTGGGGCCCGAGGTAGCCGTCCGCGTCCGCGTGCTCCAGTGTGTAGCGCAGGTAGGTTTGCACCTGGTCCAGCAGCTTGCGGTCGTCCAGCACCAGCGCCAGCCGCGTCGCGCCGTCAATCCAGTAGGCCTTCTGCTCCCACGGCCACCACGACTCGCCCTGCTCCTCGCCCGCCCAGTACGCCTCCGTAAACGGCCACGAAATCTTCGGCAGCTGCGATCCCAGCTCCGCTGCCTGCTTCTCGAGATACAGCCGTAGCCAGCCCTCCGGCCTCACCGCACCCGGAGCCAGCGGCGTCATCGCCGCAAACCGTGGCCCCGCCGTCGCACTGGCCTCCGCCGCCGCATACGCGCTCGCGCCGACCGCCGCCATCATCGCCGAACTCATCAACGTCAGCCGCAAAAACTCCCTGCGGTCCATCTCGCAAACGGGGCCCTCGCACTTCAGCGCATCGTGTTCCGCCACGTCATCCCCCTGAGTTGTGATTGTTTGTGATTGCGTAAGGCGTTCGCACGCCGAAAAGGACGCAACTCCGCCGCGCCCCAAAATCATGCCCCCCATCATAGTCCGCAAACCTTCTGGCCTGTTCGGCCTACCCTCTGCGCTACCATGGAGACAATCCACCGCGAGGCCCGCGCATGTTCGTTGTCGTCTGGCAGTTTGAAATCGCTGAAGACAAGATTCCCGCCTTTGAAGCCGCCTACGGCCCCGAGGGTTCCTGGGCCCAGCTCTTCCGCACCTCGCCCGACTACCAGGGCACCGAGCTGCTCCGCGACGCCTACATCCCCGGCCTCTACCTCACCATCGACCGCTGGGCCAGCGACGACGCCTTCCGCGCCTTCCGCAAAGCCCACGACGCCGACTACGAAACCCTCGATCGCGCCTGTGACGCCCTCACCACCCGCGAAACGCGCATCGGCGCTTACACGGGTTAAGCGCGCTCAGGAAAACTTTCCCTTTTCTTCGCTTTTCGCTATCATTGGCTCTAGCGTGCCTGCTACAATCCCATCGAATTCACCGCAAGCCTACGCGCCTTTTGTCTCTTTGCACCGCGGCCGCGCCAGGCGTGCATTTCGCTTATTTTGAGGAGTTTCCCGCCATGGCTGTCGTCGACGATCGCGCTAAAGCAGTAGAACTCGCCCTCTCCCAGATCGAAAAGCAGTTTGGCAAGGGCTCCATTGTCCGTCTCGGTTCCAAGGAAGCCCTTGTGCCGATTGCGGTGATCTCTACCGGTTCCATCAGTTTCGATGCCGCCCTCGGCGTCGGCGGTTTCCCGCGCGGCCGTGTGATTGAGGTCTTCGGTCCCGAGTCCTCCGGCAAAACCACCATCACTCTCCAGGTCATCGCCGAGGCCCAGCGCGCCGGCGGACTGGCCGCCTTCGTCGATGCCGAGCACGCCCTCGACCCCGCCTATGCCCGCAAGCTTGGCGTGGACATCGACAACCTCCTCGTCTCGCAGCCCGACTCCGGCGAGCAGGCCCTCGAAATCACTGAGGCCCTCGTCCGCTCCGGCGCCGTCGACGTCCTTGTCGTCGACTCCGTTGCCGCCCTCGTCCCCAAGGCCGAGCTCGATGGCGAAATGGGTGACTCACACGTTGGTCTCCAGGCCCGCCTCATGTCGCAGGCCCTGCGCAAGCTCACCGGCACGGTTTCCAAATCCCGTACCTCGCTCATCTTCATCAACCAGATCCGCGAGAAGATCGGCGTCATGTTCGGCAACCCTGAAACCACCACCGGCGGTCGCGCCCTCAAGTTCTACTCCTCGGTCCGGGTCGATATCCGCCGCATCGCCGCAATCAAGGAAGGCGACGCCGTCACCGGCAACCGCACCAAGGTCAAGATCGTCAAGAACAAGGTCGCCGCTCCCTTCCGCGAGGCCGAGTTCGACATCCTCTACGGCGAGGGCATCAGCCGCGAGGGCGACGTGCTCGATTTGGCCGTGGTCCACAACATCGTCGAGAAGTCCGGCGCCTGGTACAGCTACGCCGGCGAGCGCATCGGGCAGGGCCGCGAAAACACCCGCACCTTCCTCAAGGAAAACAAGGACATCTTCGCCCGCATGGATGCCGAGGTGCGCAAGAAGCTCAACATCGGCGGCGTCGCCAAGGCCGACGTCCCAGAAGTCCCCGCCGCCGGCCCCGCAGAAGCCAAGGAAGCCGTGCGCCCCCGCAAGGGCTAGCAGGGGCATTAATGCTTAAGAAGGCGGCTGCGCTCAGCAACCGCCTTTTCCTTCGCGCCTGGATAACCGCGCAAATTCTGCTCCCGCCGTGCTTTACATCGCTCACCCGCGGTCCTAGAATTCCCGGTTCCCCTAGTGAGGAGGAACCTTGACCGGGACGCGCAAGAAGTTCTCGTTCGTACTTAGTGGCGCCGGGCTACTCACTCTGTTGAGCGGATGCCTTATCACCCCGCCAATTCCCCTAAAAACTGCCACCCAGACCGCGGCAGGCCAATCCCTTAGCCTGCCCAATTTCAAGCCGGTCCTCGGGCAAACCACTCGCGCGGAACTCGAGCAGCAGTATCGCGGCTTCGCCGTGTACTCAGAAGTGCCCCAGGTCTTCTNGGCCAATTACCGCATCTCCAAATGGGCGATGGTTGCCGGAATCTACGGCATGGGCGGCCCTACCGATGGGCGCCTCTGGAGCACTCGCACCCTCGTCGCTGAATTCGATGTGCAGGGCCGCCTGAGCACCTTCAACGATCTCGAAGGCTCCGCGCTATTCCCCCGGCTTCAGCAAATAGTGGGGTCCGGGGTGATGCCCCCGCTTGACATCTCTCAGCCGATCATTCTCCCCGGTCCAATCGGCCCCGCAAATCCGGCGATCAGCATCGGCACATCCCAATCGCTCGAGCTGGTGATGAGCGCCACCAGCCTGATCATCCGAGTCCCAGAGCACGGCGAAATGGTCTACGAAATGCGCAAGGGCCCGGTCGTCCTTGCGCGCGCCAACATCCTCTCCGTTGCTGGAGGCTCAGGTCTGCGCTTGCTCCTCGCGCACAAGAGCCCTTTGGGAAAGCAAATCCTCGTGCATCTCAGCGCTGGTCAGGAGCTGACTTTCCTGCGCTGGTATCGGCAGACAGCCAGCCCGTCCTCTTGACCCGCTGCCTCAAGTTCCGCAGAATGGGCGTCCCCCAGCCAAGTCGCTGCTAGAATCCCATTGGAGGTGCTTTGATGAGTGTAAAAGCCCTTTATCCCGGCACCTTCGACCCGCCGACCAACGGGCACCTCGACCTCATTCAGCGCGGGTCCAAGCTCTTCGAGCACCTCACCGTAGCCGTGCTCAACAACCCCGGCAAAAATCCCATCTTCACCGTCGAAGAGCGCGTCGAAATGCTCCGCGAGTCCACCGCCGCTATCGCCAACGTCTCCGTCGCCACCTTTAACGGCCTCATGGTCGACTTCGCCCGCCACCTCGGCGCCACAGCGGTCCTGCGCGGCATCCGCGCCATTTCCGACTACGAGCACGAGTTCCAGATGGCCCTCATGAACCGCCGCCTCGCGCCTGAAATCGAAACGGTGTTCCTCCAGCCCGCCGGCCGCTACTCCTTCGTCAGCTCCCGCATGCTCAAGGAAGTCGCCAAGTTCGGCGGCGACGTCACCGGCCTCGTCCCCCCCAACGTAATCAAGCGTCTCCGCACCCGCATCAACAGCGCGTAGGGGCTTTCTTCAGCCTCCCGTCAAAAGC
>WSSedB1CaDRAFT_10000528_pt1 | contig 16406 bp, 15 predicted proteins | sample WetSurSB1Cattail_FD_9460 | JGI IMG/M metagenome (IMG submission 9460)
AGCGCCTGACGAATTTCGGACTGAAAAACAACAATCAGCAGGATAATCAGAACCGTCCCCAGTTGTTGAAGAATCCAGCTCGTCATATACAGACCAAGAAAACGGGTGGCGAAGTAAATCAATGTTACCACCCCTAATCCCAACAACACCTGCATGGCACGCGTCCGGTAAAACCACGAGTATAGCTGGTAAAGCAGGAAGGTCATGATCAGGATATCGGCTACATCCTGGATGCGAATATACGGCGGTGCCACGTATCAGTTCTCCTCTGATTTTGCGCTCGGCTTGTGGATCGACTTATATTCCGGCACGGTCACGGTTGAATTATTGCATTCGGGATCAGGAACGTCGTGGTCAGGCGGCTGGGAGGGGGAGAAATGCGACGGAAAGTAAGGCCCGGCGGCAGGATGATCATCCAGGAATTTTCCACACCGAGCCCAGATCTGTTCAGGTGGATTTACTATTTCTATTTCCGACGGCCGCTGCCGATGTTCGGCGGTCTTTTTTCACGCTACAACGCCTACAAATATCTGCCCGACTCCGTGTTGGAATTTCCATCGATCGAAGGATTCTCCCGCATGATAGCCGAGACCGGCTTTCAAAACATCCAAGTCTGCGAGCTTACCTTCGGTATCGCCAGCATCTACGTCGGGGAAAAATAGAGCGCTAAACCTTAAAGCGGTTTTCCGTTCCCGCCAGAAGCCGCTTGATATTTCCGTGATGTTTGACAATCACAACTGCGGAAATGATCAGTGTTACCAGAAATATGGTCCTGTCGCCATCCAGAAACGCCACGGCCAGCGGCATCACCGCCGCCGCCATGACAGATCCCAGCGAAACATATCTCCAGACAAGCATCAGCCCCACAAACATCGCAAGGGCAAAAACCACGGCCAATGGTGAAAGCACCAGAAAAACTCCCAACGCGGTAGCGACTCCCTTTCCCCCCTTGAACATCAGAAAGACGGAAAAAACATGGCCGCAAAAGGCCGCCAGCCCGACCCAAGCGGCATACTCGACCGGCAGGGAATAATGCTTGACCAGCAGCACCGGAATAGCCCCTTTGAGACAGTCACCAGCCAGGGTCATGGCTCCAACCGAACGTCCAACCGTACGATAGAGATTGGTAGCGCCAATATTGCCGCTCCCCTCCTTGCGCACATCAACCCCCCGGATCTTGCCCAACAGCAGTCCGGTCGGTATGGAACCAAGCAAATAAGCGGCCGCGAGCATGCCCACGAATGTTATGTGATCTGCTCCCATCAAAGCTTGTCGATGACCTTTTTGACATCGGGTACAAACTTGCTGTTGGAATACTCCTTCAACAAACGGGAATATATCTCGCGCCCTTTTGGTTCCTGCCCCTCCTCAAGATAGGCTTTGCCGAGATAAAAGAGTGTTTCATCACTGCGCGGCAGGTCGACAAAACTGTACAGAGCCTTTTCAAAGCGGGCGATAGCGGCTGGATATGATTTGGTCCGCAAGTAATACCTGCCCACGTAGAGTTCGTACTGAAGCTGTTTATCGCGACACGCGCGGATCTTCTCCTGTACCTCCAGGGTGTTTGCTCCGTTGGGATATAGTTTGAGGTAAGATTCAAATATGGCCAGTGAATTCTTGACCGGTGTTTGATCCGTGTCGATCCCCTTAATCTGGCTGAAATAGCTCACCCCCTGACCGAACAGGGCGTATCCGGCCAATTCGTGACTGGGGTGCAATTTGCGGAAATTCTCATACTCGGCCGCAGCCTCGATGTAGTCTTTGTTGAGAAAGTAGGCATCAGCAATATTGATCTCTGTACGGGCAGACATCTCGGGCGCAGGAAAGCTCTCCTTGACCCGTTTCCACTGTGCCAGGGCATCTTCGTATCTCCCTTTTTGAAAAGATACCTCGCCATCCCTGTACAGTTCGTCGACCGGTTTGTTCAACTTGAGTTCTGAACACCCCTGAAGCAGTAATATCGTGCCGATGAAAACTAAAAAAACCTTGAATCGCATCTCCATACCTTCCCCATGCGTTCTGAAATGTCTCTATTGACACCCATCTCTTACAGGATACCCTCGCCAAGCTTGTCAGCCAGCAGACGGGCAATAATGCCGTGAGGCAGCCACACAGCCGGAGCGGTCGGCTTCCACGAGCCATGCACAATCAGCTTGCCGGTTGACTTAAAAACCACCTTGGACAGTTCGGCACACACAAGTTGCTTCTGGTCGGCATGCATCCCCATCAGCTCGGCCGATGCGGCCAGCATCAACTCTGCCTGTTCCCGGGTATTGTGATGCGGCCAGGATGCAAAATCGAGCATTTCCGCAACGACCGGCGACGCCAGATAGGCATCTGCACGTTCCAGCATTCGCTCCAGGGTTTCCCCATCTTTTAACAAAGCCCGGCAACGCTCGAAGAGAGGTTCGGCCGCATCACCTAGGGTGGCGCGAATAGCGCTGAGAAGCGGATAGAGCGAGATTTCCACGCCCAGAAAAAGTGCGCTGGAATTGGTCAGAATCTCGGGACAATTAAACACTGCGGCAGTTATTCCATTTTCTGATGCTTCCTTGGCAATATCTTCAAGGCGTATCTTGGCCCACCCCTGAACGTATGGGGTGTACGATTGCCAGAGGAATTTGCCACCCACCAGCACCTCGGTGCCGTGATAACCGTAGGCGGAGTAGTTGACCCGCCGTCCTGCGGCGCTGTTGCGTTGACGCAACGCAGCGGTTTCTTCGATCAAATAACGGAAGGTATCGGCGGAAACCTCGTTAAAGCTAGCGTCACAGAGCCGCCCCAGATCACTGTTCCAGAAATCGGCCGACGCCAGGAATTTGTCACCGGTACCCTTGAAAACGCGGTTGAGCAACGGCATGAAGACCCGCGCACGAGGGATTCCACCCGCCATGGTATGGGAAATAAGGACATTGGAATTGACCGGTATCATGGAGTCAAGTTGCTGGGCAATCTGTCGCAACGCTCCACGAAAACGCGCCGTACCGGCAGCCCTGGCCTTCCCGATGACGTCAGCTCCAATCTTGATTGATCTCCAGTCGTCTGGCTTGGCTTTTTTGAGTTGCTCCGCAATTGATGGCTGCCCATCAACCGACTCCATGTCAAATCCGGCTTCCAGCGGAACATTGATAATCGTGCCGCCCAGATTTGCCTCTGCGGCTGCCAGTTCCTCGGTAGTCAATGGACGGAGTGTGCCATCCGGGTCACGCCGCCCCACAGTCATACCGATCACGGTCATACCGATGCGTTTTGCTTCATCGACCAAACCGTTCGCATAACCGCGCCCGAAGAGTTCTCCCGCCAGTACCAAAACATCCCCAGCCTTATATCCCGCCACTTCCGGCAACTGCTGCATTGGTCTGTAATCAGTCATCTGTTCCTCCGCATTGAGTATCCAGCTAATAAGGTATACTGAAGAATAACTCTTAACACGAACCGCCACGGAATGTGAACAGAAAAAGCTGATTCCCGCTGCGCGTGACAAGATGTCAAAAGCGTGCTATCGTGCACTTCACAGTAGGATGAATGGACAGACTTGATACCTATTTAACAGATGGAACTATTACCCGAGTGGCAAAGGACAAGCCCCCCACAACCCAGGCAATACGGCACTTGCGGCAGGAGAACGTCGCTTTTACTGGTCACCTCTACACTTATGTAGAAAAAGGAGGCACGACAGTCTCGGCGCGTGAACTGGGAGTTGATGAGCACCGCGTGATCAAGACGCTGGTGATGGAGGATGAGCATCGTTCTCCCCTGATCGTCCTGATGCATGGTGACAGGCAAGTGTCTACCAAGGAACTGGCGAGGATTATCGGCGCCAAACAGATCACCCCATGCACTCCGGAGACGGCTCACAAACATACCGGCTATCTGGTGGGCGGCACATCCCCTTTTGGGACACGCCGACAAATGCCGGTCTACATGGAAGAAGGCATTGCCGGATTGCCGGAGATTATTATCAATGGTGGGAAACGTGGCTATCTGGTACAGATGGCACCGGCGGAATTGATCAGGGTGCTGAAACCGACATTGGTGAAAGTCGGCATATAAGGAAAGGGCAGACAATGCTTCGTAAGGCTCAAATACATGATGTCAAGGATATCCAGAAGTTACTGGTAATCTACGCCAACAGAGGCGACATGCTTTCGCGCTCCCTGTCGGAACTGTACGAGTCACTGCGAGATTTCTATATCTATGAGGAAGACGGCAAGCTTCTGGGAACAACCGCTCTGCACATCGTCTGGGAGGATTTGGCGGAAGTACGTTCCGTGGCTGTTGCCGAGAACATGACCCGCACCGGCATCGGCAGGAAACTTGTTCAGGCATGCATTGACGAGGCCCGCCAACTGGGGTTGAAACGGATCTTCTGCCTGACCTACCGGCCCGATTTTTTTTCGAGCCTGGGCTTTCGCCTGATAGATAAATCAGAGCTTCCCCACAAGGTCTGGGGTGACTGCATCAAGTGTGTCAAGTTTCCAGACTGCGATGAGAACGCCATGGTTCTGGACCTTTGAGGTGAATTTTCTAACAAAAACGTGTACATCTACTCTTTGTGGCTGATGTATAAATAAAACGGGGCGACCAATTGGCCGCCCCGTTTTATTTATACAGCGGCATATCGAACGACGTATCCTGCCCTACCCTTCGCTTTGCGCCTTGAGCGCTTCCATCTGATAATGGGCCCGCAGGGCATCGACGATTTCGGCAATATCCCCGGTCATGATCGCATCCAGCCGGTAGAGCGTCAGCCCGATACGATGGTCGGTCATGCGTCCCTGGGGAAAGTTGTAAGTCCGAATGCGTTCGCTTCGGTCGCCGGACCCAACTTGCTGTTTGCGGTCAGCCGCCAGTTTGGCGCTCTGTTCGTTGAGGATAGTGTCCAAGATGCGTGTTTTAAGAACCTTCATGGCTTTAGCACGGTTTTTGATCTGGCTGCGCTCCTCCTGGCAAGCCACCACCGTGCCGGTGGGCAGATGTGTGATGCGCACAGCCGAGTCAGTAGTATTTACATGCTGCCCGCCAGCACCGGAAGAGCGATAAACGTCAATCTTCAGGTCAACAGGATTGATTTCGATATCAACATCCTCGGCCTCGGGCATGATGGCCACGGTGCAGGCGCTGGTATGGATGCGTCCCTGGGCCTCGGTCTCCGGCACGCGCTGCACACGATGGGTGCCGGACTCGTACTTGAGCTTGGCAAAAACACCTTCCCCTTCGACAGAGGCAATGATTTCCTTGAAGCCGCCCCGTTCCGACTCGGAGGCCGAGATCGTCTCCACCTTCCAGCGGTTGGTGTCGGCAAAGCGAGAATACATGCGGAACAAATCGCCGGCAAATAGTGCTGATTCGTCACCACCGGTGCCGGCGCGGATTTCAAGAATAACGCTCTTGTTGTCGTTAGGATCCTTGGGAAGCAGCAACAGCTGGATGTCGGCCTCAAGCTGTTCTTTTTCTATCTCAAGGCTTTTCAACTCCTCTTCGGCCATCTCCTTCATATCCGCATCGGCAAGCAGTTCCCGGTTTCCCCCAATCTCCTCCAGCACCTTGCGGTAACGGCGAAAAACCGTCACCAAATCGGTCAAGTCGGCGTGTTCACGGGACAGCTTGCGGAATTCGGGTTGATTGGATATGACCGTCGGATCGGATAACAGCGCCTCAAGCTCTTGGTAGCGACGCTCCAGCTCTTCAATCTTGTCGAACATTACACTAAACCTTTCTTATATGATTTCACCATGGAAGAGCAGATAAACCGGTTACGGAAGTCATCATCCGGCCGCCGCCGACGGTCTGTCATGAAGTACGGAACCCTTGCTTGATGAAAATTGCAGTTAAACAACTAATCTATCATCAGCGAACCCGGCATTAACCTCCAGCGCCTCATCCAGCGACCTGATGGCCACTTCCAGTTGAGCATCATCCGGTTCGCCGGTGGTCAAACGCTGCAGAGCCAGACCAGGCGTGATGATCAGTCTGACCAGCGGATTTGCTTCGTTTTTGGCGCTCCATTTGAGAAACTCGTAGGAGATGCCGGCAATCAGCGGCAGCAGCACGATGCGTGAACCGGCCTTGAGATAGAACGGCCAGAGCTTGGGAATCAGGGAGAAAACTGCGATACTGACCAGCATGACAATCAGCAGAAAGCTGGTGCCGCAACGCGGATGCAGCCGGCTGTAACGGCGCACATTCTCCACAGTCATCTTTTCTCCTGCTTCAAATGCAAAGATGGATTTATGTTCGGCGCCATGATACTGAAAAACCCGCTGGATATCCTTCATACGAGAAATGGCCCAAATATAGAGCAGAAAGACGACCACCCGGATAAAACCGTCAACCAGGTTGAAGACAATATTGTTATCGCTGATAAAGGCAAGCTGCGTCAGTAATTTTGTGGCGTAGAGCGGAAGAACGAAAAAAAGGCCGATGCCAAAACCGAACGCAACCGCCATGGTGCCGGCCATGGCCCAGGATGATAGTTCCTTCTCACCCTTTTCCCCCTCTTGCTCCTCTTCGGCCATAGCTTCGTTTGCGGAGAAGTTTAGTGCCTTGATACCGGTTATCAGCGACTGAAACAGCGCCACCGCGCCACGCACGATCGGTAATTTGACGATCGGATAGCGCTCCGACAACGGAACTACCGCCTCACGCTTTACCGCAATCTCGCCATTCGGCCTGCGAACGGCGATGGCCACAGAACGCGGGGCACGCATCATCACGCCCTCAATGACCGCCTGGCCGCCAACATTAATCTTTTTCATTCAAACCCCTTTGACGTAAATCGGTTGAAGAGTGAGTACAAACAAAAAGCGGCAAACAATCTGGAGAAGAATTCATACAACACCACACATCCATCCGTCGGTATTTTATGACACTTCCGTCACGTGCTTGCTTGCCGCTAGAGAGACATATATCCGTATTATTCCAGTTTTTCGAAATAATCCCGGATCTCTTTTGCCTGACCGCAACAAAACGTCCCTTCCGGGCAAGGCCCCTTGACACAACCCGGACCGGCCACACGAAAGATGGCCGGAGCAATCTTTTTCACAAGTCGCAGCATCTCCACAGCCATCTCCCGGATCTCCCACTGGGCCCGTTGACAACAACGCAAAGCAAAGAAGTGCAACAATTCACGAGCATTCATGCTCATGACGATCTTGGTTTCAGTGGCGTTGGGCAGGATGTAACGTGCATCCTCGGGGGGAATCCCCATGTCCACCAACTGGGCATAGGCCTTGTGCACCGTCTCGGACATGAAAGCAAAAATTTGCCGTGCCTCGACGTTATCCGCGATGGTATCCGGCATGATAGAGGTAAACTCATCCTTGTGCGACACATAACGCTGGGATTGCTGGGAAAATGAGGCCAATCGGTGCCGCACCAACTGGTGGGAGGTCACACGGGATATCCCTTCTATTCCAAAGGAAAACGTGGCATGTTCCAGCACCGAATGATGACCGAGGGACATGATCTTATCGAGGAATGACTCGATGTCGGAAGAGTCAAGCTTCTGCCGCAGTTCCGTAATGGATGACGGGGAATAGCAGAGCCGCGCAGCCAGCGCGACAACTTTTTCAGGTTCCGGGGTATATGAAAGGAGTTCAATATTCATGGAATTAAGGGGGGCGACGATAGGTCAACGCGCCTTGACGTAGTATTCAAGCAGGAGAACAGAAAAAGGGGATTTCGTCCTGTTGTGACAAAATCCCCTTTCCATTGTGGTGGTGTACGTTGCTAAGCTTGGCCGTAGCGCCGCTTGAAACGCTCTACACGGCCAGCGGTATCCATCAATTTCTGTTTACCGGTAAAAAACGGATGACAGGCGGAGCAGATCTCGGTATTGATCTCCTTGCGCGTGGATCGGGTTTGAAACGTGTTGCCACACAGGCACTTAACGGTGGCTTCGGAATACATCGGGTGGATACCTTCTTTCATCTCTTCCTCCTTGCTATTATCGGTGCAACAAAAACGAACGCAACGATTCACCAACTATGAATCTTAACGATTTGGGCTAGTATTTACAACTTTTTTTTTCTATTTCGACATGGAATCCAAAAATTCCTGGTTTGTCTTGGTTGCGGAAAGTTTTTCCAGCAGGAACTCCATACTGTCCACCACGTTCATGGGATGGATGACCTTGCGAAGAATCCAGATCCGGTTCAGGGAACTCTTATCGATAAGAAGCTCTTCCTTGCGGGTGCCGGACTTGTTGATGTCAATGGCAGGGAAGGTTCTCTTTTCTACCAGCTTTCGTTCAAGGTGCAGCTCCATGTTACCGGTGCCCTTGAACTCCTCAAAGATAACCTCGTCCATCTTGCTGCCGGTATCAACTAGAGCCGTGGCAATAATTGTCAAGGAGCCGCCTTCCTCAATATTGCGGGCAGCGCCGAAGAAACGCTTGGGTTTGTGCAGTGCATTGGAGTCCACCCCACCGGAGAGTATTTTTCCTGATGGTGGGATGACAGTGTTGTATGCTCGTGCCAAACGGGTAATGGAATCAAGGAGTATAACGACATCGCGTTTGTGCTCGACCAGGCGCTTGGCCTTTTCAATAACCATCTCGGCCACCTGCACGTGGCGAGTTGCGGGTTCGTCAAAGGTTGAGGAAACCACCTCACCGTTTACCGAACGCTGCATGTCGGTAACCTCTTCCGGGCGCTCGTCGATCAACAGCACGATCAGATAGACCTCGGGATGGTTGGCAGCAATGGAATTGGCAATATTCTGGATCAGCATGGTTTTGCCGGTGCGAGGCGGCGCCACAATCAGGCCGCGTTGCCCCTTGCCGATGGGGGCCACCATCTCAACTACACGCATGGGGAGATTGTCGCTGCCGGTTTCCAGCTTCAGTTTTTCCTCGGGATAGAGCGGGGTCAGGTTGTCGAACAGGATTTTGTCGCGCGCTACTTCGGGGGGCTCAAAGTTAATCGATTCCACCTTGAGCAGCGCAAAATAACGTTCGCCCTCTTTGGGGGGACGGATCTGGCCTGAAACGGTATCGCCGGTGCGCAGATTGAATCGCCGGATCTGGCTGGGAGAAACATAGATGTCATCAGGCCCCGGAAGGTAGTTGTAATCCGTGGCGCGCAGGAAGCCAAAACCATCTTGCAAGGTTTCCAGAACACCTTCTCCATAGATCATGCCGTTTTGTTCCGTCTGGGCATTGAGTATGGCAAAAATCAGATCCTGCTTTCGCAGACTGGAAGCCCCCTCAATATTGAGATCACGGGCAATTGAGTTAAGCTCGTTGATCTTTTTGCCTTTTAATTCCTGTAGGTTCATCGGTTCTCCTGCATGTTCACGGACATGCACAATGCGGCTGCAAAAGTAGATTTTCAGCGGGGCGAGGCTGTGAATGAATTAGTTGATTTCAGTGTGCGGCTCTGACCTCAAAGCGGCAATGGAAAGGGATCATATTTCGACTAGGTGGCTTCCTGCGTGAAAAAGCTCAATACGCTTTGGAGATTCTTATCAAGTTCTGCGATAGGTTGTCTGAGGTTGAATCTAATTGATACTGAGACTTTGTGATGTAAAGAGGTCGTTTAAAAGTACCTTCAATGTCTTTGGCTTGTCAACAAAAAAACAGCACCCCCCGCACACCTGGCCACTAGCGCCTCACCATACATTTTTAGAGCGCAGCAGCAGAAAGAACAAACATCCTCCCATCCATCCGCATGTACCATGTCATGACTCTTGGCAACCACGCAGACACGATTTCCCACGAAAACGTTGACCAGTGTTTCACGCAGATTCTAACACTCAACCATGCAAATAAACCAGCGAAAGTGGATTCATCTGTCATGCTTGAAACTCAGCCAAAGTTCGCTAGAATTGTTATTTATGTTCGATCGCATATCCATCTATGACGCAACGTAAGCACACACGACACTCAACAACCCTGCGCAATCGCTGTGGCGCCGGGTTTGTGGGGCGGTAAACCGGAAGCACGGGGAATACAATTGAATGTTTTGATTGTTGACGTAAATTCCAACGACCGGGAAACATTGCGAACCGCCTTGGAACACCATGGCAGCACTGTCATCGAAGCTGTTAATGGGTTGGAAGGGCTTGATTGTGCCATTCATCATCAGCCGGACATCATAGTATCCAATACACTCATGCCGCGCATGGATGGCTTTCAACTGCTCTGGGCGTTAAAATCCGACCCGAAACTCACATCGATTCCCTTTCTGTTTTATTCCGACACCTATACAGGTGAACAGGAAGCAAAGCTTGCGCTATCAATCGGAGCAGAGGCCTTTATTATCAAACGCGATGACCCCGAAGAAATTTGGAAGTGCATCAGCACGGTTTTACTATCAGGGAAAGCGCGTCAAGAAACACATGTTTGGCCGGACATAGAAAAAAACGCCGGGAAATACCTTTGGGAATACAGCCGGATCAATGCAACCAAGCTGGAAAAAAAGGGGCAGGAACTTGAAGAAGCAATGATTCAGCGCAAAAAGGACGAGGAAGAGCTTCGTACCCTCAATGCAGAGCTCACTTTGGAGATTGCCGAACACCAACGGGCGGAAGAGACCATTAAAGAGAAAGAACAGGAGATTGCTGCGATCTTTGAGGCAGCTCCCTTTTCAATGCTGCTTCTTGATAGAGAGCTAAAAATCCGCAGGGCGAATACTTTCGCATGTTCATTCATGGACACTTCGATTACCTGCATGATCGACCGGCGAGGCGAGGAAGCAGTACACTGTATCCATGCGCTCGACTCTCCCGAAGGGGGTGGCTTCGGTCCTCACTGCCGACAGTGCGCATTACGCCTCAACGTCATACATACCCTTGAAACCGGCCAGAGCCATCATGGGCTAAAAGTGAGTCTGCCGTTCTCAAACGGCCATCATAATAAAATTATTACATTCCTTATGTCGACCCAAAAAATTACTATTGAAAATCAGGACATGGTTCTACTCAGCATCCAGGACATTACTGACCCAAAAGAACGTGAAGAACGCTTGCAACAAACCCAGAAAATGGGATTGGTTGCTTTTCCAACCGGCAGCAGCGCCCACGAAATCAGTAATCTCCCCCTGATTTCAGTGGAAACAGAAGAAGAAACTAAAAAACCGGAGGTAAAATCCCCCAGGACAGGGAAGGAAACCGTCCTGCTTGCCGAAGATGACGAATCGGTACGGAACATGGCGATGGCGCTACTTCAACATTTCGGCTACGAGGTGATTGTGGCAATTGATGGGGAGGACGCCGTTATGAAATTTAAGGAACATGCGGAAAAAATCCACCTGCTCCTCTTCGATCTGGTTATGCCGAAAAAGACCGGAAATGAAGCCTACGATGAGATCAGGAGACTTAAATCCGACATAAAAGTAATGTTTGCAAGTGGTAATATCCAAGAGACAACCAAGCAGAAAATATTGGCAAACAAAAATGCCACTTTTATTTTCAAACCCTATTTACCAACGGTTTTTTTAAAAAAAATTCGGAATATACTGGATGAAGCAATAGCATAAAATTCCGGCTTCCATGCAACGTTATCGGGTTGCCGGACATATGTGCCAACATTCCGGACATCGCACCTTTTTCCTTGACACCACCCTGAAAATTGTATATTTGTTTACATCTATTTTTTAAGACTGCTTCCCCTATTTAGACATTTATGCCTCTTTGGTCCTCCAAAGAGGCATATTCAACGGCGGTGTAGCTCAGTTGGTCAGAGCAAGCGACTCATATTCGCTAGGTCCGGAGTTCAAATCTCTGCACCGCCACCATTTACAAAAACAGCTAACCATACACATGGTTAGCTGTTTTTGCATGCAATTTCGATTTCCTCCGAACACGACATTTCTTTGCCGGTTTCAGAATACCTCTGAATCACCCTTCATAAAACCTCGCCAAGCAGTTGTTCAAATTCAACCACATTGTTAACTGGAGGCCGACAGGCCCCCTTGGTGCAAATATATGCAGACGCATGACCGTCGATCACACGATAGCCATTGTGATCCCCGTCCTTCCTGAATCGCAGAACAAGGCCGGGAATATACAGCCCATGAATAATACGCAACATCTCTTTGATAGCAGTGTCATTTCTGTCGCCAACCAGGGTAATATCCACATCCGGGCCGAGAAAGAAATCAAGGGCGTTCACCATCTGAAGATGGGCAACAGGCTGCGGCCTGACATTCCCCATGCATGAATTCAGACACTGTTCCCCCGTCTGAAGCAGCTTTTCATCAAAGGTGATCTTCCCCAATTTCAGCAAGCACAGACAGGCAATCGAATTCCCGGATGGAATTGCCCCATCATAGATGCTCTTCATCCTCACGAGAACATCACTAACATCCGAACCAGTATCATAAAAGCCACCGTTTACCTCGTCACTGAATAGCTCAAGGATTTCCCCGACAAGCGCTACCGCCTCGACAAGAATTTCCGTGTCACCGGTAGCCTGGTACAATTCAATCAGCCCCCAGCACAAAAAGGCGTAGTCTTCCAGAAATGCGGGAACGGAAGCCTCACCTTGGTAATAGCTTCGCAATAGTCGCCCTGTCGGGCTGCGCAAATTCGTCCGCACAAAACAGGCCGCCTTCTCCGCCGCCTCAAGCAACCCCGTATCTCCGCTCACCGCCCCACCCCGAGCCAGAGCAGCTATCATAAGCCCGTTCCAAGAAGTAAGAACCTTTTCATCACGAAACGGCATTACCCGTTTTTTGCGTGCATCCAGGAGCTTTGAACCGGCATTCGCCAGGCAAACATCGAGGTCATCGGGATCCAGACCATTTTCCTTGGCAATCATTGCAGGAGAACAGGGAATATGCAAAACATTGCTCTCCTCGAAGTTGCCGGCTTCGGACACACCATAAACCTGGCAGAACAGCCTGCTGGTTTCCTCATCCAGTTGATCCTCGATCTCTTTGCGTGTCCAGAGATAATATTTTCCTTCCCCGCCTTCGGAATCCGCGTCAAGACCTGAATAAAACCCACCCTCCGGCGATGTCGTCTCACGCAAGACATACGTAAAGATCTCTGAGGCCGTATCTTTCAGAAAGGTATCTCCAAAAGCCTGGAACGCCTCCAGGTAAGCCATTGCAACAAAAGCCTGGTCATAAAGCATCTTTTCAAAATGGGGAATCCGCCATTCCTGGTCCACTGTGTAACGGTGGAAACCGAAGCCGAGTTGATCATAGATGCCACCATCACGCATCATGCGCAGAGTAAATCCGACAATATCCTCTATCTCGGGATTTTTTGTCCGAAGCCACATACGCAGTAAAAACAGGATATTACCCGGCAGTGGAAATTTTGGCTTTTCACCGAATCCTCCCTGCATGGAATCGTACATTCCCCCCAGGGTAGCCAAAGCGCTGTCCAGAACTTCGCCGTAATCGGTTTCTCCAGCCGGTGAAGTCGCCATCTCGCCGAGCGCCTTGACAACCACGGCGCAATTTTCATCAATCAGCTCCCGTTGTGTTTGCCAAACCTCCATGAGCTTTTCCAGGGTTTCGCTAACCCCCAACACTCCGTTGTTACTCTTCTTGGGGATATAGGTAGCTGCATAAAAAGGCTTGCGATCGGCAGTCAAAAAGATCGTCAATGGCCACCCTGCGCTACCTCCGGTCAGCACTCTGGCTGCGGTCATATAAAGAGAATCGATGTCGGGGCGGTCCTCGCGGTCCACCTTCACCGGAACCACGCATTTATTGATGACAGCCGCAACCTCCGGATCCTCGAAGGATTCATGCGCCATGACATGACACCAGTGGCAAGTTGCGTAACCAATGGAAACCATGACCGGCTTATCTTCCCGAGCCGCCTTGGCAAACGCCTCATCCCCCCATTGATACCAGTCCACCGGATTATCGGCATGCTGCAGCAGATAAGGACTGGTGGCAAAAATCAGCCGGTTGAATTCGGCTCCGCCATCCGCGGGCAAAGCGCTTTTATCCAGACTGATGAACCTTCGTATTCTCGAATTTTCGTCCTTATCCTTGAACATGCTCTCCATTACGTGCCTTTCCCCGCCAGAGCGGCCTGAATGTAATTGATATAATTATCTATTCAATATCGGTCATTAAAATTAAATGTCAAACGCGAAGACTCAATTCTGTTTTTAGAAGCAATCAAGCACAACAACAAAAGGACCAAGCAAACTTGGTCCCCTTGTCAATATTTATAGGTGAAAAGGCTGCTTTGAAATTTTCTAAATCAGTCTGCCGGCACCACTATTTTTCCGGCCAATCGGGAAAAATATTCCGGGATGCCGGTTTCAAAAGTCAGCCGTTTGCCGCTGACAGGATGTGTAAAAGAAATCGACCTCGCATGCAGAGCCAAAGTACCTTGGGCATCGTTCCCTTTACCGTATTTTCTGTCCCCTACGACGGGATGCCCCTTTTCCGACAGGTGCACCCGTATCTGATGTTTACGGCCGGTAAGCAGATGGATTTCCAGCACGCTGAACCCTCTGACCTCTTTTAAGACCGTATACTCCGTATGAGACAACTTGCCCAATGTCGGATCAGGAGTGGAATAGACCGAAAAAGCGCTATTTTCGGCCAGATAGCTGCTGATCTTCCCCGTTTTCGGTATAACTGAGCCATGTACAATCGTAAGGTAGCGCTTGTCGGTCTCCTGCCAATGCCCCTGCAAAAAGATCTTGGCTGGCTCGTTCTTGGCAAGGATCAGGATGCCGGAAGTCTCGCGGTCCAGGCGATGGACGATGTAAATCCGATTTCGGGAGCGCGGATCCCCCTTGCGGACATACTCATTAAGAATGGCATGGACCGTCCGCGACTTGTCACGCTCCGTCCCCATGGTCAAGAGGCCACAGGGTTTTTCCACCACGATGATATCCTTATCTTCGTGAAGAATCGTAAGTCCTTTGGGATGATATTTAGCTGAGGGGCGTTTCGTAGCGCACATAACGTTTTTTTCTCGAAAAGCAAAAACCACAGGGGTGATCCCCGTGGTTCAGATGTACTTCGTGTGTTCCAGTTCCTTAATCAATTCTGCCTCTTTTGTGATGGCAAGTGAAGATCGAAGTAGCTTCGCATTGAACTTTTTCAGTTCTTCCACAACCTTATCTGAAAGGGACTTGCGAACCCTGAGAAAAATAGCGGAACTTCCCGGTTCCAGTGTTTCCGAAACTTCGTTGATAAAATCAGATTTAATGCCAATCCGTCTCAGGACCTTAACCGTCTCGCCTATTGTAGCGCCGATAATCCCCCCTATTATGAGACCGGCCAGGCCTCCTATAATTATTCCCCACTGACAACCTGCTGTGGCATCGGCATGAACCAGAACATTATTGCTTTTCACGGTAATGGTACCATCATCTCTCCTGGCGGCGACAACAGCATAATCGAGGTCGATCAAATATGACTGCTTCATTTTAAGCAGATCCAGGAGAACCTCATCGGCGGTGAATTCTCCTTTAAACCCGGCAACAATCAACTCGCTCATTTTACACCTCGTTTGCCGTGCACACATCTTTGCACGCAAGTAGTTGCGATTCCTTATCCGTATTTTTTCAAGTATAGCAGACGATGGCCACTGCCGCCATAATCTCCGGAAAATGAAGAATTAAATCTCGCTTGGAAATAAAATCCAGCCTCACTCTCTCCTCCCTCTGTCGTCTATTAGAAAAAAACTGATTTATAAAGCATACTTACAAGTAACAAAAACCCCTAATTCTAGCATTCTCACCTTACCATGGTACAATAAATGCCATTTGGATCAGGTCATCGGGCGGAGAATTAGATTTCGCAAAAGAGAAACCTCTTCATCCTCCGATGCGCCGAGCATTGCCAGCGAAATACTGGCTTATCTGCAAGAGCACCCCATACACAGGACAGCATTGAGGGGCAGTTTGATTGAAATAATCTGAGCATGGAAACTGAGAGGGCAATGTAAAAATACTTTCAAGGGGTTGTCTTTTGATGGATGCCGCGCGCAATTGGTCGGGATTAAGTTCTGAGTTGGACTTCGAGGGGCAGCTTCCCGGCGGCCTTTTTCCTGCACTGCGCCGCCTGGACAACCTGCTCCGGAAGGGGGTGGCTGCGGCCCAGGCCGTCTATGGACCTGAAGCCGCCGCCGACCCTTACCGCGGACTTCACATCAGCATGGCTGAAGTGGAGCGATTGCTGGACCGCGAACCGGGGATCCCGTTTCTCTGGCATGACGGAGAAGAGGAGCAGCCGTCCTCGTCCAGTACCGCTGAATCCCGGTTCGTGTGGCTTAAGAATACCTTTGGTCTGACCCAGTTTGAACTTGATCTGGTCATCATCGCATTGGCGCCGGAAATCGATCTCCGCTATGAACGGCTTTACGCATATTTGCAGGACGACGTCACGCGCCGGAAACCAACCGCCGATCTCGCTCTCAACCTGCTCTGCTCTTCTGTCGGTGAAAAGCTGGCACGGCGGGCACATTTCACCTCCGAT
>WSSedB1CaDRAFT_10000529_pt1 | contig 16353 bp, 16 predicted proteins | sample WetSurSB1Cattail_FD_9460 | JGI IMG/M metagenome (IMG submission 9460)
AGGGGTCCAGGGGTGTCCCCTGGTCATGCTGGGAAAAGTAAGTGGTTTGGAGAGAGAGCACGGACAAAGCAGGTGCGTCTGTCCGTGGGCTTTGAAAGTAGAGGGTTTCTCTCTCTCCAAATAAACGTACCATTTATTGCAAACCTGGACAATTCTGCGCTATAGTGACCGTATGGCATATAAAATATTTATTGATGGAAAAGACGGAACGACCGGACTTAAAATATACGAACGGTTTGCACAGCGGAACGATATTGAACTCATGCAGATTTCAGAGGACAAACGCAAAGATTCCGGCGAACGGCGCAGATTAATAAATGAGTCTGATTTTACATTTCTCTGCCTCCCCGATGCGGCAGCTGTCGAATCTGTGGCGCTCTGCACTAATCCGCATGTGCGCATCCTCGATTCATCCACGGCTCACCGGACGGCTGCAGGCTGGGACTACGGCTTTCCGGAACTTGCCCCTGCGTTCCGAAGCAGCATAGAAAAATCAAACCGTGTTGCCGTCCCCGGCTGTTATGCAAGCGGATTCGGTTCAATCTGCTATCCACTTACGGTATCGGGTATTATGCAGCGGGACTATCCTGTTGTATGCCACGCAGTTTCGGGCTACAGCGGAGCCGGTAAAAAGGCAATCGCACAGTATGAAGATGCGGAACGCAGCGTGGAATTCGATTCACCCCGTCTTTACGCACTTACGCAGCAGCACAAACATCTGCCTGAAATGCAGAAAGTCAGCGGCCTTTCATATACCCCGATTTTTGATCCGTACATCTGTGATTATTTTTCCGGCATGTCGGTGACAGTCCCGCTGTATGCACGGCTGCTTGCAAAAAAAGTCACAGCGCATGACGTATGGGAAATGTTCAGCAATCAGTATGACGGCTGCCGTTTCGTAAAGGTTGCAGGCTTTATGGGTGAAGGCACGCTTCCGGAACCGTTTATTCCCGCAAATACGCTTGACGGTACGAACAATATGGAAATTTTCGTCTGCGGAAACGACGAACGCATCATGATTACATCGCGTTTTGACAACCTGGGCAAGGGAGCGTCAGGAGCTGCAGTGCAGTGTATGAACATCATGATGGGAATTGACGAAGGAACCGGCCTGTAATAATGGAAGATGCAGCTCAGAAGGATTCTTTCCCGGACCTTTTCGCATCACCGTGCGGATATTTTGACAACCGGACTTCACACTATACGGTGTTCCGGCTGCCGACACCGGAAGATTCGTTTGAAATGATAAAGCAGGAAAATCCCGGGAGTGCAGAAAGATGCAGCGCAGAAACATGCCAGCAGCTCATTTTTGACGATTTACTTGCAGAAGGTTTCCGCCGTGCTGATGATTATATATACCGCGCCGACTGTCCTGACTGCAAAAAATGTATTCCCATCAGACTGGCCGTAAAATCTTTTGAACCGTCAAAATCGCAGCGGCATACGCTCAAACACAACAGCGATATTATGCTCTCCATCACGAGTGATGCTGCGCAGTTTGTCACCGATGAAAAAGTACTGCTTTACAGCGGATACGACAAACGCCACAATCCCGGAACGACTAAAACGCAGGAAGAATACAAGTCAGAACTCATACAGATGAACGGCTGCATTTTTCCTCATAAAAAATCAGAACAGGCAAAAAGTACTGATTCAGTCAGTCCGGTATATTCCGGCACGCTGAACATGGAATACAGGACAAAACCGGAAAATGGCAGACAGGGCAGGCTTATCGGCGTCGGTATTGTAGATGCCGCTGTACATTCACTCTCCTCGAATTATTTTTATTACGACATTTCGCCTGAAACAATGAAGCGCAGTTTAGGCACATACAGCATACTGCGCGAAATTGATTTATGCAGACGGCTTGCATTCGAGTGGTATTACTTAGGTTACTGGCTTGCAGAATGCAGGAAAATGGTATACAAGGCAAATTTCAATCCTCACCAGCTGTTCCAAAACAACCTCTGGAGAACGATTGAAAATAATGATCGTTAATAAGTGAGAGAAGAAAATGGGAAAAAAAGGAATCGTACTGGAAGGTGGAGGACACAGGGGTATTTATTCAGCAGGCGTGCTCGATGTGTTGTACGAAAACAACGTAATTGCCGACGGCATTATCGGCGTTTCCGCGGGAGCTGTACACGGAGCAAGTTATGCTTCCGGCCAGCCGGGCCGTTCTGTCAGGTACACGGCTAAATATTGCGGCGACAAACGGTACATGAGCATGCGCTCTCTTTTTAAAACAGGTGACATGTTCAATGTAGAGTTCTGCTATCATGAAATTCCCGAAAAGCTTGATCCTTACAACTTTAATGCGCTTGAATCGTCGCATACCGCCTTTTACGTAACGTGTACCGATGTCCAGACAGGAAAACCGGTGTACCATCTGTGCAGAACGCTCAGAGGCAGTGAAATGAAGTGGATGCAGGCATCCGCGTCAATGCCGCTCGTTTCGAAAATTGTCGAAGTGGACGGACACAGGATGCTCGACGGGGGAATGGCGGATTCTATTCCGGAAGAAGCATTTGAAAAAATGGGGTATACGAAAAATATCGTCATCCTTACTCAGCCTGCCGGTTATGCAAAAGAGAAAAACACAATGCTCCCCCTCATCAGGGTCGCACTGAAAAAATATCCTGCCCTTGTGCATGACATGGAAACGCGGCATACCTGTTACAACAAAGAACTGGCAGACGTGGAGCAGAAAGCAGAAAAGGGTGAACTACTGCTTATACGTCCGTCAGCAGACCTCAAAGTAAGCCGTGTCGAAAAAGATCCTGCAAAAATCAGGGCACTCTATAACCTTGGCAGACAGGATGCAATGACTCAGCTGAAGGCTGTCAAATTGTTTTATCACCTGTGACAATTGCGCAAAATGTGTAAAAGTGTTAATTTCTTCCTATATGAATACACTTGTCGCGTTATGCGCAGTCGGCGCTGAAAAAATTCTTGGCAACGAAATTAAACAATTGGGCTACAAACTCACCGGCAACGCGCCCGGAAGAGTCAGCTTTCTCGGCGACGACGATGCGTTGTTCCGTACGAACCTCTGTCTGCGTACAGCAGACCGTGTTTATCTGCAGCTCGCATCTTATTCTGCCGGAGATTTCGACGAGCTCTTCGACGGTGCATACGACATCGAATGGCAGGACTATTTTAGAAAGGATACCCGTGTTGTTGTAGACAAAGTGCGGACATACCGTTCAAAGCTCAACTCGGAGCACAGCATTCAGGGAATGGTCCACAAAGCGATTTACAAAAAACTCGGCGAAAAATGGCACATGACAACGCTCCCAGAAACAGGCGACGAAGAAGATGTACGTGTTTACATTGACGAAAATACGGCGTTCATTCTGCTTGATTTATCCGGCCTTCCGCTCCATAAGAGAGGGTACAGGACAGACGGCGGAATTGCGCCGCTGCGTGAAACAACTGCAGCCGTCATGCTTCAGGAAATGACGTGGAGACGAAAAACACCGCTCCACGATCCGTTCTGCGGTTCAGGGACTATTGCAATTGAAGCCATCCTCTACGCATATAATGTCGCACCGGGATTCGGACGCCGCTTTGCAATTGAGACGCTTCCCATTTTCAATCAGCAGAAAGCGGTTGAAATGAAAAAGACAGAAGCGGCAAAAATACGCACAGATGTGGAAGTCCGCATTACCGGCAGCGACATCGACGAAGCAGCAATAAAGCGGGCACAGGAAAACGCCGAACACGCATGCGTCATGGCAGGGCGCGCCCTCCAGCTGATAGGCAGGGACGACCGTATTCCCAGACCCGACTTTATCCAATCCGATTTTGAAGAACTGCATGCACCATACGCGGAAGGCCTTCTGCTCTGCAACCCGCCGTACGGTGAACGCCTCGGAGATGAAGCGGAAGCGGAAGCCCTTTACAAAAAGATGGGCTCCTTGTGGACGGCTTTCTCCGGCTGGGAAATGGGCGTTATTACATCGAATAAAAAGTTTCAGGAATGTTTCGGTCATTACGCAACACTGCTCAAAGATTTGAAGGCCGGCAACCTTGATACCTGTTTCTACATGTATCTTAACAAAACAGAAGCAGGAAAAAACACAAAGAAATAATGGAGTCTGGTTTATATGGCAATTGTTGTTGAACATGATAAGCGCAAGCACGAAATTCTCGAAAAGGCACTTGATGTCTTTGTGGAAGAAGGTTACGAAGACGTCACTTTTCAGAAAATAGCGGACAGATGCGGGATTACCCGCACAACGCTGTACATCTATTTCAAAAACAAACGTGAAATCTTCCTCTGGAGCATCAAGCAGCTTACATCAGGACTGGAAATTGTCATTATGAAAACCATGAACGACAAAACTCTTAATGCCGAACAGTGTTTCCGCAGAGTACTGCAGCAGATTGTCGACGGGCTTGAGGAAAACAAGAAACTGTTCAGCGTACTCCTTGTCTATCTTCTGCAGCTGCGGAAATCGGGAATTGATCCGCAGGAACGTGTTGTCCGCCGCGTGCTGAGACTGCGCCACGTCATGAGCACCGTTCTCATCCGCGGGATGAAAACCGGAGAATTCAAGCAGCTGAACGTAAAAGATGTAAACGATATGTTCTACGGCCTTATAGAAGCCGCAATATTCAGGCTTTCCGTGCTTGCGCAGAACAGCATTGACGACGTGCGCACCACGCTTAACCTTGCAGTAGACGGTATCCTCACAAAACCGGCGGAAGCAGAATAATCTTACAATCCGCCCGAATAATCATACGAAACTTTTTCAGGCATCAATACGGATTTGTTCACTATATTAGACGACGGTGAAGAATAATCATTGTCCGTCGAACTGCTTGAAGAAGCAATCGTAAATGACGAAATAGTATCGGTTCCGTCTGTCATCGTTATTGATGCCGGGTCCGTCCAGTAATAACAGGTATACGTTTCATCTGTCGATTCAGTCTCTACCTCTCCGACAATTCCCAGAACAGACACCGCGGTTCCGTAATAAGATGACGGAAGAATATCAGTAAGATGTATGACTGTATTTTGTGCAACAGATGTAAGGGGAAACAGGCTTGCAGTGCTGCTCGTCGCCAAAGCAATCTGCGGTGAAACCGACGATATCCCCGTAGGTGCTGTTATATCAGCGTCAGAGATCGTAAGAGTTTTGTAATCAGAATCATATGTCAATCCGGCACTGCCGGCAGAATAAACTACCGTCCCGGAGGCTGTTACATCACCTGCCGCCGTTGTAGACCAGCTGCTGACTTTATACGACGAATTATAATACCGCACGCGGTACTGGTAATTTGTGCCCGACAATGCATAAGGATCGGTAAATATAACCGATGAAGGAAATGATTTGCCCGCAGCAGGTTTTATTTCGCCTATGCTGGAGGGAGTCGAGTATGTACTTGAGCTGAGAACTTTTCTGCGGTAAACGTTAATATATGTGGTATCCGCTATAGGTACAATTGAAATTGCAACTCCCGTGGAAGATGACGAGACCTGAGGCGCTTCATACGTAGTTGTTCCCGCATTGTCCGTAGTAAATTTACAGCAGACACAAACCGCAGCGGCAATCGAAACAGCGATGGCAACCGGCACATATGTTTTCTTTATCATGAAATTGTCCTCATCATACAGACTTATACCTTTCTAATATCGGCAGATGAAAATGAATACTTTAATGCAGGGAAATATGCATCTGCTGTTTACAATTTATTTTTCTCATTTTATACTCGTACCCCGGAGGCCGTTGATGAAAGAAAAAAAAGAGAATCCTTACGTGCACAAATTTTCACGAAAATACTTACGGCCCGGTAACGACGATCAAACAGAAAGCGGTATTACGCCCGGACTGAAACTGGCTGGTATCATCATGATATCATGTATCGCCGTTCCCCTTCTGCTTATGGGAGTCGCATTCGTCGCGGGACTTCTTTAATATCCATAACCACTATACATTTATATCGACTGCGGATATAGTATCGCTATGGCAAAACGCACCGGATACGCCGATTTACCGCTTCATGCAGGGACTGTCCCAAAATGGCTTGCCGACCGCATGATGCAGCTCGGCACCTTAATCATAGAATCCCTTATCCAAAACTACGGAAAAAAGGAAGTCCTTATCCGCCTGAGCGACCCGTTATGGTTCCAGTCGTTCGGCGCCGTACTCGGAATGGACTGGCATTCTTCCGGAATTACGACAAGCGTCATGTACGCACTCAAACGGGGTCTCAATCCGCGTGCAAAAGATTTAGGAATCTGCATCTGCGGAGGACGCGGCAAGTACTCACGGAAAACGCCGGAAGAACTCATGTATCTTTCAGCTGCAACAGGGCTGAACGGAGATTCTCTCGTACGCGCAAGCAAATTGTGCGCAAAAGTGGACAATACCGCCGTACAGGACGGATTCCAGCTGTATCAGCACAATTTTATTCTCACCGATGAAGGTGACTGGGCTGTTGTACAGCAGGGCATGAATGCAGCATCACGCACCGCACGCAGGTACCACTGGTGCTCGTCTAATCTGCATTCATTTGTCGAAGAACCTCATACAGGCGTCGTCGGCGAAAACCGCGGTAAAATATTGAATCTTACCGATAAACAGGCACGTCCCGCACGCAGCGCAATTGTAGATATTGCACACGAAAATCCCGACCGCATTATGCATGAAGTCTCCCACATGATAACCCCTGCTGCAGCCATAGTAGTACCTGCTGAGGCACAGCTTCCGGTACAGGGAGAGCTGTTCCCTACTTTAAATGCAGCATCAGCCCCGGCTCTCCCCATAGGTACGGATGCTGAACGCGTAGAAATTGCGGCTTCACGCAACTGCTTCATGCCCGCCCATCACGATGTCCGTGCGGAAGACGTAGACCTTAAACGGCTGGGAGCCGTGCTTGCGACAGCATATGAAAGCCAGCCAAAAGATTTTGAATCGCTTTTACTAACTCCCGGCCTCGGCCCGCGGACCCTTCAGTCTCTTGCACTTGTAAGCGAAGTCGTATACGGAACGCCGTCGCGCTTTACAGACCCTGCGCGCTATTCATTCGCCCACGGCGGAAAGGACGGCCATCCCTTCCCCGTCCCGTGCCGGATTTACGACGAAACGATCCGTGTTCTGGGAGACAGCATAGAACAGTCAAAACTCGGGGACACCGACAAGTCGGACTGCCTTAACCGGTTATATAAAACGACACGGCAGATAGAACAGAACTGTTCTCCTGAAGCAGACTTTGACAAAACCATGAGACATGAATGGGCACATTCGCATGAATGGGGCGGACGCACAGTCAGCGGAAAGATATAAAATCAGAAAACGCATCCTGATTCATATAAAACTGTATTCTGTTTCTTTTTTCCGGCGCGAATAAGATCCTCTGGCTTTTCAGTGATTAACGCTCTCCTATTATGCTTTCAAACTCTTCGAGCCATGATAGTTCAAGTTCAAAGTTTTTGATGACCAAAGAGATCATAGATTTCACTACCCGCGAAGTTTTAGTATTTTCAGCTGACAAACTCTTAACAGTCTGTATTTCTTTGGCTATCTCGCTTCGAAGAAAATTTCTTCTACATTCCAGAATATGCTTAACGGTTTGCTCATCTGCATACATCGAAAGCATCGCCCATGTGGAAAATGGCGGTACGGTTCTGCTCTCAGCCCATTTTTCTGAAGTAAGAGCATCAGCAAGAGCAGAACGGGCTTCCGGTGTAATCGAAAAAATGCGGCGTTCCGGCCCAAGGGAAAAATTTTCGTCATTCCCGCCGCAAATTAATCCAAGATCTTCAAGTTTTTTTAACGAGTAATAAACCTGTGGTTTTGATACTCCTGCCCAATCCTTAACCTGGCGCTCTCTAAGAGAAATTATTATCTGATAGCCATGCATAGGTTTTTCCATAAGAAATCCTAATATAACCAGGTCAGGAGTAGTCAATAATGTATCAATTCTCTTTTTCGCCATCACAGTCCTCTTATTTTTACAGTGACATACGAACCGGATGATGTCAATATAATTACAATATACTATTTTTTCTACTTTCGTTTTACAAACAGGTACCTCCGGAGTTCCCTGCATTTCTATAACAGTATTTTATAAAGAAGATTGTTGACGAAGAAAATGGTATATGCTATTCTAATTTAGAATAGGAGAAATAAAATGTCTAATATTGTTTGTAAAAGACTTGGTATTGAAGTTCCGATACTTCAGGGGCCAATGGCCTGGGCTTCGGATAGTGTTCTGTCTGCAGCTGTGTCGAATGCAGGAGGAATAGGTATAATGGGCATTGGCTTTTCCCCTGCTGCCATATTCGAGTCAGAAATTGTCAAAATAAAAACTCTGACAAAAAAGCCCTTTGGATGCAATTTGATTACCGCAGTACCAAATGCAAATGAATTACTGGATATTATTTTGAGGGAAAAGGTTCCGGTTGTCGAACTTGAAACGACACCAGCTTTTTATGGATCTTTATCCAGTTTTACAGAGAAATTGAAAGCAAACGGGACAATAGTCATAGGAAAAGTCTGCTCTGTTCATGAAGCTGTAGTATTAGAAAAGGCCGGTTCAGATTTTGTATCTGTCAAAGGTGCTGATGGAGGTGGCCATATCTATGGCTATACGGGAACCTTTTCGCTTATTCCGCAAGTCGTTGACTCTGTTTCGATTCCGGTAATTAACTCAAGTGGCGTTGGCGACGCACGCGGGGTTGCGGCGTCTTTTGCACTGGGAGCCAGTGCAGTCGAAATTGGCAGCAGATTTTTGCTGGCTGAAGAATGCCAGGTTCATAGTAATTATAAGAAGGCTATTCTGGAGGCAGAAGAGGGAGATACAGTCCTGACAGGAACCTCTATCAATGATCCCGTGCGAGGGCTGAGGAACAAACTTGCAGACGAGGTACTTGAAATCGAAAAACAGTTCAAGGGCGATGAGGCAGCCAGCAGAATTCAGAAAATATGCTCCGGATCTTTGCGTAAAGCAGCGGTTAATGGAGATACTGAAGGCGGTTCTGTCGTTGTCGGTCAAGTCGTCGGACTCTTGAATAAGATACAAAGTGTCAGGGAAATCATCGATGAACTGATCAGCCCTTCACAGAGGAAATCACAAAATTTTATGAATTGAATAATCACTGCTGAGGACGCATCTGTTAAAAAGCAGGAAAAAATGACATTGACAGCGTGCTGCCGATCCCGCCTTCGTGAAATACGCTCTTACTCACGCACCGAGATGAGGATACCGGCGGCTATCAATGCACCCCCCAGGAGAAAAAGCGGAGTAATTTTCTCGTTCAGACACAGCCAGCCCAGCAGAACACCAACGACAGGCTGGGCAAAAAAAGTCAGGGATGCCGATGATGCCGGCAGCCGGGCAAAAGCATAGTTCCACAAGAACATTGCACCGGCAGTAGAGACAATCCCCAGAAAAAGGATTCCGGCGATAATCCCGGCAGTAAGCGTTCCCATTCCCTGTGTAGAAAGTTCCCAGATTCCCGCAGGAACAGTCACGGGCAGCCCGCCCAGAAACATAATTGCACTGGTCTGAATCAAATCGAGTCCCTGAACTGTTTTTCTGACAAGGACAGAGTACAACGCCCAGGTAAGAGCTGCGCCCAGCAGACTCATATTTCCCAGAAACAGCGATGACGACAAATCAACAGTGCGCGGGTCAATCACTGCCACTACTCCCAGGCTGGCAACAATAACAGCCGCAAGTTTCCGGGGTGTAATCCGTTCCTTAAGCAGGATACATGCAAACGGCAGTACCAGTGCGGGAGTTGCGGATGTAACGAGTGCACCGTTCACCGCCGTTGAAAGCTTAGTCCCGACAAACTGAAACCCAAGAGAAAGACCATACCCAGTCAGGCCGACACCGAAAATCTGCCAGAACAACCGGGCACTCATTTTCTTTATTCCCGCAGGGCGCACCAGAACCACAAGCCAGAGCGCGACAAAACCGAGAACAAGACGCATGGTTAATAGCGCAAACGGAGGAATCACGTTCAATACTATTTTGCTGACGACATACATACCGCCCCAGATGGAAGCGGCCACCAACCCGGAAAAAAGCGGAATTAACATTTTTTTCTGCATAAATATTTTTACCTCAAAAGAAAACAGGTATCCGGACAATTTCCCGGGAACTGAATATTCAGACTATAGGACGTTGTTCTTTTACGGTCAATAGTATTCAGTGGGTATAATTTTATGTTTTTTATTCCTTTTTAATTGACTACCAGTATGGTATGAATTATATTAAACATAGTCATTACCTACTATATTAGTAGTTTTTAATGAATGGAGGTCACTATGTTTGGAACCCTGGCACGGTATTGTAACGGCTTTCCCGGTTATGGAAGATTTGCATTTGGAGGTATTGGTATGATGATAGTAGGAATTATTCTGGTTGCAGCTGTTATTTATTTCATCTGGAAAAGCAGCAGCAGCAAAACAGAATCTCCCCTCGACCTTCTTCAGAAACGATTTGTCAACGGCGAAATAAGCGAAGAAGAATATAAAGCAAAGAAGGAAACGCTCAGGGGAAAATAAACGCTAATTCAACAGCTGCCGGAAGCAGATATGCAGGAGAGACAGGCCTCTCCTAGTGTACAGTTTACCACTGAGTGCCTTCGTAATTTGATTTGTACATCCGTATGTCGCCTGTAAGACAACTGTTGATTTCTTTCTCATTAAACACGGTAAAATCAAACTGCTCTTCCCCAAGCCATGTCTTAACTTCTTCGTACCTCTTACCGGAGCCTTTCGTGTACACGGCAATCAATTCCTCAAGTCCGCCCGCTCCGCCGCAGTCGTCAACTATTCCGTAATTTTCACCGCCGGTCACTTTGACCGGTTTTGCTGTTGTGAGGGGTGCATCAGATATGACTTTCTCCAGTTTCAGTTCAAACTCCCAGTTGTCACCGAAGTCGTAGGTAAACAGGCATCTTGTCTGCGGATCGGCGAATACGGTACCGACTTTTACTTTCCGCGCATCGATGACTTTCATACGGGCAGGTACCTCACCGTACGGATCTGGCAGTTCTATAAGCGTTGCAGCCCCCTGCAGTTCAAAATTAAACAGATGGCCGCCGGACGCTTTAATCATAGACAGGATTGCATAGCCGAGTGTCGTCATCTTTGCGTCTTCCCGTATGATGAACCGCCGCCACAGTTTCGGGGTTAAGTCTCTCAACTCGATATAAAACTGAACAGACTGTACATTCTCTTTTTTTGCCTTCACCGCTTGAACGGCCGGCTTTTTCATATCTTCGCTTATGAACAGTTCTTTCGGTATCCGGTATTCTTTTTTATCGCTGCAGGCTGATGTAATATAGCTGCATATTCTGTCATTTATTTCCTCCGGAGACGAGCCTGAGCTTAACGCAAACAGAAGAAACTGCTTTAAGAGGTTCATACCTGACCGGACATGCAGATTATATGTTTTACAGAAATCGATTTTTCCGATACTGCCTTCAATGTAAGTCTCAAAAAGAGAGGAAAGGCCTTTCTGAGCGAGATATGTTTTAAGTTCACGTATGAACGCGCCGGAAAATTTTTCTGCTGACGTAATTCCCGCCGCAGGGAAACAGACGCCGAAAAGTGAATATGCATTGCAGACAAGAAAATACTTTTTCCTGCCTGCCGTAACTATATCAACGCACCATTCGCAGTAGCGGTTTTCCGCCGCTGAATCCGAATCTTTCAATACAGGTAATTTTATCTGCTCTCTTGCTTTTACACTTAAGCGTATCTGCATACACAGGCTTCCTTCTCATAACAAGTTTTTAGTATATGGATTATAGCACAAAATGTTTCATACGAGAAAGCAGACTGTTGAGGATGAATATGTTTTTCTGTACAGGAAGTCCAATTTTTTTATACGTTCTTTTCAAAGCAGTACACTTCCATGTTCTCTTTATTTGTACAAGACACTTCTGTACTAATCAAAAAAATGATAACACGGTAAGCCTGACGCTCCCCATGCCGGTACGAATCGTAAAATGCGATGACCATGTTACCGCAGACAAAGGTCTTGCAGCACTGCAGCGGGGTCCCATCGTTTACTGCATAGAAGAACAGGACTGCTCCGTTCCCATAGAGCAGCTAACGGCAGGCCAATTTGCAGCCGCAGCTGTGTCATTCAGGGAAAATATTCTGGGTGGCGTCACCGTTCTGACAGGAGAAGGCGTTACGGACGTTCCCTATTTTGCCTGGTCAAACAGAGGAGCCGGAAAAATGAAGGTCTGGATTCCGGAATGAACAACAAACCCGACCCAAAAGCGGGGAATGGAGTTCTCTAACAGAAATAAGTTTTATTCTGAACAGAATGACGGTTCAGACTTCCTGTTTTTTGAATTCCTGTACAGTTATACTTTAACATGAATGTCTGTGACATTTAATTTGGATTTCACAGATATTCAAGCTGGATTTCATAGACATTGAATCCGAATGTCACAGACATTGAAGCTGAATGTTACAGACATCCGGAATTCAAAGCTCAGAACTTTGCAGTTAAACGTTTCTTCCTGAATAACGGAAGTCTGATCTTTAAATGAGGAAAGAATATGAAGGCAGACGGAAAGCAAGCCCCCGTTTTTATCAATCTGCTACAGCCTTCATAACAGGAATGTCTGCTGCTACAACTTCGTAATGAGGCATAATGGAATTCTCCTTACGCAGGCCTGCGCCGCATGTTTTTTTCCTTCAAGTATGAATCGGCAATTGCTGACGATCCGTCCCACCATGCTTTTGTGGAATCGTCATACAGCATTTTCCCTGTCCGTGAGTTCATAAAAGAGACAAGTATCTCCGCAGCAGGTTTTTCTGTTTCTCCGGATAATTCCCGGCAAAACAGTGTTATACTATTATTCTGGAGGCTTTCTATGAAAAAGGCATCATGTATATCAGCCTTTATTCTTTTATTCAGTGCAGTGCTTTCAGCAAAAAGTATTGCAAAAAAAACATCCGATATACCGCTCTGCGGTAAAACGACCGGATCTGTTACTGTTAATATGAAAACAGAAGGAATGTGCAGTGCATTCGGATCATTGTGGGTTACAGCCCCGGACCACGACTGTGTTTTCAGGATAGATACTGCAGCAAGAAAAATAACCGGAATTATTTCCGTAAAAGGAATGCCTATTCCAATCTGTGCAACTGATTCTGCAGTACTTGCAGGCTGCTATACAAACGGAAGTATTGCATGTATTGATCCGGTTTCCAATTCTGTATCCAAAAATATATCTGTCCCGGGAGGAATACCGTCATCTGTCCTCAAAGTACATAAGGACATATGGGTTCCCAGTCACGGGACTGGCAGTATTTGTGTTTTTAATTCAGAATATAACAATACGGGAATTACTATACCGGTGGGGGATAAACCTGCTTTCGGCGTTATGGCCGGCACAAATGTCTGGTATCCCTGCTACGGTGGAACAAAAATTGTATGTATTGATACCGCTTCAAAGAAAATTACAGCTTCTGTAGATGGAGGGCAGAGCCCTGTCTATGCGGTAATACGTGTACAGCTTCTCTACAGCTGTATCAGCATTATCATACGTCTCACCCGTCCATAAGTATTCTGCTGATTTGTTTTACAATTTTGTATTAGCGGTTAGAGTTTTCCTTGCAACAGTGATAATAGTTGACATACTTATGATTATTCTCTTAGTTTCATTATTAGATAGTCTTTTATATTAGTTTCAAAATAAAATTTAAATATTATCAATATAACATTTACCATACTCGATAGAAATAGAAGAATCTGAACTCGTATAAATTTTGAGAATATTATCTTGAAATTTAAAATCCAAAAGTACTTCTTTGTTTTTAAAGTCATTCGTTAAAATACCAGAAAATTGCACAATATCACTTAACAATATTTTGATATTTCGATTCTTCTCCAGATAAAGTTCTACTATCAAAGATATTTCCTTTGAAATAAAATTTATTGATATTTCCTTCAACAACGAATCGTGTAAACTATAAGCATCTTTATCTATTCCCAATAAAGTTTTATCAATCTGCATTTTTCCCTCCCGGTAAAATATGATGTCCCTGAGAATCATGCCAATGAGCACCTCTCTTTTTTCCTCCTGGAGCGTCATCCTTATCCCATCTCCTTACAATATTGCCATCACTATCTTTCCATTGCCGATGTTCTCCTCCTGTTATTTTTCCCGTCGGAGTTTCAGTTATACCATCTGGAGGAGTCCAATCATCAGGATTTTTCGGCCATTCACTGGAATTGCCAGAATCATTTATATCTCTTTTTGTCTCATTTTGATTGCCATCATTTGCAACTTTGTCAGATGTTTGTGCATTGCTTTCAAGTCCTGCTTTAGCCTGATCAGCCTCTGTGTTTTCATTCTCCTTTTTCTGTCCGGCATCAGATGACCAGTTATCTCCAAGTATTCTGCCATTCGAAGGTGAAGGCGGTTGGAGAGGATTCGTTGGTTGAATAGGATGCATTGGTAGAACAGGTACCAGAATCGGTCCATACGGAGTTACTGCAACCTGACTTCCATCCGGATCCGTGTACTTAATCGGGTTATTCCCTGCATAGTGATACATGTTCAGGTTTATGACATTGAATACACCTCCCTGTCCCGGCAGACTCTGATTATGTTTCTTCGCCTCATCGCTAATCGGTGCCTGCGGTAAGTAATCTCCCAGTGCCGGATCCGCGCTTATCCACCTCGAGTACTTCGGATCCAGATACCTCGCCCCATAATAATATAATCCTGTTTCCTCATCCTTCTCTTTTGCACTGAACCTGTACGGTGTGTCGAAGTACGTATCTCCGCTCGTTTCATCAAGCCATATTTCCCCATACGGTGTATACTCCAGCCTCTCGTACACTTCTCCTTTATGGTCTGTCACAACGGATGTGCTTCCAAGGTGGTCTGCATGGTAATAATACGTGTACAGCTTTTCTACAGCTGTATCTGCATTATCATACGTCTCTCCTGTTCCCAGTGCAACCTGTTTCGTCACGATGCGGTCGTTACCCAGGAAGATGTGCTTGCTCATACGGCCGCCCGCTCCCTGGTAGGCGTCGTCATACCGCTGTGTAAAGAACTTGTTAAAGTACAGCGTTTCGCTTACTGAACTGCGCTTCACCGCACGCTGCCCGTCTCCGCCGTACAGGTACTCCGTCGTATAACTGTCGTCCTTCGTCTTTGACAGCAGGTTGCGCTCGTTCCACGTATAGTCACGGTAGTAGTAATTGCTCTTTGTGCCCGCATATGCAGTACTCCCGCCTTTCATCCTTGCCCATGCATAGTCCGTCGAATACACGTTCTCCGCTTCAGTCTTTATCAGGTGATAGGTCACTTCGTCGGAGCTGTCAGTATCTGCAAAACTTTTATCCTGCTCGCGTATCAGGTTGCCGTTCGAATCATACTTGTAATACCGTTTTCCTGCCTGTACTGCACGGTGTGCGTAGTTTGAATCGTATGTATAAGCAAGCGTGTAGTTCAAATCGTCTTCGAGTACTTCACTTTCCTTGCTCGTCTTGCCGGTCATGTTGCACAGGCCGTCGCTGCTGAATGCGAACGTCTGGCTGTACGATGCGTTGTATGAAGGCCTGTCTGCCGTTGCATATTTATTTTCGGTACTGCCTTCCACTTTTATAAGCTGGTACAAAGAATCATATGAGTAATCCTGACTTGTGTTCCATCCTCTGCAGCTGTTCGTGTAACCTTCAACGTTTCCCACGGTGTCGAACGTGTACTGCATGTTCTGGATGATTCCGTCTTCTTCACTTTCCGTTACGAGGCTCTTCAGCCACCGTCTGGCCGGGTCATAGGTGTATGTCGTATGCGTGCCGTTGCCGTATGATATGTACACCCGCTGCCCGTACTCGTCGTAGCCGATGTCCTTTACGTAGTCAAAGTCGTCGTACCCTTCCTTTGTGCCCGTTACCGTTTCTACGTTGCCGCCTGTGTCGTAGGTATACGACACAGTCTCACCGTCCGGGTATGCGACATGCTGCATTCTTCCCAGATAGTCGCTCTCATAGCCGGTGACTGCAGTGACGGAATCGTAACCTCCGGCACGTACGATGCTCCTCGTCTCCTGCGTCATTTCTCCGAGCTTTCCGTACTCATACGTTACCGTGCCGCTCTCGTCGGTGCGGCTTACAATCTTGCCTGCTCCGTTTCCTTCTGCTCCTGATGCTCCGTATTCCTGTATGATGTCCGTGCTTTCCGGGTAGTCTGTCTTTATAAGGCGGTTGAAGGAGTCATAACTGTACTTTATCTGCTCGCCCTTTCCCCTCAGCACGGGATTGTCTTCGCGGAACAGCCTGCCGTAATCGTCGTAATACCAGTTCGTCTTTCCCGTGTCTTTCGACGACAGGCTCGTCTTCTGCCCC
>WSSedB1CaDRAFT_10000530_pt1 | contig 16350 bp, 17 predicted proteins | sample WetSurSB1Cattail_FD_9460 | JGI IMG/M metagenome (IMG submission 9460)
GGGCCCTGCTGCGCCGCCGCTCCACAGCGCATTGCCCTGGGGCGTAGTCGTGAGCAGGTGCCCTTTCGTGGCAAACCCTGAGTCTGCCGTGCCGTAGAAAAATGTCTCCGCCCAGTCCCAGGCCGCATGGCACCCGATTGCCCACCACGCCGAGCCCGTCAACCGCACACTCACGCAGAAGATGAATCCGATGAACGAAGCCGTGAAGATACCCATCGCCGTCTCGCCGGTATTGCCCGTGTGATAGGCCCCAAAGGCCGTGGATGTGACCCAGGCCGCCTGCCAGAAGCCTGAGCCTTCAGCGCGCTTCCAGTGCAGCCATGCGCACGGACCCAGTCCCAGCAGCGCCACCAGGTACACCCCACTCGCGCCCTTGGGATGCGCGTGCAGCGCCACTACGGCGCAGGTCGTTGCCGCGGCGCATAGCGCCCACCAAATGTTTATGCTGCGCCCCAGCGCGGCCAGCAAAAAGCAGCGGAAGCAGCCTTCCTCAAACAGGCCTACCAGCAGAAAGGCTACAGCCCACACCGCACCGTATTTTGCTGCGTGCGCGCCGTCCAGCGCGGCCTGGCCAAACCGCAGCCATCCGCCTGCGGCCATCGCACCCACCAGCACGGTGAGTGCAGCAAACCCCGCAACGAGTCCGCCCGCAAAGTGCGCTGAAGCCTTGGGGCCCCTCCAGTGGTAGGCGGCCACGTCGCGCTGCTGCAACCGCGCCAGAAACAGCCCGGCACCCGCCAGCGCCAGAACGGGCAGCGCCTCGCCCAGCAACACAGTAAACGGCGAAAACGTGCTGCGCGCGAGCGCCGGGTCCACCGTTACCGCCACCGTATCCAGCACCAGCGTGATCAGGTAGAACACGGCCACAAACAAGCCCACCGCCCAGCCGGAGCGCAGGCCGTCTTCGCCCAGCAGCGCCCAGGCCATGTCGTGCTTTACCGGCGCTGCGTCCAACTCCCGGGGCGGGGTGGCGGGCGTTTCGTGCGGCGCGGGTGCGGGCGTCTCCATCTCCACTCCTCGGCAAGCCTGCTGCGGACTCCGTCACAAAGATTCTACTCATCACCCGCTGCTGCTGCCGTGCGCTGCAACACCATCATGCGGCGCACGTTACCCGCGCCCCTGCGCGTGTCCTGCCGCCTTGACACATCGAGCCCCGCGCTTGATCCTTAACTTTCCGGTTTGTGCGGATTTTGTAGCAGGGAGTGGTGTGTCTTGCGGGTTCGGGTCTTTTATCACGATAAATGTTTCGACGGAGCTTGCTCCGCCTCGCTCTTCACGCGCTTTCACCGCGAGTGCGTCCTCCCCGGCGCCACGTATGAGTACCACGGCCTTGTTCATCGCGCCGGAGCCCTTTTTGACGAGAGCGAGTTTACCGGCGACGAGAACGCTATCGTAGACTTCAAGTACTCCGCATCGCCGAACATTACATGGTGGTTCGACCACCATCAATCGGCTTTCCTTACGCCTGCGGACCACGAGCACTTCCGGGCCTGCCAGCGCGACTCTGTCTGCGGCAGCCGCAAGTTCTTTGACCCCAACTACACTTCCTGCACCAAGTTCCTCGCACACATCGGCGCCACCAAGTTCGGCTTCAACACCGAACCCATGGCCGACATGATTTACTGGGCCAACATAGTCGACGGCGCACTCTATGAGAGCCCTGAAATCGCCGTGGAAATGCCTGCGCCTGCGATGAAACTCACCCTCATCATTGAGTCCACGCAGGACCCGGAGTTCATTCCGCGTCTCATTCCGCTGCTCACTGAGATGCCGCTTGCCGAAGTGCTCGCGCAGCCGTTTGTCGCGCCTCTGCTGCCGCCGCTGCTTGAGCGCCACCAGCAGGCCATCGAACTTATCCGCGAACGCAGCGAGGAGAAGGACGGCACGATCTTCTTCGACATCACCGACCACCTGCTCGAGGGCTTCAACAAGTTCATCCCGTATTACCTGCACCCGCAGGCCACCTACTCCATCGGTCTGTCGAAGTCCAGCTTCCGCACGAAGGTTGCCGTGGGCTCCAACCCGTGGACCAAGGCAAACCCCGCGACGATGGTCAACCTGGCGCAGATTTGCGAGCGCTACGGCGGCGGCGGACATGCCCGCGTCGGCGCCATCAGCTTTCCGCCGGACAAGGCTGACCAGGCCCGCGCCGCGGCAGCCGAAATCGTAGCCGAACTCCGCGCAAAGAACCCGTGCGCGTAATCAATCCATATCGCACACATGCAAGAAGGGCGCCCGGGGGGCGCCCTTCTTGCGGTTAAACGTTATCGCCTCATCAGAGGCCGATCTTACCGCGCCAGCATATCCGCAGCTTTCAGGAACCACGGGTCGAGTGGCTTCTTCCCGACGACTACTTCTTCCAGCGGCGTCGTAGTCACCTGTCCGGTGATGATTCCCACGAGCACGCCCTGGTTTCCGGCAATGATCTGCTCGGCTGCCTCGGAACCGAGTCGCGTGCCCAGCAGTCGGTCCGCGCACGTGGGCGGTGCGCCGCGCTGCACGTAGCCGAGCACGGTGGAACGGAACTCGTATCCGCGCAAAAGCTCGTGTTCCCTGAAGTACTGGCACAGTCCCTCGGCGTTGTAGTTTGCGCCTTCGGCCACCACGACGATCGCGTGCGGCTTGCCGCGCTGGTACACATCCTGAATGCGCTCGGCCAGTTGCTCCGGCACTACATCTATCTCCGGCAGCACAATCGCCTCCGCACCGCCGGCAATGCCCGCCATCAGCGCCAGGTAGCCGCACTTGCGCCCCATCACTTCCACCAGCAGTGCGCGCCGGTGCGACGAAGCTGTGACTTTCAAATTGTCGATGGCGTTCAGCGCCACGTTCAGCGCTGTGTCCACGCCCAGCGTCACGTCTGACCCGTACAGGTCGTTGTCGATCGTCGACGCCACACCTACCACCGGAAAGCCCATCTTGTGCAGCGCATGCGCGCCCGTTTGCGAGCCGTTGCCGCCAATCACTACGAGTCCCTCGATGCCCGCGCCATGCAGCCGCCGGATCGCCAACTCCACGCCCTCTTCCGTGTGGAACTGCGGGCACCGCGCCGAGCCCAGCACCGTTCCGCCGCGCTGGATAATGCTGCCCACATCCCGCGGCCCCAACCGCTTGAAGTTGCCCTCGATCAGGCCCGAGTAGCCTTCATACACGCCCCAGGTTTGCAGACCGCGCGCCTGCCCCGTGCGAACGACCGCGCGAATTGCGGCGTTCATGCCTGGTGCGTCTCCTCCGCTGGTCAATACTGCAAGGTTCTTCATGTTGTGTCCTCTTGCGATTCAGGCAATCCACTTCAGGATTGCAGCCCGAGCCAGTGCTCCGCCGTGACCAGGCGCACCCCTCAGGCCTGTCCTCATCAACCATGAACGAAGAACTCCGAACTGAGAACAACGAAACGCACAGTGAACGTTGAGCTGTGACTGCCCTCACAGCCCAAGCTCCGCTGCACGCCGCTGCATCGCCCGGATGCAGAACTCGATGTGCGCATCCAGATCCACGCCCAACTCGGCCGCGCCCTGGATCACGTCGTCGCGGTTCACCCCCCGCGCGAATGCCTTGTCCTTCATCTTCTTGCGCACGCCTTTTACCTCCACATCGGCAATCGAGCGGGTCGGCTTCACCAGCGCGCAAGCGGTCAGAAAGCCTGCCAACTCGTCGCAGGCAAACAGAGCTTTGTCGAGGTGCGTCACGCGAGGTGCCCCCGAGTACTCCGCGTGCCCCAGAATGGCCGTGCGCAACTCCGCGGGCCAGCCCAAGCGCTCCAGTTCCTTCACGCCCACGAGCGGGTGCTGCTCCGGCGTCGGGTGCCGCTCGTAGTCGAAGTCGTGGAGCAGGGCAGTGGTCGAGTAGAGGTTCAGCAGGGAAGCGCGCGTTTCGCCGCCCAGCCCCAGCCGGTCGGCTTCCGCCTCGCCACAGGCAGCTACGCAGGCCTCCACGGCCAGCGCGTGCTTGCGCAAGCTCTCGCTCGCAGTCCACTCGGTCAGCAGCTTCCATGCCGCCTCCCGCCCGAACTGGGACTGCCCGTCCGTTTCCGGTTGCACCATTTTTCTCCCTCCTGTTGCTGCATTTGGTTCGCATATCTTCGGGTTTTTCAGGCTATCATGGGGGAAACTTAGGTTTGACCCTAAGTTTCTACTTGACAATTATGGTTCATTCCACCGACAGTAACACCAAAGACGGTGAGAGCATCCACCGTCGAGAGCAAGCTCTGGCTCTCCGCAATCAAACTATGGCCACCACACTCGTTAGCGTGGAGTCGAGAGAAGTTGTACGCTGCGATTTCTGCAGCCTGGTTCAGTACCGCACCAGCAACTCTCTCTGCCGAAAGTGCCACCGGCCCCTTGATATTGAGGAGCCAGCACCCCTGCTGCTGCAGTTGGTCACAGCGCAACCCGCTGCCGCCAGTGCTGAGGCCGGCCTCCAGGTTGCAGCGCAAGTCCGTGAGATTCGCAGGGCCCGCCACCTGAGCCAGCGCCAACTCGCCAGCCGCATGCAGGTACCCCGGACGTATATCTCCAAAATCGAGAACGGCAAAGCCATCCCCACGCTCGGCTCGCTCGAGCGCCTGGCCGCCGCCCTCGAGGTCGAGGTCAGCCAACTGGTCCGCGATGCCCGCAGCCGCCGCGAAGAAGAGGTTGCTGCGATCCTCGGCGATCCGTTCCTGGCCGAGATCGCCGCGCTGCTGCCCCAGCTTGACTCGCTGCACCGCACCCTACTCTATGGGTCGGTGCGCGATGCCGCACTGGGCCGCCGCCGCACCGCCTAGCACTGCTCCTCCGCCGCCTCTCCCGGGGCCGTCCACGCGCGGCCCTGCCACTTTTGTGGCGCGCAGGCAGGCTTTGTTTGCGGCGCTGGAAGCCCTTGTGCTAGCTTCGATTGTGCCGCCACTATTACCGGCATCCGGGTCTGAACTGTGTGTGCGGCGCGGCGACTCAGCCCTCTCATTGGACCGGGCATCACGACCGTCTGACGTCGGCTCTCCAGTGAGCCGTTCGTCGGACCGCAAGCCGCACTGGATGCACGAGGCGACCCCTTGCAACTGACGGACACGCTGCGGATTCATGAGCTTTCGCCGGAAGAGCGTGCTGTCTATGCCGCCCTCAAGCCGGAGCGCCTGCCCGAGCACGTAGCCATCATTATGGACGGCAATGGCCGATGGGCCGGCCGCCGCTCGCTGAAGCGTTTTCTCGGCCACCAGCAGGGCGCCAAGAGTGTCCAGCTTGTTACGGAAACCGCCTCTCGCATCGGCCTGCCGTGGCTCACCCTCTACGCCTTCTCGCTCGAGAACAGTCTTCGCCGCCCTCCCGCTGAGGTCAACTTCCTCATGCGCCTGCTCAAGAGCTATCTCGAGTCCAATGTTCAGCGCATGATGGACAACAACGTACGCATTCGCTATATCGGCCGCACCCATGAACTGCCTGCCGAGGTGCAGGACAAGATGCGCTGGGCCGAGGAGGCGACCGCTCGCAATACGGGCACCACCCTCACGCTCGCGCTCAACTACGGCGCACGGTCTGAGCTGGTCGACGCCGTCCGCTCCCTCTCCGCAGAAATGCAGCGCAAACACGTCGGTCCTGACCGGATCACTGAAGAGGACGTTCACCGCCATCTCTACACGGCCCATATGCCCGATCCCGATCTGCTTATCCGTACCTCGGGCGAGATGCGTGTATCCAACTTCCTTCTCTGGCAGATCGCTTATACCGAGATCTTCGTCACCGACCGCTTGTGGCCCGACTTCCGCGGGATCCATCTGCTCGAGGCCATCGCCGACTTCCAGCGGCGCGAGCGACGTTTTGGCGGCATCGGCGAGAGCTGCGGAGAAGTGGAAGAAGACCCCAAACGCATCAAGCTCGCCGCGGGCTGAGCGTGCCCCGCCCCTCGTTTGCGCTTCAGGCCGCAGCAGCCTTCTGGGCCGCCTGGCAGTGTATTCTCATCCGTAAATGAAACGCGTTCTTACCGCTCTCGTTCTGGCTCCTCTGGTGCTGGTCCTGGTCTTCTTCGGGCCCAGATTGCTCGTCATGCTGGTCGTGGCATTGGTGGCTCTGCTGGCGGGTTGGGAGTTCATGGCATTGACCGAGCGGTGCGGCGCACGGCCACCGCGCATTGCATTTCTCGTGGCCCTCGCGGCGCTTTTCCTCGGCAACTACCAGTGGCCTGATCAGACCCTTGTGCTCCTCGGTATTCTTTCGCTCGGCCTCTTCGTCTACTGCACCTTTGCCGGCCCTGTTGAGCGCGTCATGATGGACGCCACTTCTTGCGTCTTCGGCTTGATCTATGTCGGCCTAACCCTGCTCGCGATCCCGTTGCTTCGCGAGCAGCCCAACGGCCCCACCCTCGTCGTCTTCCTGCTCTTTGTCGTGTGGTCGGGCGACATCGCCGCTCTTTATGTTGGCCGCGCCTGGGGCCGCCGCAAGCTCGCTCCATCCCTCAGCCCGAACAAGACCTGGGAAGGATCCATCGGCTCCATCGCGGGCTCGCTCGCGGTTACCGGCCTTCTGTTTGCAGTCGCAGCGGGCCTGGCCCGCTGGGATCTCGTCCGCCTCTCGTTTGCTGACGAAGTCTGGTGGTGGTGGCTCATCCTCGCCGTCGTCGTGAATGTGGCTGCGCAAGTCGGCGACCTGGCCGAGTCCGCGCTCAAACGCTCCGCGGGCGTCAAAGACTCCGGCACTCTGCTGCCTGGTCACGGTGGTGTCCTTGACCGTATCGACGCACTGCTGCTGGCCGCGCCTGTTCTCTGGTATGCGCAGGTCATCCGCTAGACGGGACTTGCCGCGCCCGCTATCGGCGATAATGGATGCGGAAGGCAGGCACAGAGATCACCTTGAAGCGACTCGCAATTCTCGGTTCCACCGGCTCCATCGGCACCAGCACTCTCTCAATCGTTGAGCAGTTTCCTGAGCGTTACGGCGTCGCCACTCTGGCCGCCGGCCGCAACGTTGACGTCGCTTTTGAGCAGGCCGTCCGCTGGCGTCCGCGTGTTGTCTCCCTCGCTACGGAGGAACTGGCCTCGCAGCTTGCCGCCCGACTGAAAGTCGCTGGCGTCAACGGCATCGAGGTTGTCTTTGGCGCTGCCGGGACTGTTGCCTGCTCCACCCACCCTGAGGTGGATTTCGTGGTATCCGCAATCGTGGGCGTTGCCGGCCTTGAGGCTACCCACGCTGCTATCCTCGCCGGCAAGCCCATCGGCCTTGCCAACAAGGAGTGCATGGTTGCCGCCGGTGAAATCCTCACCGCTGCGGCGTGCGAGCACAAGGTGCCGATCCTGCCGATCGACAGCGAGCACAATGCTGTGCACCAGTGCCTCCGCGTCGGCGCGCATTCCGAGGTCAAGTTCATCTGGCTCACCGCTTCCGGCGGGCCCTTCAGGCGTTTACCCCTTGAGCAGTTTGCATCGATCACGCCTGAGCAGGCCCTCAAGCACCCGACCTGGGTCATGGGTCGTCGCATCACCATCGACTCGGCCAGCATGTTGAACAAGGGATTGGAGATCATCGAGGCATGCCGCCTCTTTGACGTGTCGGCAAGCCAGGTCCGAGTTACCGTCCACCCGCAGTCTACTGTCCACTCGCTGGTTGAGTATGTTGACGGTTCGATTCTGGCGCAGATCTCGGTGACGGACATGCGTTTGCCTATCCTCTACGCGCTGGCTTACCCGGAGCGCCCGTCCTCCAACCTTACTTTCGACCTTGCTGCGCTCAGCCATCTCGACTTCGAGCAGCCTGATTTTGAACGGTTTCCCTGCCTGCGGCTGGCGTATGAAGCGGCCGAAAAGGGGGGTGCCCACTGCATCGCTCTGAACGCCGCCGACGAGGTGGCTGTCGAGGCATTCCTCGATCGCCGTATCCTCTTTACCGGCATCCCGCGTACAATTGAAGCAGTGCTTGCAGCCACGCCCGAGGCGCACCCGGACACCATTGCCGGTGTGCTCGCCGCGGACCGGGAGGCCCGCGAAACGGCGCGCTCAGTTATCGCAGCCGCAGCTCTCCGGGTGCACGCCTAAGGATGTAACCCCAGATCTATGCATGATTTTCTAGTCGCCTCCGTCGCCTTCATCGTCCTCATTGCGATCATGGTGGTCGTCCATGAGTTCGGTCATTTCGCCGTTGCCAAGCTGTGCGGCGTCCGCGTTGAAGCCTTCTCCATCGGCTTCGGCCCCCGCCTCTTCGGCGTCAAGCGCGGAGACACTGACTACAAGGTCTGCCTGCTCCCCCTCGGCGGCTTTGTCAAAATGACCGGCGAGAATCCCGGCGAAGAGCAGACCGACGATCCCGGCGCTTTCACCAACCATCCCCGCTGGCAGCGCATGCTGATCGGCGTGGCTGGCCCGGCGGCCAACTTCATCCTGGCCTTTGGCATGATGATCTTCTACTTCGGCTGGATCAACGAGGTCCCCGACGTGAAGATCTCCACGCTGGAGTGGGTCTCGGCTAACTCCGCAGCGGCTCAGGCTGGCCTGCAGCCGGGCGACGTGCTGCAGCAGTACGGCTCGGCCGCGAACCCCGATCTCGAAACCGTCGTTGACGTGACCCGCAAGAACCCCGGTCAGACCATTCCTGTCACCGTGCTGCGCCAGGGCCAGCCGGTGCAGACCACGCTTCGCCTCTCTGACAAGACCGATGCCAGCACCTTCGAGCTGAGCCAGACGGGAATGTACCTGCAGTATGTGCAGGGCCCGATTCAGGTGGATCAGACTGTGGCCGGTGCTCCGGCTGAGCGCGCAGGCCTCCGCGCGGGTGACGCCATTGTCGCCATCGATGGGCACGTTTTCCACACCCTCGATCCCTTCGTCGACTATCTGCAGGCCAGCCAGGGCAAGCCCGTGACGCTCACTGTGCAGCGCAACAGTGCCATCCTGCCCCCCGTCGTCGTCCAGCCCACCCAGCAGGACAAGAGTTGGCGTCTCGGCTTTGTCGGCGTTGCCCCGTCCGATCCGCCCATGAAGACTCGCCCGCTGTCCCTCGGCGAGTCGATCGGTGAGTCCCGCGCCTTCTGCGTGGAGAACTCCAGCATGATCGTCGACATGCTGCGCAGGCTCTTTACTCGCCAGGCGTCGGTCAAGCAACTCTCGGGTCCGGTGGGCATCGCGCGCGTTGCCGGGCAGGCCGCGCAGACCAAGTACTGGGCGCCCAAGTTTGGCCTCGCCGCTGGCATCAGCCTCAATCTTGGCATTCTCAACCTGCTGCCGTTTCCCATCCTCGACGGCGGGCTGATTCTCTTGCTGCTGATTGAGAGCCTCATGCGCCACGACATCAGCATCAACGTCAAAGAGCGCATCTACCAGGCCGCCTTCGTCGTGCTCGTGATGTTCTTCGTCTACGTCAGCTTCAACGACGTTGCCAAGCTTTCCGTCTTCAGCCACTTCAAGCCCTGAGCCCGCAGCTCTGACTCGGAGAGAGTTCGCCTCATGTCCGTCATCACCCCTGTGCGGGTGCGCTATGCCGAGACCGACCAGATGGGCATTGTCTACTATGCCAACTATCTGGTCTGGTTTGAGATCGGCCGCGTAGAAGTGCTGCGCACTCTAGGCCTCTCTTACCGCGAGTTGGAAACTGAGTTTGGCTGCATTCTGCCCGTCATCGAAGCGACATGCCGCTATCGCTCGCCTGCTCGCTACGACGACGAGATTCTCATCGAGACGCGCCCGTCCCTTCTCCGCGGGTCGGTGCTCAAGTTCGCCTATCGCATCCTCCGCAAGGAAGCCAACGGTGCTGAACCGGCACTGCTGGCCGAAGGCGAAACCGTCCATGTAGTTTGCGATCCTCAGCTGAACAAGAAGCCTCTGCCCGAGCAGCACGCCCACGCTCTCCGCGCCATGATGAAGTAGGTAACTGGTCCGCTTCGACTCGCACACTGTTCATTCGAGACGTCATCGTGAACACATGCTGAACGGGTGCCTGAGGCGTAACTGAAAACCCATCCGAAGGGCATGTTCCATGCCAACCATTCATGTTGACGCCTCGTGAATTCGGGGGTACATTGATGGCGTACTGGGAAGGAGGGCAGTGCAAAAGATGCAGACATACTCTTCCAGCAGTACATCGTGTGAGGTGACTGCGGCGTAGGTGATCGCGCCCCGGAACCCCAGGTTACCCCGGCGGAGAGAATTCAACCGCACGGGACGCTACCGCATCCTTTCACGTAAAGATGCATCCTTTGACCCGATGCGGAGGGTGGCGATTCTTCCAATACAGTGACGATTCTGTCACCGAAAGAGCCCGTTGAACGGGTAGCGCCACTGAGCAATCGCGGTTCGGGAGCATCTGTGAAAATGCTCGGGCAATCGCGTAGCGCGATCGCCATGTTTTAACACGCACAGTTCACCACGACGGTCCAGGCGCTACGCTTGGGCCGTCGTTCTTTGTGCAGAGGAATGCGCAGGGAGACTGTGGGTTCCGTCTGGAATTGCGGAGTGACAACGCCTCACCAGTTCTTGACGTAGAGGATTCTCGTTTCATGCATTGACAGCATTGAGAGCAATCCGTACTTCGCGTAGCGAGCGATGTACGATGAGGCAGTTACTCGCTCGGTGCACCAGGTTTTCGATTTGCGTGAAGTCGAGGCCTCAGATGCCTGCGTACCACGCGTATCCGCCTTCAGGAGAGGCGGAACCCAGACCTTTGCCGAAGCGCTTGAGCGAGTCGGTTGCGGTAATTCGGGTGATGTACTTCACGCTCTTATAGCCCAGCTGACGGGGCACGCGCAGGCGGAGTGGGCCGCCGAACGACACTGGGAGATCGCCGTTGTTCATTCCCAATGTCAGGAACGTTTGTGGATGCAGGGCGTCGGCCATGTCGATGCTTTCCCACCAGTCGGGCTCAATAGAGAAGTACACGACATAGCGCGTCTGTGGCAGGACTCCGACTGCGTTGAGCACATTGACCAAGGGTGTTCCTATCCACTCGGCAATATAGGACCAGCCCTCTTCGCACGCCACCTCGGTGATTTGGTTGTGGATGGGAAGACGTCTTAAGTCTGACAACGAAAACGTGGTGGGATGCGCAACCATGCCATCCACCGATAGCCGCCAGTCAGAAAAGCCGGCGGCCTGATGTCGCTTAAAGGCATCGCTGGGCGGAGCGGTTTCGTTGGCGAAGGGCACCTTGGAAATCATGCTGCGGGGGAATTCGCGGGCCAGTGAGTTGTTGGTGAGAAGCCGTTGGGCAGCGTAGGTGAGCGTTTCGCCGGGACCATAGACGCCGCCACTGTCGGGGGGGATAAGCCCGTATTGCTGCGCGATTCGGGAAGCCGTAGCCAGACCTGCAACGCCAGCCGTAGCGGCAAGACCGGTGGTGATGAGCTTTCTGCGTGAGATTTTGCTCATATGCGCTCCGAGGGAGTTTCGACGTGGCCGGTGATCATTGCTCGCATACGGCTCTTGAAGCCGGCGAGAAGAATCATTGCAACGTGGACGACGAGGAAGAAGACGAGAAATCCTGACACGAAGAAATGAAGAGTGCGTGCAGACTGACGACCGCCGAGAACGTTGACGGCTGCGGGCACTGCGGAATCGAAGGCGGGAGACAAGGCAAGGCCCGTCCAGATGACCAACGGAAACAGCACGAAGATCACCAACAGATATGTGGTGCGCTGTACCGCGTTGTAGGCGCGGCTCTCCGTTGCGTCGGGTGGTGCACGGCGTAGGTGTTTCGCAAATACGTCACGGAACGCACGCCAGTTTCTGTCGACAGGCGGAGGGTACAGGTTACGCGAAAAGTGGCGAGTGAACAGTCCTGCTATCAGGTAGACCACGCCGGTGAGGACCAGAACCCATGCGGCCTCGAAGTGGAGATAGCGGCTCCAGCCATTCTGGTCGGGCATCACGTAGCTGTAGCCTGAGGGCACCGTATCCCTGGATGAGGGGATTGGGATGGTGAACATCGGATGAGTCCCGGAGTTGCCTGTTTCACCCCAATAGAATCGCGGGTGCGAGATCAGAATCTCAGCGCCGGTGACGAGCAGAGCAACGAAAGAAACCACGGTGATCCAATGCGTGACACGGACGAGCGCGGTATGCCGGGGAGCTCTTTCAATCTGGGGCGAGGAAGTGGTTGACACGCGGGGAGGATAGCACAGGACAGGCGGAAATTCTCCTGGAATTCGTCCGGATCTGTTCAGACGTTTCGCTCAGGGACGGCGATGGTTGATAGAGCATCGGGCATTTCAAGTGCCCCGGAAGATGGACCTGGATAGTTCGCCAATCGAGTTGTGGGTAAGCTGCGGGATACCACTCATGAACTGCCGAGTTGGCGGTTATCCCATCGGACCCGTGCCAGTTGTCGTCGCTATGGGGTCGCAATGCAGTTTCGTTTTGTCGGTGAGATCGCCGGATTGCTGGCATGAATTCATCCGGGAGATCGGAGGCTCATTCATTAGTGATCCCGCGCTTTTTCTTTTTCTCTTGAAGCCACGAGGCGGGCCACGGTGATCGCGATGTACAGCACCCCTACCACGGCTTCGAGCGTCGCAACCATGCGTGCCACGGGTTTGACCGCAACAATGTCCCCGTATCCCAACGTGGTGAGCGTTGTGAGGCTGAAGTACAGAAAAGTACTCCAATGTGTATCTACGGGCAGCGGTACGCCGGCTTCAGTGAATGATCCCGGTTGAACGATGTTGATTACGTTGTAGATTGCAAACCAGCTCATGCCGAGCATGAAATAGAGGCTGGCAGTGGCATAGAGACGGCCCGTCGTAAAGGAACTGTCTTTGCCAAGATAGTTGTACAAACTGACCGAAACGAGAATAAGAAATGCGGCCAGAACGATGCTGCTTGCAATCAGGAGAGGCTGTGTTCTGTGATTGTGACTGGCCCAGAGAAAAACCATCGAGCATCCGGCAATAGGGATGGCGCTCCAGAACACTGCCCTGCTTTCCCCGAGTTCTATGGTTGCTGCGACCAGTGTCACGTACAAATTCAGGATAAGAACGATCCTGCCGACTTCACGATCCTCCAAGATCGGAGCCAGCATGAAGAAAAGTAACAGCGAAGCCAGCAGAAGCTTTGAGGTGCGGTCCCGGTTGAGCACGCCCTTTTCGGAGAAGACTTGCTTGAGATTCATACTGACTCGCAGTCCGCAGCAGTAGTCCCGCAGTGTCAGCTCGCCTCGGGCATAGTTCAGATTTCGGGCGTTGACTGCCTCTCGCCAAGACGCGGGATTACGTGAGACTACTTCCGTTGAAAGCGAGTTAGAACTGGCAAAACTGTCAGCGCAGTGAGCTTGGCAATTGAGAGGGTTATCGCCGGTAGGGTCAGCAGTGACCCAAAACCCAAAAGCTAAGCCATCACGAACCTGAGAGTCTGCGTCCTTCGGTGGTTCTCTGATGAGAGAGGGGAGCCGGGGCATGGTGAAGTAGGGTCATAGCGAAGAGGAGATTCTGCGTGTTCTGCGAGAGGCAGAGTCGAGCGCAACGGTGGTTGAGATCTGCCGTAAACATGGCATCCGTCAGCGGAGCTTTTATCTGTGCAAGAAGAAGTATGCGGGTCTTGGTCTGAGCGAGTTGCGTGAAATTCCACGGCTCCGCAGCATTTCGGGCAACAAAAATACGGCCCGAAGGCCGTATTTCGCAAGCTGGACTATCGCTGCGGTGGTGCTCAAACATCGAGTCGTCTGCCGCAGATTCCTGCTACTTATCCCGCGCTACCACGAAGTCGGGCATCCACTGGAGCGCCCGCTTGAAGTCCGAGTCGGGAAGCGGGACGAGCGCCTGCCGCGCCTGTTCGGCGTAGTGATCGGCGGCAGCCATTGCGTATTCCACTGATCCGTTGCGGGTGAGGATCTCCTGGATGCGCTCGCGGCTCACATGCTCAAAACTCTTGTCGTCGAGCACGCGCTGGATCGTCTGCCGGTCGCGCGCCGTGCCGTGATCAATGGAGTGCACCACCGCCAGCGTCGCCTTGCCCTCCCGCAGATCGCTGGCCACGGGCTTCCCGAGGACCTCTTCTGTTGCGGTCAGATCCAGCACGTCGTCGACGATCTGGAAGGCCAGTCCGACGGCCCGGCCATAGGTGGCCAGGTTCATCTCCTGCACCTCGGTTGCTCCCGCCAGGATTGAGCCCAGGCGCATGGAAGTGGAAAACAGACAGGCGGTCTTGCGGAAGATCAGGTCGTAGTACTCAGCCTCGGAGACGGCTTTGCCAAGTCGTTGAATCTGGAGAAGTTCTCCCTCAACCATCTGCTGGGTTAGCTCGATCAGCAGATCCAGCACGCGCAGGTTCTTCTCTTCGAGAGCCACGCGGAAAGCCTGCATGTAGAGCCAATCACCGGCCAGCACGCACTTCTCGTTGCCCCAGGTGGTGTTCGGCGAGGGGCGCCCGCGGCGCATGTCGGCACCGTCGATAATGTCGTCGTGGACAAGGGTCGCGGTGTGCACCATCTCCACAACCGCACCCAGACGGATGGCGCTGGGGCCTGAATAATCAAGCACATGCGCCGCAAGCAGCAGCAGCGACGGTCGGATGCGTTTGCCGCCGCCCTCGCGCAGATACTCGGCAATTTCGGTAATGGTGCTCACGCTGGAGGCGGCGTCGCGGCCCAACTCCTGCTCGATCGCCACGAGGTCTTCCCGCAGCAGGTCGAAAACTTCTCTCGCCGTCGCTATCGCCAAGGTGCTCACTTATGTCGGTTCTCGTGCTTTCCGTTGCTGTGCCGGATTGGGCGGCGGGCTTGCACCGCGCCAGCGTCCTCCGGGTAAGTCCTAATTCGTCCGATAGTTGGTGAACTGCAGCTCCACGCCAAGGTCTTTGCCTCGCAGGGTTGCAATGATCGCCTGCAGGTCGTCCCGGTCTTTGCCCGCTATCCTCACAGTATCGCCTTGGATGCTGGCCTGCACCTTCTTTTTTGAGTCCTTCACAATCCGGACGATCTCTTTGGCCTTTTCCGTGGGGATTCCCTGCTGCAGGCTGATCTTTTGGCGCACGCTCGAACCGGCGGCCGGTTCCAGCTTGCCGTAGGTTAGATTCTTGAGCGAGACGCCGCGCTTCACCAGCTTTTGCCCCAGAATCTCTTTCACGGCTTCAAGCTTGTACTCATTAGCCGATGCGAGTTGAATGGCGTCATTGCCTTCCATCGTGACCTCAGAGTGCGAGTCCTTCAGGTCGAAGCGCTGGCGAATCTCTTTGAGAGCCTGGTCGATGGCGTTGCGGACCTCTTGCAGGTCCACCTTGCTGACGATGTCGAATGAGTTTTCCTGGGCCATGTTTCCCTCTTGCTGCCCGCGGCCACATGGGCCAAGGGGCCGAACCGCTGCAACTCTACCAGTTTCCCACGTTCGACGGGAGCTGAAAAAGCCGCCTGAAGTTTTTCGTTGTGGCGGAATTGATTTCTTCCCGCGTGACGCCCAGCGCGTCGGCCAGCGCGTCGGCCGTGCGCGCCACAAAGCCGGGCTCGTTGCGCCTGCCGCGGTCGGGCACCGGTGCCAGCCAGGGCGCGTCGGTTTCCACCAGCACCGCGTCCAGAGAGAGCTTGGAGGCCACATCGCGCAGCGGCTGCGCCTTCGGATACGTGATGTTGCCCGCAAACGAAATCAGAAAGCCCAGGTCCAGGGACCGCCGCGCCTGGTCCCAGCCGCCGCCAAAGCAGTGCATGATGCCGCCCAGGCCGGTGCTGCGCCAATGCTCTTCAAGGATGTCGAAGAGATCGTCCCAGGCGTCGTGCAGCCCGTCCTTGGGCCGGCAGTGGATGAGGATGGGGCGCTTGCGCGCTGCGGCGACTTCCAGTTGCGCAATCAGCTTTTCGCGCTGCAGATCGTGAGGCGCGCCTTCGTGGTAGTAGTCCAGTCCGACCTCGCCGCAGGCGATGACCTCGGGCTCGGCCAGGAGGCTGTCGAGCTTGGCCAGCGCGGCTGCGTCGGCCTCTGGAGCGTTGTGCGGATAGATGCCTGCGCTCGCGAACAGGCGCGGCATGCCGGGCTGCCCGTTGAACTGGCGGCAGAGGTGGAGCGCTTGGTGCATCTCCGCCGGCCCCTCGCCGATACCGATAGCGAGGATGGCGCCGACACCTGCCTCGGCGGCGCGGGCGAGCATTGAGGCGCGATCTTCGTCGTAGCGCGGGCTATCCAGATGCGCGTGCGAATCAATCAGCAAAACTAAGGCCTCCGGCGGATGAGAAAGCCGCCGCTTGTGCCGGGCGGCGGCCTGATTTCGCATCGTTCCCGTTTACTTCAGTCGCGCGCCCAGCGGAACTTCTTCGAGAAAACTCGCCAGCACCGGCGCGCCGTCTGGCAGCGAAGCGGCAAGCAACATGCCGTTTGACTCAAGGCCGCGCATCTTGCGGGGAGCGAGGTTGGCCACGATCACGATCTTGCGGCCGATCAGCTTCTCCGGCTCGTAGTACTGCGCGATGCCGGCCA
>WSSedB1CaDRAFT_10000531_pt1 | contig 16349 bp, 13 predicted proteins | sample WetSurSB1Cattail_FD_9460 | JGI IMG/M metagenome (IMG submission 9460)
CAAATATATTTTGAAAAATATGGTGTAGAAAATCCATTACAAATTGAAGAAGTAAAAGATAAAGTACGTCAAACATGTCTTGAAAAATATGGTGTTGATAATGTGTTTAAACGTCCTGAAATGATTGAAAATCGTATTAAAAAAGTTATTGAAAATAGATCGACAGCATCGTCAGGTGCTGAAAGAAAAGTTTATGATATTTTACGTCAAAATTTTAATAAAGTAGAGTCACAAGTACCTATTTTTTATAAAAAAGAAAATTTAAACGCATTTTGGATAATTGATTTTTATTTACCAGTGTGTAATGTTTATGTTCAATTTGATGGAATTTATTGGCATGGTGTAGAAAGAGAAATATCTGAATTAAAAGAAGCTCGTAAAAATGGTGATAAATCTGCAAATATGCAACTATTGGCAAAATATCGAGACAAGTATCAAAATTACTGGTTTGAAAAAAATAACATGAAGTTGTATCGAATTATTGAAAATGTTAAAACAGATGTTTGGATGTCTGAATTACAAGCTATAATTAACAATATATAATGACAACTTTTGTTCAAACAATTCATCCTACGAGTTTCGGCGCTTTTGACGCAGAAGTTTTATTTCAAAGTGATGCTGATTGTATGACAACATTTGTAAGAAGTAAATTAGGTGACCCAATTTTATCTGTGGAAATTGCAAAAAAACAGATCTGGACTTGTTTCGAAGAAGCTACATTGACATATTCTCGTTACGTACATGAATTAAATATCAAATCAAACTTAGTAAATGTGCTTGGACAACCGACTGGCTCAAGTTACACAAATAAATATGTAATGCCTTCTCTTGAATACTTAATGCGTTTAGCAGATCCTTATGCAAGTCAAGCTGACGTGGGTGGAAGCTACAATGGAATGTTGGGTTATATAAACTTAACGCCAGGGAAACAAGATTACGATGTATACACGGAACTAATGTCTGATACAATTAGTGGTTCAACTGTGTTTGATGCGCTTCCATCTGGTTCAAAAGGCAAGATGCGAATAGCAGAAGTGTTTCATTTCGAACCAAGTGCAGCTCAACAATCATTGATCAATGCATCAAATATGACAAATTTTCTTGCGACAAATATGAACTATGAGTCATATGTTAACTCAACAATATTCTATGTTGTACCAGTCTTTGAAGATGTTTTACGTCGTCAAGCATTAGAACATGCTATGCGAGTACGTCGTTCACACTATAGTTGGAAAATGATGGGAACCAAATTACGTATTTTTCCAGTTCCAGGAGGATTATATAGTACACAAAAATTATTTATTAAAGTTGTCCCTCGACAAGATCCACTTAATCCAGCTTTTCAAGACGATTCAATAAATGGTATTTCTGGTCCACATAACATGCCGCTTTCGATTATTCCTTATACATCGATAACAGAACCTGGTAAACAATGGATTCGACAATTTACTCTTGCTTTATGTACAGAAGTACTTGGTCGTGTTCGTAGTAAGATGAAGACAATACCAATTCCAAATGCCGAACTTACTTTAGATGGTGATACATTACTTTCACATGCTAGAGAAGATAAAGAAAAATTAATTACTCAATTACAAGAATTTCTTGGAACGTTGACAAATGAAAAGTTAATGGAACAACAAGCGAACCTTGCGACGTTTTTGAATACGCAGTTAAAATTTATCCCTATTCCTGCGGGACGTNCAATTTCAATAGCTTAATTAATCATAAGATAATACCTATTCTAAAGGGTAATTCTATGATTTTAAAACAACGAATAGAACATTTTTTTGATATAATGAATAGACCTCGAGAACGTATTTATTTTTTATTAAAATGCGATGTTTGTAATAAAGAATTTGAATCAAGATATAATCTTACAAAAATAAAAAATGCAAAAACACATTCTTGCTCTAAGGAATGTAAACGTATATCACAAAAAAAGGGCTCTGTGTGTGCACAAAATAAAATAGAAAATTGTTTAAAAAAGCATGGTGTAGAAAATATATTTCAAGATGTTCATTGTAAAGAAAAAATTAAATCAACTATGATTGAACGTTATGGTGTTGAATATCCATTACAATCACAAATATTTCAAGAAAAATTTAAATCAACCATGATCGAACGTTACGGTGTACCAACAGCAATGCAGTCGGAAGAAATTACACAACGACAACATAACACAATGTTACAAAACTGGGGTGTTGAGTATCCTATGCAAATACACCATGTTTTACAAGCAATGATGAGTGGTAGTTTAGAAAAACATGGTGTACCATTTGTTATGCAGAGCGAATCTTATCGAAAACATTTTTTTAATAATAGAAAAAATTATAATTCTTGGATGTCAAAACCTGAAAAAGAATTTAGAATTATTCTTGAAGAATATTTTGGAAAACATGATATTAAAGTACAACAAATAATTGATAATAAATGGTCATTAGATTTTTATATTATTAGTATAAATACATATGTGTCATTTGACGGTGTATATTGGCATGGACTTGATCGTAACATAGAAATAATTAAAGAGTTTAAAACAAGTTGTGATCAAGCTATTTATAAAAAATGGTTAAAAGATCGTGAACTTGATGATTATGTAAATAATAATAAAATACGTCTTGTTAGAATAACAGATTTTGAGTATTTTAAAGATAAAGATGCATGTTTACAAAAGATTTTACCTAATTAATAGTATATGGCGCGTCTTTTTATTACACAACGAGAAATAGATTTTATAAGCGATATTACTAAAGAGGTAATTAAAGACGTCGTAGGTGCGAAAATCCGATACTATCTTGTGTCTGAAATTAAAACTAAAACACACGAAGTTTACGATGAAGCAGTAAAGAAGATTTTTGATAATCCGATTATTATAGATGCACTTGTAGATAGCTCTTATGAAAAAGACACAGTAATAACTAGCGCCGGCGTTGATAAACAATATAAAGCAGAAGTATTCGTTCAATATCGCGATATGATCGAAAAAGGAATTAATATCTGCATAGGCGATTATTTTACGTATTCTGATATTATTTGGGAAATCACAGAAGCTCGTTCAATGCGTAATATTTACGGGTTTGCTGAACATGCTGATGGCATGCGTCTCGTAGGTTATCCTGCTCGACAAGGAGCGATCGATTTGTTGATCAAAGGACCGACAGACATTGGTTATTCTGACGCTGACGCTGTACAAAAACAATTCTATCAACAACGAGGGTTTGAAACAAACGCAGAAGGAATTACAGGAGATAAGCGTGCATTAATCGAAAATGGTATACTTGAACTTCCTGAAAGTGGTCCACGAGAAGTTTCTACTCGAGCAGATGAACATGATCGAAGTACGTTCTATGATGAGGAATAAAAATGACAACAAGATTTAACGTACCAGCTTCACAAGATCGTCTGTCGTCAGGTTATAGTAACAATAATCGTGTTGTAGATTTTACGATACCTTCATGTGGAATAGAAGATGTCGATATCGCAATATTTAATCTTTTTAATAAAGATTTACCATTAGTAGTTTCGTCAGAAAACACAATAATTCCCGTTAAAACTATTTTTGCTGCTGGTGAAAAGTGGGCAATGATTAAGAAGAAAAAAGAAATTAGAGATCGTAATGGTCGTTTAATATTGCCTTTGATTACTATTGGTCGTTCTTCGATAGAGCAAAATATAAAAGATGATATAACAGGTAGAGGAATAAATCAACAAACTGGCGAAATTGTTATAAAAAGACGATTGATGAAATCAGACCGTAACTATCAAAATTTGTTTAATCGACTGTTTATTAATCATCAATCGAATGTTGCGATTAATCAAGGGACACTTGATGTTAACGATGATTCACAATTAATGACAAAACGTGATATTGGTGATTTGTTTAATGTCGACGTTGATGTGTCAGACGGTGCATTGATGAAACCAATGAAAGATGAAAATATTTGGGAAACATTGACTTTACCAGCACCACAGTTTTTTTCTGCGCATTATGACATTGTAATATGGACACAATACACAACACATATGAATCAAATATTGGAAACTTTGTTAAGCGCTCAACTTCCACAAGGAAATTCATATAAGATTTCAAATCCACAAAAACCAGATTATTGGTTCATTGCGTCAGCTGAAGATAAAATTTATAAACCTGATAATAATTGGGATGATATGTTTGAAAAAGAACGTATTATTAAATATAGTTTTTCTTTAACTGTACCTGCATATATTTTAGCTACAAACGTTCCTGGAGCACCTGTACCTATTCGACGTTATGTTAGTTGTACACATATAGAATTTAAAACAAATATAACAGACGATTTAGCAAACGTATCAGTAGACGCAAATACTATTGATTCTATTAACGATCCTTGGTTGGGTGTTGATGATCCGTCGCTTCCTTATGATCATGTTAATCCAACTCGTTTGCAACGACAAGATGCTCGATTAACAAACGATAATAGACTTGATGATAAAACTTTAGTAAATAAAAATGATCCAGCAATGTTAAATATTTCCCGTGGTAAACAACCAGACAAATATATAAAAGTTCGTTCTGTCGATCGTAACGGTAATATAAAATACAAAAATATCAAAATTCGAAACGTAAACAAACATACGGGTGAATCAACGATAAACGCTGGCGATTTTGATTTAGATGGAATGTCATTTTCAATTGATCGATAATTTAGAAATTTCTTTAAATTAATGGAAATATTTATAATAGATTAGTAGTTTCTGTATTTACTTTGTAAGGAGTTTAAGAATGTCTGAACAGACCTTTAGATCGCCCAATTTTTATGAACGTGAATTTGATCAATCAACACCCGCAAAACAACAACCCGTTGGAACACCGGTGGGTATTATTGGAACGTCGTTACGTGGTCCGGCATTCGTGCCTGTAACAGTTTCTGACTTTGATGAGTACAAAGGCATTTTTGGTGGTCTTGACTCAAAAAAATTTGGTCCCTATGCAGCAAATGAATTTTTGAAACATCGACAATCATTGACTTATTTACGACTACTAGGCGCAGGTGTAACAGCAACAGCTGCTGATATCACAAAATATTCAACAACAGGTCGAGTAACTTCTGCTGGTGTAAAAGTTGAAGGTATAGCAGCTCCTGATGATCCACGTGGACGACATAATGGAGCCGTACAATTTTTGACAGCAAAACACAGTGTTCAAACAAACGAAGCATATGGTTGCGCAATGTTCACTGATAACGATTCATTTAATGGTTCAACTGTTAATTTAGTGCGTGGTATGATTTTAACTCCATCAAGTTCACGAGTAATTGTTCTAAACGGTAATGAAACAGCTATTGGTACTTTTTCTGCGTGGGGTTCAGATGACGCAGCGACATGTGTTAATGGTAAATTTAAAATTGTTATTTCTTCATCTTTGGGTGATGCATTTAATAAACAAGATAACAGTTCTGGACTTCGAGTTTTAACTGCATCATTAAATCCAACAGCTGACGATTATTATGCAAAAATATTAAACACAAATCCTGATAAGTTTGTTGAAGAACAACATTTATTATATGCTGATTTTCCTGTTGACAACGAAATGGCGACAGCAACTGATATAGCAATTTTGTCAGGTTCGGCAAATACGTCTTCAACAAGTGGTGAAACTGCGACTGTTATGCGTAATGCATATGGTGCGTTTGATACTCGTTATGCTGCTCCAAAGACAACGTGGTTTATTTCGCAACCGTTTGGTCCCATTGAACATGATCTGTTTTATTTTGAAACTATTGATGATGGTGAATATGCAAATAGCTTGTTCAAAGTATCGATTTCAAATATCAAAAAATCTGTTGATGATTCAAATCGTTATGGAACGTTTAATGTTGAAATACGAGCGTTTAACGATTCAGACTTAAATCCACGAGTTCTTGAATTATTTCCAAATTGTTCAATGAATCCTCAAGCAACTAATTATGTTGCAAAATTGATTGGTGATCGTAAAATTTCTTATAATTTTGATGCAACAGTCGATTCAGAAAAAAGATTAATTACGTCTGGTAAATATGATAATAATTCGAAGTATGTTCGTATACGAATGTCTGATGCTGCTGATCGATCAATTATACCTGACGTTTCTTTACCATTTGGGTTTAGGGGACACAATATACTAAAGACAACAGATTCTCTCACAGATTCAGGGGTTACCACAGGTAATATTCGAGTGACAGGTATCTTATCAGGTGCTTCGTTAAGTCTGTCTGGTGCGATTGTTCCACCTATTCCAATGCAATTTAAAGTTACAAAAGGTGATCGACTTGTTGGTTCTTCGTGGGTAGGTGAACCAGGTGTTACAGAGATTGCAAGTTCGTTATTTTATTGGGGCGCTAAATTTGAAAGATTTACAGACGATCTTAATCCAAACACGGTAAGTGAACAAAATAAATTATTAGAAAATTACACTAAGTTTGTAGGTATTCAAAAATTAGACACGTTAGTAACAGGTTCAGGAGCTGATACATTTAACAATAATAAATTTAGTCTTGCTAAAGTTGTTCTTGGTACGACGGCGATTGCTAACTTAACATCATCTATTAATGAGCATATGCGTGAAGCTGCGTATGTTCGAAATGCAAAACCTGATCAATCACGTTATACAGTTGTTGACGCTGGATTTGGTGGTAATAGGATTACATTTGCAACTTTGTTAGCTGAAGGAACGGCTGCTGATTTCAATCGTTTTAGTCCATACGCAAAATTTACAAACTTTTTTGCTGGTGGTTATGATGGTTTAAATTTTCTTGATAAAAATAATAAACGTATGAATGATAAATCAACATCATTTGATGCGTTAGGTGGTGCTGAAGCAACATATAAGAGTCCCGGGATGGCGACAAACATGAATGGTTCGGGACAATCAAATGCAAACGTATCATCAATAATGACTGCAATTAACATTATGACAGATCCAATGATTGTTAATCATAATGTTATTGCGTTACCAGGTATTAAGGAAACGTTTATAACCGATTATGCCGCAGCTAAAGTTAAAGACTACGGCTTAGCATATTTTGTTATGGACATTCCGTCTTATGATGACAATGGTACGCGTATCTATGATGATAGTATATTGAAACCTTCTGTAAATAAGACAGCATCGAGTTTTTCTTCTCGAGCAATTGATAACAATTATGTAGGTACATATTGGCCAGAAGTTGTTATTGATGACGCTGACAATTCCCGCAGAGTTACCGTGCCAGCATCAGTTGCCGCTTTGGGTGCACTTTCATTTAATGACAAAGTACGTTATCCATGGTTCGCGCCAGCTGGTTTTAATCGAGCTTCGTTGGATTTTGTTAAAAATGTGAAAGTTCGTTTAAACGTAAGTGATCGTGATCTATTGAGTGACGCTCGAATTAATCCTATTGCAACTTTCCCTCGACAAGGATTCGTCATTTGGGGACAAAAAACATTACAAATTAATAAATCGTCTTTAGACCGTGTGAATGTGCGTCGCATGATTCTAGAGATTAAACGTAACATAATCATAACAGCACGTAAACTTGTTTTTGAACAAAATACTCCTGAAGTTCGTAATAATTTTGTATCACAAAGTACAATTCAACTTGCAATTGTACAAACGCAACAAGGCATTGAACAATTTAAAGTTGTTATGAATGAGTCAAACAATACGCAAGAGGATATTGCACTTAATAAGTTAAACGGTAGAATACTTGTTGTACCTACACGATCGTTTGAATTTATTGCAATTGATTTTATTATTACAAGAAATGGTGTTACGTTCATTTAATGAGAGCATAAAACCATATTTAAAATTATTGGAGATTTAAATGACACAATTGAGATTTGGTAGTGCAGCTGTAACAGCAAAAGAAATTGATCTCTCGGCACCAGTTCAACAACAACCCATTGGTATACCTGCTGGCGTTATCGGCACATCTTTGTCTGGTCCGGCTTTTGTACCCGTTACAGTTGGTGTAATTGACGATTTTTTTGCAAAATTTGGTAATACAGATGGTAAAAAATTTGGTCCACTTGCAGTTCAAGAATGGTTAAAAAATTCCGGCGCTGCAACTTTTGTTCGTGTACTTGGAACAGGCGACGGTAAACAAAGAAATGTTGATGGGAATCTTGCTGGCACAGTTACAAGCGCCGGGTTTGTTGTAGGAGAACAACTTCCTCGTGCTTCTGACGGTTTTCTAGCAAGTAATACTTATGCAAATGCAAACGGTTCTTTGGGCAGAACTTATGTGTTAGGTTGTTTGATGTCAGAGTCAGCTGGTTCATCTGTATTTAGTTCGGTTGGATTACATTTGGCCGGTGTTTCTGTTAATGCATTACCAATTGTTCGTGGTGTGCTAATGACTCCTTCTGGTGTACTTGCTCGTTTATCATCATCATATGGTTTACCCGTATCGACCGCTCCTGCTTCAACATTAATAGCAACAGATGCGACAGCTAAAGGGTCTATAACAGGTTCTGTTGTGTTGCTTGATGGAACTACGAGTAAACAAGAATTTACAATTTTATTGAATGGACATAAAGGTACGAATCCGTTGTATCCTAATGTATTGACGGCATCATTTGATATGACTGCGCCAAATTATTTTGCAAATGTTTTAAATACAGATCCATTTAATATTCAACAAGCTGGACATTATTTATATGCAAATTACGACGTATATCCTGCAACAGCATACGTAACAGGTACTGGCGTATTCAATCGTACTGGAACGGGAATTGCAGCTGGAATGGAAAATATTGCATTCTTAACAACAAGTTCTCTTGGTAGAAATGTTGGAAGTGAATATGTTCCAAACTTTGAAAACTTTGAAGATCGCTTTACTTACGCTCGAACACCTTGGGTTGTTTCACAACTATTTGGTGGAACTCGATATAACTTATTTAAACTACATGCACTATCAGCTGGTAGTGATATATCAACAAAATACAAGTTTTCTATTGAAAACATTGTGAATTCTACTGATCCAAATAACAAATATGGTTCGTTTGATGTTGTTGTTCGTGACATAAATGACCGTGATACAGAGTTAAAAGTTATTGAAGCTTTCAGGGGTATGACTCTTGATCAAAATTCAGATCGTTATATTGCAAAAGTGATCGGTGATGCGTATGGATATTATGATTTTGATCGCTCAGAAGCTGAACAAAAACTTGTTGTTGAAGGACAATATGAAAATCAATCGAATATAGTTCGAGTTGAAATGTCGACAGATATTCAAGATGAGTCTGTTGATCCAACAGCTTTACCTTTTGGTATCCGTGGTCCAGACCATTTAGTCACATCTGGTTCTGCACCTTTAGCAGCTTCCGGTGCGTCTTGGATAAAGAATGCTGTCACTCCTCCTATTACATTTAGAAGCAGCATTACACAAGGTACAGGAGTTAAAACTCAAGTTCAATCACAGTACTATTGGGGATATCAATTTGAACATATTACTAGTGTAACTACACAAAATGCATCAACGTTGAAGAATAAATCTCTATTGACTCATGCAAAATATTTTCCAACGTTTATGACGAACGTAATTAACTTTGTTGAAGGTGATAATGCTGGTGCGGTTGACACAAATGAACTAGGAATAATTGATTCTGATCGATTTAATAATGGTTTATTTACATTAGAAAATATTCAAGTTGTCACATCGTCAGCCGGAACAGCCGATCCAAATGAATGGGATAATGCAACTTATGTTCGAATGGGTAATATCACAGCAGATGATACAGCAAAAACTCGTGGTGTTCAAGCAAAAGATTGTGTTCAAGCGAACCGACGATTCTTAAAGTTCAATTTCTTGATGCAAGGTGGAAACAACGGAGTCAATATATTTGATCGTGATGAGAGTGAAATAAACAATGTCGCCGTGACAGCTGACGCGGGCGACGTAAATCGTGGTCAAACAAACGGTCCGAATGTTAAAGCATATAAAAAAGCAATTGATATTATGAGTAACGTTGTTTCAACCGACATACAACTTGTTGCAATTCCTGGAATTCGTAATCCACTTGTTACTGACTATGCGCTCGATGCAACACAAACACGCTTTGATGCTCTATACGTTATGGACATTGAAGAAATAGATGTTGAAAATAATCTCGTTTTGTCAGGTTCACAACAAATAAGTGTTGCAGGAACAGCAACAAACTTTGCATCTCGTGCTGTTGATAATAGCTTTGGTGCAGCATATTTTCCAGACGCTCTTGTAACAGATCCTATAACAAAGACAAATCTTTTTGTTCCACCTTCTGTTGTCGTATTAGGCGCAATGGCACAAAATGACAAAGTTGGTCATCCGTGGTTTGCACCGGCTGGGTTCAATCGTGGTTCGCTTCAAAGCGTACTTGAAACAAAAGTGATGTTGTCTAAAGACAATATGGATTCATTGTACGATGTAAATATCAATCCACTTACTTCATTCCCTGGTAATGCATCTTCTGGAACAAGTCCGAAAGGTGGTGTAGTTGTGTGGGGTCAACGTACTCTTCAACAAGCTGCAAGTTCACTCGATCGAGTCAATGTACGTAGGTTGTTAATTGATATACGTCGTCAAGTTCGAGCGATTGCAAATACAATTGTGTTCGAACCTAGTCGAGAAGCAACTCTTGCTAAATTTAGTGCAGCAGTTACTCCACGTCTACAACGAATCCAAAAATTGTCAGGTCTTGATCGATTCAAGATTATAATTGATTCGAGTACAACGACTCAACAAGATATTGAGAACAATACGTTACGTGGTAAAATATGGGTACAGCCCACAAAATCCGTAGAATTTGTTTCTCTTGATTTTGCTGTTGTTAACAATATTAATCAAACATAATAAAATTATTAAATGAATGAACAATCCATTGGATTTATATATCTTATAAAGAATCTATTAAATAATAGATTTTATGTTGGTCAAACAAAAAGAGATATAAAGATTCGATGGGTTGAACATTTAAGATTGTCTTCACGTTGTAAAGATGATGATTTTTTACATTGTGATATTAAAGCGTTTGGGAAAGAACATTTTTCAATAGAAAAAATAGAAGAAACTTATATTGACAATCTAATCAATAGAGAGAAATTTTGGATTAGTAAATTACAAACAAATATTCGTCGTTACCCAAGTGGTAATGGTTATAACCTAACAGATGGTGGAGGTGGTTCACAGTCGTACGTAACTCAAGAAACAAAAGATAAAATTCGTAATTCATTAATGGGTCATGTTACGTTGCAAGAAACAAAAGATAAAATAAGTGAAACATTAAACGGTAGAGAACTTACAGAAGAACATCGCAATAATATTGGTATAGGTTTAAAAAAGTCTGATAAATTTAAGTTATCATCTAAAAATAAAGGTCCTGCAAGTCAAGAAACGAAAGATAAAATAAGTATAAGTTCATTAAAAATGTGGCAAGATGAACAGTTTCAATATAAAATGAGTTTATTACGTCAGGGTTCACATAATTCTCAGGCAAAAATGAATGAAGATAATGTTATTGAAATAAAAACAACATGGAACGTAGAACGTCCAGATTTAAAATTAAAACATAAACATGATGGTACTAAAAAAGAATTTTATGTTAGATTTGCTGATAAGTTTGGTGTAACACCTGACATGATATGTAGGATCATAGTAAACAGAGCATGGAAACATCTTGATCCACAAATAGAAAAATAGAAAGTCAAATAAACGCGGGACATAAAACTCTCGCGTTTATCGTATATTTAATAAAAGGAAATATAGATATGTCAATAAAACTTAATGCAAAATCGTTTAAGAATCTTCTTGAAACAATTGTACATGAAGAACAAGAAAAAATTCAAGCATCACATGAAACAATGAATCTTCAACAACTTGAACAAGAAAACAAAAAAGCTTATGATGCATTACCAAGTTCATATCAAAACGATAGTGCATTGANATTTTATTANGATAACAATAATCACTTATGTGCTGAACATGATNTNGGTGGNGANTTTATTTGGACTGGTCGNAAATGGTTAGAAATGGATGATGCATTTGGAAAAGATAATATGTTAAGTCACTCAAGACAACAAGAGTCAAAAAGAAATAATTCTTTAACTTTAAACGAAACAATTAAGTACCGTGAACTTGTTAAAAAACATCCAAAAGCAGCACAAAAATTACCATACTCAATTAGAAATGATCCTTCTGTAAAATTTACATTTAATGATGATAAAGTAGTAGCATTATCGAATGGTCGTAAGTCTACTTGGGACGGGTTTAAATGGACTGAACTAAAAGAGACAAAAAAAATTACTCTTGGTCAAGTAAAACGAATAATTAAAGAAGAAGTCGCTCGTTTCTCTTTAAAACAAACTCTTAAAGAAGTATTTAAACGAAATTGTAAGATTAATGAAGCTGTTAATTTCGCAGCTCTTAAAAAAGAACTTGAAAGTGGGTTTGATCATTTTCGAGCAGAAAATCCAGATATTAAAGTTGGCGATTTTAATTGGGATAATGCAATTAAGGGTCTAATGCAAGATGATGAAGCTCGCCAAATGATGAAGGTGGGCGACGCTGATGGACTTGTTAATAAAGCTATTGAACTCGCAGGCGTAGAAAATCCAGTCGCCGATGTTGACGTAGAGAAACATACTGATAATGCGTTTGGTGATCTACAAGGTGATGAAAAAGTTGATGATAGCGATGTTGATGCAGCATTTGATAACATTCAACGTAAGAGTGCATAATGAAAATTACAATAGGAAAATTAAAGTCGTTGATTAGGGAATCGATTCTTGATGAACACCATGGTGGTAAACCTGGAATAAGTGGGAATCGTGATATTAGTCTTATCAATTATCCACTTGAAAATTATGATCCCATGACATGGACTTCAAACGAAATTTATCTAGCCGTTATGATGTTATTTGAACTAGTTGCAACAGATCTTGGAATAACTTCTGAAGATCCAAGTGATCCTAGATTTATTGATCATTTATGTGATACGCTTAGTGATCATAAAGTACCACACAATATAATTGATCAAGTCAGAGAGCGTTTACAGAATCGTAAATTTGGTAGAGGTGATTTTAATCCACCACTAAATTTTTAAGATAAATAGTTTACAATATAATAATTAATGATTGGAGTATATTACACATGGCCGCAGAAACACTAGACGTTACATCAATGCTACCCCGGCAGTTCGAACCAAAACGGAAGAATCGCTTTGTTTTACTTATAGAAGGTATTGATGCATATATCATAAAAACAGCTGCTCGACCTACTTATGAAACAGAAGAAGTTGAAATTCCTTTTATTAATTCACGTAGGTACGTTGCTGGTCTTACAAAGTTTGGTACAATGAATGTCACTCTTCATGATCCAATCGCACCAAGTGGTGCTCAACAAGTCATGGAATGGATTCGTTTACATTTTGAAAGTATTAGTGGTCGAGCCGGATACGCAGACTTTTATAAACGCAATTTACAAATTAAAGAGCTAGATCCAATTGGTAGTGTAATCAGCTTGTGGGATTACAGCGGTGCATTTCTTACGAATGTCACATTTGGTGACTTAACGTATGAAGATGGCACACTCGCTGAAATAACGCTAACGCTGCGTTATGACAACTGTGCGCTCCAATTTTAATCTGAGTATAATTATATTATATACCTTTCTTGTGTTTTGTGCATGATGTAACTTGGCTAGTATTGTGATATACTTTACTAGCCAAATGTATATGTACTATGTGTAAGCAACTCGATTGTTGTTTATAATGAAACTATGTTAAATTCATTAATTTGGATACCTTTACAAAATATTCGAAAAATTAAAACAAAATGTGGAATTTATTGTTTGCGTAATAAAATTACACAAAAATTATATATTGGCAAAACAAAAGGAAAATTTTATTATAGATTAGGTGGACATATACATGAAGCATTTAAAAGAAATTCTGAATATGCAATTCATGGTTCAATTCGTTGTTATGGAATAGACAATTTTGAAGTTGCAATTATATTACATAATATTGATGAATTTTCTTTAAATGACATTGAAAAATATTATATTAAACTTTTGAATACTAAAACACCCGTTGGTTATAATATGACCGATGGTGGAGAAGGAACAACAGGTTATGTGTATTCTATTGAGACGCGTAAATTAATTTCCTTTTTAAGAAAAGGAATACCTATGCTTCAATCCACAAAATTGCTTTTAGGCAAAGCTGTTATTAAATTCAATCTTAAAACAAATGAAGAAATTGAACGATATGATGCGATTTCATATGCTCAATTCGAAACAGGAATTTTAAACATAGGAATGTGTTGTAAAGGAAGACTAAAATCGGCCGGCGGATTTGGCTGGAAGTTTGTAGATGAAGAAAAAGGCAATGAAATGTACGGGTGGGATGATGAAACAAAAGATAAAATGAAAAATAATTGGAACATTAATTATGCATCAAAATTTAAACGAGTTGCAATGTGTGATTTAATAACTCGAGAAACTATAAGAATTTTTAATTCAATAAAAGAAATGTATGAAGAATTAAAAATTCCAAATGTGTCAGCCGTTTGTAGAGGAGTTAGAAAGAGTGCCGGTGGATATTTTTGGAAATTTGTTTAATTTTCTCCCTCTCGAGTGTACAAGAAACCATTTATTGATATAATCAAATACAATAGCTAGATACCTATAGAATCAATTCTAAATATTCGATGTTAAAGAACAGAAAAATAATAAATAAAGGAAACAAATAATCATGGGACAACGATCATCAAAACACAAAGAACCAATTAAACACGAAAACTTTATTCCAGCAGACGAGTCTCTCTTTAAGAAAGAGATCTTAGACTTTATTCTAACTTGTGGTGTTGAAGCACAGTACGACGTTGCTGGTATAGTTCCTAACTATAAGGTTGACGTCTGGGTTCCGGCGTTTAAGCTCGCTGTTGAATGTAATAATTTCTATTGGCATTGTGAGAATCAAATAAGTGACAAGTCGTATCATCAAAAGAAATTAGAAGCTTGTCAGGCGAATGATATTACGTTGTTTATGATTTATGAAGATGAATGGCGTGATAAGCAAGATCTTATTAAAGACATGATCAAACATCGGTTACATCAAGTAAAGGATACGTACTTTGGTCGTAAGCTTGAACTTCGTAAGCTTACTGTTGTTGAACGTAAGGAATTTTTTAACGATTCACATCTTGAGGGCGACGTAAATTCGACTGTTGCTTTTGGTTTGATTGATCCAAGTGGACGTGTTGTTGCAGCACAGTCACTTCGTCGAGCGTTCCATAAGCGCTACCAAGAGTTTTTTGAGATCGGGCGTTCGGCATCTCGACCGACTTGTCATGTTCATGGGTGGATTGGTAAGCTTACGAAAGCGTGTTTTGAGTATGCAGTTGAAAATGGTAAGCAGGGACTTGTGACATATGTTGATTCTCGAGTTGGTGAAGGTAAAGCGTATCTTGAAGCTGGGTTTGAAGTGTCGAACAAGTCAACTGGGCCTCGATTATGGTGGACAGATTTCGTAAATAAGTTTAATCGCTTTCAATTTAAAGCTGATCTTGAGAACGGTCGTAACCAAAAGCAAGTTGTTATTGACGCTGGCGTCGTTGCACTTTGGGGTGTAGGTAACAAATTAATGACAATGAAACAAAAGGAAAATATTGTTGAAGATGTCTAAGGAAAAGTTTTGTAATAAATGTGGACAATCGTGTTCTATTCCACTCGACGACAGGTATAATGATTATGGATTAATTGATGCACGTGTGACTGGTGGATATGAGTCTTCTGTGCTTGATGATTGTACGTCATATATGTTTTCTTTATGTGAAAATTGTCTTGTAGATTTATTTGATTCTTTTGTTACACCTCCAGTTGTACATGATTTATTAGTATGTGAATATAATGAATGGCAGGAAGTACAATATATTTCACCAAAGAAAAGATTATGAATGATATTGAAAAGTTTCTTGAAGAAATTTGATTAGAAAAAGAAAAGTATAATTTTGTTCGTGCATCGGGTGATTGTGTATGTGAGATCTGTGGAAAGAAGTATTATTCTCATATGTTCACAGAACATCGAGATTCTAGTAATGAACCGTTCTTAAATAGACTTTGTGATGGAAGAATAGTAAAATTGTAAAATTTGGTCATAAATTTAGTTGGACATTTAATTAACTAATGATTGTTAATGAAATAAAATTAATCATAGGAGTTAATTAAATGTCCAATAGTCGCAAATCTAATGAAGTTTTTTCTGGTGGTGATGTTCCTGATGGTCTACAACAACACATGGTGGCGATAGCTGAAATGTCAGGTGGAAGTGATGCTTCTGTACAAAGAAAAATCGCAGCGCCAGTGCAACCGGGT
>WSSedB1CaDRAFT_10000532_pt1 | contig 16319 bp, 13 predicted proteins | sample WetSurSB1Cattail_FD_9460 | JGI IMG/M metagenome (IMG submission 9460)
GCTCAAGAAAACCCGCCACGCCGATCCGAACCAGCGGTTCCCCTCCGGTTACACGTATCTTTTCGATGCCCAAGCTTGCGGCAACCTCGGCAATCAGGAGCAGTTCCTCGTAGCTGAGCACCGCTTTGTGCCCTTTATTGACAACGCCCGCGCTGGGCATGCAGTAGAAACAGCGCATATTGCAGCGGTCGGTAATTGACAAACGCAGATAGTTGATTTTTCTCCCTAGGGAATCAGTCAGGTTCATGTTTACCACACACAATTTATTGTTTTTTTACCAAGAGACCTATGGGATCTGAAGGACGCAAAGGGTATAACCATTGATTCATTGTTTTGCGCGAATAACGTTGTCTTCTATAAAATCAGCTACCTGAGCCGGGTTGTTGATATCCAGAACCGGTACGTCCAGATCCAGCGGCTCGTCACTGGCCACCGCCAGCAAGGTTGGATCGTGTTCTTCTCCACGGCAAATCAGGGTTGGGCTCCGTTCACGGCGATGTACCTCGATCTTGGGAGGGTTGCTTCTTTTGAAACCCTCGGTCAATACAATGTCCACATCGCCAAAATACGTTTCAACCAGCTTTTCCAGCGGGGGCGTTTCCGTATGTTTTTTTATCAGGGCCAATTTTTCCGAAGACGTTATCAGCATTGTTGCGGCGCCGGCAGCTGCCAGGCGGTACGAATCTTTTCCCGGATGATCAATGTCGAAGTTCTGGGCGTCATGTTTGATCGCTCCTATTCGATAACCGCGTTGCTGAAGCTCCAGAATGACTTTTTCCAATAGAGTGGTTTTTCCGGTATTCGATTTTGCAACAAAGGCAACGATCGCCGTGGGCATGGTGTATGTCTTTCAAAAACGACGTTTTATCCAGTGTTTTATCGTAATGCAAAGACGCGGCAGATGCAAAGGAAAAGCTGAAATTCTTGACGTGAGTCATGTATGTTTCTGCTTGAGCAGGGCATGATCGCAACCATGAAGCATATAAAGGAGAATGGATTATGTTAAGAAAGATCGTAAAAATCGACTCTGAAAAATGTAATGGATGCGGAGTGTGCGTACCATCCTGCGCCGAAGGCGCTATTTCCATCGTTAACGGCAAGGCGGTTCTGGCCGCCGAAAAACTCTGCGACGGACTGGGCGCCTGCCTGGGTGAGTGCCCGCTGGGCGCCATCACCGTCGAGGAACGCGAGGCCGATGCCTTTGATGAAGCCGCGGTGAATCAACATCTGAAAGCCCAGGGCACGTCCGTTCCGGCCCATCAACCAGCTCAGGCGCTCCTGCCTGATTCTGGCCAGCATCACCAGGGCGGATGCCCCGGTTCCCGCGCCATGAGTTTTACCCGTTTCCAGGAAAACACCGTGCAGGATCAAAAGGGGAGCCGTCAGAGCCAGTTGGGACAGTGGCCAGTGCAACTCAGCCTGGTATCAACCAGCGCCCCCTATTTCCAGGGCGCCGACCTGCTGGTCACCGCTGATTGCGTTCCAGTGGCCTATGCCGGATATCACGAGGATTTTCTCAAGGGCAAGGCGGTTGTGATGGGATGCCCGAAACTGGATGACAACAACTTTTATCTGCAGAAACTGACTGAGCTTTTTATCAAGTCGGATATCAAGAGCGTGACTGTGTTAAAAATGGAGGTTCCCTGTTGTGGAGGAATTGCCCTTGCGACCCGTCAGGCCCTAGCGGCATCGGGCAAGCAAATTCCCTATACCGAGGTTGTCATCACTCTCCAGGGTGAGGTAAAAAAGTAAGGACGTGAAAAACGAGACGCTTTATATTGCTGATAAAAAGCTGAGCGAGACATGGAGACCCAGGCGGGCCATTGCTGCCCGCCTGTTGTATTATTACCTGTGTCGGATTTCGTGAGCTGACGCTTGGATGTGCTGAAAAAAATTGACCTATTTCCGCACCGGACTGCGATCCAGGTAGCGCGGGAGTGCGCCGCGCACTTCCACTACCGGCCCATCCTCTAGTTCTTCCAGATTACCGGTGTCATTGTCATACTCTTTTTCTCCCACAGCCCATTCGTACAGTTTCTCCGAGTCCAGCAGAACCGGATTCTCCGGCGAGTTAAAAACCCGCTTCTGCATCTCTTCGTCATAAAGACCGATGCAGCCGTGGGAAGCGGGACGGCCGGGCAGGTCGCGGGCGTGCAGCCAATAGGAGACGCTGTCCGGCCCAATGTTAAAACGCATGGCATTGTCCATGGGGTATTGCTCTTCATCATTGGCAGTCTTGTATAGAGACGAAGTGTGAGTCTTGTGCCGGGCGGTGATACTGAACATGCCGGTGGGGGTTTCCGTGCCGGGCTTACCGGTGGCTGCCGGTACGGAAAAAACCAGTGTGCCGTTCTCATAGGCGCCCAGCCACTGTTCGGTGACGTCGACCAGGATATACTTGTCATGGCCCCTGGCCGGTTCGTACTCCTGTGGCAGCGGGGTATAATCGCGGATATCGGCCATGTTGTCCGGTACCTTGATGGTCATGCCGGGGTAGACGTGGCGGCGGTCGATGCGGTTGAAACGCGCCACCCAGACCCAGTCTTCGCCGAAGAGCGATTCCAGTGTTTCGCTGGGCTTGATGAAATGGGCGTGCCACTTCATCGTTTTCAGGCTGGGGTATTCCACTCGGGAAAGATCTTCCTGGGCCTTGTCCTGAGGAGAGGCCTCCGGTTCGGCGATCAGGGTCGGTACCCGCAAAACCATAAAACCGATCAGCAATGAAGTGAACAGCAGGATAAGCACAAGTTTGTGAGTAAACCGCATTTGGCTGTAACGCATGACAGTGTTCCTATTCCTCTACTTTTTCGTCCATTTCTCATTCATCAGCTTGATGATCCCCTCGGTAACATCCTGGGCGTCAACACTGCTTGACAGATAGAGCATCTCCCGTTTAACCACCACCAGGGCGAGGCCGTTGGCCTTGCCATATCCCATTGCCGCCTGCTCGACTGCCTCATTGAACGACTTGCTGAGACCTGCCTGCAGGGTCTGAAGCTCTTTTTCGGCTTTCATGCCGGATTTCTGGAAAATTTCTACCTTTTTCTGGAATTCCTTGGATTTGGCTTCCCGTTGTGTGGGGTTCAGGGTGGGGAATTGGGCCTCAAGGGCTGCCTTCTGTTTGTCGAGCTGCTTACGTTTGGACAGAATCTGGGCCTGGAGCTTTTCCTGCTTCTGCTTGGCCTGGGCCGCGGATGCCTTGCCCAGGTTGCTTTCCGTACCGACGCGGGCGATATCGATGTAGCCGAGCCGCAGGTGTTGCGGTTTGGGCGCTTCGGCAACCTTCGGAACTGCTGGTACTGACGGCGCTGGCGCTGCCGGCGTTGGCGTTGTAGCAGACGGTGTCTGTGCCGGAGCTGGTGCCGCAGGAGCGACAGCCTGGACCGGAGCAGCTGTTTTGTTTATCGTTGCCGCAGGAGCGGTTTCCGCTGCTCCACCCAGGGACGGCAGGGTGCAGATGAGAAGCGCAAGCAGAATCTTTGTACTTGTTCGTGGCATGATTGTACCTCATGGGCAGATCAGGTCTGCCGGATGGATTGAATTGACCGGAAAAGCATAGAACCTTTTCCAATGCGAGACAACAAAACTTTTTTCGTGCACAGTTTTTATCTTTTTTACCTGGCACAGCTGAATACCGTCCGCATAACAATTTACTTGGTGTAAAAACAGGGATTACGGATTCACAACTCCAGTGCCCAGCCCCTTCCCTGTCTCCTGACCCCACCTTTTATGGCACACAGGAAACCTGAGCGCAGCGCATCACTCAAGAGCGCCTTCTTTACCGGGGGAAGCCTCAGGAAGGCACCCACAAAGACACGCAGGAATTTATGATCGACTCTGGCGGGGTCGTCGAAGAGCAGGTTTTGTAGAGTCCCCTTTTCCAGGCTGTGCAGCATAACCCGTTCAAAGGTCGTTTCGGGGGTGATGACTCGCTGCTCCCGTTTCGCCAGTTTGCAGGCCCCCGTGGGGCACTTCAGGGCGCATACGCCGCAGCCGAGGCAGATGGCCGTGTCGATTGCTGCATCCCGTTTGCGCTTCGTATCTCGCTTTTCCGCGGCAACCATGGTGATCGCGCTGATCGGGCAGGCCCTGGCGCATGTGCCGCAGCCCGTGCAGGCTGTGTCACTGATTCCGGCGATGAATCCGGAAGTCACAATGATATCCGTAAAGCCATGCCTGCTGATGCCTTGCAGGAGGAAACAGCAGCACGAACAACAATGGCAGATGAATCGCATGTTGTTCCGGACGTTATCGGCCGTCAAAACAAGCCCCAACTCCCGAGACCGGGCAAAGTGATCTTCCATTTCACGTCTGGTGACTTCCCGTGCCAGCTTGTTTCGGACCATCATCTCCGCCGCATAGCCGAACTGTGTGCAGGATTCCAGGGGGATATTACAGGTCTTCTCTCCAAGGTGCAGCTTCTCGTGACGGCAGCTGCATATGCCGATGGAGAATCTGTCCGCCTGTGCCACCAAGACCGACGCTTTTTCGTAATCAAGGATCTCGGCATAGTCCTCCTCTTGTACGGCATTCTCGTAGGGCAGCGCTCGAAACATGGAAAACCGTGTTTCATCTCCCCAATTTGCCGCGTAAAAAACATCGTCCATATAGTCGTGCAGCAGCCTGGCCCATTCCCTGGTATTCAGGTTGGGGCCCACCCGCATCAGGGTGAATTCGAAGATACCGACGATCATGGGAGAGGGGGTGTAGCGGTATTCCTCCTGGATCCAGAGGTCCATCACCAAACCTTTTGCGGTCATGCTCTCCAGTATTCGCCGCAATGCGTCGGCCTCATATCCCGTGGCCCGCTCAAGCTCCTGAAGGGTGGAGAGGCCATAGGGCATTTTGGCAACCACTTCAGCTTCTTCCGGTGAATACAGTTCCTTCAGGACTGCATACAGCTTGTCGTTCCAGGGCGCCCGTATTTCGAGACCGTCAAGCTTCCTGCCGAGTTTGCGGAAAACATCCTTTCCCACAAGATGCCCCATGAGTAATCTCCTTATGGCTCAGTTGCGCCTGTGATGCACCTCTGTAGTCTTCTATAGTAATGATAAATTTGCTCTGTGCAACGCATTTGCACCCGGTTCTTCGCCGAATGTATTAATTGCAAAAGCGTCTTGATGGCCAGGAATAAAACAGCTTGACTTTGTCTGGCTGTTTTTTCTATGATCACTCTACAGAATTAAAGGCATTGAAGAGGAATAGTAATCCTGGCAGGCTTCCCAGAGAACCGGTGGTTGGTGCGAACCGGTAAGCATGCATGATGAACTCGCCTCCGAGCCGTTCCGGTGAACATGCAACTGCTAGCCGGAGCCGTTCTCCCGCGTCAAGGGTGTACGAGGCCTGAGGACAGCTGTTCTTCAGGTGAATCAGGGTGGTACCGCGAACGCGCACAAATGCCTTCGCCCCTTTTATGGGGCGGAGGCATTTTTTTTATTTAAATCAGGCTAAACGTGTGGGAAAGGGGTGGCAGAAATGGCAAATGAAACAATAAACAGTGACGATCGCCGGATGATCAGGATTTTCGATACAACGTTGCGGGATGGCGAACAATCGCCGGGCAACAGCATGAACATCGAGGAAAAGCTGCGTGTTGCCAAACAGCTGGAGAAGCTGAACGTGGATGTGATCGAGGCTGGCTTTCCCATCGCCTCGGTGGGGGATTTCGAAGCGGTCAAACGGATTGCGCAGACCTTAAAAACTCCGCAGATTGCCGGTCTCTGCCGTGCCAGCGAAAAGGATATCGACAGGGCCTGGGAGGCGTTACAGTATGCCGGTGAAAGGGCGCGTATCCATACCTTTATCGCCACCTCCGATATTCACATGAAATATAAACTGCAGATGGAGCCGGGCAAGGTGCTGGCGGCGGCGATCAAGGCGGTCAAGCACGCCTGCCGCTATACCCCCAATGTGGAGTTTTCCTGTGAGGATGCCACCCGCACTCGTCTGCCGTTTCTGGCCGAGGTTGTTGAAGCAGTCATCAGCGCCGGCGCAACCACGGTCAATATCCCGGATACGGTCGGCTATACCACTCCCTTCGAGTTCTTCAACATCATCAAATACCTGAAGGATAATGTCGCTAATATCGACAAGGCAGTCATCTCGGTGCATTGCCACAATGACCTGGGGCTGGCGGTTGCCAACTCGATTTTCGCGGTACGGGCCGGGGCCGGCCAAGTGGAATGCACCATCAACGGGATCGGTGAGCGGGCCGGTAACTGCTCGCTGGAGGAGTTTGCCATGGTGCTGCGCACGCGCCACGATATCCTCCCCTTCTACACCAATGTGGCAACCGAGCAATTGACTCCTTCCAGCCGCCTGCTGACTACCATCACCGGAATCATGGTGCAGCCCAACAAAGCCGTGGTCGGCGCCAACGCCTTTGCCCATGAGGCCGGCATCCATCAGCACGGCATGATGATGGACACCTCCACCTACGAGATCATGACCCCCGCGTCGGTCGGATTATCCGCCGGCGCCCTGGTGTTGGGCAAGCACTCCGGTCGTCATGCCTTAAAGAAACGGCTTGAGGAACTGGGACACGAACTGGACGATGAGATGTTCAATCGCGCTTTTGTGCGCTTCAAGGGCTTGGCTGACCTGAAGAAAGAGGTCTTTGACGAAGATCTTGACGCCATCGTTGCCGACGAATCGCGTGAAGAGGAAATGTACAAGCTTGTATTGCTCTCCGTTTCTTGCGGTTCCCTGTCCGTTGCTACCGCCACGGTCAAGATGGAGATCAACGGCCAGCTGTTACGTGCCGCCGAATTGGGTGATGGTCCGGTTGACGCTACCCTTAAGGCAATCAGAAAGCTGACCAAAACCAAGGCCAAGCTGGAACAATTCAATGTCGGCTCCATTACCGGCGGTACCGATGCCCAGGGGGAGGTCACCATGCGTGTCTCCGACGGGAAACATATCGTGGTCGGCAAGGGATCCTCCACCGACATCATCGAGGCATCCGCCAAGGCGTTTGTTCACGCCCTCAACCGGCTCAATTCCCGTCAGAAACGGATGGGCGGAGGAATATAATTCATCCCCTGAATCCTTTAATAATTGCATTGACGGCGGTTTGTTCCGGGTGCTATACAAACTGCGCGTACGCACCGGTTTACGGGGCGGCCCAGGACAGGCTTCATCGCAACACCGGAGGGAACTACATCCATGACAAACGCCAACCGCATCGGCGGTAAGATAACGACAATCCGCGAATCGCTGGGACTTTCCCAGGAACAGCTGGCAGAGCGCTGCGAATGCGCCGTTGCCATCATTGCCGGCCTCGAACGGGGAGAGTTGGCGCCATCGCTGACCCCACTGATCAAAATAACACGCGCACTCGGTGTACGCCTCGGCACACTGTTGGATGATGACACGCAGCTCGGTCCGGTCATCACCCGTTCCGGCGAGAACAACGGGATTTCGCGCGTCAAGTCGCTGGAGATCGCCAGCGATGCGGGTGCGCTGGACTTCTTCTCCCTGGCCGTGAACAAGACCTCGCGCCACATGGAACCGTTTGTCATCAACGTCAAGCCCGCCAGCAAGGCTGGCACTCCGCTGTCGAGCCACGAAGGGGAGGAGTTCATCTATGTGTTGAACGGCGTGATAGAAATTGAGTACGGCAAGGAACTGCACGTGCTGGAACCGGGAGACAGCATCTACTACGACTCGATTGTTCCGCATCAGGTCCGCGCCCAAAGCGATCAGGACGCGCGTATCCTGGCCGTCGTATATGCGCCGTTCTAGGGGGTGTCCGTGACAACGAACATAAGCGGACCATTCAGCGACCTGACCATCGGTCAGTACTTTGACGCGGTGGTTGCCCGGCAGCCGGACCACGAATTCATCATCTATCCCGACCGTGGGCTGTGCTGGACCTGGGGCCAGTTCAACCAGCGCGTTGATGCCCTGGCCAAAGGGTTGCTGGCCATCGGCCTGGAGAAGGGTGACCACCTGGGCATGTGGGCGCGCAATGTGCCGGACTGGCTGACCTTCATGTTCGCCACCGCCAAAATCGGCGTGGTGTTCGTCACCGTTAACCCCGTCTACAAGAGCCATGAGCTGGCCTATGTCCTGACACAGTCGGACATGAAGGCGCTCTGCATCATCGATAGCTTCCGGGATGTCAACTATGTCAATATCGTGCGCGACCTGGTGCCCGAGGCGGGGATGCAGCAACGTGGGCACTTGGACTCGGCCGAGTTTCCGTTCCTGAAAAAGCTGATCTACATGGGGCCGGAGAAGCATCGCGGTTTCTACACGGTTCCGGAGCTGCTGCTGCTGGGTGAGCACTTCAGTGACGAGGCCTACGCGGTTGCCCGCGAAAACCAGTCGGCCGACGACGTTATCAACATGCAGTACACTTCAGGCACGACCGGCTTTCCCAAGGGGGTCATGCTCTCCAGCCGCAACATCCTCAACAACGGCTACTACATCGGTGAGCGCCAAAAGCTCACTAAAATGGACCGCCTCTGTCTGCCGGTGCCGTTATTTCACTGCTTCGGCTGTGTGCTGGGCGTTATGGCCGTGCTGACCCACGGCAGCACTCTGGTGATGCTGGAGATTTTCGACCCGCTGATGGCGCTGGCCGCCATCCAGAAGGAGAAGTGCACCGCGGTCTACGGCGTGCCGACCATGTTTATCGCCGAACTGACCCATCCCATGTTTTCCATGTTTGACACCAGTTCGCTGCGCACCGGCATCATGGCCGGATCGCCCTGCCCGATCGAGACCATGCGCCAGGTGATCACCGAGATGCACTGCTCGGAGATCACCATCGCCTATGGTCTGACCGAGGGCAGCCCGGTCTTTATCCAGACTTCCACCGATGAAACAATTGAGAGGCGCTGCGAGACCATCGGCACGGCCATGCCCGAGATCGAGGTGCGGGTAGTCAACCCGGAAACCGGCCAGGACTGCCCTCCGGGTGTGCCGGGCGAGTTCATCTGCCGCGGCTACAACGTCATGAAGGGCTATTACAAGATGCCCGAACAGACCGCCGCCGCCATTGATGCTGACGGCTGGCTGCATTCCGGTGATCTGGGCACCATCGACGAGCATGGCTACTACCGGGTTACCGGCCGCATCAAGGACATGATCATCCGTGGCGGCGAGAACATCTATCCTCGCGAGATCGAGGAGTTTCTTTACACCATGCCTGGTGTCAAGGACGTCCAGGTCGTAGGCGTGCCGGACGACAAGTACGGCGAGGTGGTGGGCGCGTTTGTCATGCGCTCCAAGGGAAGCGATATCACCGAGGAAGATGTGCGTGAGTTTGCCCAGGCGCGCATTGCCCGCTACAAGTGTCCCAAGTACGTCTGGTTCGTGGAGGAGTTCCCCATGACGGCTTCCGCAAAGATCCAGAAGTACAAGCTACGCGAAATGGCTGCCGAGGCGCTGGGCGTAACCAACGTCAAAGTCTTTGCCGGCGAGGCCGGCGACAGCGCTGTGAAAAACGTCTGAGCCAATCCTGTGCGGTCCATCGCATCAATAAGGCTTCTGAAACGGCCATATCGGCATTGACCCCGACTCATTTTTGGTGGTATACAATTCAGTGCTACAAGCAACTCTCATCCTCTTACAGTTTGGTCTCACCCATGAAAAAAGGGAGTGATATGCACGAAATCCGCTGGCACGGGCGGGGCGGCCAGGGTGCCGTCACCAGCTCGAAAATTCTCGCCGCCGCGGCCTACCGCAGCGGGTTTGAGGGCGTAACCGCTGCCCCCACTTTCGGCGCCGAACGCCGGGGCGCTCCAGTTACCGCATCCACGCGTTTTGACGATGCGCCGATCCGCGTCTACTCGCAGGTCGTCGAACCGAACGTGGTTGTGGTGCTTGACGAATCGCTGCTCAAAGTCGCCAACGCCACGGCTGGTCTGCGGCCCGGCGGCGTCATCATCGTCAACACCAAGCGCCCGGCCGCCGAACTCGGGCTGGGTGAGAATATTCGTGTCGTGACATCGGACGTGACTGGCGCTTCCGAGGCAGCCGGCCTGATTGTTGGCGGTGAACCGATGGTGAATACCGCCATCCTCGGCGCGATTGCCAAGGCAACCGGCCTAGTCACCATGGACAGCATTCAGGGCGCGATTGCCGACGCATTCCCACCAGGCCCGGCCGCAAAGAACATCGCGGCTGCCAGGACCGCCTACGACAACACGGAAGCGGGGTGGCTCGCGTGACCAGACATATAGAGATATCACAGTCAACTCCCAGCATCGGTGAAGGGGGCCACACCGGTGACTGGCGCAGCAGCCGTCCGGTTTTCGAACCGTCCACCTGCCTGGCCGTCAAACAGGGCAAACTCACCTGCCAGATCTGTTGGGCCTATTGCCCGGATGTCTGTATCGCTCAGGGCGTGCCTCCAACCGTTGACCTCGATTACTGCAAGGGATGCGGCATCTGTGCCCAGGTCTGTCCCGCCGGCGCCATTAGCATGCAGCCCGAGACGGCACACGACCCCTGAACGGCGAAAGAACCACCAACCCAAACGTAGCGCTGCAACCACCAGCCTCACGAACAGTTCCAGGAGAGGAGTCCATGTCGAGCACCGTCGTCATCACCGGAAATGAAGCCGCAGCCATCGCCGCGAAACTTGCGCGCGTGCAGGTGGTCGCCGCCTACCCTATCACGCCGCAATCATCGGTTGTCGAGACACTCTCGAAATGGGTCGAGTCAGGCGAGTTGTCCGCTGAATTCGTTACGGTCGAGTCCGAGCACTCGGCGCTCACGGTCTGTCTTGCCGCCTCCACGGTCGGTGCGCGCACCTTTACCGCGACAAGTTCCAACGGTCTGGCCTACATGACCGAGCAGGTCTGGTGGACTGCCGGCGCGCGACTGCCGGTGGTAATGGGCTGTGTGAATCGCTCAATGGCCGCGCCCTGGAACGTTCTTAACGACCAGCAGGACTCCATGTCCGTACGCGACGCAGGCTGGATTCAATTATACTGCCGCGACAACCAGGAAATCCTGGACACTTTTCTGCAGGCATTCCGCATCGGCGAGCAGCTGAATCTGCCGGTGATGGTCTGCTACGACGGCTTCCTGCTCTCCCACACGGTCATGCCGGTGGCTGTTCCCCCGGCCGAACAGGTGGACAGGTTCCTGCCGCCGCGCCCGCCCGGGTTGCAGGTCGTTGACCTCAATGATCCCCGCAACGTTGGTCCGGTGACGTTGGCCGATCCGCGCCTTGACGCCGGCGGCGTGCTGCATGGCGGTTACATGGAGATCCGTCACGCGCACCAGGAAGCATTGCTTGAAGCGCTCGACATCATTCCCGCCGTTGATGCCGAATTCGCGGGTGTTTTCGGACGCAGCTGGGGCGGACTGACATGGGAATATGCGCTTGAAGACGCCGAGGTGGTGCTGATCGCCGCAGGCTCACTCGGTATGGAACTCACCCTGGCCGTTGATGAACTTCGCAACGAGGGTGTACGCGCCGGCGTTCTCGGCATCCGGACCTACCGCCCCTTCCCGGCGGCGCACCTGTGCGGAAAACTGGCCGGCCGCTCGTTGGCGATTGTGTTCGATAAAGCCTTGAGCTACGGCTACGAGGGGCCGATCTGCACCGACCTGCGCGCTGTCTTGTCCGGCCGGGCCGGCGTTCCCAAGGTATTCGGTGCAGTAACAGGGCTGGGAGGACGCGATGTAACCGCCGCTCAACTTGCCGAACAGGCTCGTTGCGCCATCGCCGATGCCGACGCGGGTGTATGTCAGCGCCCGACCACCTGGGTCAACCTTCAGCGGACCGATGTAACCGGGCAATCCGAATCAACCACGTGCAGCGGCAGGGAGTAATCCGTATGTCCACCAAGATCCTCGACCTTCCCACTACCGAACATATGCTTCCGGGCAACCGGGCTTGCGCGGGCTGCGGCATCGGCATCGGGCTGCGCTCGATCACCAAGGCGCTTGACGGCAAGATGGTGCTCGTTAACCCGGCCAGCTGCCTGACGGTGCTCGGCGGCATGTACCCGGTCTCCTCCATGCGGATTCCGTGGGTCAACGTCTCGTTCCCGAGCACCGCGGCAGCCGCGTCCGGTATTGCCGCGGGTCTGCGTGCCTTGGGGCGCTCCGACGAGATGACGGTGCTGGCCATGGCGGGTGACGGCGGAACCAGCGACATCGGCATCCAGGCGCTTTCCGGCGCTGCCGAGCGCAACGATGACTTCATCTACGTCTGCTACGACAACGAAGCATACATGAACACTGGCACGCAACGCTCCGGGCTCACGCCGCACGGCGCCCGCACGACCACCACGAACCGCGGCAAGAAGGAGAATCCCAAGGATCTGCCGAGAATCATGGAAGCCCACGGCATCCCCTATGTTGCGTCCACTTCGGCTGCATTCCCAACCGATGTCTATGACAAGATGCTCAAGGCACGCGGCATAAAGGGCTTGCGCTACCTGCACATGAACGTGCCTTGCCCGAGCGGCTGGGGTTTTGACCCCAGGGACACCGTCAAGCTCGGCAAGCTTGCCGTTGAAACCGGACTGGTCGTGCTCTACGAGGTCGAGAATGGTGTATTCCGGCTGACAGAACGCAGCGCTACACTGGCCAAGGCCGGTAAGCCGCTGGTTCAGGTGGCCGAGTTCTTTGCTACCCAGGCGCGTTTCAAGACCATGACTCCCGAAGCCGTTGCCCATGTACAGGCATGGGTCGACAAGCGCTGGGCCGGTTACGTCGCGCGCCATGAGGCCAGCTGAGGGATTTGATACGTGATAATTGCTTTTCCGCAGCCACTGTTGAGCGATGACTCTGACCGTTCCGTTGTGTAAGGTGGGTCATCGCACAACAGTGGCTGTTTTTTCATCATGCCTGCAGATTCCGGCATCGACTGGTTGGACGGGAATCAACTGACAACATAGGCTGCCGTGCCAGTCGCAATCAAGAGCTCGTCGTCGTTTTTTAGCTCCATCTGTACGGAAGCAATGCGCCCTCCCAGCCGTACTACCCTGGCGCTGGCGTGAAAACTGTTTCCAACCCCCTGATGCAGATAGTCCACCCGCAAATCAATTGTTCCAATGCGACCAAAACGAGTCACAATTTGCTCTGCCGTTTCAGTGGCATGTTTTTCGGAGACCGCAACAATAACAGCAAAACCGCCGACTGTATCCAGTGCCGTCGCAATCACGCCGCCATGGAGGCGGTTATGCACGTAACTTCCGATCAGTTCCGGCCGCATGTCAAAAGCAAGGCGAGGCGACGCCGAGGCAAACGATTCAATCCGCAGGCCAATCACTTCATTAAATCGGAATCGATGTTCAAACATCTCCCGCAACATCGCTTCGAGACAAATTTGTTCATCAGGGGAGCGTCGAATGGTTATATCAGTTGATTTTATGGATTTGTTCATATCTTCACCGTCTTGTAGAGAAAATTCTTGAACTTGAACAGCCTGCGCTGGGTTTCCACGCTGTTCCCCGCTTCCTCAACTGCTTTCAGATAGCGCGCCACGGCCGGCATGGTCTTGCCCGCTTTTGTCCGCGCTTTTTCGATTACCAGCCGCACCGTTTCCCGCGAGAGGTCGTTGCGCGAAAACGGCTCATAAATATCCGTCCAGAAATCACCCCCAGTCTCGATCCGCTCCAGAATAGTGCCGGCCAGTTGCTCATCCAGTTCCCGCGCGGACGGCCTGCATGCGGAGATGTTTCCGGCCGCGGTTCCGGCAATGGCCATGCGGATGGCGTTTCCGTCGATAATGTGCTGGGTTCGGAAAAAGAGCGCTCGTAACAGGATGCTGCGCAGTTCGCGAATGTTGCCCTGGTAACTGTGACGGATCAGCTCCTGTTTGGCGTCCTCGGAAAGCTTCGGGGGATGGTCGGGCGGCTCGGCCTCGTTGCGATAGGTACGGTAGAGTTTCCCCAGGAAGTGCACGGAAAGGTCCGAGATGTCCTCGCGGCGTTCGTTAAGCGACGGAAGCCGGATGGAGAGTTCGGACAGGCGGTGAAACAGGTCTTCACGGAAGGTTCCCTTGGCGATTTCCTCCGGAAGATTGCGGTTGGTGGCTGCCACCAGCAATACGCGGCTAAAGCGGTCGGTGTTTTCCCCCAGCCGCACAAATCCGCCGTTATCCAGAAAACGGAGCAGTTGAACCTGGGTTTTGGGGTCCGCGTCGCCGATTTCATCCAGAAAAACGATTCCCCCCATGGTCTCCTCAAGAATGCCACGCCGATCATTGTAGGCTCCGGTGAAGGCCCCCTTTTTGTGGCCGAACAGCTCCGAGTAGCTCAGTTCGCCCGAGTACGAGGCGATGTTGGTCTTCTTGACCGGCAGTTCTCCTCCCGGATTGATATTTTCGCGATACAGCTCGTTCAACTTGTTGTAGAGGTTGTTGAAGAAGAATTCCTTGCCAGAACCGGTCGGGCCGGTCATCAGGATCGAGGGGAGGCCGATGGTGGCTTCTTGGAGAATGTTGCGGCTCCAGTACATAATGCGGTTGAAGAGCGGAATGGAGACGGTGTTGATGAATTCCACGACTGCCTGTGAAGTGGGGCTGTTGCCGATGATGTTTCCCAATCGGTAGGATGAGACGTGTGGATCCTTGTAGGCCACGTCGGTTGTCAGGCGATTGACCTCGCTTTGCAATCCCTCGATGCGCTGAAGGTCGGAAATATGGCGGGCCGTGAGGCTGCCGATGATCTGCAGAATGCGGCGGTGTTCCTCTCGAAAATACTCGTAATGCTGTGAATTGAGGCAAATTACCGCGATTACCTCGTCGTCGCAGATGAACGGAACGGCAATTTCACTCTTGAGCAGGTCGCTCATGGAACGGTGGAATCCACCGGTCTGCAATTCCTCGTCCACCCGGCCGACGATTCTGGATTGCTTGGTATGCGCTACATAGCCGGTCAGGCTGTGGTCCTCAGGGGGGAGTTCCACTCCACCCACCGGAAAGGGTGGGATATTCTTCTTGAGCCACTCCTTGTTTTTTGCTCCGATGATGACACCGTTTTCGTCCTCCACCACCAGCCATTTCCGGCCGTCGCGTTCCTTGACCAGGGCAATGCTGCCGGTATCGGCCCCGATCAATTCGGTGGCCTTGGAAAGCACCTTTGTCAGGAACGGCTGCAGGTTCTCTATCCGTTCATTGAGCAGGTCTGAAATTTCCGAGAGCACCCGGATCTCCAGGTGCTCGCCACCCACTTCGTTGATGACCCGTTCCACCATTTCGGCATGGGTTTGGAGCAACCCCATTTCAAAATCGGTAAAACGGTCCAGATCGCGGGAGAAGTAGTTCACCAGGCAGATAATGCGCCGGCTATCCGGGGCAAAGCGGGGCACGATGTACATGGAACGCAGGCCCATGGCCCCGGTCAGGGCCGGTTTCTGGAGTGTGTGCCGGGTTAGGTCGGCGATGAAGAGCGGGCGGAGCAGCCGTTCGTCCACAATCACTCCCTTGTCGTCAACAAACGTGGCGATCAGCGATTTGCCGGTGCGAAGATCAATCGCTCCCTGCTGATCGTAGAGAGTCTTGAGTTGGTCGTCGTCGGAATAGCTTGCCAGAATTTTCAGCGAAAATGTGGTTTCATCCCTTGGGCTCAATGCCAGCACCGAGGCAAGTGAAACCTTTTTTACAAGCTGCGCCGCCGATCTGACCATCATGCCGGCTGCTTCGCGGGTCCTGAACTCTTCCAGGCGACGCACCAGTTGCACCTGCTGGTGATAGATGCGGGCTTGATCGAGTCGATGCGCCGCGAAACCGGCAAAATCGGCCAACTGTGATCTGGCTTGGACGTCCAGGGTCTCACCGCATTTTTCCTGGTCGATGCAGAGTACACCGATGGATTTGCCCAGACTGACAATCGGGGTGACATAACTGGAGCAAAAGCCGAAGCGATCGGCAAAAACGTCGTCCGACGAAGATCCCGTGCCCTGGTGTGCCTTGAATTCCGTGGGATAATGGCTGGTAAAAACACTGGAGACGATTGTCTCTGTCGAGACTATCGGAAAGGTGAATTCGCGGAGTTTTTTTTCAAAGGGGCCGCTGGCGTGCACACAGGAAAGGGCGCCACGTGTCAGGTCTTCCAGATATATCCGCACCCGTTCACTTCCGGAGAGAAGCTGGGCTCCTTCAGTCAGGGCATAGAGTAGTTCTCCCTGGTTTTCCTTGCCATAGGTGACGATTTTGGAGCGCAATGCTGCCAGTTGTATGTCAAGCGGCATAATAACCTCTGAGTAGTTTTTTTACACATTAGAGTGTAGCGCGCGCCGGATAAGGAGTCAAGAAACGATCCGGTGCGAGCAGCGTTTTCCGGTTCGTTGCGGTGGGCAATAAAAACAATGACAAGGTTAAAGGTTTGAGCTGAATATTCCGATAA
>WSSedB1CaDRAFT_10000533_pt1 | contig 16313 bp, 17 predicted proteins | sample WetSurSB1Cattail_FD_9460 | JGI IMG/M metagenome (IMG submission 9460)
TCCAATCAATTTGTTTTCATAATAAATTATTATACTTTTGCGGNGAATTTCANCGCGGATGTGTCGTAATTGGTAGCCGAGCAAGACTTAGGATCTTGTGTCTTCGTGACGTGGGGGTTCGAGTCCCTTCATCCGCACAAAAATGTCAGGCCGCCCGAAACCTCTTTAAAAGTGGGTTTTGGCGGTTTTTTTAACAGACAATAAACAACAATTAAAATGAATATTACCAGAGAAAACATCGACGATCTGAATGCTGTTCTAAAGGTTAAGATCGATAAATCCGATTATGAAGAAAAGGTTGAAACAGTCTTGAAGGATTACAGGAAAAAAGCAAATATAAAAGGCTTCCGTCCGGGAATGGTCCCCATCGGCATGATAAAAAAAATGTACGGCAAGGCTGTTCAGATTGACGAAATCAACAAGGTTGTTTCAGAAAACATACAAAAATATATAACTGACGAGAAGCTTGAACTTCTTGGAGATCCGCTTCCAAAAGCTGATGAACAGGAAAAAATCGATTTCGATACCCAGGAAGATTTCACCTTTTCTTTTGAAATAGGATTAACTCCTCCGGTTGAAGTGAACCTGACCCAAAAAAATAAAGTCAACGAGTATGAGATTGCTATCGATGATAAGATGAGAAAAGAGTATCTCGAAAATTATACCCGCCGGTATGGAGAATTAAGAAAAGTCAACCAGACTGAAGAAAAAGATGTAATTAAGGGAAGAATCGAAGCTATCGATAATGATGGAAATGTGATCCCTGAAGGTCCTGCTGTTGATGAGACATCACTTGGCATTGACATAATTAAGGATAAAAAAATAAAAGAAGAGTTTATTGGTAAAAGTATAGGTGATTCAATTGACTTCGACCTGAAAAAAGCATATCCCAACGATACTGAGATTGCAGGAATTCTTCATAAGAAAAAGGAGGAGGTTGAAAATCTCGAAGGAAACTACAGATTTACCTTAAATGAAATTAGCCGTTTTTATCCTGCGGAACCAGGGAAAGAACTCTTTGACAAAATTTTTGGAGAAGGTGTTGTGAATACTGAAGAGGAATTCATGAAAAAGATAGAGGAAGAGATCGCTGTTAACCTGAAACGCGAGAGCGAATTTAAACTCATGATGGACATCAAAGCCCTCGCAATGGAAAAAACCGACATCCGGCTTCCTGAAGAATTTTTGAAAAGATGGCTTCTGAGAATTAATGAAAAAACCACCGAGGAACAGATTGATAAAGAATTCGACAGTTTCCGGAAAGATCTTAAATGGCAGCTTATTAGAAACAAAATCGCCGGCGACAACGGCGTAAAGATCAGTGAAGAAGAATTGCAGAAAGAGGCTGAGAATATAACAAGATACCAGTTCCAGCAATATGGCCTTTTCTATGCTACCGAAGAACAAATTGCCAATTATGCGAAAGAGACACTGAAAAGAGACGAGGATGCAAAGAGAATAGCCGATAAGATACTCGAAGAAAAGGTCATTGTTCTTATGAAGGAACTTGTAAAGATTGAAAACAAGAGTGTTACGATTGAAGAATTCAATAAGCTTTTCGAATCATGATCTGTACTTTGAGGTAATTTATTTTTATTTTATTATCTTTACCTGTTAATTTTTAAAGAAAAAAACATGAGTATTATTGACGATTTTGGAAAGTTTGCCAGAAGCAAACACGGAGTAAGCAGCCTGGGTCTACATCAGTACGCATCTGTTTCTGCAAGCTATATATCTCCTACTATTATTGAAGAGAGACAGCTGAATGTTGCGTCAATGGACGTCTTTTCCCGTCTTATGATGGACAGGATAATTTTCCTTGGCTTACCAATTGATGATTACGTAGCTAATATTATACAAGCCCAGTTACTGTATCTCGATTCAACAGATCCCACAAAAGACATTTCTATTTATTTTAATACACCCGGAGGATCAGTTAATGCAGGTCTGGGTATTTATGATACAATGCAATTTATCTCTGCCGATATTGCTACCATTTGCACAGGAATGGCAGCTTCAATGGGTGCCGTCCTCCTTACAGCAGGCAAAAAAGGAAAGAGATCGGCTCTCAAACATTCCAGGATAATGATACACCAACCTATGGGCGGAGCAGAAGGAGTTGCATCAGATATAGAAATTACTGTGCGTGAAATCGTAAAACTTAAAAGGGAACTTTACGAGATTATTGCATTGCATTCGGGAAATACTATTGAAAAAGTTGAAAAAGATTCTGACAGAGATTACTGGATGACAGCCCAGGAGGCAAAAGATTATGGAATGATTGATGAAATACTGGTTAAAAACGTAAAATAGCATATAATGGATAAATGTTCTTTTTGTGGCAGGACCAAGAAAGAGGCCAATATGCTTATTGCGGGTCTCGAAGGCCATATTTGTGACCATTGTATTGAACAGGCTCACAACATAATGACCGAAGAACTTGGCAACAAAAAGAATGTACCATTTGAGACCATCAACCTTCTTAAGCCAGCTGAAATCAAGAATTTTCTCGATCAGTATGTAATTGGCCAGGATATGGCCAAGAAGATAATCTCCGTAGCAGTATACAACCACTATAAAAGGCTGATGCAAAAGCCTGATGCTGACGATATTGAAATTGAAAAGTCAAATATTATCCTTGTTGGTGAAACTGGTACCGGAAAAACACTTCTTGCCAGAACTGTAGCAAAAATGCTTCATGTTCCCTTTACTATTGTTGATGCAACTGTTCTGACTGAGGCAGGTTATGTTGGAGAGGATATAGAGAGTCTTCTGACCAGATTGCTTCAAAATGCAGATTATGATGTAAAAGCAGCCGAAAAGGGTATCGTTTTTATCGACGAGATTGACAAGATTGCAAGAAAAGGTGACAATCCCTCAATAACCCGCGATGTATCAGGTGAAGGTGTTCAGCAGGGACTTCTGAAATTACTCGAAGGCTCGATAGTAAATGTGCCACCACAGGGGGGACGGAAACATCCTGAACAGAAAATGATCCCTGTAGATACAAAAAATATCCTTTTTATCTGCGGAGGTGCCTTTGAAGGTATTGACAAGAAAATCGCACAACGACTGAATACTCAAATTGTTGGATTTGGGTCTTCAAAGATCCGCGAAAAAGTTGATAAAGATAATCTGCTTCAATATATCGCACCTCAGGATCTCAGATCGTATGGTCTCATTCCGGAGATAATAGGCAGATTGCCAGTGCTTACTCATCTGAATCCTTTGGACAGGGATGCTCTGAGAGCAATACTTACTGAACCCAAGAACGCGTTGGTAAAACAATATATCAAATTGTTCAAGATGGACAATATTGATCTCACCTTTGCCGACGGGGTCCTCGATTATATTGTTGATAAAGCTATTGAATTCAAGCTCGGAGCAAGAGGATTAAGGTCAATATGTGAGACCATCATGCTTGATGCCATGTTCGAAATGCCATCAGTCGATACCAACGAACTGGAAATAACAATCGACTACGCCGACAGGAAACTTGAAAGAATCAACCTTAAGGTTCTGAAGGCATCTTAAAAAGATATCCAAATCATCGAATTGGAATCTTTGTTTGGCAGCAATAACAATAATTTCAGCAATCCTTTCTTTCGTAAATAGTATATGTGTATGGGATATTGTTGTTCTCCGCATCTTTAAACTCCTCTTTTTCAGTAATTTTCCATATATTCAGATCAATTTCAGGGAAATAGATATCTGCGGGTGCCTTTTTATGAACATGAGTTATATACAAACGGTCTGCAATTGCCATGAACTGACGGTAAATGCTACCACCTCCTATAATAAATATTTCTTCGTCAGGGCTGCATTTGTTTAAAGCATCCTCTATGGAATATGCTGTAACCGAATTTTCGATTAATTCCTCCGGATTATCAGTAAGAACAATGTTCTTCCTCCCTGGCAGAGGTTTTCTGGGCAATGATTCCCAGGTTTTCTTACCCATAATGACTGTGTTTCCCGTTGTTAATCTCTTAAATCTCCTGAGATCTTCGGAAATGTGCCATAAAAGCTCATTATCCTTTCCGATTCCCCAATCATCCGAAACAGCAACAATTATTGATATCATACTTAACTGATTTAGACAGAAATATCACCTTTAATATGAGGGTGGGAAACATAATCCGAAAGAAAAAAATCATCAAATCTGAATTTAAATATATCGTTTACCTCAGGATTGATGGCCATTTCAGGCAGTTTATATGGTTCCCTGGTAAGTTGAAGCTTTACCTGATCAATATGATTCAGATAGATATGTGCATCTCCAAGCGTATGTATAAAATCTCCTGGTTTAAGACCGGTAACCTGCGCAATCATAAGTGTCAGCAGGGCGTAAGAAGCAATATTAAACGGTACTCCAATAAATATATCTGCGCTTCTTTGATACAGCTGACATGACAACTTCCCACCTGCAACATAAAACTGAAATAAGATATGACAAGGGGGAAGAGCCATTTTATCCAAATCACCTACATTCCACGCGCTTACAATATGCCTGCGGGAATCAGGAGATTGTTTTATAGATCTGATTACATTGTCAAGCTGATCAATCTTTCTGCCGCTTCCCGTTGGCCAGGAACGCCACTGGAAACCATAAACCGGTCCAAGATTTCCATCTTTATCGGCCCACTCATCCCAGATTTTTACACCATTATCAGTCAGGTACCTGGTATTTGTATCGCCTGAGATAAACCAGAGCAATTCATGAATAATTGATTTGAGATGAAGCTTTTTGGTCGTAAGCAGAGGAAATCCCTCTTCAAGGTTAAATCTCATCTGGTAACCAAATATGCTTATCGTGCCAGTACCGGTCCTGTCCTTCTTCTCCGATCCGGTTTTTAACACATGATCAAGTAGCTCAAGATATTGCTTCATCCCTTTCCCTGATTTTAGTATCCGGGGGATATTTTTGCAGCCCATCCTCCACCGGGAGCAAGATGAATTTTCATCTTTTCACCTGAATTAACAATAGTTTTGAGGTGCTTATAATCACCCGCATACCTGTCGGCATTAATACCATCCTGAAATATATCCATTGAGTATTTCCCTGAAGGAAGAAATGAAAGGTCAAGAACCATATCGCGACTGGTCCAGTCGGTAATCGCCCCTACAAACCAGTTTGCACCTGATCTTCTCGCAAGAAGAAGATAATCACCTACTTTACCGTCAAGTCCGATGATATCATCCCATACTGTGGGAATTTTGACAATAAAATCTGTTGTCTCCTGCTCTTTCATATAGTTGGAAGGACTATCGGCCAGCATCTGCAGGGGACTTTCATAGATAACGTATAATGCAACCTGATGTGCTCTTGTACCCTGGCTTTCGGGACGGGTAAAATTTGGAGTAAAATTTGCTTTGTCCATATTTACCATGGCTCCAGGGGTATAATCCATAGGACCGGCTATCATACGTGTAAAGGGGATTGTGGCATCATGGTCGGGATTAACATCTCTGCTCCATTTATCATTTTCCATTCCTTTCACCCCTTCGCGTGTAATAGCATTAGGCCAGGTACGTCCCATACCGTCGGGTTTATACGCTCCATGGAAGTCAATAAGAAGATGATGATCTGCAGTTTTTCTCATTGCTTCCTGGTAAAAATTAACTATCTTCTGATCGTCCCTCTGCATAAAATCAACTTTCACTCCCTTAACTCCCCATTTCTCGTATGCAGTTACTGCTTCATCAATCTTATCCCAGAAAGATTTCCATACAACCCATAATATCAGACCAACATGTTTAGATTCAGCATATTTACAAAGTTCCTGGACATTAATTTCCGGTACCTGTTCCATAACATTGCCAAGCTTATACCATCCTTCATCGAGAATAACATATTCTATTCCGTTCCTCGAAGCAAAATCAATATAGTATTTGTATGTATCATTATTAATTCCGGCTCTGAAATCCACGCCATACAAATTGTTGGCGTTCCACCAGTCCCATGCAACACGTCCCGGTTTTATCCACTTTGTATCTTCTATTTTATTTGGAGGGGCTAATTTATAAACCAGATCACTTTCGAGCAACTTGGCATCATCAGGGGCAATTACAAATACTCTCCATGGGAAAGCACGGGTACCTTTCGTTTTTGCAATATAGTCTTTAGTACTCGTAATGAGAAGATTACGATCTCCGTCAAGCTTTTCTGTCTCGGGATATTTTGGCCATATTCCGTTTATCATCCCTGATCCGCCACCAACTAGCCACATACCCGGATAATCTTCAATATCCGATTCGGTAATCAACACATCCACCCCATTTACCTGAAAAAGCGCTGGAAGGCTTGCCAGATGCTTATTAGTTAAGGTGTCGAGAGATGAATAAATAAAAGTTCTTTCATTATGCGACATAAAACTTGTTTCCAATGGATACCAGGCATGAGATCCTGCCGGGAAAACAAACCCTGTGATTTCATTCTTTACAGTTATCTCGTCGTTCATGGCAGTTTCAAATCTATAAGCCACCCCATCATTATAAGCTCTGAACTGAAGAGAAAAACCTGATTTAAGCTTGATTGTCAGTATATTACAGTTATCAATTATTTTCGATTTTTTGTTTGCAACAACCGGGATGATGATATCATTCAACTGGCTGAGGACCACCTTTCTGACTTTTTCATTATGCCCCAGTACCGTTCCATTTGCGAGGATTAAACCAATATCTGAATCATTTATTATCGCTTTACCTTCACGTGTTGCCGACCATTTTATATCAGTCCCCACATTGACTGTAAGTGATATTTTATTATCAGGCGATGAGATTTTATATTCCTTTGCAAACGAATAACATGCAGTTAATAGAAACAGAATGACAAGTAGTGAAGTTTTTTTCATTATAATAAGCTTAGATTAGTTATTTCAAGTTTCAGGAGAATGGGTTATTTCTTTTTTTTCTTCCTTTTTTCGATCTCATCTCTAACAGAAGCGGCCCGCTCATAATCTTCTGTTTTGATGGCCTCATCAATCATTTTAAAGAGCTCTTCATCAGAAAATGTATCATATTTTGTTTTCTCGGGTTCGAAGAAATTTTCAGCTTCGTTTACCGGGGAGATTTCACTATCGGTAGGATTTACTGTTATTCCTGCTTTTTTAAGAATCTCTTCAGTAATGAATATCGGACAGCCAAATCTAAGAGCTATCGCTACAGCATCGGATGTTCTGCTATCTATTGAGTATTCCTTTTCCCCGTTATTACAAACAAGTTTTGAAAAAAATACTCCTTCCTCTAGTTTATAAATCATGACTTCAATTACAGAGATATTGAACTCGTCAGCAAATTTTTTAAATAAATCATGAGTCAATGGCCTGGGAGGGTCAAGATTCTCGAGCTTTATTACAATTGCCTGTGCTTCAAAGCCACCGATAATAATTGGGATCCTTCTGTCACCGTTTTCCTCAATCAATATCAACGCATAAGCCCCGGATTGAGTCTGACTGTATGATATTCCCATTACTTTTAGCTTTACTCTCTTCATATCAATTGTTTATGCGCTAAAGGGATAACCAGCTTTTTGATGTGTCTGACAAATATAAAGATATTAGCAGTAACACTTAGAGTGAGTATATCCTTTTTTATCAACATCCTTACAACAAAATCCTACCCTTTGTTCATTATCGTCAGTAAGAAAATAAGTGAGTTCAGACTATCGGGTATCTGATTAATTTATAACAGTAAAAAATAAGCAAAATTGGTTTGTAAATAATCTAATTTTTATATCTTTGCAGTCCAATTTTGGATAAATTCAGAGGGGCAATTTAAAGTTATACAGTCGGATGATTATATACGCCTCATGGAGTAACGTAAAAAAAAGATAAGATGTACGCAATCGTAGAAATTGCAGGTCAGCAGTTTAAAGTTGAGAACGGCAAAAAGATTTTTGTTCACAGATTAGAATTTGAAGAGGGAAAAGAGGTCGAATTTGACAAGGTACTATTAATAGAGGATGAAGGTAAAATAACTATCGGAGAGCCAACTGTTGAAGGTGCTGTTGTCGGAGGAAAGATCCTCGACAATGGAGTGCGAGGCGACAAGGTGATAGTATTCAAAAAGAAAAGGAAAAAAGGTTACAGGGTCAAAAACGGACACCGTCAGAATTTTACTCAGGTTGAAATCATTAGTATAAATGGTGTAAATGCTGAGAAAAGAGAAGCTCCCAAAAAAGCCGAACCAAAAGTATCTGATGCTGATGTAGCTGAAGAAATTGTAAAGGAGAAGAAAACCGCAAAAAAAACCTCAGCTAAAAAAGAAGCAGAACCGGTAAAGAAAGCGGCTCCGAAAAAAGTTGCAGAAAAGAAACCTGCGGAGAAAAAGCCAGCTGCAAAGAAAACCACTAAAAGCAAAAAATAATTTATCGAAAGTTTAAGCAAATAAAAATATATAATTATGGCACATAAGAAAGGAGCAGGTAGTTCACGTAACGGTCGCGATTCTGAAAGTAAACGATTGGGAGTGAAGCTCTTCGGCGGCCAGGTAGCCAAAGCAGGCAACATTATTGTTCGTCAGAGAGGAACCAAACATAATCCAGGAAACAACGTTGGCCTTGGAAAAGATCATACGCTTTTTGCACTTACCGACGGTGAAGTTGAGTTTAAAAGAAAAAAAGATAATAAGACTTATGTATCGGTTAAACCGGTTACAGAATAGGTACTTGTCTTAATAATTAACGCTCGTTTAATTCTTTTCGGTTACAGAAAAGCTTATTCGGGAGTTTTTTGATATTTTTACAGCAGGCTCATCAGCCTGCTTTTTTTATTAATTCATATCAGGATATGTTAACTATAAACCTTATTCGAGAAAAGAAAGAATTTTTAATTGAACGGTTGAAGATTAAAAACTTCAATGCAGAGGAAATCATTAACCGGATTCTTCTTCTCGATTCATCGCGCCGTGAAATACAATCCAAAACTGATTTGATGCAGGGCGAGATGAATCGTATCTCCAAAGAGATTGGATCGCTTATGAAGGATGGCAAACGGGATGAAGCAGATGCCGCGAAGGAAAAAACATATTCGCTTAAAGAAGAGATTAAATCTCTTTCTGATAAATTAATACCTATCGATAATGAGCTGCGTAATGAGCTCATAAGGTTACCGAATATCCCTCATGAGTCTGTCGCACCCGGATTCGGAGCGGATGATAATATTATTATCCGTGAAGGAGGAGTTATAGCTGTTCTGCCCGATGGTGCTTTGCCACACTGGGATCTTATAAAAAAATTTGATATCATTGATTTTGAGCTGGGAATAAAACTTACCGGAGCAGGATTCCCTGTATATAAAGGGAAAGGAGCCAAATTGCAGAGAGCTCTTATCAGCTTTTTTCTTGACGAAGGAGAAAAGGCAGGTTATGCAGAGCTTATGCCACCGATACTTGTAAACGAAGATTCCGGGTTTGGGACAGGTCAGTTGCCTGATAAAGAGGGGCAAATGTATCATGCGACATTGGATAATTTTTACCTGGTTCCCACTGCCGAAGTGCCTGTAACAAATGTCTACAGGGATGTAATTCTGAATGCTGAGATGCTTCCAATTAAAAACATTGCTTATACACCTTGCTTCAGAAGAGAAGCAGGTTCATGGGGGGCTCATGTACGTGGATTGAACCGGCTGCATCAGTTCGATAAAGTTGAAATAGTAAGAATTGCTCATCCCGATCACTCATATGAATCACTTGAAGAGATGGTATCCCACGTCGAGAACCTTGTTTCAAAGCTTGGTCTCCCCTATCGTATTCTTCGGCTTTGTGGTGGCGATATGTCGTTTACTTCAGCACTCACATACGACTTTGAAGTCTGGTCGGCTGCTCAGAAAAGATGGCTTGAAGTAAGTTCAGTATCAAATTTCGAATCATTTCAGGCTAACCGTTTAAAATGCAGATTTAAGGAGAAAGGAGAGAAACAGACCAGGTTGGTCCATACTCTTAACGGCAGTGCCCTGGCTCTTCCGAGAATAGTTGCTGCTTTACTTGAGAATAACCAGACCGAATCGGGAATTAAGATTCCTGAGGTGCTGATACCGTATACCGGATTTGATCTAATAAATTAAACAGTTTAAGCCCCACTTTAGGGGGGATGGGGGGCCGGTAAAAGAAAAATTATATTATGGACCGGACAAAATCATCTTACATCTATGCCGGATTAGCTGTTTTTTTCTGGTCAACAATTCCAACGGCTTTTAAAATCAGCCTGAAGGAACTGGATATTCTCCCTATTCTTACTATTGCATCTCTTACTTCAACTCTGATATTGTTTTTTGTTGTTATAGCCGGTAAAAAGACTCATTTTCTCATTAAAACAACAAGGAAAGAACTCTTAAATTCAGCAATTCTTGGCTTTATAAATCCATTTCTCTATTACCTTATTCTGCTTAAAGCATACCAGTTGCTTCCTGCTCAGATTGCCCAGCCACTTAACATGATATGGCCGATTATACTTGTTTTTCTTTCGGTGCCAATACTTAAACAGAAAATTGAACGAAAAAGCTATATAGCTCTGTTTATCAGCTTTATAGGAGTATATATCATATCCTCACAGGGCCGACTTTTTAAACCTGGTCATTCGGATTTAACCGGTGTAATGTTGGCCACAGGGAGCTCAATATTCTGGGCCTTCTATTTTATACTGAATATGAAGGATAAAAGAGATGAAGGAGTTAAGCTTCTTTTTAACTTTCTGTTCGGTTCAATCTTTCTGATAATTACAATGATTGTTACAGGGCACCTGCAAATTGAAACTGGTTTTAAAGGTATCGCTGCCTCAATCTATATAGGTATATTTGAAATGGGAATAACATTTTTTTTCTGGCTGAAAGCACTTCAGATGGCGTCTACAACTGCGAAAGTAAGCAACCTGGTATATCTTGCTCCATTTTTTTCTCTGATTTTTGTACACTATATTCTTCATGAGTCCGTTTATTTCACAACTCCTTTGGGATTGATTTTTATAATTTCAGGAATTTTTGTTCAAAACATGCAATCAAAAATCATGGTATAATTGTTATACGCATAATGTTTTATAAATATTAATATGAAAAAACTATTTTTTCTGTGCTTTTTAGCAATACTTGGATTTAGTTCCTGTAAAAAGGACGTTACCCCGGCTACTCAAACTGGAACTTTGGATGAACAGGCCAGGGATACTCTCTATTATATTATGAATAACTATTATTTATGGTACGATCTTATGCCTGCTGTAGTTGAGACTGATTACACCAATCCATACACACTTCTGGAAGCAATGAGATACAAGGCTCTCGACAGATGGAGTTATATGGAAACGTACAATGAATACCTGGCTGAAAGCTCAGGAAGTTTTGTCGGACATGGAATCAGTATGGGTCTCGATCCGTCTAACCAGATAAGAATTGCTCAGATTTACACTAAATCACCGTTATACAGCAAAGGTGTCAGGAGGGGATGGATTGTGAAAAAACTAAATGGCACTGATCTTGCTCCAATATTTCTTGCTAAAGATACAGCTGCCTATAATAGGCTTATAGGTGCTTCATCGGTATCTGTAACCAATACTTTCCTTTTTCAGACACCAGCCGGTAAAGATTCCACTATTACCTCAACCAAAGCCTCATTTACACTGAATACGGTAATTGATGCTGATACTTTACATCTTAAATCGGGAATTGCCGGGCATCTTGTTTTTGACCAGTTTATTTCTCCATCAAATCAGGAATTAAAAAATGCATTCACATATTTTATGCAGAATAATATTACAGATCTTATTGTAGATTTAAGATATAACGGCGGAGGAGATCTAAGTGTACTCACAAATATGGCAAGTTACGTTGCAGGTTCAAATTATTTCAGTACCCCATTTTTACAACTGACTTTTAATGATAAGAACTCAGCTTATAATACAACATATAACTTCCCAACAGTGTCTTCCCCTCTTAGTATCAAAAGATTGGTTGTGATCACTACACGTGGAACAGCTTCGGCAAGCGAGGATTTTATCAATGGTCTTAAACCCATCTTCGATGTAAAATGTATTGGTGACACAACTAACGGAAAGCCGGTAGGAATGGTTGGCTTTCAGTTCAAGTATAATTATATTTTCTGGCCAATAGCCTTCTCACTCGTAAATTCTGAAGGCCAGGGAGATTTCTTTAAAGGTTTTGTACCTGACAAGTATGCTGTTGATGATATAACTCACGACTGGAATGACCGGAATGAAACATGTCTTAAGGAAGCTATTTATTACCTGGAAAATGGAAATGTCTCAGCCAAATCACTGTATGTTGGTCAAAAACCTCCTGTAAGATTTTCTGAAAAATCCGAAAAAAATAATAATGCTTATATCCTGAAAAAATAAATTACTGCTGACTAATACTTTTATGCCCCTGAGTGTATCCTTTATGTACCTTTGAGGAAGATTGAAATTATTACGAACAGTTAAAGTAAATTGAAAGTTAAGCCAAAGGAGAGGATAATTCTGGGTATAGATCCCGGAACAAGCATTACAGGTTATGGGGTTATAAGGACATCAGGCACAATACCCGAACTTGTTACCATTGGATCGATAGATCTTTCAAAGTTTGAAGATCACTATCTCAAATTGAAACATATTTTTGAGAGAACAACCGGTATTATAGATGAGTATCATCCAGACGAACTGGCAATAGAAGCTCCTTTTTATGGTAAAAATGTTCAATCGATGCTTAAACTTGGCAGGGCTCAGGGTGCAGCAATAGCTGCGGCACTCTCTCGCTCGTTGCCAATTTTTGAATATGCTCCCAGAAAGATCAAAATGTCAATAACCGGACAGGGAGCCGCTTCAAAAGAGCAGGTAGCTTCCATGCTGATGAATATTCTTAAATTTAATCTTACAGAAATAAAGCTTGACGCTACTGATGGCCTTGCTGCTGCTTTGTGCCATTTTTATCAGACAAACAACCCGATGCAGGAAAAAGCTTACAACAGTTGGAAAGATTTTATGAATAAAAATCCGAAAAGGGTAATAAAGAAGGAATGATAGAGCGTTTAGACTATAGCATAAGCTAATGCCACAACACTCACCTTCACTCCTTCAATTTTAAGAAGCTCGTTTGTACATGATTCAATTGTTGATCCTGTTGTAATAACATCATCAACAAGTAAAATATGTTTACCTGATAATGACATCGTTTCTGTGACCTGGAAGATCCCATCAACATTTGTCCACCTGTCATACCTTGATCGTTTTGTCTGTGTCGCTGAACCTGTTTTTCTTACGAGGGAGTTAATGTCAACAGGTAAAGAAATGGCGTCAGAAATTCCCATTGATATGGATTCACTCTGGTTAAACCCCCTGATACGTCTTTTTGCGGGATGAAGAGGAACTGGTATAATGAGATCAATATCGCTGATAAATCCCGATTCTTTAAGAGATGATCCATAAATCCTGCCCAGCTCAAAACCAATCTCCCTGATACCATTATATTTCAGATTATGAATCAGATTCCTGATCCGGCTGTCTTTTGTATAATATGAAAAAGCTGCAGCCTTTTCGATTTTACATCGTCCCCAGAAAAGCCGGGCAACAGGATTGTCATCTTCTTTATGATAGTTAGCTCGCGGAATGACAACATAGCATTCAGTACAAATAAGATTTTCATTTCTCATAAGATGGTCACCACAGGCATAGCAAAGCCGGGGAAACAAGAGACTTATAAAATCGTCCCATAGATCATACAGGTAACTCATGCAGCGGGCAGAATTATCTAATAAAGATATTAAAAATCCTGATGAAATGCATATGCTTTAATAATGTACGGACGTTGCATAATGTGTACGGACGTTGCATGCAACGTCCGTACACATGTATCATTTGGGGATTATAGTATGACCCTTCTACTGATTTTTGCAGCTGTCTCACTGAATTCTTCAGGTGAGAATTTAAGCTTGGGATTTTTGAAGTTAATATCCTCCATTGAATCCATTGGAACCAGATGTATATGTGCATGAGGCACTTCAAGACCCAATATGGCTACGCCTATCCGGTTGCATGGTATCACGCTTCTGATCGCAAGGGCTATTTTTTTTGAAAAAACTATCATTCCTGCTAAAGAATCATCATCAAGGTCAAAAATATAGTCTGTCTCACGTTTGGGAACAACGAGTGTATGTCCGGCTCTTAGAGGGCTGATATCAAGAAATGCAAAATAGTTGTCATCCTCTGCAATTTTATAACATGGAATCTCCCCATTTATTATTTTTGAAAATATTGTTGACATAATGATTTATGCGATGAATTTTTATATTGAAATAGAAATAATTTCATATTCTATTATTCCTGAGGGTACCTTTATCTGAACTTTATCACCTACTTTTTTCCCTATCAAACCCTGGGCAATTGGAGAGCTGACAGCAATTTTGCCTAGTTTAAAATTAGCTTCACTCTCAGGTACAATGAGGTACTCCATAACAGAATCATTGGATTTATTTCTGATCTTTACCCGGTTCAGTAATCGTACAGATGAGATATCAATTTTTGATTCGTCAAGAATCCTCGAACGAGCCACAATATCTTCAAGTTTTGATATTTTTAATTCAAGCATTCCCTGTGCCTCTTTGGCAGCGGCATACTCGGCGTTTTCAGAAAGGTCTCCCTTATCCCTTGCATCAGCGATTTGCCTGGAGATTGAAGGTCTCTCAACATTCCTTAATTGGTCGAGTTCCTCTTTCAGTTTCTGAAGACCTTCTACAGTCACATATATAACCTCTGACATTTTTCTCTATTATATTAAAAAATAAGAAGAATTCCGGGGATGCCGGAACTCTTCAACAACAAATATATAAAATTTTTTAATTATTCACAAATATTATTCTTGTGAACAGGTGTTCTACAAGCATTTATCATCAGAATTAATTGCTATTTATATTTTTTCCCCGCTTTTCTGGTGCCTGACTTTACTTTTTTCTTTTTTTCTTTGTCACGCGCTTTGTAATCCTTTTTATTTTGCTTCATACGCGCCTGGACCTCAGGAGTTTGAATCTCAATCGTTCTTTTCTGCGATTGTCTCACGCTTTTTTCATAATTTTTTTGGAGCTTACGATCATTTCTTTCCTGTTTTTTTTTTGCTCTGAGCACAGACTTTGGTTCTTTAGCCTTAACCTGTTTCTTATTTCTAATGGTCCTGCCAAACAATTCCTTCTCCGGATTCTTATGAAAGAGCTGGGCATTACATGTTGTAGCTGCCACTGTTAATAGAAAAAGAAAAAGAAAAATCTTCCCGGCAGATATATTAATCATTTTTTAATAATGAAGTAAAAAATTCACAATATCGTTAAATATCCGGCTGTTATAATAATTTTGCGCAATTAATTAATTTCTGATGACTCCAGATTCAAAAATAAAGTTTTTTTTAAATACATCTGTACTTCTCCTCTCCTTAACATCGTGTGAGAAAAAAAATGATTTTATACCCGATACTAATGTGAGTTTCACCCTTAACCTCAATAACTCACAATTTGTTGCCCTTACCAGATTGGTACACCTATGTCAGGTGTTTGAAAGATCCACTGAAAAACTATAGATAAATAATTTTTTCAACAGGTCTGCTGAAGCGAGGTTAATACCTGTAATGATCGGGTTTATACGGACCACTCCCCGGTACTCCAATGTAATCCGATTGTTCCTTTGTCAGTTTAGTAAGCTTTACGCCAAGCTGATCCAGATGTAAACGCGCAACTTCCTCATCAAGATATTTAGGAAGTCTGTAAACACCTACTTCATATTTGTTTTTCCAGAGATCAATCTGTGCAAGCGTCTGATTGCTGAACGAGTTACTCATAACAAATGATGGGTGACCAGTAGCACAACCAAGATTAACCAGCCTGCCTTCAGCAAGAATGAAAATTGCATGTCCATCGGGGAAAAGATACTTATCTACCTGGGGCTTGATATTGATTTTCACAATCCCTTCCAGCCCATTAAGATTATCAACCTGTATTTCATTATCAAAATGACCTATATTACAGACAATTGCCTGATCTTTCATTTTCAACATATGTTCCAGAGTTATAATATCTCTGTTTCCAGTTGCTGTAACAAAAATATTACCTTCATTCAATGAATCCTCAACTGTTTTAACTTCAAATCCTTCCATAGATGCCTGCAAAGCACAAATAGGATCAATTTCTGTAACAATAACCCTCGATCCATATGATTTCATCGATCTGGCACAACCTTTTCCCACATCGCCATATCCGCAAACCACAACTACCTTTCCGGCAAGCATAACATCTGTTGCCCTTTTTATTCCATCGGCAAGCGACTCGCGACAACCATAGAGATTATCGAATTT
>WSSedB1CaDRAFT_10000534_pt1 | contig 16288 bp, 16 predicted proteins | sample WetSurSB1Cattail_FD_9460 | JGI IMG/M metagenome (IMG submission 9460)
TTTTCCACCTTGCTCGTTATCAGGTGACGCCATGTTTTCTTTACCCGATCAGCTTCTCGTCCTTGTCCTGTTGATCAATTTCATCTCGTTGGGCACCAGCCGCCTGGCTTTCTCCATTCGGGCCGTGGCAGTTCAGGGGGTTATTCTGGGGATTTTGCCGGGGCTGATTCACAGCTTTTCATGGCATCTGGTCGGAATCGCGGCCGGCATCATTGTCATCAAAGGTTTGATCATCCCCCTGCTGCTCAATCGCGCCGTTCGTTCCGCCGAGATAAAGCGCGAGGTGGAACCATTTTTGGGGTATGTGCCCACACTATTGCTGGGGGCCCTTTTTACGGCGCTTGCCTTTGCTTTTGCCGGAAAGCTACCACTGCTCCCCGAGCATCGGGGCTACCTTTTCGTGCCGGCATCCATTGCAACCCTGATGAGCGGCTTCCTGCTCCTGACCACCCGCCGCAAAGCAATTTCCCAGGTTATCGGTTACCTGGTTCTTGAAAACGGCATCTTCATCTTTGGTTTTGCTGGCCGAAGCCATGCCGCTGATGGTTGAAGCTGGTGTTCTGCTTGATCTCCTGGTCGGCACCTTTGTCATGGGGATCGTCATCAATCACATCAGCCGTGAGTTTTCCTCGCTGGATACCGCGCGTCTGACCTCCCTGAAAGAGGAGTAGCAACATGCTTGCCGCCCTGATAATACTACCGCTTATAGGAGCAGCCATGGCCTGGCTGTTTCCCAGCGATCGCCTTCGGCCAATGGTGCTGCCGCTGTTTGCCCTCGCGCATCTCGCCACAACCCTCCTGCTTCTGGCTGACACACCGGCGGCGTCTCCCGGGGGATGGTTTCACTTGGACGCGCTGGGCAAGCTTGTCCTGCTCTGCACCAGCGTCCTGTTTCTGGTCTGCGCACTCTACTCAATCGGTTATCTATCCTATCGCAGGGACCGTCCCAACCGTGTGCTTTGTGTCGGTCTGCTGGTCTGCCTGTCAGCCGCCTCACTGGTTACGGTCACCCATCATCTGGGCCTGCTCTGGGTGGCGCTGGAAACCACGACCATCTCCATGGCGCCCCTGATCTACTTCAACCACAACGCCCGCTCCATCGAAGCCACCTGGAAATACCTGCTGATCTGCTCCGTCGGGGTCGCCCTGGCTTTGATCGGTCTCTTCTTTCTGGCCTATGCCACCATTGTTGCCGGGGTGGAACCATCACTTCTGCTGGACGATTTGATGCGTGACGCTCCCCATCTTTCCTCCGGCTGGGTGCATGCCGCGTTTGTCTTTCTGCTGGTCGGGTTCGGCTCCAAGATGGGACTGGCGCCGCTGCATACATGGAAACCGGATGCCTATGGAGAGGCCCCCGGAATGGTGGGCGCCATGCTGGCCGGCGGTTTGGTGAATCTGGCTTTTCTGGCGCTTCTGCGCATCTTTCAGCTTTGCCTGGCCACCAAGGAGATTCTCTTTTTCCAGAACGCACTGGTCGTTATGGGGTTGATCTCCATGGTCTTTGCGGCCATCTTCATGGCCCGCCAGACGGATTTCAAACGGATGCTGGCCTATTCGAGCGTTGAGCACGTGGGTATCATGGCGGTGGCGCTGGGACTGGGCGGCAGGGCCATCTTCGGGGCGCTCTTCCATATCCTTGCCAATGGCTTGACCAAGGGAGTGCTGTTTCTCTCCTCCGGCAACATTCATCGTTCCTTTAACAGCAAATCCACCAGCCAGGTCAAGGGCGCCCTGCGGCGCGTGCCCTGGTCCGGAGGACTGTTTCTGGCAGGGTTCATCGCCATTACCGGTTCGCCCCCCTTTGCCCCTTTTATCAGCGAATTCACCATCGTCAGCAGCGCCTTTATCCAGGGCCGGATGCTGGTCGGAGCACTCTTTCTGGTTGCACTGACCGTTATCTTCATCGGCATGGCGCTGACGGTGCTTCCCATGGTCATGGGTGAGGTTCCGGAGACAAGCGAAAAAACCGCTTATCGCGAAACCGTCTGGACGGTGGGGCCGCCGCTAGCCATACTGCTGCTGGTGTTCCTGCTGGGGGTCTGGATACCGGAGCCGCTTATGGCGATTCTGCGCGAGGGTGCGGCGCTTCTGGAGGTGAGGCCATGAGCTTTGTCATGAAGACCTTTTACAATGGTGTCTCGTTTTCGCGAAGCGATATCCCCCTGCTGGGCAATGACACGTTTTTCCAGGGCATCCTGGATGCGACTGCCCATGATTGGCGGGTCTGCTCCTATTTTGGCGTTCCCTCGGCATCGGGAGCGGCGCTCTACTGTGTGATGGCCTCCAAGGCGAGCGGTTCGTTGGCTATTGTTGCCACTCGGGTCGGGCGCTCCATCCCCTCGCTGACGGAAGCCTGCCCTCAGTTGCATCTTTTTGAACGCGAAATAGCCGAACAATGTCTTGTACGACCTGAAGGGCATCCCTGGTTCAAACCGGTCCGCTTCCAGAAGCCGTTATGCGACGGCAAAGGCTTCTGGTCGGCTGACGATGGAGCCGGCCTGCTACCGGGTGTGATGGATTTTTATCGCGTTGAGGGAGACGAGGTCCACGAGGTTGCGGTTGGACCAGTGCATGCCGGTATCATCGAGCCGGGGCATTTCCGCTTCCAATGCCATGGAGAAGAGGTCTTTCATCTCGAGATTGCACTTGGCTTTCAGCACCGGGGGATCGAGCGCGCCCTGGCCGGTGGTCCATCCGCGAGAACCATGCACCTGATGGAGACCATTGCTGGCGATACGACCATTGGTCATGGCCAAGCCTACTGCATGAACATGGAATCGCTTGGAAATGTTTTCGCTCCTCCACGGGCGGAAGCGGTGCGTGGCATCGCACTGGAGCTGGAACGGCTTGCAAATCACACCGGCGATCTGGGCGCCATTGCCGGCGATGTGGGTTATCTGCCGACCTCATCCTTTTGCGGACGCATACGGGGCGACTTCCTCAATATGACAGCAATGCTCTGTGGCAGTCGTTTCGGACGTGGCCTGCTCCGGCCGGGTGGAATTGCTTATGATTGCGATACCGAAATCGCGGAAACCATGCTACAAAGATTGCAGACGGCGCGCAGGGAACTCACCCAGGCCATCAACCTGCTCTGGGAAACACCGTCGGTCATGGCCCGGCTGGAAAACACCGGCATGCTCAGCGAACCGGTTGCCCGGGAAATCGGTCTGGTCGGTCCACCGGCGCGAGCCTGTGACATGAACCGGGATGTGCGCCGCGATCATCCCTTCGGCATTTATCGCATGAGCCAGATACCGGTCATCACCGTGGCTGGTGGCGACGTATATGCCCGTGCTCTTGTGCGCTGGCTGGAGATGGAACGCTCGCTGGATTTCATCGAAGAACAGCTGCGGCAGTTGCCCCGAGGCGGTGGACAGATCAATCGGCCCTTGGGGGTTGCCGCGGGAAAATGCGCCGTGGCCCTGACCGAAGGGTGGCGCGGCGAAATCTGCCATGTGGCCCTGACGGACGATCATGGTTGTTTTGAGCGTTACAAGATCACCGATCCCTCTTTCCACAACTGGACCGGGTTGGCATTGGCACTGCGCGATCAGCAGATTTCCGATTTTCCACTGTGCAACAAGAGCTTCAATCTGTCATACTGCGGTTTTGATCTGTGAAACAGACCGTAACTGTTGACGAGTCACCAGTTACGAGTTATGGCTTTTCCCACGGTGAAACCTTCTGAACTGGAGTTTGCATGCTACGAGCCATTCTTGCACGTTGTCGCCAGGGGCATCGCACCATGGCCTATCCCAAGGCCCCGCAGTCTCTGCCGCCCCGTTTTCGCGGTCTTCCGCATCTGGACGCCGCACGATGCGGCAAGGCGTGCCGGGCTTGTGAGGAGAGTTGCCCTTACGGAGCACTTTCCGCAAACGGGACATTGTCGCTGGATATGGGAAAATGCCTGTTCTGCGGCGAGTGTAGTGAGGTCTGCGGCCAGGAGGCGATTTCCTTTACCACGGATGCCCGCCTGGCCAGCCGGACTCGCGAGGGGCTGACGGTCACTAGCGGTGAAGTTTATCAGCCCGCAACCGCCCTGGGCCAGGAACTGCTGCGGTTGTATGGCCGTTCGCTCAAGCTGCGTGAAGTAAGCGCCGGCGGCTGCAATGCCTGTGAGGCGGACACCAATGTGCTCTCCACCATCGGCTGGGATCTGGGGCGTTTCGGCATCCAGTTCGTGGCTAGTCCCCGTCATGCCGACGGACTGTTTGTGACCGGCCCCGTGAGCGAAAACATGCGGCTGGCGCTGCTCGATACCTATGCGGCAATTCCCGAACCGAGACTTGTCATCGTCGCGGGCGCTTGCGCCATCAACGGCGGCCCTTTCAAAGATCACAGCGAGGTCCATAACGGCGCGGACGGGCTGGTTCCGGTGGATCTCTACATCCCCGGTTGTCCGCCAAGCCCCCTGACTATCCTGGATGGATTGTTGCGGCTGGTGAATCATATTAAGCTGGCATAACAAATAATTTGATGTAAAATAATGTGGCGTGGAGGAAGGATATGTGCCTTGACGTAAATGAAATTATGAAAATTTTGCCGCATCGCCCCCCCTTTCTTATGGTGGACCGGATCGTCGAGCTGGAGAAGGGTGTGCGATGTGTCGGCATCAAGAATACCACCATCAATGAGCACTTCTTCCAAGGACATTTTCCAGGCCACCCCGTCATGCCTGGCGTCCTGATTGTGGAAGCCATGGCGCAGGTCGCCTGCCTGATGGCCTACAAGGCATCCGATACAGATTACCGGCAGAAGATATGTTATTTCATGTCCATCGACAATGCCAAATTCAGAAAACCGGTCTTCCCCGGTGACCAGTTACGCATGGAAGTGGTGACAGCGCAGCAACGCCGGGGCATCTGGGGAGTGACGGGCAAAACCTATGTTGGAGACGTTCTGGTTTGCGAAGCAGATTTTCGGGCAACACTTGTGGATGCAAATCAATCAAATTAAATAAGCGGAGGAAAAAGATGAATTTGGCAAAACAGGATGAATATCTGAGGGAGTGGCTCGATCAGGAGGCCTGCGCCGAAGAGATGCTGCCCCTGATTGGTCGTCTCTACCGCGAGAAAAGCATTGTTATTACCGTCTACGGGAGTTCACTTGTTCTCAGTACTCCAATCGATATCATGACGGCGCATCGTAAGGCCCTCAAGGTCCACGATAAAGAGCTTACGGTCAAGCAGACATTTCCCCTGCTTGAAGCTATCTGCAAGCTAGATCTGGCCCCGGCGCGAATCGATCTTGGCAAGTTGACCGTTCGCTATCTGAGCCAGGCAGCCGCTATACCGGTGGATGAGTTTGTTCGCAAGGAGCTGGACACGGTCAACACGGGGAGCGGTCCCCTGCTTGCAGAACCGCAGGATATCGTTCTGTATGGCTTCGGACGCATCGGCCGTTTGTTGGCCCGTATTCTTGTTGAAAAGAAGGGTGGCGGCGAGAAGTTCCGTCTCAAGGCATTCGTGGTGCGAAAGGGAGCCGCCGATGACCTGCTCAAGCGGTCAAGCCTGTTTCAGCGTGACTCTGTGCATGGCTATTTTGACGGCACAATTTTCCTTGATGAGGAAGAGAACGCCATCATCGCCAACGGAAACATGATCCGTATAATCTATGCCGACGATCCGGAAAGCGTGGACTATACCAAGTACGGCATCAACAACGCCATCCTGATCGACAACACCGGCAAATGGCGTGACCGCGAAGGGCTTGGCAAGCACCTGAAAGCCCCAGGCATCAGCAAGGTCATCCTGACCGCTCCGGGCAAAGGCGACATTCCCAACGTGGTGCCGGGCATCAACAATGAATTGATCACTCCGGAGGAAACGATCTTTTCAGCGGCCAGCTGCACCACCAACGCCATCGTGCCGGTGCTGAAGGCCCTCAATGATCGTTTCGGGATTGTCCATTGCCACATGGAAACCTGCCACTCCTATACCAATGACCAGAACCTGATCGACAACTACCACAAGGCGTCCCGCCGTGGCAGGAGCGCCCCGCTAAACATGGTTATCACCGAAACCGGCGCGGCGAAAGCGGTCTCCAAGGTAGTTCCCGAGCTTGCCGGCAAGCTGACCGGAAATGCCATTCGAGTACCGACACCCAACGTATCGCTGGCAATCCTCAATATGGAGCTGGAGAAAGACGTTACGGTGGAGTCTGTCAACACCTACCTGCGTGACCTTGCAATTGATTCGCCCCTGCAGAACCAGATCGGTTACACCAATTGCCCAGAAATTGTCTCCAGCGACTTTGTCGGATCGCGGCAGGCGGGCGTGGTTGATTCGCTGGCCACCATTGCCGAGGGGAAACGCTGCATCCTGTATGTCTGGTATGACAATGAGTATGGTTATAGTTGCCAGGTTGTACGCATGGTACAGAAGTTGGCGGGGGTCGAGCTTCCTTCGCTGCCGCTGTAACGAATCATTCGGCTGTTAAGGCGACCATTTTTTAGATATACTCAAATGGCCACAGTTAAAAATTGTGGCCATTTGCTTGTTTGACACTATTGCTGACGTCTACCTCCCGAATTTTCAATCCATGTTTGCTTCCAATGTGTTTTTTGTAAGGACCCAGCCATGCCCACGTCACTACTCGACCTGACAATCCGCAATATCATCGAACATCACCCCGAAACTCTACCAGTATTTGCGGCCAACGGACTGGGCATGTTCGCGGACGACGAGTTGCGCCGCACCTTCGGCGCAGCGATCATGCTGCGCACCGCGCTCAAGGCAGCCGGTATCAACAACGACCTGTTTATCCGCATGCTGGCCGATGCCATTGATTCGTCACAACCTCCAGTCGATGAAAAGACCACCCCCCGGCCACTGAACCTGTTTGCCCTGTTGCCCTGTCCTCTCAAAGTACCCTTGGAAGAAGCCTTTAACGGTTTCCTGGCAACCCTCACGCCGGAACAGCGCACAAACCTGACCTTCTGTATTGAAGGAAATGCCAACAACCAGATCGATTACGCCGACTATGCCGATCACTTCGAAACCTTGGCAGACATGCCGGACATCATTATCACCCCCGGCTTCAACAGTTTCTATCATCCGCATTTTGTCGAGCACTTCATCAAGGCCGGCCGGTTTGTGAGCGTCAATAACTTTCCCGGCGACCGGCGCCTGGCGGCAATGGGAGTAATCGATCCGGATGGTCACTACACCATGCTGGCCATGAACCTGCTGGTGCTGGTGGTGGATCATACCCGCCTGGGAAACCGCCCCGTACCCCGGCAGTGGTCTGATCTGCTCAAACCGGACTACGCAAAAAGCATTGCCATTCGCGGCAATCGTGCCGGTACTTTCTGCGAAACCCTCCTGCTGTCGCTGTACAAGGACTTCGGCGGCCTGGGGCTTTCCCAACTGGGACGTAACGTCGCCTGGGGCTGGCACCCATCCCAGATGGTCAAAGCAGCCGGCAGCGGCCGTGACGACACCCCGGCCATAAGCGCCATGCCGCTCTTTTTTGCCAACAACATTAAAAACAGGGAAAACATCAGCATTGTCTGGCCCACAGATGGCGCCCTGGTCAGCCCGGTCACCATGCTGGTCAAGGCCGACAAGCGCGAGGAGTTGCAGTATCTGATTGATTTCCTGATCGGACCGGAGGTTGCTGGCATCTGCGCCGGAGCAGCCTTTCCGGCCATTCATCCAGAGGTGGACAACAAGTTGCCGGAGGTTGCCACCTTCAAGTGGATCGGCTGGGACTATATTAAAAATAACGACCTCAAGACACTGATCAGCGACACCAACGCCGCCTTTTTACGCTCTTACCACGGTGAATCGCCATGAAGCTTATCACCATAGCCGGTCCGCCCTCGTCAGGCAAAACCGCTGTCACCATAAAGGCCATTGCCTCGTTGCAACGGGAAGGCGTGCACATTGGCGTCGTGAAGTTCGACAGCCTTTCCACCCAGGATCAGTCGCTTTTTGAAAAACAGGGCGTAATAGTCACAACAGGTCTGTCGGGCAGTCTTTGTCCCGACCACTTTTTTGTCAGCAATGCCAGCGACTGCCTCTCCTGGGGTGTACAAAAAGGCTTCGACCTGATGGTAATTGAGAGCGCCGGGCTTTGCAACCGCTGCGCCCCGCATATCCAGGGTGTACTGGCAGTCTGCGTCATCGACAACCTGAGCGGAGTCGACACCCCCAAGAAGATCGGGCCGATGCTGAAAATGGCCGACGTTGTGGTCATCACCAAGGGAGACATAGTTTCGCAAGCCGAACGCGAGGTCTTTGCCTACCGGGTACGTCAGGTCAACACAAACGCCACGATCATGCACGTGAACGGCCTGACCGGTCAGGGCGGCCATGAACTGGGCAGACTGCTGCTCAATGCACCTGAAACAGGCGAACTGGATGGAAGGCTGTTGCGATTCAGTATGCCGGCGGCACTTTGTTCCTACTGTCTGGGACAGCGTAAAATCGGCAGCGACTACCAGATGGGTAACGTGAAGAAAATGGTTTTTCCATAGGATTGCACATGTCGACAGACCAAGATAAAGCACTGGTTTATCTCCCCTTCGCAGAGTTATTGCGACGAACACCACCCATTGAAGATTTCTTCAGTTCGCTTGGTCTGGGTTTGCCGGCGGGAGAGATAAGCCCGGCCGATTACTTCGCTTCACTCGATGCGGAACTTCTCGAGGACGTGGGGCTTGAACGGCAAGATCTGACTGACCGCTTCACAGCCTTCATGGAACTGCTGGAAAACCTAAGGACAGCGGACGGTGCTCAAATTGAATCCATCACCATCAAGGGTGGACACGACAAGAACGGCCAACCGGAGGAATTCGAGCTGACTGTCAGACCTGGTGAGGTCATTTGCATTGTCGGCCCGACCGGTTCCGGCAAAAGCCGCTTTCTGGCCGACATCGAATGGATGGCGCAGGGAGACACGCCCACCGAACGCATGGTGCTGATCAATGGCAAACCTCCCGAACCGAACCAGCGCTTTTCTATCGATCACAAACTGGTAGCGCAGCTGTCCCAGAACATGAATTTCGTCATGGACCTGACCGTTGAGGAATTCGTCACCATGCACGCCGAGAGCAGAATGGTGGAGGATGTGGCNGCGGTAACCGACACGGTCATCAATTTGGCCAATGAGCTGGCCGGAGAAAGATTCACACCACAAACACCGGTCACAGCGCTTTCNGGCGGTCAGTCCCGCGCCCTGATGATTGCCGACACCTCCTGCCTCAGTCGTTCACCCATCGTCCTCATCGACGAGATCGAGAACGCCGGCATCGACCGCAAGCGAGCGGTGCATACCCTGGTGGACAAACACAAGATCGTGCTCATGGCCACTCACGACCCGATTCTGGCTCTCATGGGAGACCGTCGGCTGGTATTTAAAAACGGCGGCATCAGCACCATTATCGAGACCAGCCAACAGGAACGAGCCAACCTGACCCGCTTCGAAGAGATGGACAGCTGCCTGGGCGCGGTTCGCAACGCCCTGCGCAATGGTGAGAGAATTGAGAACGTGTGATGGGTTGTTTGATGCGTCGCCCTTCAGAAATCACGGATTCAGGAGAGATAAAAAAAAGCCCGGAAGAGGAATCTTCCGGGCTTTGCATGTTGTAATAGTTGGTTTGTTTAGTTGGGGTATACGGAAACTTTCTTGCGGTCACGACCCATGCGCTCAAAGGTAACAATCCCTTCGATCAAGGCAAACAGTGTGTGATCCTTGCCGCAGCCAACATTGTTACCCGGATGAATCTGGGTGCCGCGCTGGCGGTAAATGATATTACCGGCCTTGACGTTTTCGCCGCCGAATTTCTTGCATCCAAGTCGCTGACCGCTTGAATCCCTGCCGTTACGTGAGCTTCCGCCCGCTTTCTTATGTGCCATTTCCCTGACTCCTCGGAAAGAATTTGATTATGCGCTGATTTTCTCGATCTTGAGCATCGTCTTGTGCTGACGGTGGCCACGCAGTTTGCGGGTGCCCTTGCGCCGCTTGGACTTGAATACAAGAATCTTTTTGTCCTTGCCCTGAGCAGCGATCTTGGCGGTTACCGTGGCGCCGGCTACATGGGGTGCGCCCACCACAATCTTCTCTCCGCCAACCATCAGAACCTCTGCGAACTCAATGCTGTCACCCACCTCACCGGCAAGTTTTTCAACCTTGAGGAATTCGCCTTCGGCTACCTTATATTGTTTGCCACCGGTCTTGATAACTGCGTACATATGTTTTCTCCATGTGCATCATTTTTAAAAGAGTTTTGAACTATAGTGACCAATCGGCGACAAGTCAAGCAAAAAGTTGGCGTTACCGACATGCCGACGGCTCGTTTCCATTGATCAATTGATGACAATTTCAAACTGTTCCTGGTGAAAACCCGGTTTTGCGCGAACGGTAATACGCTTCTTGAACTTTTTCTCCAGTTCCTCCAGCCCGCGTCGTTCCTCGTCATAGAGCAGGTCGGCCACTTGGGGATGCACCGAAACCGTGGCCTTGGCGCCGCAGGCATCCAGCATCTCGCGCCGCAGTTCGCGAAAAATCTCGTGACAGACCGTGGTCTTGGACTTGATGTAGCCGCGCCCTTCGCAGTAAGAGCAGGGTTCGCACATCATGCGGCCGATGCTCTCCCGCACCCGCTTGCGGGTCATCTCCACCAGCCCCAACTCGGATATCTTGAGGATATTTGTTTTCGACTTGTCGCTTTTGAGTGTTTCCTCCAGGGCGGTAAAGATCTTTTCCCGGTTGACCTCTTTCTCCATGTCGATGAAATCGATGATGATGATGCCGCCGATATTGCGAAGGCGCAGCTGATAAGCGATCTCCTTGACCGCTTCCAGATTGGTCTTGAGAATGGTGTCTTCCAGATTATGCTTGCCTACGAAGCGGCCGGTATTGACATCCACGGCAGTCAGCGCTTCGGTCTGCTCAATGATGATGTAGCCGCCCGACTTGAGCCACACCTTGCGACCCAGGGCGCGGCTGATCTCCACCTCCAGACCGAAGTGGTCGAAAATCGGCTCTTCTTCATTGTAGAGCTCAATGGAGTATTTCATCTTGGGCATGAAGGTGGTGATGAACTGGACGATACGGTCATAATCCGGTTTGGAGTCAATAATGATCTTGTCAACCTGTTCGGTGACGATATCACGCACAACNTTCTGGATCACATCAAGGTCGGAATGGATCANGGAAGGAACCGAGGCATTTTCCTTGCGCTTGGTGATTTCGGCCCACAGAGTGGAGAGGTACTGCATGTCCGACAGCAAGTCCTCCTCGCTTTTGCCTTCCGATACGGTCCTGACAATATAGCCGGAACCGGGCTGTTTGAGGCGCTCAACTGCTTCACGCAGACGTTCGCGCTCGTCCTCGTCCTCGATCCGGCGCGAAATGCCGACATGATCAACCGTCGGCATATAGACCAGATGGCGGCCCGGCAGCGAGATGTGAGAAGTGATCCGGGCGCCCTTGGTGCCGATCGGCTCCTTGGAGATCTGCGCCAGCAGCTCCTGCCCTTCCTGGAGAAGCTCCTCAATGGGATGCAGCGGCTTGAAATCGGGCTGGCTCTCCGGAAGCTGCTCGCCATTCGACTCAAGCTCCTTCTTGCCGTTGTAGAGCAGCGACTCATACTCCTCGATGGCGTCGAACACATCCGCAACATACAGGAAAGCGGCTTTTTCAAGGCCGATATCCACGAACGCGGCCTGCATGCCAGGGAGAACCCGGATGACTCGCCCCTTGTAGATGTTGCCGATAATACCTTTTTCCCGGGTCCGCTCGATGTGCAGCTCGGCGATGGTGCCGTTCTCGATCAATGCGATGCGCGTTTCATGAGAAGCGGCGTTAATAACCAGTTCTGTTGCCATGTTAAAACCCCTCTTCAGTAAATATACAGAATATCTTATCGATTACGCGGAGAAAATCACTTCAAGTTTCTCGACGCGAATATCATCGGCCTGCAACATCATATCACCGGTAATGGCGCGGCAGAATTCAATCGCCTTGCCCCTGCGGCTCACCAGATTCATTGTTGAAGCATCCGCGGTCAGCTCAGTAACTTCGGCGCGCAGATCGATGCTCTGGACATCCCCCTTCTTTTTGCGCTGGATGACATATTCGTCATGCCCTAAAAAGTCCGAGCAGAGCCCGGCCAGCCTGGCGGACCACTCTTCGGCAAGGGTTATGCGATAGCGGGTCCTGTCGATCAGGGTGGAAAGTGATGGTGCTTTGATCTCGATCTGTTTCGCCTCCAGAATCCGCAGTCCCCGTGGCAGCGCCCGGTTGAGCCTTTGCATGATTTCGTCCGCCGGAACGCCGGGGGCTACAAACATGTCCATGTATTCCGCCACGGATTCCACGCCAACGGATGTTGCCGTGGCAAAAGAGAAGCGGGGATGCGGGTGAAATCCCTGGGAAAAGAGGATCGGCACGCTGCCCCGGCTGACGGCGCGGGTGAACACGGTCAGCAGTTCCAGGTGGCTCAGATAGCGCATGGCACCTTCCTTGGCAAACCGCAGGCGGATGCGGACGGCGTTTTCGCCACCTTCATTGGCCGGGGGCTGTTGGCAGGCCGGGGGTAGTACGGCATCCCGAAAGGTGCGGTTCTTGATGTTGACGAAATCGCAGACACCGCATGCTGTGCAGTCACCATAACGACAGTCTGTCGTGGCAGCTTCCGCAAGAGCAAGCTCCCGCTCCTTGAGCAGAAAATCCCGCGTTACACCGCAATCCAGGTGCTGCCAGGGTAGCACCTCGTCCAGTTCCCGGCGACGCAGGTACCACTCCGGTTGGATATCACACTCCCTGAAGGCCTGCATCCAGCGATCCAGCGAAAAGTGATCGCCCCAGCCATCGAAACGACAGCCGAACTCCACGGCGCGTATCAACACTGGCGCCAGGCGGCGGTCGCCACGGGCAAAGACCCCTTCCATAAAAGAGAGCGTCGCGTCCTGCCACTTGAAGTTCAGTTTTCGCTTCTTAAGATCACCATGCAGCTGGTACTGAAACTCCCTGATCTGGTCGATGGAGATCTGCGGTTCCCACTGAAACGGGGTATGGGCCTTGGGTACAAAGCTGCCGACCGACACGCCAACCTCGCCGGTCGTGCCCGCCCGTTTGGCCTGGTCCTTGACCTGACGGGCCAGGATGGATATCTGCTCCACATCTTCAGGGGTTTCTCCCGGCAGTCCGATCATGAAATAGAGCTTGATGGAACGCCAGCCGGCCCGGTAGACGTTGAAAGCAGTCTCAAGCAGGTCAGACTCGGTGATACCCTTGTTGATAATCCTGCGCAGCCGTTCGCTGCCCGCTTCGGGCGCCAGGGTGAAGCCGGTTTTGCGCACCTTTTTAATCTCGGTGATCAGATCATCCGTCAGGGTGCCGACCCGCAGGGAGGGGAGCGACACCGCGATCCGCTCCTCGGCATAGCGCTGCATCAGGTGGGTAATCAGAGGCGAAACGCAGGAATAATCACCGCTGGAGAGGGACAGCAGCGAAACCTCATCGTAGCCGGTGGCGTGCAGGGTCTTTTCGACCAGCTCCAGGATGGTGGCGGGCGAGCGCTCCCGCAGCGGACGGTAGACGTACCCGGCCTGGCAAAAACGGCAACCGCGGGTACAGCCGCGGGCGATCTCAATCGCCACCCGGTCATGCACCGTCTTCATGAAAGGCACCACTGGTTCAGTGGGATAGGAGGCGCTATCAAGGTCGCGCAGAAACCGGCGGCGGATGCTGCTCTGATCCGGTTTCAGGGCTGTTATCTCCGCAATTGTTCCATCGCTGTTGTAGCGGGGCGTAAAAAAGGCGGGGATGTAGACACCTTCGATCTTTGCCAGACGCTCCAGCAAGGCAGCCCGGTCTTCCCCGGCACGCCGGGATGCCAGGACAGCCTCGGCAATTTCCCGGATTGCCTCTTCGCCGTCGCCCAACAATACGGCATCAAAAAAAGGCGCCAGCGGTTCCGGATTATAGGCGCAGGGGCCGCCGGCCAGCAGCAACGGATGGGATGAATCGCGCTCGTTCGCCAGCAGCGGGATGCCTGCCAAGCGCATCATGTTGATAATGTTGGTGTAGGAAAGTTCGTACTGCAGGGTAAATGCGACGATCTGGCACTCCATCAGGGGGGTGGCTGTTTCCAGCGTGGCCAGCCGGGTACCCTCCGCTTCCATCTGGCGTTCCATATCCGGCCAGGGGGCAAAAACCCGTTCGGCAGCGATGTCGTCCATATTGTTGAGGATCTGGTAGAGTATGCGCAAACCCAGGTGGCTCATGCCGACTTCGTAGACATCGGGAAAGGCCAGGGCAATGCGCAGGTTGACTGCATCCTTGCGGACAGAGCCCATTTCGTCGCCCATGTAGCGGGCCGGTTTTTCAACAGCGAGAAGATTCATTGTATGGTAGGTATTCCTTTATAATCATGGTGCCGCAATGAAAAACTCGCAGGCGGGCTCGTCGAATACACGATGAATTCTTGCATCAGGATAGTGGCGTATTCGACTCGATCCAAGGAGTCGTCTCGACCGCTGACGCCGTTGTAATAAAAACAGGTAGATTGCGGAATGTATCAAAACAGAGGTAATAATGGCAAGGAAATACCCTGTTTTTTTTCTTGCATAAGCCCAGGGTGGATGGTATAAGCGTAATTCCATTGCCGAAGTGGCGGAATTGGTAGACGCGCAAGATTCAGGTTCTTGTGAGGGATTCCTCGTGCTGGTTCGATTCCAGTCTTCGGCACCAAAAAATGAATTAAGGCCCCGTGATTTTTCGCGGGGCCTTTTTCGTTTTTGGGGAATGATGGTCAGGTATCCATATTGTAAATATGTATCAGACGTGGTATAAAATCCCATGGCTGAAATAAAGATCGTTGACCATTCATTCACGGTATCGCGTAAACGCGGAAATGGCACTCTCAGATACGAAGTATGGCAAGAAAATGGAGTTGTCACTCGCTACAATCTGGCGTACATCAATTATCTGATTTTCAGCGGCGACAATGGCCGGGTTATCGGATACGACAATAGACACGGTCACCATCGACATTTTAAAGGGGTTGTCGAGCCAGTAAATACGATGAGCTTCGAGGAAATTGAACGGCGCTTTGAACAAGAATGGGCAACGGTACTGGAGGAATACAATGCGCAACGTAATTGTTAATACAGGAACAACCGAAGAATACTTCGCGCGTATACACGAGATTGCGAAGCAGATAGATCGCGGCGAAGTTCCAAAGCTGGAGTTCACCCTGACCTTCGAAGACCCTGCGGATATGTTTGCCGTCATGACTCCGGCTCGACTCGAACTTTTCCGCGCCGCCAAGGCTGATCCCGCCTCCATAACTGCAATCGCACAGCGTCTGCATCGCGATAGAAGCACGGTCAAGAAGGACGTTGATATCCTGGTTGCAGCCGGCCTACTCGATATTGAGGAGGTACCGCTTCCCGGTCATGGCAGGCAGAAATTTGTTCGGGCAACAGCAGACAGGATTCAGCTGCAAGCTGTGGTGGCTTGATCAGTAGTTTCATCCAATCCGGCATACGATGAAAAAGTTGCAGCATCGAACAGTCCCACGCTGTAAAATCAGGGGGCGAATCGGGAAGGTGACTTCTCGCGGTGGTTAATAGCCATCGGCCACGGCAGTAAATAGATAGCCATAGAATTACACTGTACTACCCATAACCTCGTTTCCAGGTCCCCGCCACCTGTTCCCAACTTCAAAATCCAGCCATTCCCGTTGACTATAAGGATGAATAGGGGTATTAAATATCCGTAATTTTACAGTGTTATGGGAGCAGATAATGGAGTGTAAACGCCGAGGAAAGATAGTGGATTAATGAAAGCCGCCCATGTCAGCATGTAGCTGAAGGCGGCTTTTGAGTTTTTTCGGGAGATGCCGGAACAGATATAACCTTCTTACTCCGTTCTTCTTGATGGCCACTCAGGGATTCTATTCGACAATGAAATCAGAACATCACACCCGAAAAGAAATAATCGACAAAAAACTCCAGTCAGCTGGCTGGAATGTTGCAGACCGCTCGCAGGTAATTGAGGAGTTTGATATTGAAGTCGGCTTGCCAGAGGAGATAAGCGAACCGCTTACCTCCTATCAAGGTCACCAATTCAGTGATTACGTCTTGCTCGGCAAAGACGCAAAGCCCCTCGCCGTAGTCGAAGCCAAGAAAAGCAGCAAGGATGCAGCTATCGGCCGCGAACAGGCCAAACAATACTGTTTCAACATTCACAAGCAAATGGGCGGCGAGCTCCCTTTTTGTTTCTACACCAATGGCCTGGAAACCTATTTCTGGGACCTCGATAACTA
>WSSedB1CaDRAFT_10000535_pt1 | contig 16257 bp, 19 predicted proteins | sample WetSurSB1Cattail_FD_9460 | JGI IMG/M metagenome (IMG submission 9460)
ATACGGCTCGGGTAGCCGCTTCGGCTCAACGAACCGTGCCGCCGCTGGCGGCGAATACACCAGCCGCCATTACAACTACGAAGACGAGAGCCAGGAGCGCCCCAGCCTCTCACCAAGTTCCAGCCCTCGTCCAAAAAGTAAAAGCGCGCAAGCGCCGGAAGGACCCAGCTCGATCGATAACATTGCGCGCTTCTTCGGCGGCAAAGCCGGTGCCGTCAAACCCGCCTCGCTGGTGCGCCCTGCGGCGGACATTCCCGCACCAAGCGGTACAACCATCCTGCAAAAGGGCAGCCGCGTGCGTCACTCCAAGTACGGTGAAGGCACCGTGCTCATCCGCGAGGGCGAGGGCGAAGACGCCAAGCTCACCGTGATGTTCGCGCGCCACGGCATGAAAAAGCTCATGGAAAAGTTCGCCAACCTGCAGAAGATCTAGGCTGTTGGTGCAGAAGGCGGTGGTGGCGGTGGCGGAACCATCACCGTTCGTGTTTCGCTGTGAATCTCCACCGGGCGCGGCATCTTATCCGGGCAGCGCGCCTCCAGCTCCGCCAGCAGGCGTGTGCGGTCGGGCAGTTGGCGCGTGTGCTGGATCTTCGTCCCGCTCTTGCTGCGGATCGTCACCAGGCCTTTCTCATGGCGGACTGCAATCTCGCGCACCTGGCTCCATCCGATGCGCGTCACCTTGGCCAGCCAGAATCTCTGCTCCAACCCCTCTGCGCTCAACACAATCGTGCCCGGCAACACGCGCAGCAGCAGCAGGGTGAAACCCAGGCAAACCAGCGGAAACAACAGGCTCGCGTGCGAGATCAGTGCAGAGATCGTTCCACCTACGCCAATCACCGCAAAAACGCCAAGAAAGATATACATCGCCAGAAATGCGCGCTGATCGGCGGCAAACTCCAGTCCTCCCTCCGACAGCGGCCGCGCCGTTCTGTCCGAGTTTGCCTCGCGCACAATCTGACGCGAGAGCCACCACAAGCCAGCCACGCCGGTGAAGAACAACGCTAGAAAGAGAATCGGGCTCATGACAGTCATCTTAAGGCCGTTCCGCCCTATACGCACTCCCCGGCGCACGTCGCTACGGTTACGCCGGTGTGGGCAACGCGCAGCGTCGCGAAAAAGAAACTCCAGGGCTCGTTCTGTTTCCGTGCTACACTCAGTTCAATCGTAGAATCCGATATAGAAGTCCTTGCCTGTTCTGCTTACCCGCACTCGCAAACACTTCCACATTGCGTTCGGCGGTAATTTAAGCAGTAAAAGGACATCACAATGGAAACAGGCACAGTCAAGTGGTTTAATGACGCCAAGGGTTTTGGGTTTTTGAGCCGTGAAAACGGCGAGGACGTCTTCGTCCATCACACCGCCATTCAGTCGAACGGCTTCCGTTCGCTCCAGGAAGGCCAGCGCGTTCAGTTCAACGTGACCAAGGGCCCCAAGGGTTGGCAGGCAGAGAACGTCCAGGTCGTCTAAGACTTCGACTCTCTGATCGCGATCAGAAACAGCAAAGGGACGGCCAACCAGCCGTCCCTTTCGTGTTTCTACGCTCTTTTGAGGGCCGGGCCCGCGTCACGCGGCCGACTGCAGCGACTTGCTGTCTTTGCCGCCTGCCGGATGCACCGAGTCCGGATCCGACCGATGGTTGCCCAGGTACTCCAGGGCATCGTTGATCGTATCCTCGAAGCGCGAGCCGGTCTTGTGCGTGGCTTTCACGCCTTTTGATACAAGCTGGCACACTTCAAATCGGTTGATCCCCTGCGCGAGCGCGCGGTGAATCTGATCGGAACGCATAACAAACTCCATTTCACAGCGAACAGTTCCCGGTATCGCCCGGAAACCTGTAATTGGTGCGTGTGCTACGGGGCTCGTCGTAAGCGATGGGGAGGCCAAGGCCGAGCAGGCTGGAGTCGTCCAGATCGTGTCTCTAAGCTCGATTCTACGCCACAATCGCGCAAACTCACGGGAATTCGCGTGCTGCTGACGATGCTCGCTGCGCATGGATCGGACCTCGCAACCCCTCGCGGCTTTCGTCACCCTCGAATTCTTGTTACCATTAAGGTCGTATCCCCGAGAAACGGGACCCATTTGCAGCACGCTGCGTGAAAGAGGATTTTGAGTGGCAGATACCAAGAAGATTGAAGACAAGATTGAACGCAAAAAGGTGAAGCGCACGGCCCGCAAAAAGGCCGCTCCCAAGGCAAAGCGCACCGAGCCGCGCGGCTCCAAAAAGAAGAAGGTCAAGAAGCTCGCACGCGGTCAGTCGAAGCGCTAGACCGCTCCAACAATTTCCGTCGGAATTGCGGGCCGGCTACGTGCCGGCCCGCAATTCCTGCCTCACTCGCCCGCGCATTCTCCTTCCCCCGCCGCTAGCGGTTCTCCGCAGCCGATGCGCGTCTTAGGGCCCGGCCTCCAGGCCTCTCCGCATCATGTACACTTCCCGATAAGGCTTCCTGAAAAACGCGGGGACGCTCTTCCATCGAGAAGTGCCGCGACCCACATACGAGGAGAACTGCGCTGCCAAGCCAACTGCTTGCCTGCAAATCCATCGATAAGCTGATTCGCGAATCGGAAGAGCCCGAGAACGCCCTCAAAAAGTCGCTCGGCCCCTGGTCGCTCACTGCGCTCGGCATTGGCGCCGTCATCGGTTCCGGCATCTTCACGGTCATCGGCACAGCCATGGCCGGCCAGCGGTTTGACTCACCCGAAATCAGCAACACCCCGCTCATCCATTACCTGTTGCACCACACGGCCATGGCCGGCCGCCCGGGCGCAGGCCCCGCACTCGCGCTCTCTCTGGTTCTCGTCGCCATCGTCTGTGTCTTCACCGGCCTCTGTTACGCCGAACTCGCCTCGATGATTCCCATCGCCGGCTCGGCCTACACATATACGTACGCAACGCTCGGCGAGCTCGTCGCCTGGATCATCGGCTGGGACCTGATTCTCGAATACGCCTTCAGCAATATGAGCGTCAGCGTGGGCTTTGCCGCGCACATTGTGGATCTGCTTGACTGGTTCGGCATTCATCCACCGCTGCAATGGATCTCGCCCGCCTACCTGCCTACCGGCCTGCAGGACATGGCAGGCAAAGACCTCTACGCCTCCGGCTGGCACTTCGGCTTCAACATCCCCGCGTTTCTCGTCGTCATGATCCTCACCGTGATTCTGGTGCGCGGCATCCGCGAGTCGGCACGCACCAACAACATCCTGGTGCTGGTCAAGACCGCCGCCATTCTGGTCTTCATCTTTGCCGCCGCCAGTTTCGTTAAGCCCCATTACTGGCACCCCTTCATGCCCAACGGCTGGACCGGAGTGCTCACCGGCGGCTCCATCATTTTCTTCACGTATATCGGCTTCGACTCCGTCTCCACCGCAGCCGAAGAGTGCCGCAACCCGCAGCGCGATTTGCCCTTCGGCATCCTCGCCACGCTCGTGGCCTGTACCGTGCTCTACGGCGGCGTGGCCATCGTCCTCAGCGGCATCGTGCCCTGGCAGTCCATCATGGGGGACGCCGCTCCGGTCGTGAATTCGCTTAAGCGCCTCTCGCTCCAGCCCGGCGGCGCAAACCTCCACTGGGTGCGCCTCTTCGTGCTCATCGGCGCCATGCTGGGCATGATCTCGTCCATCCTCGTCTTCCAGCTTGGCCAGGCCCGCGTCTGGTTCGCCATGTCCCGCGACCGCCTGCTGCCCGACGTCTTCAGCCGCATCCATCCGCACTTCCGCACCCCGGCCATCGCCACCTGGGTCGCCGGCTTCGTCGTCGGCATCCCGGCCGGCCTGCTCGACATCGGCACCGTCTCCAACCTCTCCAACATCGGAACCCTGTTTGCCTTCGTGCTCGTGTCGATTGCGGTCTTGATCCTGCGCTACCGCGAGCCGGAGCGCCACCGCGCCTTCCGCGCCCCCTTTGGCCCGCTCTTCCCGGTGCTTTCGATCATCTTCTGTGTGGTGCTCATGATGGGCCTCGAAGTGCTCACCTGGAGCGCCTTCTTCCTCTGGCTCTGCGCCGGCTTGGTCATCTACTTCTTCTACAGCCGCCACCGCAGCGAGTTCGCAGGCATGCGGTAAGGAATTACGCCTTCAAGACATGGAGAGACCGCTTCACTTTGCTCAGGGCGATGTCATCTCTTACATGGAGATGTGCTCGGCCATTGGCGTGAATTTGCAGCGAGGCATGAACTTTCGGCTTTGCGGAGCAGAGTCCGTCATCCTAATGAGTCGTCGTGAGGGAGCACCTTACGACGATCAGGTTGAAGAAGACGGAAGGACCCTCATCTACGAAGGTCATGATTGCTCAAAAGGAAGGAATTGTCGCGATCCAAAAGCCATCGATCAGCCGGAGCATAACCCCAGCGGTTCTCTAAGCCAGAACGGCCTTTTTGCAGAGGCCGTTCGTAGATTCAAAGAAACAGGCGAATTGCCTGAACGGGTACGAGTCTTCGAAAAGATCCGTGATGGGATATGGGTCTATAACGGAGTTTTTGAACTGCTCAATTCCAAAAGCGATTATTCAACTGGACGCAGAGTTTTCAAATTCACGCTCAGATTGCTCGACACGAATCCCCCCATCGCTACCGGACAACCGTTGATCCGCGTCGAAGACGACCGCATAATTCCGAGTTGGGTGAAACTTGCTGTTTGGAAACGCGATCAGGGACAGTGCGTAAAGTGCGGTTCGAATTCCAGCCTGCATTTTGATCACATCATCCCTTACTCGAAGGGTGGATCCTCAAAGGATCCGGAGAACGTTCAGATTCTTTGCGGACGACACAACTTGGCCAAGAGAGACAAGATCGAATAGTCCCGAAGGTTCGCGGAATCAAACGGCGACGGGTGGCGCCGCCACGGTTCTCCTCTCCCCGCTCTGGCACGAAAGACAGGTCGGACTGCACGGACCGCCGCACCACCCATCCACGAACCACCCACACCGCCAAAAGATTTCCCCAATTAAAGCCACCCTTGCACCGCAAACAGCGTCACAATACATGCGGAGGATGACGCCATGCAGACCTTCCTTCAACTGAATCTGCAAACGCCGGAAAAGAAGCCTGAGGACGCCAATACTCCCAGGCCGGAAGGCGAACAGGCCCAACCCACTGAGGCGGAGCATAAGAGACTGAATCGAATGGCCAATCAGGCCGCGCACAAGGCGGCAAAGGTCTATGGCCGTGGCGGTTCCGGCTTGTTCTCAAAATAGCCGCTTTGCCGGCACTGGGCGGTGGCACAAAGGGGCAGAAACTGAGAGTGTGAAGCTCGTCCTTTTTCAGCCCGCACGTGCGGAACAATTCCCCTGCCCGCTACACTCGAAGAGTGACTGAAATCGCCGCCTTTATCCGCCGTCTCCCCAAGGCTGAGCTTCACTTGCACCTCGAAGGCACGGTCCTTCCCTCCACGCTCGTCGAACTCAGTGCCCGCCACGACGCCCAGCCCATGACGCAGGCCGAAGCCGACGCGCTTTACCACTTCACTGATTTCACCGGCTTCATGGACGCCTTCAAAGCCGTCACCAACCAGCTCATCGGCCCCGACGACTACGAACTCATCGCCTGGCGCATGCTGCAGGCTCTCGCCGCGCAGGGCGTGGTCCACGCCGAGGTCTACATCTCCGTGGGCGTCATCTACATGTGGCGCAACCACGATCCGAATTGCTTCGAGCCGATCTTCGCGGGCCTGGAACGCGCCCGCTTACGCGGAGAACGAGAGCTGGGTATCTCCCTCTACTGGATCTTCGACGCCGTCCGCCACTTCGCCGTGCCCGAGGCCGAGCGCGTCTTCTTGAAGGCCGCCGAAATGCGCCTGAAGTTTCCCTCCATCATCGGCATCGGCCTGGGCGGCGACGAGCGCCGCTGCGGTTCCGAGCCCTTCCGCGCCTTTTACGCCCAGGCTCGCCAGGCCGGCCTGCGCCTCACCAACCACGCCGGCGAAACCACCGGCCCCGACGCCATCCGTGAAGCCGTATCCATCGGCTCTGAGCGTATTGGCCATGCTTTCTCCGCCATTCAAGACCCCGCTCTGATGGATGAACTCAAAGCCAGCCGCACACCGCTGGAGCTGAACCCCACCTCCAACGTCCGCACCGGTGTCTGCCCCTCCTTCGCTGAGCACCCCATGCGCCGCTACTTCGACGCAGGCCTGCTCATCAGTCTCAACTCCGACGACCCGGCCTTCTTCGGCTCCGACCTGGCCAACGAATACCTGCTCGCCCACGCTGAGCAGGGCTTTACCCCCAACGAGCTGCGCCAGCTCGCCGCCAACTCCATTGTTTCCAGCTTTCTGCCCGATGCGGCCAAGCAATCCTGGCTCACCCGCATCGAAAGCACCCGCTAAAGACGCACACGAGGTTGACTTTCCCATTCCGGTCAGGCTCAGCTGCAGCCAGTTTGCATCCGGTCAAACTTTTCCCGGCTAAAAAGTTGATCTCTTATACAATTCAACCAGCAAGCGCGGCCCCAACGCCGCGTGCAAAGGATTTACCCACGAATGGCGTCTGTTCTAACCGCTCCCACCCCCGACTCAGTTGACGAAGCCGTCCCTCAGTCCAGCGCGCAAGCGCCCGCCGTAGCCGCCCGCGAGCAGATCCACATGGGCAAGGCTGCCACTGTGAGCGAAGGCCTCAACTGGCTCACGCTGGTCACCGTCGCTCTGTTCCACTTGGGCGCGCTGGCCGCGTTCTTTTTCTTCACCTGGCAGCGGTTGGCAGTCATGGCCGTGCTTCATGTACTGGCCATCAACGTCGGCATCGGCATGTGCTACCACCGCCTGCTGACGCACCGCGGCTACCAGACGCCCAAGTGGATCGAGTACCTGATGACCATCTGCGCCACTCTCTCGCTTGAGGGCGGGCCTATCTTCTGGGTGTCCACTCATCGCGTGCACCACCAGTTGAGCGACCAGGAAGGCGATCCTCACTCTCCGCGCGAAGGCGGCTGGTGGGCACACACCGGCTGGATCCTCTTCGGCAACGCCTTGCATGCGCAGACCGCCGTTCTGGCTCGCTACGTCCCCGACCTGAGCCGCGACCGCTTCCACGTCTGGCTCAGCAAATATCACTGGATTCCTTTGACCGCCAGCGGTGTGTTGCTGCTAGGCGGCGGATGGCTATGGGGCGGCTGGCGCAGCGGCGTGGGCATGCTGCTGTGGGGCGTTGTTCTCCGCGTCACGCTCGGTCTGCACGCCACCTGGCTGGTCAACTCCGCAACGCACCTGTGGGGCAGCCGCCGTTTTGAAACGCGCGACGACTCGCGGAACAGCTGGTGGGTGGCTCTGCTCACCGGCGGCGAGGGTTGGCACAACAACCATCACGCCCACCCCGTCAGCGCCCGCCACGGCCTCAAGTGGTACGAGATCGATCCCAACTTCTACGGCATCTGGCTGCTTTCCAAGCTCGGCCTCGCCAAAAAGATACGTCTGGCCCAGTACGACCCAGCCAACCCCAAGCCCGCCGGCTCCTAAGCCCCGCGCAGCCTCCAAACAAGAACGGCCATTCCCCGGAGGAATGGCCGTTTTACTTTGCTCCCAAATCTCTTCGCCCCATTGCGCGCCTAGTCCCGCATCTTGGCCCGCAGCCAGAGCGCGCCGAAGGCCGGCGCCGCCACTGCAAACACAATCACTCCAGCGGGCACGCCCACGTAGAGATAGCTGTCTGCGTAGTTCACCGTGTGGTGGCCGATGGCGTTCCAGCCCAGCAGCGCGAAGATAGCGAGCGCGGTGGAGGCGAAGAAGGCGAAAAACGCCGCAGCAAAAGTGAGCAGCAGGCTCTGCAGCAGGCTGAAGCCCGCCAAAGGAAAGCCGAGAACTGTTCCGCCAGGGCGCGGGGAATGCGCTGGATGCATGGTGTGCGGCGTCCTTTCCCGTCTAGAATACAGAGGCATGGCCAGTAACGTACAACTCGAACTATGGCACGCCGAAAAAGTCGCGGCCCAGACGACCGTCGGCACGTCCTCCAGCGGAATCCACTACGCCGCCTGGGGCGAAACCCGCATCCCGGAGCCGGAACTTGAGCGCCTGGTGGGTGCCGTGCCCGCTACGCTGGCGCCCGCGCTGGCTGCGCGCGCGTATTACTTTGTTCCCCTGGCCATCGCCGACACCGGCGAAACCATGATCGCCCCCGGCTACTCCGTTGAGTTGGGCGACCGCGCCGTCTGCCATCGCAACGCCACCTTCGGCTCCACTGAGGCGGTGTTCCTCTCCACGCGCATGGTCGATGACCGCTTCGGTCTCGCCTTCGAGTTCTTCATCAACGTGGCGCACAATTTTGTTGCCGTGGCCGGCGTCCCGGAGAGCTTCGCCGCGCTGGTCTGGTCACAAGCTGAAGCACAAGTGCGCGGCGAGTCCAGCCAGGATGCATGGGAGACCCGCCGCCGCGCGCAGGACGCACATCAGGGCAAGGGCATCGACGAGCGCGCTCGCAACGCCTTTTACGAGGCGGCATTCTCTGATGCCTTGGCTATCTACATGCTCTCGCTGGCCGTCGACTTCGACTACCACGACCTGCGCGAGCGCGAGTATCCCCTGCTGGCTGCCCCGGCCCTGGCCGAGCGCCTGCGCCATGTCGCCGCACTGTTCCCGCCCAACCCCGGCTACGAGTTCCAGATCCACTACCGCCGCAAGGGATAGGGCAAGGCGTCTACGCGAGCTTCCTCGGGTAGTACCCCGCTTCAATAAGCTGCCGAATACTGTGGACGGCCCGCGTGTGGTCTCCGCAGTAAGGCACGCCGAACCACGAGTCCGCACAGCGCAGCACCCTCACCCGCGCCGTGCCTCCCGTCACCAGTTCATTTACTGCAACGGGCAGGAAGAACTCCGCCGTCAGGCTTCCCTGGTTGCGTTTCAGGAACTCACGGAACCGATCCTCCAGCTGCGGGAAGACCTTAGGCGTGAATCCCCACATATTCATTGAGATAATTTCATCTCCAGTCAGGCGCGTCTCGTTGCTCTCGGAGTCGACGTTGATGGCGTGGCCGCTCTCGCGCTCAACGTTCTTGAGTTCTGCCAAGCTGGTCAGGTAGCCGTCGCTCCCCACCTGGCATACCGCCCGCGCCACCAGACCGATCTCGGGCAGTGTGTTGCGTAGCACGAAACCTACCGTCGCGTAGTCAGGGCTTCCTGATTGCAGGTGGAGCGCCATGACCCGATAGCTCTCCGCTCCGTAGAAGTCGTCCACGTTGATCACTGCAAACGGCTCCTGCAAGGTCTCTGCGGCCACCAGAAGGGCGTGTGTAGTGCCCCAGGGCTTTTCGCGACCATGTGGTACATGAAACGCCGCTGGCAGTTTGGCTAGCTCCTGGTAGACATACTCGAAGTTCGCGTACTTCCCGTACCGCTTGCTGAGCCTCTCCCGGAACTGCAATTCGATCTCATGCCGAATCACGAACAGAATCCGGCCAAAGCCGGCCCGCCGCGCATCGTAGATCGAATAATCCACCATGGTTTCGCCGCCGGGGCCAACTGGGTCGAACAGCCTGTTTCCGCTGGAACGGCTGCCCATGCCGGCAGCCAGGATGAGAAGCGATGGGGCGGCCATAAATACCTTCCTTTCCGGAACATCCTTACTGCATCCACTGCATTGGGAAGAAGGAGAAGGAGAAGCGACTCGGACCGCTGAAAAGCAGGCCGGAATAGGGATAGAGCGGGGTGATGCAGGACAAAGCGGCGGGATGTTGTGACAGCACAGTGGTTTCCATCGTCAGAAACCCTCATCCCGAAAAGCGCCGCAATGGCCGGAGCCATGACGCGCTTTCCGTGCCCGTACTTTAGACGCCGGAAGTGTACCACTCTCCGCCAGATCGAGCAGAAAATTGCAGCCTGGCTATCTCCGTTGCTGTCACTTCCGATGAACTTCTCCGTTCATTGGGTCGACCTGGATCGCCGCCACGGCCTCTTGCCCCTCGATCCTCACCCCTTGAGATAAAGGGCCTGCCGGATGAAGTCGTTTCGGAATTTGCTCTCCGGATCGTAGCTTTGCGCCAGCGCTTTGAACTCCGGCAAGCGCACATACTGCGCTTGCACCTGCGCAGACGGCAGAGTAAACAGTTTGCCCCAGTGCGGCCGGGGTCCAAAGGGGGCGAGCTGTTCTTCGATCAGCGGCAACACGCGCCGCACCTCGGGCCACTCCGGCTTCCAGGTAAAGTGAAGCGCAAGGGACGGCCGCTGGTAGGCCATGCTCATCCAGAGATCGTCTGCGGCAATAGTGCGCAGCTCCGTGACAAACAACAGCGGTGTGATGCGGTCGCGCAGTTTCTCCACCGCCAGAATCGCCTCATAGCCCCGCTCGCGTGAAACAAAATACTCGGTCTGCAACTCGCGCCCGCTCGACGGCGTAAAGTTCATCTTGAAGTGCGGCAGCCGCTCGTACCACGGCCCCGGAATCCCCTGCTGCTCTGTGCAACTTTCCGCCGGGTGGCCTGAGATGGGATGCTGCTTTTCCGTTGCGAGCGGTGCCCCAAAGAGATCCTTCGCCCACACGTTGTTGCCTTGCGCGATCTTTCGTTTCACCCAAACCTGCGTCGCCCGATGGTTCTGCCAATCGGTGAACAGACTCACCGAGTAGCCACAACCAAAGATCTCGTCGAAATGGTCCTTCAAATGATCGAAGGAGAGATTCTGATATACCGACTGTGCCACCTGGAACGTCGGCTGCAGCTTCAGCGTCACGCGCGTCACCACGCCCACTGCACCCAGGCTTGCCACTGCGCCCAGAAATTTTTCGCCGTCCTTCGCACGTGTCAAGTGCACCACATCGCCGCCGGCCGTCACAATCTCCAGGCCCTCGACGGCTGTTGCGAGATTGCCGTTGTGAATGCCCGAACCATGGGTCGCCGTGGCTATCGCGCCCGCCACCGAAATATGCGGCAGCGAAGCAAGATTGTGCAGCGCAAATCCGCGCGCATCAATCACCGGCGCGAGCTGACCATACCGGATGCCTGCGCCCACCGTCACCGTGCCCGCTTTTTCATCGATATCGATCTGATCAAGACGCTGCAGCGAAACCTGGTGCGCAGCGCTGTCGGCGATCGTGTTGAATGAGTGCCGCGACCCGAGTGCGCGCAGCCTGTCCAGGTTCTTCACCACGGCACACACCTCGCCCGTCGTGGCCGGCATGCGCACGTCGCTCGTACTGTAGGTAATGTTGCCTGCCCAATTCTCACGGGGCGCAGGCTGCTGCTGTCCGCCTGCAAACTGCGACAACACCGTTCCAGCCACAAACACTCCTGAGGACTTCAAGAACTCTCGCTTATCCATCTTCCAGTCTGACCTCGCTCTCATCTGCATGGGGATGCTGCAGCTACCAGAAGCGGTGCGCAGCGCCCGACAAGAATAGGCGCACCGCACAACATGCGGCAAGAGCGCACTCCATGCGCTTTACGTTCGAGATTCGACCAAGCCGGAAGGCCCTTCCTTCTGACTTGACAGTCCTGTATTCTGGAGTAGATGGCTAGCTCGTTGTCGTTCGCCAATCCTTAACGACGAGGAGAACCTGATGGCAGAAACGGGAAAGAAAGCGACCGCCCCCCGGAAACCCCGCTCTACTGCAACCGCAAAGAAGGCTGAAGCCGCAAAGCCGGTTGCAGCCAAACCCGCCGCAAAGAAGAAAGCCGCTCCCAAAACCAAAATAACGCCAGTCAGAACCATGCACGCGGCTACGCATGAAGAGATCGCCCGGCTCGCGCACCGCTTCTGGTTGGAACGCGGCGGCCAGCACGGCTTCGATGCAGACGACTGGTTCCGCGCCGAGCAAATGCTGCTGGGCAAAGCCAGCTGACACTAGGGCCTGCTCACGCTACGCGAGCGGTGGCGCCGGGCGACAGTTTTTACGAGTTCTAGGAGTGAGGAGCGACGCATACCGCTCGTCAGCTAGCGACGACGAAGTCGGGAAAATTGGCCCCGGCCCGAAGGGTGCGGTGAAAATCGGGCCATCCACTTGGCTAGCGTGAACAAGCCCTCGGCAAACGGCGCAGATTTACCAGTCTTCTTACTGGCTTACATACGCAATGCGCCCTTCGCTGATCGTCCACCGGACCTTGCCTTGCATCGTCCACCCGTCGAAGGGCGTGTTGTGCGACTTGGAGCGTGTCTCCTTGGCGCTATAGGTCCATTCGGCCTTGGGGTCGAAGATCACCACGTCGGCGAAGCTGCCGACGGCCAGCGTGCCGCGGCCTTTCAGGCCCAGCAGCGCGGCTGGCTGTGCGCTCAAAAGGCTCAGCACGCGGCCCAGTGGCAGCTTCCATTCCTTGTGCAGCCAGCGCAGGCACAGTCCCAGCGCGGTCTCCAGGCCCGTGATGCCGTTCGGTGCGTTCTCAAACTCCACTTCCTTCTCATGCGTGGCATGTGGAGCGTGGTCGGTGGCGATCGCGTCCACCACACCGTCGAGAATGGCCTCGATCATCGCGTCGCGATCCGCAGCTGAGCGCAGCGGCGGATTCATCTTGGCATTGGTGTTGTAGAAGCCGACGTGTTCGTCAGTCAGCAGGAAGTGATGCGGCGCCACCTCGCAGGTAACGCGCAGCCCGTTGCGCCGCGCCTGCCGAACCGCCGCCACTGCAGCGGCTGTAGACGTGTGCGCCACGTGCAGATGCACACGCGCGTCGCGCAGCTCTGTCACCAGGCGGATGTCGCGCTCCACGAGGCTTGACTCAGCTTCCGCAGGCATGCCGCGCAGCCCTAGCTTGAAGGCCATGGGCCCTGCGTTCATGCTGGCGCCCTGCGTCATCCGCGTATCCTCAGCGTGCTGAATCACACTCAGGCCCACGCGCGCCGCGGCTGCCAGCGTCTCGCGCATCACGCCATCTTTCAAGATCGGGTGGCCATCGTCAGTCACCGCCACCGCGCCCGCCGCCTTCAGAGCAGCAAAATCATTCAGCGTCTCGCCTTTCGACCCGCGCGTGGCAGCCGCAATGGGATACACGCGCACCTTCGCGCCGCGTTCCGGCGCCAGCATCCAGCGGGTCACCTCCGGCGAGTCGTTCACCGGCACCGTGTTGGGCATTGCTGCCACAGACGTGAATCCGCCCGCCGCCGCTGCCGCAGTGCCCGAGGCGATCGTTTCCTTGTAGCCCTGCCCCGGCTCGCGCAGATGCACGTGAATGTCGATCAGCCCCGGCGCCACAGTCAGCCCGGCGGCGTCGACCACCTCCGCGCCGTTGGTTCCCTTCAGCTTGCCGGGTGCAGCCACCTCGGCCACGCGGCCATCCTTCAGAAAAATATCTTTCGGCGCGTCCACACCGGCGCCGGGATCGATCAAATGTCCGCCGCGAATCACTAGAGCCGTCATGCGCGGCCTCCTTGCTTTTGCGCCGTCAGCGCCCGCTCCACCACCGCCATGCGAATGGCCACGCCGTTCTTCACCTGTTCCAGAATCGCCGACTGCGGCCCGTCGGCCACGCCCGCCGTCAGTTCCAGTCCGCGAATGATCGGCCCCGGATGCAGCACTACCGCCTGCGCGGCGTGCTCGGCGAGCCGCTGCCCGGTGAGTTGGTAGGCGGTCTTGTACTGCTCCAGGTCGATCTGCATGCCGGCCAGGCGCTCGGCCTGGATACGCAGCATCATCACCACCTGCGAGGCTCGCAGGGCTGCTTCGAAGTCGCGCTCCACGGTGATGCCCGGCCCCGCGTTGGCCGCCGCTTCCGGCAGAAACTGCGCAGGCCCGCACAGGATTACGCGCGCGCCCAGCCGCGGCAGCAGCAGCATGTTCGACCGCGCCACGCGGCTGTGCAGAATGTCGCCAACAATGGTGACTGTGACACCCGCCAGCGTGTCCGTCGCAACCGTGTCCACGCCCGGGCGCAGATGCTGCAGCATCGTGCGCAGATCAAGCAGCGCCTGCGTCGGATGCTCGTGCATGCCGTCGCCAGCGTTCAGCACCGGTAGCCGCGTCTCCGCTTCCAGCAGCCACGGCGCGCCGCTCGAGTTGTGGCGCAGAATAATTGCTTCCGCCCCCAGCGCGCGCAGCGTCAGGCCCGTGTCCTTCAGCGTCTCGCCCTTTTCGATGCTCGACGACAGGCTCGAAACAAGTGTGGTGTCCGCGCCAAGACTCTTCGCAGCCAGCTCAAAGCTGGTGCGCGTACGCGTCGAGGACTCGTAAAACAAGAGCGCAATGCGCCGCTTGAGCAGGATGCGGTCGCGCTCCAGCGGGTCCATCGCCTCCAGCACGGTGGCGCGACTCAGCAGTTGGCTGATGCCCTCCAGCGTGAGGTCCTGCACAGAGAGCAGCGAACCCGGGTTGTAAGGAAAGGGCGAGGGTGCAACAGGCGGGAGATGCAGCTGGCGGCGAACAGGGGTTGCGGTTGCAGTCATTTGGTACGCTCGCAACTTTAGGTGGAGTGCGGCACGCCGCAAAGCGCGCCGGCTATGAAAAATTCAATCGACGCGCTCGACCAGCAGCACCTGCTCGTCGTTATCGACTTCCTGAAACTTCACTTCGATGATCTCGCGGCTGCTGGTGGGCACACTCTTGCCCACGTAGGTGGCCTCGATGGGCAGCTCGCGATGCCCGCGATCAATGAGCACGGCCAGTTGCACGCGGTGCGGCCGTCCATGGTCAAACAGAGCGTCCAGCGCAGCGCGGATGGTACGGCCCGTGTAGAGCACGTCGTCGCACAGAACAACGTCGCGCCCGGTCACGTCAAAGCCGACCGAACCGGGCGTCACCACCGGGCGCACGTCGGCGGTCGAAAGATCGTCGCGATAAAACTGAATGTCGAGCACACCCGTGTCCACCGGGCGCTTTTCAATGCCTGAGATCAGCTTGCCCAGGCGCTCGGCCAGCGGCACACCGCGCCGCTTGATGCCGATCAGAGCCAGATCCTCGCTGCCGTTGCTCTTTTCAACAATTTGGTGGGCGAGGCGCACCAGCGTGCGCTCAATCTCCGAGGCGGACATCAGCCTGCCCTTCACGCGCAGGCTGGGATGATTTGGCTCTTCGCTCATGATTTCTCTCTCACCGCGTGTCGCGCGCGGCTTGGCTTATGGCTTGTCTCTCGTGGATGATACGAGGCTTGGCTCACTCCAGCAACTGTGGAGAAATGGAACCAAACCGCACGATTGGCCGGCACGTGCCGCGCGCAACACATCAAAAGAACTTCTAGAGCTGCGGCCGTCGCATGCGCGCCGTCATCCGCGCACCCAGCGCCCCACCGCCCACGGCAAAAAACACTAGCAGTAGCCCATTGATCGCGAAGCCGAAAACCTCAATACCCGCATGGCCCCACGGCGACTCCATCCAGGCCTGAACCTGCGTGCGCAGATCCTTCACCTGGGCAACATCTCCGCTGCCCAGCCCGGCCTGCCAGGTAGCAGTCATCTGCTGGCTCATCTCGACGCGGTTCTTCCACTCGCCGTCGATCTGCGCTCCGTGGTGCATCGCATAGCGCTCCACAAACAGCGCGCTGCCGCTCGCGCTAAAAGCCAGCCATGCCGCAATCAGCCCCGTCACCAGCCCAATGCGCGCACCTGCGCCCGTAGTGATCCACGCTGTGCCTTCGCCACCGCGCACATAGAGCGCCACTGCCCAGGCCGCCGCTGCAGCCATCCAGAAAATCCCAAAGAAGCTCACCGGTGACGAAGCGCTCGACAACAGACCCGCCGGAATCGCCAGCAGACACGCCAAGCGCATAGCCGGTTTCCAGTCGACCATGCTGGCGTCGCGCACCGCTTCGCTCCAGCGCTCGGGCTGGCCGGGCACCGTGCCCGCGTCCGCGGTGTAAACAAGCTGCGGCAGCCCGCACGCGGGACAAAACGTGTTCCCGTCCTGTACGGGTTGGTGGCAACGTTGGCAGATGGCTTCCATGCGTCTCCGGCGCCAGACACATCTCCAGCGCTGGTCCAATTCTATGCTGCCAGACCGGTAAGACACATCCGTATTGTCCGCAACTGCGAGACGCGGCCTGCGCCGGCGCCCGCGGCGGCCTTAGCGCCCGCTGCTCTTCTGCATGCGACAGTCCGACTTCGGCAACGTCCGTGCCACAAGAACCGACGCATGCCTGCGGTGCCCGCAATTGCGGCTGCGTACCGGCACCTGCAGACGCAGCATCCAACCCAGATCAGAAAAGCATAGACGCGACGACTGAAACTCAGTTGAACCACAAGGGGAACAAATGATGGCCACGTTGAATCCTCTCAGCGTAGTCGGCAATGCATGAACGTTCTCAATGAATGCGTGCCAGTTCGCTCATCCGCCGTCGCGGAGGGACACGCACCCCCCCCCGCAGCGCCGGTGCAACCGGCACCGCCTGTTTCGCACGCAGGCGCGTGCGCCCCTGTTTGCTTCTG
>WSSedB1CaDRAFT_10000536_pt1 | contig 16252 bp, 9 predicted proteins | sample WetSurSB1Cattail_FD_9460 | JGI IMG/M metagenome (IMG submission 9460)
TTCCAGAGTACGCCGGAGAGGTCCAGCCGCACACCTAAACCGCCCGCAAAGGCCGATTCCGCGGCAGCCACGGCCAAGCCGCCATCGGACAGGTCGTGACAAGAAGCAACCGTACCGGCCAGCACAGCCTGGTGATACGCATGATAGCGTTTATAGGCCCTGCCCGTATCCACAAGCGGAACCTTGTTGCCGATCTGCCCTTTCCGGGCGAAGTACTCGGAAGCGCCCAACTCGTCTCCGGTCTTGCCCAGCAGAAAGACGATGTCGCCGGAGCGCTTGACATCCATGGTGACTGCCCTGCGGGCATCCTCGATCTTGCCGATCACCGAGAAAAGCAGGGTCGGTGGGATGGATATCTTGGTGGTCCCGTCGTAGAAGTCATTTTTCATGGAGTCCTTGCCGGAAATCAGCGGCAGATTATAGTCCATGCAGACATCGTACAGCGCCTGGTTCGCGCGCACCAGTTGTGCCATCTTGTAGGGACCGTCAGGAGTCTTGTCCGACAGGACCGGATCGCACCAACAGAAGTTGTCGAGGCCGGCCACCAGATCAAGCGAACCGCCCACGGCTACATAATTGCGCAACGCCTCATCCACCGCATTGGCGGTCATGTGATAGGCATCGATATCCGAATAGCGCGGACAGATACCGTGGGCCGTCACCACCCCCTCGAAGGAGTCCAGAATCGGCCGTACCACCGCTGCATCGGAAGGACCGTCATTGGCCACGCCGGTAAAAGGTTTGACCACCGACCCGCCTTGCACCTCATGGTCGTAGCGTCTGACAACCGATTCCTTGGAGCAGATGTTGAGCGAGCCCAAGAGCGCCATAAGGTCGGTGTTGTAATTTCCGGTACAGACCAGTTCCGGCTCATCATGCCGCGGAGGTGTCCATTTGGCCGGAAGTTGCAGGGGAGGCAGCCCCTCATGCATGAATTCCATGGGCAGCCAGGCCACAGTCCGATCACCGTAGAGCATGTGGAACACGCCGCTGTCGGTGAATTCGCCCAGTACGCTCGCTTCCACGCCGAAGCGCTGAGCCATGGAGATGAACTCGTCCAGTTTTTCCGGCGGTACGGCCAGACTCATGCGTTCCTGGGCCTCGGAGATCAGGATTTCCCATGGGTTCAGACCGGGGTATTTCAGCGGAGCCTTGGACAGGTCCATTCTACAGCCGCCGCATTCACCGGCCATCTCACCCACGGAGGAGGACAATCCGCCGGCGCCGTTATCGGTGATAAAACGGTACAACGCCTTGTCACGGGCTCGGATCAGGAAATCGAACATCCGCTTCTGGGTTATGGGATCGCCGATCTGCACCGCGGTAACCGGAGAGTTTTCATTGAGTTCCTCGGAAGAGAAGGTAGCGCCATGAATACCATCCTTGCCGATGCGCCCACCGGTCATCACGATCAGGTCACCCGGTTTGATCGACTTTTCGTGGGAAGGTTCGCCGTCCAGCTCCGCCGGCATGATCCCGGCTGTGCCGCAGAACACCAGCGGCTTGCCGGCAAAACGCTCGTCAAAAACCAGCGACCCGTTCACCGTGGGAATACCACTCTTGTTGCCGCCATGCTCGACACCCTCCACGACACCCTCGTAGATGCGGCGCGGATGGAGCAGACGCGATGGCAACGGCTTGGCATAGAAAGGATCGGCAAAGCAGAATACATCGGTGTTGAAGATCAGCTTGGAGCCCTTGCCGGTTCCGAAAGGATCACGGTTGACCCCCACAATTCCGGTCAAGGCCCCGCCGTAGGGATCCAAGGCCGAGGGAGAGTTGTGGGTCTCCACCTTGAAGACCAGGGAATGTTTGTCGTTGAATTTGATAACTCCGGCATTGTCCTTGAAAACCGACAGGCAAAAGTCCTTGTCACCCATCTTCTCGCGGACCTCTTTGGTGGTGCGCTGGATGAAGGATTTGAACAGGGATTTGATCTCCTGTTTGTTGCCCTTTTCGTCCTCGTACTGCACCGTGCCGGCAAAGATCTTGTGCTTGCAGTGCTCCGACCAGGTCTGGGCCAGACATTCCAGCTCCACATCGGTAGGTTTGGCGCCAAGCCCCATCTTCTTGCGTTCTTCCAACACCCTGGCATCCCGATAGTGGGCCTGGATGATCTTCATTTCGTCAAGGGTCAGGGCCAGGATGCCTTCCTTGCTGATGCGCATCAGTTCGTCGTCGGAGACTTCCAGATCGATTTCCAGCACTTGGGCCTTTGTCTGAGCGGTTACCTTGGGAGCAACTGCCGGAAAGCCCCGCTTGGCAACAAATTCCGCTGCGGGTAGCATCGAATAGCGCTGGATCAGGGTGTTGCAGAGCAGTCCGGTGGCTATCCGTTCCACATCGGCGGCAGACAGGCGTCCCTTCAACAGGTACTGCACCGAATAGTAGACGCCCTCCCCTTCGGCAAAGGGACGACCAATCAGATAGGAAAGCGCTTCGCGTCCCGTGCGCCCAACATTGTCGGTCACGCCCGGCCGGAAGCCGACTTCCACGGCAAAGTCGAAGTCGTGTGCCAGGGGCAGGTCGATGCTCCAGCGCTGGATGACCGGATCGCTGAATGGACCTTCGGCAGCCTGTTTCAGCTGTTCGGGCGTAAGCTGGGCATCAACGGTATAAACATCGATGGTGGCTACCTCATCAATGGGCAGATGCAAAAAATGTTCGATCTCCCGCTTGATCCGCTCACCGCGAGCGTCGCGAACACCTTCCTTCAGGGCAATCTCTATTCTGTTGGGCATATTCGGTCCAATCCTTTTTCCATAATCACCGTTCTGGTGGGGAACGGAATCTCGATGCCGCTTTCACGAAAACGGCGGATAATAGTGGAGTTGAGCTGGTCGGTAACCGTACCAGCCACGGTCGGGTCGCTGACCCAGAACAGCAGCAACATGTTCAGGGCACTCTCTCCGAACGAGGTAAAAAGAGCGAGGGGAGCCGGATCTTCCAGCACATCCGTGTTTTCACGGGCGATATCCACCAGCAGCTCCTTAACACGATCCACATCGCTTGTGTAACAGACTCCCAATGTTATGCGCCCCTGGGTTACCGTGGTCGGCCGGACCATGTTGATCAGGGCAGAGTTACACAAATCCGAATTGGGAATAATCATGATCGTCGAATCAAGCGCCTGGATCTTGGTGGAGCGCAGTCCGATATCGATCACATCCCCGACCTGCCCGCTGGCAAGTTTGATCCGGTCGCCGATCTGAAAGGGGCGGTCCAGCATCAGGGTAAACCCGGATATCATGTGGGCCAGGGTATCCTTGGCCGCCATGCCGATGGCCAAAGAGCCGATTCCCAGAGCGGTTACCAGGGAAAATATGTCGTAGTTGAAATGCTTGAGGATGACTATCAGGGCAGTGGCCATCAGAAACAGAACGGTCAGTTTCTCGGCAATGGGGAGCACCTGGTGCGAGATCAGGGAATCGCTTCCCTCATGCATGCCCGCCATGTACCATTTCAACAGTTCGTCAAATGCATGATAGATCAGATTGAATACAATGATTACAAGGACGATGAAGAGTATTCCCGAACAAACCAGGGCTATTTTTTCATGAAGCGGCAGCGACAGAAGCGCCAGGTAGATCCCCAGAATGGTCAGCAGGCGTGAAACGTGGGGAACGATCCTCTGTATGATGCGGTCGATCAGATCGTTTCTGGTGAGTGCTGTCAGCTTCCGTCCCCACCTGTTCAGAAGCCAGCAAACCAGTTGGGCCAGCAACCAGAAGGAGGTCAGGATCAGCAACGCTACCAGCAGTTCTTTGGCCCAAACCAGGAGGGTTCCGTCGGTCTCCTGGGGGCGAAAAAAGTTCTGGAATAATGCAAGCAGCATATTATTCACCGAAAACCCGCTTGAAGATGGTTGTGACATGTTTGAGATGATAGCCCAGATCAAAGGATTCGCGGATCTTGGCTTCGCCCAGCGCTCCTACGACCTCCTGATCGGCCAGAAGCTCTGTCAGGAAATCCTTGCCCTGCTCCCAGACCTTCATGGCGTTGCGCTGGACCAGACGGTAGGAATCTTCCCGCGACACCCCCGCCTGGGTCAGGTCGAGGAGAATTTTCTGGGAAAAGACAAGTCCCTTCATCTGGTTCAGGTTTCTGAGCATGTTCTCGGGATAGACCACCAGATTGTCGATCAGGCCGTTCAGGCGACACAGGGAGAAGTCCATGGCCACTGTAGCGTCGGGGGCGATGTAGCGCTCCACCGAGGAATGGGAGATATCGCGCTCATGCCAGAGAGCCACGTTTTCCAGCGCCGGAATGCAGAGGGAGCGAATATAGCGGGCCTGACCGGTCAGATTTTCGGAAAGGACCGGATTGCGCTTGTGCGGCATGGCAGAAGACCCCTTCTGGCCCTTGCTGAAGAACTCCTCCACCTCCAGCACTTCGGTGCGTTGCAAGTGGCGGATCTCCACGGCAATGCGCTCCATGGATGAGGCGATCAGGGCCAGTGTACAGAAATACTCGGCGTGACGGTCGCGGGGGATAATCTGGGTCGAAACCGGTTCGGGCTTGAGACCCATCTTAGCACAGACGTACTCTTCAACATAGGGGTCGATATTGGCAAAGGTACCGACCGCGCCGGAAATGGCACCGGTGGCGATATTTTCACGGGCAGTTGCCAGGCGTACCCGGTTGCGCTGCATTTCGGCATACCAGGAGGCCAGCTTGAGACCAAAAGTAACCGGTTCGGCATGAATGCCGTGGGAGCGTCCGATGCAAACCGTATCGCGATGTTCCAGAGCGCGTTTTTTGATTGACGTCAGAACCATGTCCAGATCGATCAGCAACTGATCGGCGGCCTGAACCAGTTGCACCGACAGGCAGGTGTCCAGAACATCGGATGAAGTCATGCCCTGGTGGATGAAACGCGCCTCGGGGCCGACATATTCGGACACCGAGGTCAGAAAGGCGATCACGTCGTGTTTGACCTCGGCCTCGATAGTGTTGATGCGGTCGATATCGAAATTGCCCTTGGCGCGAATCACCGGTACGACTTCCTTGGGGATGACACCCAGTTCTGCCTGGGCCTCGCAGGCCAGGGTTTCTATCTCGAGCCAGATCCGGAAGCGATTTTCAGCGGTCCAGATGCGGGTCATTTCAGGGCGGGAATAACGTTCGATCATGCAAAAACTCCTCTAATAAATTAATTTATATCTCAATCACCCGGCTTGCCCGGTACTGGTCGCCGATTACGACGGCCGGGGCGCAGACGTTCTGTTCAGCCAGGAAAGCCTCGGTGGTGCGGACCACATGATCCGGGTGGTTGTTCACTTCAGACAGATGGGCCATCACCAGAACATCCAGACCGGGATGAGCCAGTTCAAACATGAGCCCCAGCGAATCCTCGTTGGAGAGGTGGCCGTGACGGGACTTGATGCGCTGTTTCAATACCCAGGGATAGGGACCGTTCATCAGCATATCCACGTCGTGGTTCGATTCCAGATTGAGCGCACGGCAACGGCGCAGCTTCTCGGTCACCAGACGGGTTGCTATTCCCAGGTCCGTGGCCGAGCCGCAACGTCCCTCGCGCGATTCGAAGATGAATCCGACCGGATCGCAGGCGTCATGGGTAATGGGGAACGGATCAATGGAAATATCGCGGAAGGTAATGGCATGGCCGGATTCAAACTCGATCACTTTGGCCTTTTTGAACTGTTTTTCCATAGAACGGTGAACCAGGTGGCTGGCAACAACGGGAACCTTGAATTTGCGGGCAAAGGAACCGGCGCTGCGAATGTGGTCGATGTGCTCATGGGTCACCAGCACGGCATGAACACCGGCGGCATCGATACCGCGTTCCTCCATGCGCAGCAGGGTTTCGCGCAGCGACAGGCCCGCATCGATCAGCACGCGGGTATCGCCGGTCTCCAGATAGAGACAGTTTCCCTTGCTGCCGCTGGCCAGCGAACAAATTTTCACATGGACTCCAGAGATTGCGGGTTAATTCATGCGCCGAAGCGAAACGTGAGTGTTATCGAGAGAGTACAACGAAGTCGCCGGTTTTGGATCGCCAGCCGATGTACGGCCAGCCAATAAAACTTAATTTATATACAAGAAACGGGACGGACTTTCAAGGGCAATCGCGGACGCCGCTCACGCCCCCCTCCTCTTGTTTATCAAAATAAATAGCAAATCCTGCTGTCGCTGACTCGAAAGCTGGATTTTTTTTAATTGTGGCGCCGCAGCTACGGTCAGACAAAGTCAGCCATTCAAATACATCCTTCCCCATTCACACATTTGTTCCAGAATCGGATAAATACTTCTCCCTTTCTCAGTCAATGAATATTCCACCTTTGGAGGTACTTGAGCATAAACTTCCCGATGGACAAGCCCGTCTGTCTCAAGTTCCCGAAGTTGCTGGGTCAGCATTTTGCGGGTTGTATCGGAAAACTGGCGCTGCAGATCGGAAAAGCGCATGGTTTCCTGTGCCAGGTGCCATAGAATCGATGCCTTCCATTTCCCGCCAACCACAGCAAGAGTGACATCAATACCACACTTGTACTCTTTCTCCCGATATACCATGAGGTCCTCGGCCGCCTGGTTCTGTTGCATAACATCTCCCTGCCTGTTTTTTTAAGTTACTTAATTGTTACCACGTATGGTATTGGGTACTACGTTACAAAATTGTACGTAGTTGACAATCGAGTTCTTATGCCAAAATATAGCGCAAAAAGGATTCAGCGTACAGAGAGAAGTGACCCACCCATTGACGAAACCTAACACAAAAAAGGAGGTCGGAATGAACAGGAGAGCATTTCTCAAGACTGTTGGTTTTTGGTCATTGTTCATGGAAATGTCGGTCCGGAATCTTTTTGCCAGAGAACAGGCGATGGTGGCCGTTGCCGAGGGGAGCGACCATGCCCGGACCACGCGAAAAGCGCTTGCCGCCCTGGGCGGTATGAAACGGTTCGTGAAGAGCGGAAATGTGGTGGTGATCAAGCCGAACATGGGATGGGACCGGACTCCTGCCCAGGCCGCCAACACCAACCCGGTTGTCGTCCGCGCCCTTGCGGAGGAAGCCTTGGCAGCAGGGGCCAAGAGAGTGAAAATATTCGACCGGACCTGCAATGACGAGCGGCGCTGTTATGTGCAGAGCGGCATGAAAGACGCTTTTAAGGGGATGAAAAATGTTGAGCTGAAATTCATCGAGAACGAACGCTTCAAAAAAGTTACCATAAGAGGTTCGGTACTTGCGGAATGGGAACTCTATGGCGAAGCGCTTTCGGCCGATGTCTTCATCAACGTACCGGTGGCCAAGCACCATGGGCTTTCCAAGCTCACCCTGGGACTCAAGAACGTCATGGGGGTCATGGGAGGGAACCGCGGCAGCATTCACAAAAACCTGGACGTTGCCTTGGCTGATATCAACAGTGTCATGAAAACTCACCTGACTGTTATCGACGCGACCCGTATCCTGACCGCCCATGGTCCACAGGGAGGAAACCTGGCAGACGTGAAGGTGCTCAACAAGGTAATCGCCTCCACCGATATCGTGGCGGCCGACTCATTCGCCACCACGCTTTTCGGCATGAAGCCGGCCGAAATTCCCGTAACGGTGGCTGCCTACCGGCGCGGTCTGGGAGAGATGAACCTGAACCGAATCAAGGTCGTCAAGGTATGAGGCGGGCAGTGGGAATGCCGCACCGGAAAGCGGGGCAGCGACCATGAAACGCTTTACCTCTGCCCGTATCAGTCAACTTCTCTTTCTGGCATTGTTTCTCGTCCTCTTTGTACAGACCGAGTATCGTGGAAACGACCAGATTTCGGCAGCGGTGAACAGTTTTTTTCGCGCCGACCCACTGGTTAGCGTCAGTTATCTGCTGGCGGAAAAATCGTTTACCTGGCTGATCTTTCCCGGCATTCTCGTCCTGGCACTAACCATTCTGCTCGGCCGCTTCTTCTGCGGCTGGATCTGTCCCTTGGGAACCATCCTCGACCTTATCACCGGCAGGATACGCAAAACCGCCCCGATCCGTGCCCTCAAGAGAAACCTGAAATACTTCCTCTTGATCCCCCTGCTGACGTGCTCCCTGTTTGGCGTCAACCTGACGGGACTGTTGGACCCGATGGCGCTGCTGCTTCGCGCTCTTTCTTTCTTTTTCTATCCCTTAGTGGGGGATACTGTCCGCCAGGGGTGGGTTGCGCTCTACCGAATCATGGGGGAACGGCGCGACCTGCTTGCTCCCGGCTACGACATCGTGCGCGACTATGTCCTTCCCTTCCGGGAAACCTTCTATCCCCTTGCCTTTCTCTCAACGGCGCTCTTTCTGCTGATACTCTTTCTGGAACGTTACGAGACACGCAACTGGTGCCGGAATCTTTGCCCCTTGGGCACTCTGCTTGGCATCGCCGGACGATTTTCCCTTTTCAGCCGGCTCCCGAAAAAACTCTGTCCCGACTGCGGCGCATGCCGTGATCTCTGCCCCACGTCCTTTGACCGGGACATCCTGCAGAAGGAAGAATGTATCCTCTGCATGGAGTGTCAGCTTCATTGTCCGTCACAGCGGATACGATTCAGCTTTTCCGGGATTTCCGCTGCTGACGGGCCATATCTCCCCGAACGGCGGCTGATCCTGGGCGGCGTAGTAACAGGTTTCTTCCTGGCGCGTTTTTTCCGCTTTCGCTCCCCGGAAGCCCAGGTGCGGATACTGCGGCCGCCTGGCGTGCAGGATGAAGGCGAATTCCTGCGAAAGTGCGTTCGCTGCGGAGAGTGCATGAAGGTCTGTCTGCGAAGCGCCCTTTATCCAGCAATACTTCAGGCTGGCGTTGAAGGGGTCTACACTCCCCAGGTCATTCCGAGGCTCGGCTACTGCGAGTATAACTGCACCCTCTGCGGCCAGGTCTGCCCGACCGGCGCCATCCCCAACCTGACAAGTGAAGCAAAAAAACGGGCGGTCATCGGCAAGGCGGCGTTCAACAAAAACCACTGCCTTCCTTTTGCGAAAAAGGTCAACTGTATCGTGTGTGAAGAACATTGTCCCATTCCCAGCAAGGCGATCCGCTCGCGGAAGATGGCCGAGGTCGCCAATGACGGTACGCAGGCGGTAATCCAGGTGCCCTATGTGGTTGATGAACTGTGCACCGGCTGTGGAATCTGCGAGAACGTCTGCCCCTTGGAGGGCAAGGCGGGAATTGAGGTATTCGCGGTGAAGGACCGGACGCCGCTGCGGGAGTATGGTAACAACAAGGACATCCTCCCTGAACAGGGGAAGAAAAACGACCCATACAGCGGCTAGCAGCATGGAGACAAACAACGCTTTACAATAACAATGGCAAGTACATAACCAGGATATTATGTTTCATCCGCAGCGCCTCCCCCCATCACCCTCGTGGATGAATCTTCTGGTGCAAACGCTTCAGGCGTTCTCGGGTAACATGGGTGTAGATCTGTGTGGAGGAAAGGTCTGCGTGGCCGAGCATGAGCTGCACACTTCGCAGGTCGGCTCCGTTTTCCAGCAGGTGGGTGGCAAAGGAGTGCCGCAGGGTATGGGGTGAGATATTCTTGCGGATTTCAGCAATTTTCGTACGTTTCTTGATGATGTTCCAGAAGGCCTGGCGTGTCATGGAGTCGCCCAGACGGGAGAGAAAGAGAAACGTATTCCGGTTCTGGGGATCGAACTTGTAACGAACAGCCTCGATATAGTTTTTGACATATTCGCGTGCCGACTCGCCAATAGGCACCAGCCGTTCCTTGTCGCCTTTGCCCACGGTCATCAGGTAGCCGGCCTCAAGATTAACCTCGCGCAACTTCAGGTTGACCAGTTCCGACACCCGCAATCCGGTGGCATAGAGCAGTTCCAGCATGGCCCGGTCGCGCACATTCTCGCCCGATGAGCCAGCACAGGCGGCAAGCAGGCGCTCAATTTCGTGCGTATCGAGAAACTCCGGCAGTTTGTGCAGGGTACGGGGCGCTTCGATGATTGCCGACGGGTTTTCAGCGCAATAATTCTCGATCATCAGGAACTTGTGAAACATGCGGATGGCCGAGAGACAGCGAGCCCTGCTGCGCGGTGCAATGCCGCCATCCTTGAGCCGAACGAGAAACGCGGCAATATCGGCAGGCGTTACGTCGGACGACGCTCTCCTCCCCTGCTGCTCCAGAAAATCCAGATAGCGGGTCAGGTCGCGGCTGTAGGCCTCGCGAGTGTTGGCCGCAAGCCCCTTTTCCACGGCAAGGTAGCCCATAAAGAGATCAAGATACTCGTTCAAGCTCCGCCCCTTTCACTCACTCCTCACCAAAGACCCTGTCGAAAGACTGCAAGTAGATTTCCCGTGCCCTGGCGCTGAAGACAACAAAGTACACCTGCTCCAGTTCGGGATACTTCCCCATGGCTGACCGGGCCTCAGCCAGGGCTATTTCGCTACCCCTTTCAAGGGGAAAACCGTAAATGCCGCTCGAAATGGCCGGGAAGGCGATGGTCCGGATGCCATGCTGGTTCGCAATCTCGAAACAGCGGCGGTAGCACCCGGCGAGCAGTTCAGCTTCGCCCTGGCCGCCACCGTGCCAGACCGGCCCCACCGCATGAATGATATATCTGGCCGGGAGGTTATAGCCGCCAGTGATGACGGCATCACCCGTATCGCACCATCCTATGGCGGCACACTCCTCATTCAGACCCGTTCCGGCGGCCCAGTGGATTGCTCCGTCAACACCCTCGCCCCCCGAAAGTTTGCAGTTGGCAGCATTGACAACAGCATCCACCGTCAACTGGGTAATGTCATTCCAAAGGATGCTGATTTTTTCTTTCATGAACATTCCTCACCTGTTACCCGGAGAAAAATCTTCACTCTTCCTTCCTCACACCCACTCATCAATGGCTGTTCGCAGACGCTCCCTGATGTTCTCCAGCTTGTCCGCTTCCAGTATTTTTTGTCCGAAAATATCAAGGACATAGAAGACGTCGACCACCTGGTCCACCTTGGTGGATATTTTTGACACACCGATGTAGAGCCCCAGACGAGTCAGAGTGCTGGTGATCAGATAGAGCAGTCCAACCTTATCGTGGGTATAGATGTCGATAACCGTATACTTTTCGGAAACCTCGTTGTCGAATTCGATCCGGGTTGGAAACCTGGGAGTCGGCCGGACAGTCAGCAGGGATGGGCGCTGGCGTTTTTCTACCATTGCCGCCACATCTATCTCACCCTTGATAACTTTTTCCGTGTCATCCTGCACCTTCTTCCAGCGGTTTTCATCAGTGATGATGGACCCGATGGGTGAATTGACCTGGTAGGTATCCAGTACTTTGCCGTTTTTACAGGTATTGATCTCGGCCCCGAGGATATTGATTCCATTGGCGGCCATAACACCGGTTATGCGCGAGAACAAGGCCCGGTATGTCATGAGTACAGGCAGTAAATTCCGAATAATCGTTTTCCTTGCGATGAACCAGGCGCGTGAGAACGGGAGAATCTGCAAGTCCCAGCAGAAGCCGGACACGATCAGCAATAATCTCAATGTTATTGGACAGCAAAAGCCGCATGGGCATGGACTTGAGCTCCGCCAGAATCGCTGCATGGGAGAATTCGTTTTCCAGTATTCCAGCCACCTTTTTCATAACCGACTTGACCCGCTCGCTACTTGCTTCGTAACGGAATTCGCCTCGCTCGATCACATTGAATGCCTTTTCATACAGTTCCTGGAAGAGCAGCGACTTCCAGGTGGTCCAGACATCCGCGCCAACAGCCCTGACATCGGCCACGGTCAGCAGATAGAGCATCTTCAGGTTTTCACTGGTCTCCATCTGCCGTGCAAACTCGATGATCATTTTCTCGTCATTCAGGTCACGGCGCTGGGCAATATGGGGAAAGTACAGATGCTGTCGCACCAGAAACTCCAGACGCTCGCTGCACTCCCTGGACAACCCCAGACGTCGCGCTATGGTCGGCATCATGGCGGCACCCTTCTCCGCATGTCCGCCGCCGCTCCCCTTGCCTATGTCGTGAAACAGGACTGCAAGATACAGAAGTTCCGGCTTACTGATCTGGGCTGCAATCTCGCAGGGCAGGTACAGCTCGCTCTTCAGTTCTCCGCGGACCATCTTTTCCGCCTGCTCAACGGCAAAAAGCGTGTGAATGTCAACNGTATAGATATGGTAGATATCGTGCTGNACCTTGCAGTAGATATTTTCCATTTCAGGGATCAGGTAGTTGAGGAATTCCAGNTGATGCATGAGGCGGAGCGTCTTGGCCACATCCCGGGGCGCCCGCAGGATGCTCATGAATGACGTGCAGACCTCGCGATTACGGCGGAATTTGTCATTAACCAGGTGCAGGCTTTTGCGTACCAGACCCATTACCGGAATGCTCAGCTCAACGCCATGTTTCTGGGCCAGTTCGAAGATCTTCATCAACACAACCGGGTTGCGCTCCACCACGCCTTCATCCGGGACGATCAGTTCTCCCTTGAGTACGAAACAGCCGTCGCCGACCTGACGACGGATGAAATAACCCATGATTTTAAGAGCCCCCTCATCGCGCCAGATACAGCGCGACACAATGGTGGAGACCAGATACTCCACCCGGTTGGCATGGCGGTAATAGTCGCGCATGAAGTCTTCCACCGCCAGGATACGGTCATGATGTTTGTACCCGAAAAACTGGGCCAGATGCACCTGAGCGTCAAAGGTAAGCTGTTCATTCTTCCGGCCGCTGAAGTAATGCAATTCATTCCGGATGCGCCACAGGTAATCGAGAGCGGCAAAATAGCTGTCCAACTCCTCCTCGGTGATAACACCCTTGACGATCAGTTCCTTTGGATTGGTGAATTTGTACTTTACTCGCGCGACCCAGAGAGCGGTCTGCAGATCGCGCAGTCCCCCCTCCCCCTCTTTCAGGTTGGGTTCCAGCAAATACACGGTTGAACCGTACTTTTCGCGGCGGGCCTTCATTTCAACCACTTTTGTCTTGATGAATTTATCGCTGGAGCGGGGCAGAATCTGGGTAAAGATCGCTTTATACAGATTGTCGAACAGGGGTTTGCTTCCATTCAGATAGCGGGCGTCCATCAGAGCGGTTTTAACTGTCCCGTCCGCGGCAGCCATCTCGACACAATCGGAAATCACCCGTACCGAATACCCCACATCCAGCCGCATGTCCCACAGGAAATAGAGCAGTTTTTGGGCAATATCCTCCACTGTTTCAACCGGGATGCTGCCATCGTGCAGAAACATGATGTCGATGTCGGAGAAGGGATTCAGCTCGCCCCGTCCGTACCCGCCCACCGCAACCAGGGTGATATGCTCCATATAGCCGCCGCTGGTATCAAGATCGTCGAGAATCGAGTGAAACAGCATGTTGATCAATTCATCCATCATGCGGCAGATCAGGTGGGTCACCTCGGTACCGGACGCACCGGCTGTGTGCAGCTTCCTGATCTCTTTCCGGTAGTGCTTGAGAAAGTTTTTGCTGCCTGATATATACAGCGGCCGTTTCTCTTCGAAACCGGCCATGCCGGTATCGCCTACCTCATGTATGTCATCGGGAAAATAGGAATCCACGGAAAATTGCATGATACCCCCCTTGTTATGAAACATCTTATCTTTATGCTATGAATTATCGAGCCATGGCAACCGTTTTTATCGAACTAAACCGCTTTTCCAAGGGGAATCGGATAGTGTCGGAAAGAATTGCCCGGCCGGTTCCGGCAGCTTTTGCAGCGCATAAAGAACAAAATGCTTTTGCTGTAACAACGGTGTGATATATTCTTCACTCGATCATCACACTAGTTAAAAGCAGCCCCTGATAGGGATGAAAAACACCAGATGAAATTCCGTTCAAACATTCCGCAATGCCAATCAAAGTTTCCGGCCTTTTCTGCAAACCATGAAGCTGCAATGCGCGAAAGCGCCATACGCCTCGCACTTGCCGGGGAAATATCCGGCGTGGGCATGTGGGACTACGAACCGCGCAGCAACACCCTGGCCTGGGACAACGCCATGTTTACGATTTTCGGCCTTTCTCCAGTCCTCTCCGTTCCGTTGTATGATACCTGGAGAGCAAGCCTGCTGGCCGAAGACCTGGCCGGAGCCGAAGCAGCCCTGCGAGCGGCCGTCGCGAAAGATCGCCCTCTGGATACCACATACCGCATCCGCCGTGGTGACGGCAAAGTACGTGTAATCCAGACCCGCGGCAGGCTGCATGATGATAATTCCGGCTCACCCGCACGTCTTATCGGCGTCAGCAGAGACATCACCGCACAGATTCAAAGCGAACATACCCAGCGGGATAATGAGCGTTTTTTGCAGATCCTGGCCAATGTGATTCCCGGCATGGTGGGATATTGGACCTATGAACTGAATTGTGCCTTTGCCAATAACGAGTATATGGACTGGCTCGGCAAGCGCCCCGAAGAAACACTCGGCATGCACATGCGGGATCTACTGGGCGCGAAACTGTTTCACGACAACGAACCTTTCGTCCTCCGCGCCCTTTGCGGCGAAGCGCAGCACTTCGAACGGAGCCTGACAACACCGGGCGGCGAGTGGAGTCATGCCCTGGCCCATTATATACCGGATATCGACGGCGAGCAGATACGTGGCTTCTACGAACTTGTATCAGATGTCACAGAACTCAAGCAGACCCAGTTTCAGCTCGAAGAGCTCAATACGGTGTTACAGCAGCGCACGACGGATGCCGAGGCAGCCAACGCAGCCAAAAGTCGGTTCCTGGCAAACATGAGCCACGAGATCCGCACTCCCATGAACGCCATTCTGGGCCTTTTGCATCTGCTGCAGCGCACAAAGTTGTTCCCCCAACAGCAGGACTACGTTGAAAAAGCACGGATCGCATCACGGTCATTGTTGAACATCCTGAACGACATACTGGATTTTTCCAAGATCGAGGCAGGCAAGATGGAACTGGAAACCACCTCTTTCCGCCCCGATGAACTGTTGCGCACCCTTGAGGTATTCCTCTCTCCCGCAGTACAGGAAAAGGGTATAAAACTGCTTTTCGACATCGATGCCGGCCTTCCCCTCACCCTGTGGGGTGATGCCTTGAGGCTGCAGCAGATACTGCTCAATCTGGCGGGCAACGCAGTCAAGTTCACCCGGCAGGGTCAGGTTGTGGTCTCCATGCGGGCCGTGTCGATTACTCCGAAACGCGCCGAGGTTGAATTTTCAGTCAAGGACACCGGCATCGGCATTCCTCCGGACAAGCTGGATAGTATCTTCGAGGGTTTTGTGCAGGCCGAATCCTCCACCGCACGCCGATTCGGCGGCAGCGGCCTTGGGCTGGCCATCAGCAGGCGCCTGGTGCGGTTGTTGGGAGGAGAACTGGAGGTGGAAAGCACCCCGGACAAGGGGAGTACCTTCCGCTTCACGGCCGCTTTTGCACCGGCTGATAACGGACAGCCCGCGGACGAGCATGAACACGACTTACGCGAAAACGACATTCATGGAGGCCGTCTGCAGGGCATGCGCCTGCTGGTGGTGGAGGACAACTCCTTCAACCGTCAGGTTGCGCAGGAACTTTTGTCACAAGAGGGAGCCCAGGTGGATATTGTGCCGGACGGACTTCAGGGAATAGACGCGATAATCAGTGCCTGTCCTCCGTTTGACGCGGTTCTGATGGACATTCACATGCCGGGCATGGATGGATACACCGCAACCCGGCGAATACGGCAACTTCCTGCAATGACAAATTTGCCCATCATCGCCATAACCGCCAATGCACTCTCGGACGACCGGGAAAAATGCCTTGCAGCGGGCATGAACGACCATGTGCCGAAACCGATCGAAATCGAAACGCTGATTACCGTCCTGCTGCGCCACTGCCGGGGATTTACAGTCGCACCGAATGCTCCCGAGGCTGTGGAGACCGAATGCTCCGGTTTCGATCTGCACAAAGCCCTGGCTCGCCTCGGCAACAACCGCGGCTTGTATGCCCGCCTGGCCCGGGAATTTAGCGTGGAGCAGACCAGGATAATGGAACGTGTGCGCAGGCATATGCAGCAGGACCGGGTCCCCATGGTTGCCGACGAATTGCATACCATCAAGGGAGTCGCCGCGGCCTTGGGCGCCACCTCCCTGTCCCGCTCCGCAGCCACGGCGGAGTCGGCGTTGCGCACCGGTTCCGCAGCAGACGTCTACGATCCCCTGCTGCGGAACCTGGAGCAACAACTTTGCGAAACGGGCCGTATGTTGCAGCGCGTGGCTGATGAGCTTGACCCGCCACACATTGCGGCTGAAAACGGGAGCGGTCCGGAATCAGCTGTGGACCAGGGAGTATTGGCGGCACGCCT
>WSSedB1CaDRAFT_10000537_pt1 | contig 16227 bp, 14 predicted proteins | sample WetSurSB1Cattail_FD_9460 | JGI IMG/M metagenome (IMG submission 9460)
TCATCGTGACCCTTGGCTTCGCAGCCATCTACCGGGACTGGCAAAAAACGCGGCACCGCGACGCAGACGGCACCTAATCAAACCGCCGGGCCGTTAGGCGTAATAATTTTCGGTTAAATATGTAAATAACTATCTATCTTTTAGCCGCTTGCCCGGATTTGTTTGCGGGTAAACCTTGACAATTTTTTAGCTTATTTCAGGACCTGTAACTCCTGACAACTCAATTAAAAACCATGGCCGCAAACTGGCCTACTCTTCTGCAAGCTAATTTCATCTAACATGACTACTTACTTCCATTTACCTGGACTTAATTTCTGACACCTTTCACCGGTTTGCCTCAACGCACGCTTGCATATGGCAATTCACGGTTTTGTATTTTGAAAGTTACAAAACCGGCCGATGAGCACCATCTGCAAACTTTTCCAATTGCTTCGGCAAACCTGTTACAGTATAACGAGACAATTTCTCGACCATATACAAATTACTACGCCTAACAAAGACGGTATAGTTCATTGCCTTGGCAGCCCGGACAACTCCGTAATGCATTTGAAAGTCTATGAGAATGAACATTAATCCACTTATAAAACCTTGTGCCACCAGGACAGATCCTGCTACCCAGAATAAGTCAATAGGGCTGCCGCTGACGCGCATGCTTCAATGGTTTTTGCTACCCAACTTAGATAAATCAATCATGACAAGACAACTTTTCCCCATCTAGACGGAAAAGCAAAAACCATTTACGCCCTGACACGGACGGCAACAAAACTATACCGCCGGCCGTTATAAAAAATGCGGCTGGCTCATATCTACATTCGGCTTCCCGCGCTGCAAGTAATAAAATGCACAATAACGTGACAGATCCTCAATATTTATCAGCTTATACCGCGACACGCAAATGCCCAGCCGAATTCCCTTTGCCAACGCGCATATAAATAATTGGCACTCGCGCCACTGCCATTTATTAAATTTATCTATCTGGACTAATTTTCTACTTTATAATACTTTGTACCGCGACACTGAAAGCTGGCCAATTTTTTATGCCGACCCTGATGCCTTGCAAATGGTCTTTGATGAGACAATTTCTGCTGGACGATTTAGCCATTTGCAAGGACGCACTTTTTATAACGGCCATCTATTCAATTTTTTACAACTGGACAGCTTCTTCTCCATTATAAAGTTGCCTCATTTATTAAATTTTGTATAACTGGACTATTTCATCTCGCCTACCAGGACTTTTGGCTCTTTCGTAAACCCTTAAATTGCGCACTTTTTATAACACGGACGGTTTAATTAATTGGCTTCGGCAGCCCGGACTGCTTCAGAGTCAGCCCTTAAGGTCTATGAGAGAAAAATTTTGCCGTTTATTGAATTCACTGCACCGCGACTGTTTTGTCTCCCGGGCCAAAGTCTACGTCGGGCTGCCGGCCACCGCGCTGGCGCCACATTTTTTGCTGTCATCTGACAATTTCACCATGACACGAAACTCTCAACCGTTTATCTGGACTGGCAAAAAATGTGTCACCGCGACACGGCCGCCAACTAATTAAACCGCCGGGCCGTTATATGTAAGGTTCTAGGCACCTGACAATTAGACTATCAAGACAATCATCCTACATAACAGCAAAAAGCAGGATCAGTACATCTATCAGTGCTCCATACGCGCAAGCAAGAGTTTGGCAGCCGCCACCGCGACACCCGATGCTGCTGCCAAACACATGCTTTTTTGCTCACCCGGACTTTTCCGGCTCGACTTCTTATTTGGATTTGAAGGCTGCAAGTCCAATTAGATCTATGCTTAGATAATTATCGAGGGTTTCGATCAGATTTAAGTATTGACATTTTTCTACAATTACCAATTAAACGAAATAAAGAAAATGACTCCACATAAGTCAGAAATATAAACTACTATGGCGTTTACAAGATCGTACAGTATAATTTAAAAAAACATCCTACAAAATAATTGACCAAAACTTGGATATTACGAAAATAAGCTCTATTATTGTAGAGCATTAATTAATATTATAGAGTAATGACTCTCACAAAGGCTGAAGAACAAGTAATGAATTATCTTTGGAAACTTGAGAAATCTTTTTTTAAAGAATTAAAGGAGCAATTTCCAGAACCTAAACCAGCAACAACAACTATTAATACTGTATTAAAAAAATTGACCGATAAAGGATTTGTTGATTTTAAATTGTATGGAAATAGTCGTGAATATTTTCCAATAATCAATAAAAATCAATACTTCTCAAACCATATCAATGGTTTAATAAAGAATTCTTTTAATAATTCAGTTGAACAGTTTGCTTCATTCTTTACCAAAGAGACTAATATTAGTGAGGCAGACTTAAAAAAACTCAGAGCCATTGTGGACAATCAGATAAAATCAAAATCCAATGATTGAATATTTAATAAAATCAACAATTAGTTGTTCTATACTGTATTTATGCTACATTTTAATATTTAGCAAATCCAGAAATTATCATTTAAACAGGATAGTCTTGCTCTTTTCTGTAATTTTCTCCCTGAGTATTCCATTAATAAATATTTCATTAAATAGACTGCATAATAAAGAAATCGCCAAGAATGATTATTTTACTAATGCTATTACAGGTATAAATGCGATAACTGGACAGGCAATAGAAGGTTCAAGAGATTTGTATAATTATATAAACATCTCAAATCTTTTCATTTTAATATATTCGATAATAGCAGTTTATTTATTAGTCAGGTTTTGTCTCAATCTTTATTCCCTGATATCCCAAAGCTTTGTTTCGAAAAGGGTATTATACCAAGGGAAAAGGATAACCTTGCTTGATAAAAAAGTAAGCCCGTTTAGTTTTTTCCGGACCATCTATATAAATGAGAACACTTTTATAAATGGTGAAATGGAAAACGATTTAATTTTGCATGAGACCGCACATGCCAGTCAGTTACATTCGATAGATATTTTATTTTTAGAACTGATTCAGATTTTTTATTGGTTTAATCCATTTGTTTACCTCTTTAAACGGTTGATTAAAGTAAACCATGAGTTTTTAGCCGATGAATTTGTTATAAAATCAGGCTCTGATAAAATAGAATATTCAAACAAGCTCATTAATCATACATTCCGGAATAAAACGTTAAACCTCGCTAGTGGGTTTGATTATTCATTAATAAAAAATAGATTAATTATGTTATCAAAGTATGAACAAAAAAGACGGATTGCTTATCAATTAGCATTATTCATCCCAATCATCGCTATGTTGTTTGTGACAACTGCTTTTTCAAGCACCAAAGATGCTAACGCTGGTACAAAGTATAGTCAGAAATCAGGTATATTCTATGCTGATACATTATCTTGGTCTGGTGAAAATCACGAAATATATCTTAAGGGTAAAGTAATTGTAAAGCATAGTGAAAACAATTTTAAAGGAAATGGATCCTTTTCTTTCTTGGGGAAAGTACACTTACTAATTATTAATGATAAGCCCGTATCTTTAAATTCATCAATAGTTCTTTCCGGGATAAAATGCGAAGTAATTACATTAACTAAAGAGGAGGCAATAAAAAAATATGGATCGGAAGGGAATTTGGGAGCCGTTGAAATAAAGGCGATTAAGTGATCATCATTGAATAATCCGATCGTAACTTTTGACTCTTTCGAATCATGCATATTAAAAATCAGAATACTTATCATAGAAGACTCTTTTTTCCATTAGTAATTTTTATCCTTATTGGGACTAATTCTTTTATTTATTGCCAGACTGATTCGGCCATAGTAACTGGCCATTTGAGATGGAAAGAAAATTCGATAACCGGATTTCCAGGTAAAGTAAATATAAACGCAAAAGGAGAATCTTCTTTTTTGATTCAAGCTGATGTAGATTCATCAGGAAGATACTCTGTTAAATTACCAATTGGCACGTATAATATCTTACCAGCAGTAAGTTTTTATTGGGTAAAACAATTTATCAGGATTGACAATAAAAATTCACAAATTACCATAACTGTTAAGTCAAATAAAAATGTAATTGCGCCAATACTTGAAATAGATACTATTCCATTTCCTGATTTGATCCCGAAAAAGGGTATTCTACATGACTTTAATAATGAGAAGGCGATACTGCTAGATAATTTTATAAAAAGGTATCAAGAATATTACGAGATACCTGGCGTTTCAATAGCTCTTATAAAAAACGGGCAGATTGTTTATTACAAAACATACGGTATTAAAAACACCAATACCAAGGACCCTATTAATGATGAGACCTTATTTGAAGTAGGTTCAGTCACCAAACCTGTATTTACTTTTGCAGTAATGCGATTGGTGGAAAGAGGAATTCTTGATTTGGATAAACCGCTTTACCAATTCCTTCCTTTTGAAGATGTGGCACAAGATGATCGATATAAACTTATTACAGCAAGACATGTCCTTAGCCATCAAACAGGTTTTCCAAACTGGGCTATTAGAAACGAAAAAGGTCAATTTGATCTATTGTTCACCCCCGGCACCAAATTTGGATATTCGGGTGAAGGGTTTGAATATCTCAAAAGAGTGGTTGAGCATATAACCAAAAAAAATATTGGAGTGATTTTGGAAGAAGAGCTTATAAATCCATTAAACTTAAAGAATATATATTTTGAAAAAAGCGAATACTTGCTCAAAGTTGCAGCCAATGGTCACATTGATAACTCGCCTACAAATATCAGGCTTATTGATAGTCCCAACGTTGCTTATGGTATGTACACAGAGGCGAAGTCATTTGCTGCATTTATACTTGCATTAAGTAACAGACAAGGATTAAAGCCAGAGACATATAATGAAATGTTTAAAATTCAAACTACAATACCTAAGGATGATTCCGAGAAGAAAGAGGGTTGGGATGTGAATTCTTATCGTGGTTTAGGTTTTGAACTTGAAAAATCGCCTTATGGACTTGTCATTGGACATGGAGGTAGCACGAGTACTGGTTTCACATGTTATTTCAACATGTTTCCGGATTTAAATATGGGATATGTCATTTTTACCAACAGTGATACGGGAGGTATATTGGTACAATCCCCAATAATGGAATTTTTAATCACTGGCAAAGAAATAAAATAGATTTGAATTGATTAATAGGAATGGATAAAAACGTGCTATAACACATGGGTATTTACAAATATCCTGTCTAGCCTTGTAATGAGACTAAGTTATACCGAGACAGTTTTAAAATTAACCCTACATATAACTCGGTCGGTTTAATTAATTGCCTTTTGCAACCCGGACTACTTCTCCATCAGCCCCCAAAGTCTATGCGCGTAAATTCATTTCAACTTATCAAATTTTGTTGCACCCGGACTGATCCTGCTGCCGAGACAAAGTCAATAGGGTTGCAAGCCGACGCTCGAGTTGTCATGGTTTTTGCACGCCATCTGGACAGTTTAAATGTAACATGACAAATGCTGCCCACTTATCGGGACCGCGCCATCTGGACAATTTTATCTTGACAAGAAACCTTCATCCATCTATCGGGACTTTGCAAAAACGCATGCCAACCCTGACACGGACGGCAACTCATTAAACCGCCGGGCCGTTAGCTGCAAGGCAGGCGTAACACCATGACTGCCAGCGCGCAAGCAAGAGCTTTGCAGCCTTTCCCTGCAACCGTCCCTGCTGCAAAACACATGCTTTTTTACCTACCCGGACTTCGTCGTCTAGACAAATTTATCATAACATGACCACCCATACCCGTTTATCGGGACTTTAATATCTTGACAATTATCTCATGACATGGCAACTCCCCCCGTTTATCATGTCAGGTTAAAATCAAGTCAATGGCAGCAATAGATTCTAAACACATTCTTTTATTGCTGACTTACACAGATATGCATATAATATCTTTGTCTTTCAATATCAATTTTTAACGATAATCCGTTAAAAATAATTTTACTTACATACAACTCTTCTTAATTCACATAAGCATTCATGCTGTTCTCCAATTTTTTCTGGATTTATGCATTCTTATGCACAAGATTTGTTGGTATGTTTGGGTTTTCTATACAGAAACATAAACATTATTAATTCTTCTTTAAAATAAATCATTATGAAAACAGTTAAGACAATTATATTAGTTATCCTGTTTCTTGGAGGCAATCAGCCGACTGAATGTCAGAATTCCGGACGAAATAATAAAATTAAAAGTATAACTATTTCAGAAGAGAAATTCGATATGCTAATAAAGAAACAGTACAAGGAGTCTGAGACCTATTTTGACCAGAATGGAAATATCCTTGAGGAGATCAACTATAAACAGGGTGACGTTACCAAGCATTTTAAATACCAGTATGATGCTGATAACAACAAGATCAGAGAGGAAGAATATGATCCGTCAGGAAGGCTTATCGAATTTTCAGAATACAAATTTAACAATGGACTCAGGGTTGAAAAGATTGTATATGATGCCAATAAAAAGGTAAAATCAAAGAAATCATATACCTACACAACATTTTAAATGAGTATTCCTGAAATAATTAAAGTTTTGGATTCATTCCAGCCTGTCGGACTGGATGAGATGGACAATGTCAGGCTAATGGATCGTATTGATACAAAATTCGTTCTGTCAATCACAAAAATGCCTGAAATGTTATTAAGNCTGGATGGAGCTTACATGGCGTTGGAAATCAACGGTAGTAAAGTATTCTCATATAAAACAACTTATCTTGATACTGTTGATTATATGTTCTATAATCAGCATATTACTGGAAGAATACAAAGAGAAAAAGTACGCTACAGGAATTATGAGAATACAGGAACAACATTTCTGGAAGTAAAGAAAAGAACTAATAAAAACAGAACAGTCAAATGGCGTATTGAAAACGATCTCACTTCAGATAACCTGTGCGATGCGAAAGCTTCTCAGTTCATTCAGGAATATGTGCCTCAGAAATCTCTTTTGCTTGAACCCGTTCTGGTCAATAATTTTAAAAGGATCACTCTTGTAAGTTCAGAATTTAATGAAAGGGTTACAATTGATTACGATTTATCGTTCAATGACATGAAGGGGAACATTACTGGTTTTCCCTTTTTGGCAATTATTGAGCTTAAAAGAAAAGGTTTTGCGAGCCGGTCGCCTGTAGGAAACATCCTAAAAGAATACTCAGTTCATCCGACAGGTTTCAGTAAATACTGCATTGGAACTTCAATATTGCACAATCCTCCGCGAAAAAATATACTCAAGTCAAAATTTTTATTAATTAATAAAATTGAAAATGAATATAACAGATCTGTTTATGCCTGAAGCTATTAACATTGCTGGTATCGAAATAATTGACATACCTGGTTTTCTTGAGTTTGTACTCAGGTTTACGCTCAATACAGGAGTGATCCTGATACTTGTAAGATGGTTGTACTATTCCACAACAAAAAGAAAAGATTATCTTTTTACATACATCCTTATATCCAGTGTAATTTTTCTTTTATGCTTCCTCCTTGAAAGTGTCAAGCTTCAGATTGGATTTGCTTTAGGGCTATTTGCGATCTTCGGGATTATACGCTATCGTACCAACTCCATCCCGATAAAAGAAATGACCTATCTTTTTCTGGTCATAGGAATCTCTGTAATTAATGCGCTTACAAGTACGAAAACAAGCCTTGCAGACCTTCTTTTTACCAATGCTGTACTCATCTTTATTACCTATGGACTTGAGAAAATATGGCTGCTTAAACATGAATCATCAAAACTTATTGTTTATGAAAAGATTGATCTGATAAAGCCCGAAAAATCTGCAGAACTGCTCAATGATCTGAAAGAAAGAACTGGTATAAAGAAGATTCACAGAGTGGAAACAGGGAAAATTGATTTTCTAAAAGATACCTGCCTGGTTACAATATATTATGAATCAACAGGAATTGAAGCCGGAATTCAGGAGCAAATTGAAAATGACAATGATGATGATGAATAAAAAAGTCCTTATTCTTTTTCTCCTGGTACTTATAACGAGTACTACAAACGCGCAGGATAATGACTTCGGAATATGGTTAGGTGTATCTGCACAACATGATCTTATGAAGAAACTTGATGTTGAACTTTCAGGTTGCCTGAGAACATTCAATAATACTTCGCAGGTTGAACAATATTTTCTTGAAGGTGGTCTTCAGTATAAATTCAATAAACACCTTTCAGCATCAGGATCGTACAGAATTATTAACACGCTCGAAGATGATTCCAGGTTTTATTTTCGTCACAAGTTGTTTATCGATTTAAAAGGTTCAGTTCCATACCGGAATTTTGATTTCTCAGCAAGACTAAGGATGCAGAGAACCACCAGGACATATATTGAGGATACTGAAGATCTAACATCAAAATATTATGGCAGGGTAAAGTTAAAGGCAGCTTACAATACGCCCTCATTCCCTCTGAATCCCTACATATATTTCGAATCATTCAGCCCTATGTTTTCAGATTCAGGTTTCAAAATCAGCAAAAGCAGGTTATCAGCAGGAACTGAACTCCGGATAACCAGAAAGAGCAGCCTGGAAGCAGAGTATATATTTCAGCGTGATTATCAACCCTCTATATCAGATATGGATATAATATCACTTAATTATAAATTTAAATTTTAGCAATTCAGAATTTTGACTACGTAATCACAATTAAAATATTCTACATGAGATCGGGAAATACAAACAGAAGCGAGTTAAAGACATTGTTGGTGTTTGTTTTAGCACTAACAATATTTACATCATGTAAAAAGTATTATGCCACAGACTCTTCTGACGACGATCAGATAAATAATATTGCCGGACATGAAGAAGCAAGCGATTATATCTGGAACGATTCGCAGATAATTGATATAACGCTTAATGGTACTTCAATAACAGAAAACTCAGATGCCATAACTACTGAAGGAAGCAAAGCAACTATCATATCTGCCGGGACTTACAGGATATCCGGCACTCTAACAAATGGACAGATTATTGTTAGTACAGCAGATGAGAATATCGTGAGGCTTATTTTCAATGGAGTTAATATCACGTGCTCTTCGAGCGCTCCGGTATATGTCAGGCATGCTACTAAAGTAATGATAGTGCTGGCAGACAATACTGTTAATTCATTAACAGATGGTACTTCATTTACAACGAATGCGGATGGAGAGCCTGATGCAACTGTCTTTAGCAAATCGTATCTCAGTTTTTTTGGTACAGGCTCCTTGACAATAGATGGAAATTATAAAGACGGGATTGCATGTAAGGATGGACTGATAATTAAAAGTGGAATCATAAATATCAGCTCTGCGGATGATGGTATCAGGGGGAAAGACTATCTGATTATAAAGGATGGAAATATTACCGTTAATGCAACCGGAGACGGTTTAAAGTCTGATAACGAAGATGATACTGATTTGGGTTATATCACAATAGAGAATGGTTCGGTTAATATTGTTGCCGGAGGCGATGGCGTAAATGCTCAGACAAATCTTCTGATCAATGATGGTTCAATTACAATTACAACAGGGGGAGGAGCTGCCACATCAACCGGTAGTACATCAGGTGGAGGCCGTCCTGGTACTTCTTCAGGAGGATACACTGGGACTGTTTCTGCAAAAGCGCTTAAAGCAGGTACGAAGGTTACAATTGATAAAGGTACCTTTGTAATTAATTCAGCGGATGATGCAATTCACTCAAACAATTCTGTTGTCATTAATGGAGGAACTCTTTCACTTGCTTCAGGTGATGACGCAATTCATGCTCCGACATCAATAACAATCAGTAATGAGACCATGAGTATTACCAAATGCTATGAAGGAATTGAGAGTGCTCTAATAACTGTCAACAGTGGATATCTCAGCCTGGTATCTACAGATGATGGGTTCAATGCTACAAAGGGTCAGGCAACCGAAGCAAATGATGGCAGCTATCTATATATCAAAGGTGGTAACACAGTCATAAATTCATCAGCGGGCGATGGTCTTGACAGCAATGGAAATGTTGAGATGACCGGAGGTACTGTAGTTGTTCACGGACCTCAATCATCACCAGAAGTTGGAATTGATGTTAATGGTACATTTAATATATCAGGAGGATTTCTTTTTGTTACCGGACCAAACTCAGGCAATATGATTGAAGCAACAAGTACTACTTCCTCACAATATGCTATAAAAGTAACTATGTCAGGTACTTTGGGTACAGGTTCACTGTTTCATATTCAGGATGCAAGCGGCACTGATCTTGTGACCTATAAACCTGTCAGAACGATTTATTACGTGGTATTTTCTTCACAAAAACTTACCAGTGGTGCAACATATTCTATTTATACCGGAGGTTCTTCAACAGGAACAAATTCAGATGGACTATATACAGGAGGTACCTATTCGAGTGGCACTCTGAAGAAAAGTTTCACCGTTTCCGGTAAAGTAACCAATGTATCATTCTGATAGAAATGAAGCAATTTTTATTGAAAAACAAATTTCTTCTGATATTGATTCATATCCTTGCCTGGCTGGTGTTTCTGCTTTTGCTGGTTTCACTGGTGCCCAAACCTCCGATTGTGAATCCTGTTCTTACTATCCTTGTTCCGGATTTGTTTTTTATTTCATTTTTCTACATAAATTTCTTTTTTCTTGTACCAAAGTTTTTTTTCCCCAGGAAGTATCTTGTTTTTGTTGTAATCTGCATTAGCTTTCTGATACTTACAATCGCTGTACCTTCTTCAATTTCAGAATCATCGCTCATCAGACCCGGATTTCCTGCAGGCAGGGATATGCAGGGATTCCAGCCTGGACCTCCTCCTGGTTTTGGTTCACAGGGTTTTCAGGTCCCAAAAGATAAGATGCCTCCGATCAGGCTGGCTTTCCTGAGACCCGAATTCAGTTATACAATTTTTGTATTCATTTTCATATTAACCCTTTCAACCGGGATAAGGATTCTGGGACAATGGCAACAATCTGAGAAAGAAAAAGTAAAAGCTGAACTTGCGTTTCTGAAGGCCCAGATTAATCCGCATTTTATGTTCAATACACTCAATAATATCTATTCAATGGCTGTCTCTAAAGCTGAAAGAACTCCTGAAGCCATTGAAATGTTTTCAGATATGATGAGATTTGTTATTTATGAAACGACTAATGATTTTGTACCACTAAGTAAGAAAATCGAGTATATTGACACTTACATAACGCTTCAGAAATTAAGGTTTCCATCCACGGTAAAAGTAAATTATCAGAAAACCGGAGATTGTGACTCATTGCAGATTGCTCCTCTAATATTGATGCCTTTCATTGAAAATGCTTTCAAACATGGGATAAGTACAGAAACTGAATCAAATATTGATATACAAATTGATATTGAAAGCAATAAATTAAAATTGTATGTCAAAAACTCAATAAATAAACTTCAGGATATGGAGAATGGAATATCCCAGCTTGGGATTGAGAACACAAAAAAAAGACTTGAATTAATGTACCCTGGAGACCACACTCTGAATATTATCGATAGCCGGAATGAATATGTTGTATCCCTTCATCTTAATCTGAAATGATTAATTGTATTGCAATTGATGATGAACCGTTAGCACTGGACCTCATATCAAATTATTGTTCTAAGATTAGCTATCTTGATCTGAAGAAGACCTTTATGAAACCTTCAGAAGCGGAGAATTTTCTGAAAAAATATCCGGTTGATCTGATCTTTCTCGATATTCAGATGCCTGATATTTCAGGGATAGAGCTTTATAAGTCATTGAATGAAAATGTACTGGTTATATTCACCACCGCTTTCAGTGAATATGCTGTCGAAGGATTTAATCTGAGCGCAGTTGATTATCTTCTTAAACCAATCAAATTCAATCGCTTTGAACAGGCAGTTAAAAAAACCAGGGACTATCTTGATTATATTAACCATTCCAATGCTGAAGAAGAACAATATTTATTCGTCCGGAGTGACTATAAGCTCTGTAAAATATTAATGTCTGAAATCAGGTATATTGAAGGACTGGATAATTATATACGTATTTTTACAAATCAACCAAAACCCCTTATTTCACACATTAGCCTGAAAGGATTATTTGAAAAGTTACCTAAGAATGTTTTCATGAGGGTTCACAGATCCTATATTATAAATGTGAAAAAGGATATATCCTACAGTAATAAAGTTATTTTCCTTGGGGACAAACAGATACCTGTTGGTATTAGCTACCAGAATTCAGTGAAAAGATTTTTTAGTTTGAAATAATTATATGGGAACCTCTTAAAACCTGTTTTTCGCAAACTAAATAAGTCTAGTTTTTCAAAACAGAAAAGAGATTACTTTATTGTTGTTTTATTAAGTCATTAAATATCAATTATATAACGCTTTGTCTTAGTTTCGTATAGACATACCTATCCCATTGATACTTGAATTTTTAGCTATGTACACCGGTTAATATTCTAATCAGTATCAATTCGTATAAGAATGAATCTACATCAATTGTCATAGATGGAAATCACAGACCTATTATTCGAATGGGCTATACTTTCCCGAACTCTGGTATCGACTGGGTTGCAATTAAACCCTCAGTTTTAAAGATTACGAATCCATTTGCTGATATTCATCTTGATGTCTACATCCAGACCCATGCCCTTAATAGATTGTCAGAGCGTATCGATTGCTTCCCAACAGGTTCTATTCATTTCAATATGTTTATCTCTTTAAAGGATCCAATGGTTTTTTATGACAATAACCATAACACTCTTATTGAATTCCGCTATTTCGGTATGAAAGCAGGATATTTACGAGTTGATATTATAGAGGGAAAGATTATAATTCGAACGTTCTTGTTTGTGACTAACAATGGCACTCCGGAAGGACAGAAGCTTGAAAAGATTACCGGGCTACAAAAGCTTGACAAGAAATATCTGGCAATCGACAAACTAAGTACATTCATGACTTCTGATATTGGCAACAATGAAAAAGTAAGAAAAATATTTATCTCTACCGGATGCCAGAGTTTATTGGATCTGTACGAAAAAAGTAAACAGGTATCTACAAGTTCGTCAGATCATTTCGATGCAGACCTTATGCTTAAATATATTGAACACGATAAGGAGCATTATCCGGACTCATTTAAGCAAACAACACTTCTTAGTACACAATCGGAGAATATTTCCCCTCAAACCAAACCGTCCCTTCTGCCGTCAGGCACATTACGCAGAGATAAAATTGTTAATAATACTAAATTTGAAATTGCGTAAAGAGCCTTCCGGCCCGTCCCTGCCACTCGACGAGACAGACGGCTAAAGTTGAAATGTTGCTTAAACGAGACAAACACAAAATTTGCCCAGCCCTCTATAATCCGAATGCTCTCGGTTATTTAGGAAACCAAATACTCTTCGTACAATTTGACCAAGATATTTTTCTCCTTTTTACCAATTCGTGTATCGTGACAAATACGTTCTTTCTACCAGGACTTTAAAAAACGATTCATTAACATGACAATTTCTGTAACCATGACAATTTTAATATATGCCCAGCAGCTAACACGGATGGTATAGTTAATTGCCTTCTGCAGCCCGGACAACTTCGTAACCAGCTACATAAGTCTATGCTCTCAACTTCTATTCACTTATTAAATTACGTATACCGTGACTAATCCTGCTGCCGAGACAAAGTCAATAGGGCTGCAGGCCGACGCTCAGTTGGCAGCGTTTTTTGCTCTCCGTTTATAAAGTGTACCTTGACAAGTAAACTTCGTTCTGTTTACCGGGACTCTTACGTAATCAGGCTTTACCGTGACGTGACAACTTTCGTCCACCTACCGGGACTGGCAAAAAACTCGCCAACCCTGACACAGACGGCAACTCACTATACCACCGGGCCGTTAGCTACCAGTCGGCCCCTATCCAGCTAGAACGCGGTACACCTTGACTAATTATTAAATAAATCCACACACAGTATATGAAGATTTCAATAGTAGTAAACGGGACAAGGGGAGATGTTCAACCCATGATTGCTCTGACATTAGGACTTATCAAAAATGGACATGAAGTAATTTGTTGCGTACCACCAGAGAACGAAAAACTTGTAAAACAATACAATTGTCAATTTGTAGCCTTTGGTCCAAATTATCTGGAACTGTTTAAAAAGAACTCACAATTTAAGGGTGGGGCTACAGCAGCACCTACTCCAAAAGAAATGAAAAAGGAAACTGAGAACCAAATAAATAAACTACCTGGAATACTTAAAGGTTCTGATCTAGTAATTGGGGTAGGATTTGTTTTAGGTGTTCATACTGTAGCAGACATATTAAAAATCCCATATCAATTTGTAATTTTCTATCCAGCACTTTTAGGGACTAGTAAAACAGATCCCATTTTATATCGCATATTATTTGGATTTGGCCGTTCCATGACAAACAGGGTAATGAAAAGGTTTATCAATAAAAAACGAACAGAAGTTGGCTTACAACCAATTAGAGATGTATGGGAAAATTGGATGGGCGATAATGTTATAGTTGCTTGTGATAAAGAATTATGTGAAGTTAAAAAAGGAGTTTTATTTAATTTTACCCAAACTGGCTACATACCTCTCTCTTCTAAAAATGGCTTGCCTGAAAAAGTTGAAAAATTTCTTAATTCAGGAAAAGCCCCAGTTTTCATTGGATTTGGTAGTAACCCTGTCTCTCGTCCTGAAAAATTTGATCATATTTTTAGGGAGGTGTCTAGGACAACAAATCAAAGATTAATAATTTCCAAAGGGTGGGCTAATTTGCCTGAGAATAATACTTCTGATATCCTATACGTCGATGAAATGCCATTTGAGTTTCTTTTCCCAAGATTAGCTGCAATTGTATATCACGGAGGTACTGGTACTATGGCAGCAGCTGCAAGAGCAGGGATTCCTCAAGTAGCATTTCCCTTTATGGCTGATCAATTTGAGAATCGAAAACAGATCGTCAAATTAGGATTAGGACCAAATTCTTGTGATTTCAAAAAACTATCATCAAAAGATCTTTCTTCAGCGATTAAAGAATGTGTTACAAACGATAAGTATAAGGAGAAAGCTATGGATATTTCGAGACAACTTCAGGATCCAAATGGACTTGAGATGACTTTAGAACTTATTGAAGATGAGCTTAAAAAAATAAAAACCGGTAGCTAACTCGGTCGGTTTAATTAATTGCCTTCCGCAGCCCGGACAGTTTCTCGATCAACCCCAAAGTCTATGAGAGAAAGCATAAAACCCGCTTTTCAAGCTTCTGCCACCCGGACTGTTCCGTTCTTCCGGGACAGAGTCAGTAGGGCTGCGGGCCGACGCTCGAGTTGTCATGGTTTTTGCATTGCTACTTAGACAGTTTAAATGTAACATGACAAATCCTGCCCACTTATCGGGACCACGCCATCTGGACAACTTTATCGTGACAAGTAAATCCTGCCCACTTACCGGGACTTTGCAAAAACGCATGCCAACCCTGACACGGACGGCAACTAATCAAACCGCCGGGCCGTTAGCGTTCACTTCTGAGCTACTGGTTACTAGATATAACAACATAGAAAAACTTACCATAAAATGAAAAGAATATATAAAACCTTAATGATTACAACCTTAATTTTGATTTTCGAAATTGGATTAAGTCATGCAAAAATCTACTTTGTAAATAATTCATTTTGCGCAGTCCAAAGCGACAGCTTGTCGAAAGCAAAACGGAATGAGATAATTCATGAGCTTGACAGTATTTTAAATATCGATCAGAATTATCGCCAAATTAATCGGAGCGTTAGGCTAGAATTTGGAATTGAGTCAGATACAATTAAGAAGCTTAGGAAAGTAATTTCATATAGTGACTCATTGAATTTGAAAAAAGTCACTGAAATACTTGATCACTATGGATGGTTAGGATCTGATGAAATAGGGTATAAAGGAAATAGAGCTTTATTTTTTATCATACAACACTCCAACAAGAGCACAATGGAGAAGTATTTACCAATGATGAAGGAGGCAGTTACAAAAGGGAATGCTGAAGCAGAGCAATTAGCACTATTAGTTGATAGAGTTGAGGTACTAAATGATCGACCACAAATTTACGGTTCACAAATTACATCAATAGGGGGGAAAATTGTACTTTATAAAACAAAAGATTTAAAAAATGTGGATAAAAGACGTGCAGAAGTTGGTCTTGGACCGCTTGAAGAATATTTAAAAATGAGCAAAGTAGATTATATAATGCCTGACAATTAATTAAAGCGAAACGCTAACACGGACAATATGGGTAAGTTGCTTGTCACATTTTT
>WSSedB1CaDRAFT_10000538_pt1 | contig 16210 bp, 11 predicted proteins | sample WetSurSB1Cattail_FD_9460 | JGI IMG/M metagenome (IMG submission 9460)
CCGTGGGAGATGCGACGGAACGGGACAGAATTGCCGTCAGGCTTCTGGCTCGTCTGCACAAGGATGTGCGCTATACGGGAATCGAGTTCGGCAGCGCCTCCATTGTCCCCAAGCCTCCCGAGGCAACGCTCAGACAGAAATACGGGGATTGCAAGGATCAGGCAGCTCTCTTGATCAAGATGCTGCGCACAGCGGGAATTCCGGCGCAGATGGCCTTGATCCGAAGCGGAGACGGCGTAGATGTGGATCCGGACCTCCCTGGCCTGGGAGACTTCAACCACGCCATCGTCTACGTGCCCGGAACGACTCCTCTCTGGATCGATCCAACAGTCAGTACCAGGCCGGCTGGTGAACTTCCCCTCAATGACCAGGGAAAACGCGCGTTAATTGCCGGCGGTTCTTTCCCCTCGCTTATCGTTACGCCGGAATCACCTTCCACCGAAAACCGGCAGATGGAGACCAGGGAGTTTTTCCTTTCCGAACGGGGAAAAGCGAGGGTGATCGAGACGTCGCGAATGTGGGGCTCCATTGGGGCGTCATACCGTGGGGAATACAGAACATTCGACAAAAAGGCGATCCGGAAAAAACTCGAGGAATATGCCCGTACCTCGTACCTGTCGGATAAGCTCACGGCGCTGGAAACTTCTGATCCGAATAATGTCGATGAACCGTTTCGGATTCGCCTTGAAATGAATGAAGCAACACGGGGCTCGACCGATGATAACGAAGCCGTGGTGGCGATCTTTTCCTCTTTTCTTACGGAGCGGCTTCCCTCGGAACTGACGGATGACAAGAAGGATGCCGCTTCGGGAAGAACCCACGATTACCTGCTCCTTGAGCCGTACGTTTACGAGGCTCGTTACCGCATCGTGCCGCCGCCGGGTTTCAAGATGCAAACGCTTCCGGAATCGGGTTCCATGAAACTCGGGCCGATGGTTCTTGCCAGCGAGTACAGTGTTGGCGAGGATGGTGTCGTGTCGGCAGTTTTGCGGTTTGACACAGGCAAGCGACGCTTCACCCCTGCGGAATTCGAGGCCGCGAAAGCTGCCTTGAAGCTGCTGAAAGACGAGAAAACGGTCTTCGTCCGTTTTGAGCAGGTTGGCCGGTCGTTCCGCTCTTCCGGCAAATTCACCGAGGCGCTCGCTGAATTTCGCCGGCTAGCTTCGTTGCATCCCGGCGAGGCATTTCACCATGTCCAGATTGCGGATACCCTTCTGGAAATGGGGCTGCGCGATGCCGCCCTCAAGGAAGCGGAACGGGCCATTGCCATCGAACCGGATTCGTCCCTGGCGCATCGGACATTGGCCTGGATACTCCAGCACGACGTGGTCGGCAGGCGTCGCCTGAAGGGGATCGACCGGAAAAGGGCGCTGGCGGAGTACCGCAAGGCAAAGGCCCTGGATCCCACTGATTTCTTCGCCCGTGGCGACTTGGCAATCCTTCTTGAGTATGGCGAAGATGGGGAACGGTATGGCCGGCATGCCGATTTGGCGGGTGCAATTGCGGAATACCGTGCACTGCGGACTGACCTGAAACAAAAGGATTTAGACAGTAACCTGCTTGTCTGCCTGTACCGGACCGAGAGGTGGAAGGAATTGAAGGAGTTGGCCCTTTCCCTCGATACGCCCGACACCAGCACTCTCTATCTTATCCTCGCCATTGCAGGGGGGGAAGGGGCTTCCGCTGCCTTGAAAGAGGCACGCCACCGTATTCCGAACACGGCGAGTCGTCGGGAAATTTTGCAAACAGTGGCTTCCAGCCTGGTTTGTGTCCGACATTACCAGGACGCGGCAGAACTGCTGGAAGAGGCGGCCAATGGGGCTTCGAACGCGGTGTTGCTCAGGGTAAGGAGCAACCTTATGAGGAACGTGAAGCACTTCGACAAGGTTCCTCTTCCGGATAAAGAGTTGACGACCGTGGTGAAACGGCTGTTTCTTTCCCTTTTCGTCCCTGAATCCGCTCCAGACTCCCTTATCTCACTCTTTGCGCGCAACATCCGCAAAGAAATCGAGAAGGAGAGCACCAGCGCCGAGCTCCGGGATTTGGATACAACCATCGGGAAGTCCCTGGAAGTGGCTGGTGTGGATATCCCCCGGGAGGTTGTGGCCGATATTGCGCTCAGTGCCGTGGAGTATCGTACCGAGGGGAGTGATGCCACGGGATACCGGATAAATGCGGCCAATCCAGCCCTTTCGGGAGAAACGAAGTTGCGGGTTTACGCGGTAAAGGAGGAGGGACGCTACCGCATTGTAGCCAACCAAGCGAAACCCGGCGTTATAGGGGTGGAAGTTTTGCGCCGGGTGGAATCGGGTGATTTAAATGGGGCGAAGACTTGGCTCGACTGGGCTCGTGAGGACGTTTCCCACACGCGGGACGACGACCCGCTTTCGGAAGAGCCGTTTCTGCGGATTTGGGGGCAGGGTTCCCTCGCCAACCCGGAGCGTATGCGCATCGCAGCCGCATGTCTCCTTTCCGAAATGGGGCACGACAAGGCGATTCCGATTCTGCTGAAGGGCAGGAAAGCTGCGGAGGGGGATGCCGGGACAGCGATCGATATGGCCCTGGCCAGGGCTTACGCAGAGAAAAAGAAGTTTCCGGAGCTCCTGCAACTATGCGGCCGGCTGGGAGAAACCTATTCCCAATCCCCCGTGCTCTTTATGACGCGCGCCTTTGCTCTCAGGATGATGAATCGCTGGGACGAAATACGCTTCATGGCTGAGGAACGATTCAGAAAAATGCCGAAAGACCCGGCAGCGATCCGGATGCTTGCCCTCTGCGCTGAACGTACGGGGGACTTCGAGCGGGCCGGGACGTGGTACAAGATGTTGGTGGATGGGGGGGCGGCAAATGCCGGGGATTTCAACAACCTGGCTTGGCTGGACTTATTCCGGAAATCCGTCTCTTCTGAAGCCCTGTCGTTTGCGGAGCGGGCTGTTGCCATGTCCGGCGGGAAGAACGAAAGCTTCCTGCACACGCTGTCCGCCCTTTACGCAGAAACAGGTAAAACCGCGGAAGCCCGCGAGACGATCCTCAAGACTATGGGCATTTTCGACAGTAATGCTCCCACATCGAATCATTGGTATGTTTTAGGACGGATCGCCGAGCAGTACGGGGAAAAGGAGGCTGCCACGGAGGCATACCGCAAGGTTACGGCACCCAAACCTGAAGATACTGCGGCCAATTCGACCTATGTTCTTGCCCGGAAAAGGTCACTTGTTCTTCAGAACCGCCAGCTTGAATGAATCGTCGTTCAGTAGCCCGTGGACCGCTGAAATTGTGGCATTGCTCAGCGCTTCATAATAATTTTCAGCCTTGTAGGAACGGCCGAAGCGGGTCGCGTTTCCGGTGGTCGTTCCCTGCCAAACCATCGCACCGTTTTTTGCCGTCAATGTGATTTTCAATGAAACGTCGGCATCGTAATTGGACTTCTCCGTAACGAAAAATTTGACAACAGTCGCATCCACGAAGAAAGTCCCTTTGCTGGTGACCACATCCGCGCCGAACTGAGAGAAAACTTTGGCGACTCTGCCCTTCAACCAGTCGGCCACTTTCTGCTTCGTGGTAACCGGCAGGTCCCGGTTGGATAAACGCTTTTCGGTGTTGACCCCTATGCTGGCGGGCTGCTTGCGCGCATCGGTAAACTGCCTGATAACAAAATGCGCATTACGGTAAGCGGTTGCATCGATTGCCCCATAGGAACTGATAGCTTCCGTCGGTTTCCATGCGAGTGGTATCCCTTTCAGTTCGGCGACTGTTTGCGCGCCATATCCTGGCGTGACAAATGCGGTACATACGGCGAGACACAACAGCAGTATTCCTTTCATGATATGTTTCCTCCTTTGAATAGGTCGTTGCATGACATGCAACATTAGTCAATCCTGCAACCATGCACCAGGGACCAGTGCCTGATATTGCCAGGCATGTGGCTTCCAACACTCCCGATCACCAGCACCGTGGCGAGGATCAATGCCCGGTGCTCCGGGTAGAGATGGATCAGCCCGAGCAGACCAACATGAGTGATTGCCATTCCCCCCCGCACCTGATAGGGCCAGTGGCGGCTCCGACTGATCTCCAACAGTGCCAGGCCGCCTCCGGTAGCAATGGCCACTTGGTGCCAGGAAATTATTTGCGCGAACGGCACGGCGAATATTGCACCGCCAAACAGGACACCCGTTGCCCCGATATGGGCGGTGCGCAGCAGGATTTCAACCGCCCGGACCCAGCCTGGGCGCCGTTTCTTTTTTGTCGTGATTTCCTTGCGGATTTTCATGTAATGATCCCTTGAAGTCATTCCTTACGTCAAATTCCGCGAGCCGGCCATACTTTCAGTCTGCCCGGCCTGTTCTTTTAAATGGCGGAGCAAATGTATAGTCCATACAACAGATGGATGCAAGAGTGCTCATTTTTAAATCATCGGGTCAGGCCGGCATCGACGATGGATGTGCGCAAGAACTCCCGCGACAAAAATATTGCTGCTCCGAGGTTTCAAAGATATAATATTTAAGGATGTTGAGCGTCATTGTCAAAGGAGATAAAGGTCATGACAAACGTTGATTGGGTATTTTCGATGACAGGTGTCGACACCATTATTGTGTCGATGATTGTACTGGCCGCGATTATTTACACGTTTTCGGTTTCGAAAAAATACACTCCCACGCATCATTCGGTGGACACGATGGCGGGAGATGAAGGCGAGGATTGATTTTTGAAAACGGAAATTGCAATGAGCGGAATGTTACATAATTCATCTTTATCGGCTGCATCTGAAAACCGGTAAGGGGAGAATAAAAAAGGGAAAAAGGCGGCTGATAGCCGCCTTTTTCTTTAATTTTTCTCTTCGATAAGTTTCTTTATATCATTCAAAGATCTGATAAAGGGCTTGTCTGGATCGTCAGCAATTGTGACTCCGAAACGCTCTTCCACGGCAACGACGAACGCGGTATATCCGAGCGAATCTATTACGTGACCTGCCAGTGGCAAATACTGGGTCAGTTCACTGACGATGCTCTCTTCCACTCCAACTTTCAACAGCAGGTTTTTCAGTTCGGCAATAATGTCCATTTTCTTCTCCTTTTGTCTGTGTAAAGTCACTCTGAAGTACCGGAGGATGGTGCTTCGTGGTGAATATGTTCCCTCAGTCCGGAACGTTTGATTTTACCGGTGGATGTGCGTGGCAGATCATCCAGGAACCGGAAACGGGCCGGACACATGTAATCCGGGAGCCGCGATTTCAGATGTTCCGCCAGTTCATGCGTCAAGCCGGGTGTCTGCTCCATGCCGGGGGCGAGAACCACAAAAGCCCCTGGTCTGGCAAGGCCGCAAACAGACACCGCCGCAACAGCACACTCCACCACCGCCGGATGGCTGCGAAGTGCCTCCTCCACAATAACCGGCGAGACCCACTGGGCATCCACCTTGATCATGTCGTCACTCCGGCCGCGATAATAGTAGTAGCCATCCCTCTCCCAAAAGATGTCGCCGGTACGGGTATATCCGTCCGGCAGCATGGTTGTGCGGCTTTTTTCAGGCAGGTTCCAGTAATGGGGAGCCCTGGTTTCGCCGCTTACCAGCAGGTTACCCTCGCTCCCGGAGGGAACGTCATTGCCGTTGTCATTCACCAGCCGCACCCGGTAGCCCGGTACTACTCTTCCCGTTGAACCGGCAATTGCATGTCCCGGCGGATTGCAGATGAAATGGTGTGACAATTCCGATGCGCCGATGCCGTCGATGATCTCCAGGCCGGTGAGTCGTTGCCACTCCTTGAACAAGGCCACGGGAAGTGCCTCGCCGGCCGAGCAGCAGAGTCGCATGGGGAGCTTTATTTCCGGCTCGGCGCAGGAGAGGGCAATGTGTCTGAAAACAGTTGGCACGGAGAAGAAGATGGACGGCTTGCGTTGTTTGATTATGTAAAGAATCGACCGGACATCCGGTTTGCCCGGGTAAAGGATCGCGGTGGCTCCGAAATGGAGCGGTAAAGAGAAGCTATTGATGAGACCGTAGCAAAAGGAAAGTTTGCTGGTGGAAAAAATGACATCGTCACCGGTTATGCCCAGCACCTTGTCTCCCACGAAATCGCATGGCAGTAGCAGGCTTGCGTGCCGATGGGGGATTCCTTTCGGCTTGCCGGTGGAGCCGGAGCTGTAAAGCATGTAGGCGAAATCACCTGTTGAAGGTTGATGGGGGGCGGTGAAGGCGGCAGGACAAACATCGTCCGTCAGTGGTCCGTAATCGTTGCAGACAAGCTGCCTGATCCCGTGACAGATGGCGGCGTGGTGTCGGGCATCTTCTGTGTGGCTGACTAGTAGGCGCGCGCCGCTGTCGCTGGCGATATGAGCCAGATCCTCATCCCTGTGGGAGGAGCCGGCTGCAACGGCCATGGCGCCGGTCAGCAGGCAGCCCAGAAAGGCGATGGGAAAGGCGAAGCAGTCGGGGAGGGCAATAACAACACGTTCCCCCGGAGTAATTCCGCTGGCTTGAAGAAGCTGGGCAAAGCGCCGTCCGGCCAGATCGAGGTCGCGATAGGTGAGGGCATGATCACCACAGAAATATGCCGCCTTGTCGGGACGACACTCAAGGTTGAGCCTCATTAACTCTACTGCCGCGTTTGGCGTACTCAACATCTCTCCCCTGGTACCATGGTCTGCGCACAAGGTGTGGCAACCAGGGCCTCACGATGCTGCACTGCCGCATTCTATGTGAAACAGGCATGGGATGTAAAGAACGGGCTTAATTTGCGAGAGATATTTTTAATGCCTTTGAATAGCACAAAAGCGTCTCTGATTCGGGACGCCTCCGGTTTGTGGGAATTTTTTGCTGCTTTATGGTGGGGTGACCGTTTTATTCTGATGACACCTCCATTTCTGTATACTGCCGGATATTGACGTCCTCGTTTTTTAGCTTGGCGCACTCATCACTGCTCATAACTCTATTGCGTCCTGATTGCTTTGCGCTATAGAGGGCCATATCTGCTTCCTTCAGTAAACTGTCAAAATCAATGTTGCGCCCCTTTAATTCCGTTAGTCCAAGTGAGATGGTGACCTGCAGAGGCACGCTTTCTTGCGAAAAAATTATGGTATTCGCAACCGTTGCGCAAAGCCGTTGCGCCACCACCATGGCTTGTTCCATGTCAGTTTCAGACAGAATGGCGGCGAATTCCTCTCCGCCAATGCGACCGACGATGTCCACGTCGCGGAGTGTATTCCGGATCAGATTTGACACTCCCTGAAGAACCGTATCGCCGGCGCTGTGCCCCCATGTGTCGTTAATTGCCTTGAAGTGGTCAATGTCGATTATGAGCAGCGAGAGCGATCTTTGGTAGCGCAACGCGCGTGCCGGCTCATGCTCAGCCAGTTCGATGAAGTGGCGCCGGTTGAACAGTCCGGTCAAGTAGTCCGTGCGTGCTTGAACCTCTGCATTTTCCTTGAGTGTGCGTTCGATTTTCAGTGTTTTCTGCGTCAAGAGAAGTTCCAGTGCGGACTGTTGCGCCTCCTGCAGTAACATGCGTAAACGCGAGTTTAATATCATGGCGAACAAGCTGCCGATGATAAGGCCGTTAGCAATCAGTATCTGCCTGCCGATAGTGCTGATTGCGCCCGCCTGGCTGCTGAAACTGGAAAGCCAGAATAGAGTGAAAACAAGCGTAATCGTCATAAAGAAGAATTGCAGCGAACGCCGGCTTGGCGACTGTTCTTTGCGGAGGGTAAAGGTCATGACGACAAAATACCACCACGAGATCCTGATCAGTACGGCGTTAACGATTACGGCAATGGGGGTATGGCCCAGGGCCATGGCCGTGAGTTGAAGGGGAAACGCCAGCAGGAACAGGTTGAGCCCGCGCATCAGCACAGGAGGCGGCTGATATGGTTTGAACAGTTCACGACAGAAAAGCAGGGTTGTGAAGCTTACCATGCAGTAGAGGATGGCAGTAGACCAATCCGCCAGCCGGGGAAAACCGGCGGGAATCCAGGGCGCAAGATAACCCGTAATGGCTATGCCGAACAAGGTGTAAGCGGCCTGGTGAACGGCAAACAAACCTACCACCGGCAGACGGAACAGCAGATAGCTGTGGATCGCCCAGATCAGCAACAACACCATGGAGGTCACGAAAAACACCTCCAGCAGGTCAAACTGGTCGTCCTTGCGTTCCGCCTCGGCTGGTTCCAGTGCTTCCACACTCAACTGCGATTCGCTTTGAGTCTTGAGTCGAAGATAGTAGGTTGCTTGGGGAGTTGCCATGTTGACGACAAACCCCAGGGAGTGTCTGGCGCGATCACGCTCGCTGTAAGGGTAGTAGTTGCCGGTCACCCGTGTTCTCCAGCCCGAAGGTTTGCCTGCATCGGCCTCGTAGAGACGAATTTCATTAAGGAAGGGCTGGCGAATGAACAATATCACCTGGTTCCCTTTGGCCGGAGCCCGGACACACAAGCGCAGCCAATACGCGGAGTAGGTGTAACCCCTGAAAAGTGTGGGCCCGACCGGTTTGAACTCGCGCTTCGCAACATCGGTTATTGTCAGGGCGCCTGACGCATCTTCCAGCGCAGCGCGCGAAACGACCAGGTCACCCGCGGTGGCCGGCTGAACAACAACGAACCCGGCGATCAGGGCCATTATGGCGACAAAGCTTTCCACCAGCATGGCTCCATAGCCGACAAAGAGAGTGTTGCGTTTGAGGGTGATCATCTTCGGTATGGTTCCGGTGCCGATGATGGCGAGGAATCCGGACTGGGCACCAACAAGAACCGCGCCATATATCGCTCCAGTACCTGCTCAACCACTTCCTGTGACATGCTAACCTCCTGCAACACACACGATTGTCCTGATTTGGACAGTTTTGCCTCAGTACACGTGCATTACCAGGATATATTGCGAAATCCGTACCAGATGCTTATTGTCTGCTATTTCAAAAGGTTATGAAAACATAGCTCTGATAACTTGTCCTGTGCAGGACGAGTTGTCCCGAGCGGGACAATCTGTGGGGTAGAGGGAGTGTCAGCAGGGTCAGTAGTACAGTTTGCGGGATGCTTTCAGCAGGCGTGCGGCAGAGGACTTGTTCTTGCCGCACTTTTCCAGGGCCCACTCGATCACCTGTCTGGTGACGGCATCGAGCGAGAACTCTTCGCGAGAGAAGTTGAAATTGAGGGCGATCCGGTCATTGGCCGGTTCTTCATGGAGGGAAGGACGCTGCAGGCGCAGGTGCTCGGGCTGGATAAGGTCGCCGTTGGTGACAATGGTGGCATATTCTAGCAGGTTGCGAAGTTCACGTACATTGCCGGGCCAGTCGTGGGCCATCATAAGATCGTGGGCCGCCCTGGAGAGGCCGGGCAGCGGCTTGCCCTGGTGTTGGCGGAAAGCATTGAGAAAGAATTCGGCAAGGTGCGAGATGTCCTCGCGGCGCTCTCTCAGGGGCGGAATGGTGATGGGAAAGATGTTCAACCGATGGTAGAGGTCCCGCCGGAAGGTTCCCCTGCTGCAACATTCATCCAGGTTGCGGTGGGTGGCGACGATGATTCTGAAGTCGGCAGTGACTTGGTGGTCGGAGCCGACCTTTTCATAGACACGTTCTTCAAGCAGTCGCAGCAGTTTTGGTTGAAGCGACAATGGCATGTCGCCGATTTCATCCAGAAACAGGGTGCCGCCGTTGGCACGGCTGCACTTCCCTTCCCGTTCGCGGTCCGCGCCGGTGAATGCCCCTTTCACGTGGCCGAATAATTCGCTTTCCAGCAGGGTTTCCGGTATGGCTGCGCAGTTAACCACCACAAAGCTGGTCATGTTCTGCCCGGATGCAATATGGATGGCCCGGGCCATGACCTCTTTTCCCACTCCGCTTTCGCCATAGATAGAGACAGTTGTTCGGGGGGAGGCGGCTACACGTTGTGCCGCAGACAGCGTCTTCCCCATGGCCGGCGAACTGCTGGTAATGTTCTGAAAGCTGAACTTTTTCCGTTCCGAATCCAGCATCCGGTCGTAACTGATCCGCAGCTGCGCATGTTCCAGCAGCCGTTCCACTACCACCAACAGTTCGACCTGGCTGAGCGGTTTCAGCAAATAGTCGTCGACTCCTTCTTTCATGGCTGCCACAGCACTGTCAACGCTGCCGTGGGCGGTGACCAGCACAAAGGGAAGACGCGGATGGCGGCTGCGTACCTGATGCAGCAACGCCACCCCATCCATCTCCGGCATGACCATGTCGGACAGCACCAGATCAAAGCGGGTGTGTTCCAGTTCTGCTAATGCCTCATTTCCGCCGGCGACACAGGTTGCCTGGTATCCGGCATCATCCAGGTAGCCCTTGATCATGAAGCGGAAACTTTGCTTGTCGTCAACCACCAGTATGCGAGCGCCAAGGTTCATGGGGGTATGCTCCTGTGAAGGGGCAAGAAACAGGGGGCAGGGGTAAGTCACAGGCTTTTGGTTCAACTTATCCCTTACCCTTTGTCCCCTGCCTTTGTCCCATTATATTTTCAAGCTGTTCAACTACCTGCCGCATCCGCTCCGGCTCGGCCGCTGGGGCGTTATGTTGCAGCCAGGCAGCCAGTTCGGCCGGTTCCCGGTTTGCCAGATGCCCACACAGACCTTTCAGGGTGTGAGCAGCCCGGCCAAGTTCGTTGCGATCACCGCGCTCCAAGCCGGCCTGCAGGCGTTGCAGTTCATCGTCAATATCAGCCAACAGCATTTCCCGATACTGCCGGGCGCGTTCAGGGTTCTTGTCCAGGTCGCCACAGGTCTGCCTGTTCAGTAACAGCTCATCACAGGATGACACCGCTATTGTTCCTCCGCAGTGTGCTGCAATAGCACTGGCCAACTGTTCGGGGATGACCGGTTTTGCCAGTACCGCGTTGATGCCGACGCTAAGACAGGCTTCGCGGGTAACTGCATCGGCATCGGCGGTGATGGCGATGATCGGTATGGACACTTCAGACCGCTTGTACTCGCGGAGTCTGATCCGGCGGGCAACCTCAATGCCATCAATGTCGGGCATGCGGATATCCAGCAGGACCAGATCGAAACGTTGCTGATCCATGAGCAGCAGGGCCTGCCAGCCATCTTCCGCAAGCGTAACCTCTTGGCCCCAGGAGGTCAGGATATCACCTGTCAGTCGGCGGTTAAAGTCATTGTCCTCGACTACCAGTATAGCACGTGATACGAAAACCACCGGTGGTTCAAAAAGGTCATCCATCAACGGTTCGGTCTCCTCAAGTGGCAATTCGACGACAAAGCAGCTTCCCACGCCTTCCAGGCTGTCAACGGTTATGTTCCCCTTCATCATCCCTACCAGGCTATGGACGATGGCCAGTCCGAGGCCGCTGCCGCCGAATTTGCGGGAGATTGTCGGATCAAGCTGGCGGAATGGCTGGAAGAGCAGGTTACGATTGGCTTCAGGGATGCCAATACCGGTGTCCCGCACCTCGAAGCGAACCAGCGGATAGCCTGCATTCACCTGCTGGCCGACCAGGCTGACTACGCAGGTGACCTTCCCGCTTTCGGTAAACTTGACGGCATTGGAAAAAAGGTTGCCGAGAATCTGGCGCAGGCGCATCGGATCACCGAACACCCAAACGGGCGCATTGTCGGCTACAACAACCTGGAAATCCAACATTTTCTGGTCTGCAAGCGGATGATACTGTTCTTCCAGACCAGCAACAAGCTGGCGCAGGTTGAGCGGTACGGACTCAAACTGCATCCGTCCAGCCTCTATCTTGCTCATGTCCAGAACACCGTTGACCAGCTCCATCAGGGAGCGCGATGAGTGTTCGAGGATGGCGTGGTATTGATCAAGTTTTTCGGGATCGGTTGCCGTGCGAGCCAGAGCGCTGAATCCGACCAGGGTGTTAAGTGGGGTGCGGATCTCATGGCTGACCAGGGCAAGAAACTCGGACTTGGCGGTATTGGCGGCTTCAGCAGCTGATTTGGCCTCATTCAGACTCGATAACGTTTGTTCAAGGAGCAATTTTGATTCATGCAATGACTTTTCCGCCTGTTTGTGCTCTGCAATTTCTCTCGCCAGTCTTTCATTGGTCTGTTGCAGAGTAACGTTTGCCTCGGATAGCTGCATCGTTCGTTCTGAAATCTGTTCTTCCAGGAACCGATTGCGGTCCACCAGTTCCTTTAGCGGATAGACTTCACCCTCGCGAACCAAATGGTACGGAATGGAAATACTGCTGTGCGATATTTTCCAACCAGCGGATTCCAAACGGAAAATCAGTACCAGCCGGGCAGTTTCCCGTGACAGGATGTGATCTTCGATTGGCAGGTGAATATTGAAGAAGCCAGTTGCTGTGGCGATCGTATCAGCCAATGACTGGATGGCCAGGTCTTTTAGTTCTATACGAAGCGGATCCCTGACCTGGGCGAAGTCCTGGCGGGTAATCGCAACCCATTCCTCCCTGTCTTTGACCAGAAAATCTCCGCCTCCGGTAAAACCGGAAAAGTTTTCGCTAAAAAATGTAGTAAGCCGATCATCGCGGGATGAATACATCCGCAGGTAATCGTCAAACAATTGCCGGATTTTCTGATAGTCGCTTTCGTCCATTAAGTGGAGCCCTTTTTTCCAACAATACGTGTTATGTGCCATAACATCAATAATGGCTTCCGTTTTGTGGCGAAGATATTTGCCGCATCGATTAGATACGCCGCATTTCAAAACTACAAACAACAATGGCCGGCATGAGATAACTCAGGCCGGCCATTGTTGAATCAGTATGTAAGGAAAATTACTTCAGCAGTACCTCTATCTTGGCTGTTTTACGAGTCTCATCCAGGAATGAGGTCACGGCTGCGTTCAGCTTCTGGTTTTTCAGATAATCATCGATGCGGATCTTGGCGTCTTTGTAAGACATGGTGGAAGCGTCCTTTTTATCGACCACCTTGATGATGTGGTAACCGAACTGGGTTTCCACCACGTCGCTGATTTCACCCGGCTTGAGGGTATAGGCGACCTGTTCAAAGGCGGGTACCATCTGCCCCCTGCCAAAGTAGCCCAGATCGCCGCCCTGCTGGCTGCTTGGGCAGGTGGAGTTTTGCTTGGCCAGTTTGGAGAAGTCGGCTCCACCGGCCAGGTCCCTGCGCACGGTTTCGGCCTTCTCACGGGCTTTTTTCTTGTCCGCGTCCGTAGCTTTGGCATCGACGCCGATCAGGATGTGGCTGGCCCTGACGGATTCGGGCTGTTTGAACTTATCGATATTCTCATCGTAGAATTTTTTACTTTCTTCATCGCTGACAGATACCTTTGATGCAAAGTTCTGCTGGATGTAGTTTGAAATGACGAGATCCCGGCGGGTGTATTCGCGCAGATCGCTCTCGGTCATGTCAAGTGCCTTGATTGCGTTTTTATAATCCTGTTCGGTGGGGAATCTNTTCTTGCTCTGGCTGATCTTGTCCTCGATCTGTTTGTCCAGATCCTTGATCTGCAGCTTTTGTCCGGCCTGATAGAGCAGTTCGGCAGAGGTCAGTTGATTAAGAGCCTGCTGATCGAATTCTTTCTGCTTTTCGGCTGGAATTTGCTTGTTGGGCTGGTTGGACAGGTAGGCCTTCTTAGCTCGTTGCAGTTCGACGCCATAGATGGGCTTGCCGTTGACCCGTGCTATGACCTGATCTTTTGCTACGGCAGGGGCGGCTGTTGCAGTTGCCGCCGGTTTTGCTTCTTTCGGTTTTGCCTCTGCGGCAGATGCCGTGGAGCTGAAACAGAAAAAAACACCCAATAACGCAAGCTGGGTGCGCACGGCGAAGTGTTTTGCATTCATTGGTGATCTCCTTTTTGGGTGAATAGTGTCGGAGCTATAGCATGTTTTTTCCGGTAAGAAAAGCTAAACATGATTGTGTCAATTGTCTGATAGTGATTGTTTTTCAGTTGCTTCACTCATTAATTTTCTTCCAGTATCAATCGCGCCTCGGGTGTATAGGACCCATCCTCATCGTAGATTACCAGCGGGGGGAGTACGGCGGTTGCGCCTTTGCGCGACTTGGCCAGTTCCGCCAGAAATATCCTGGCGGGCGATGTGATGGTGCCATGGACCATGCGCAGGCGAAGCAGGGATAGATTGAGTGTTGCTGCCTTGTGGATAAACTCTGCCAACCGGTCGGGGTGATAGATGAACCAGATGCGCCCTGCGGGTTTCACCAGGTATTTTGCTGCGGACAGAAACCTGGCAATGCCGGCGGTGGACTCATGGCGGGCCGTGTCCCGACCGGCTTTGGGGCTGACCTTACCGCTTTCCGGTGTGCGAAAGGGGGGATTGGCGGTGACCCCGTCGAAACTGGAAACCGGGAAAAGCTTTATAACGTCGAGGATGTCGTGCGGGATAATCTCCACCCGGTCTGTCAGCCCGTTGCGAAGGGCGTTTTCCCGGGCAAGTCCGGCCATGGCTCTGTTGCTGTCGACCCCGACCGCCATGGCTGCGGCAAAGCGACGGCAGAGAATCAGGGGGATGATGCCTGACCCTGTGCCCAGGTCAATAATGCGAGCAGAATCGGAACAGGCGACGAAGTCCGCCAGCAGCAGCGCATCCAGCGAGAAGCGATACCCATGTACCGGTTGGCTGATGCTGAGGTCAAAACGTCTGACCGTATCCAGTGTTACTTCATCAGGCTTCATGCCTTGCTCCTTACCGTCCTGGACAAATCTGGCACCGCTCAATGTGAAGCAGCCAGTACCGCGTAAGCTTGATTCGGGCGTCTGAAGTTGTAAACTGCCAAGTAAGCGTCAGAGATACCTGAGTTGCTGTCAAAATATTATTTCTCATCTAAACGGCGGGGAATGCTAATAGTGGAAAAACTACGGACAATGGTACAATTCCAACTCTTTAAGACATTGTTTCTGCAGGTGTCCGAATACAAAACAGTGTTGAGAAATCCGCTGGTTTTGAAGCTTGTTATTGCGGACTCAATATCAGCTTTGGGTAATCGATTCACTTACTTTGTGCTACTCAAAAAAGTCTACGAAATTTCAGCGGGGAACGTTGTAGACATCGGTTTTCTCAGCACGGCACAAATTCTTCCATTCGTATTGCTCGGGCCTTTCGCCGGCGTCCTTGCAGACCGGGTTTCCCGTCGCAGAGTGATGATAATGACCGATATTTGCAATGGCATTGCAATCATTGCACTTATATTTATCAACAACCTTTATGCAATCTACAGTGTTTCTTTTACAATATCCTGCTTTAACACGTTCAGATTTCCTGCGCAAAATGCATTCGAACCCAATCTCGTTGCCCGTCCGGATATTTCGCTCATGAATTCGTTTAAATCATTTATCGGCAGCTTTGTGAACATAGCAGGTTACTCTCTTGGAGCAACAGTTGTCGCATTTACAGGTGTTACGGCATCCTTTGTGATCGATGCCGCTACATTTTTCATCTCAGCCACAATTATTGCCGGAATACGCCAGAACGAACAACATATAAAAAAAAACGAAGGCGCCGCCACAGTAACAAAAAATGCTTTCCTCAGGCAGATTTTTCATCAATTCAAAGCGGATATCAAAGCTGGTGTCGATCTTGTCCGTATAAACGTTTCCCTGAAACTCTTACTGGTATTGGAGATGTCGCTTTCTTTCATATTCGGTATGCAGGGCGTGCTTTTTTACGTGTTTATCCGTGAGACATTGCATCTGGGTGGCAAGGCTGAACTCGCCTGGGGCGGGATTATGTCGTGCCTCAGCATTGGGTCGATTATCGGTAGTGTTGTTTTTGGGCTTCTGATAAAACGCCATGGCCATCGTATAAAACTCTTTCTCAAGATTCTGCTGTTCGACGGCATCATTCTCGCCATCTTTTCGCTGAATACAGTTTTCTCCTTCTCGATACTTCTTTCTTTCTTGTTGGGTATTATTGGTGCTGCTCCGCTAATCATATTAAACACGATATTACAGGAGTCCGTTGCGGACGGGAATCGAGGCAGGGTTTTTTCGTTTTTTAGTATTCTTGGCAAACCTATGACTCTGTTATCGATCTTTTTCGGCACAGCAACCGCAAAGCTGCTCACCGCCCAAGGCGCCTTGCTTGTATTGGCCTTCATGGAGATGGCTGTTGTACTCGTGATTTTTTCTTCTCAAACATATCGCATGCTTAACCGGGAAGCAGGGCAAGCTCCAGATCCTGCCTGATGATCCTCTCCAGCGATGCATCCAGTAACGCCCGACGGCAGTCCACGCCATCGATAGCTCCTGTTTTCAGCCGCCGCAGGAAGCGGCAGCCGCCGAAGCATAGTGGCAGGG
>WSSedB1CaDRAFT_10000539_pt1 | contig 16205 bp, 14 predicted proteins | sample WetSurSB1Cattail_FD_9460 | JGI IMG/M metagenome (IMG submission 9460)
ATTATAGTAATTCCGCGTTGCATTTGAATTATAAAAATGCGAGTTGGGTCTTGTATTATAATAATTGTTCTGGTATGCAGAAGGGTTGAAATTGCTCAACCGGGTATAACTGGGAGAATTATAATTTTTCCCGTTTACCACGACTACGCTTCCATAATAGGGATTATAGAAACTGTTCCAGGCATAATAACTGTTATAATAGCTCATGGGACTGTAATAACCAAAACCTCCGTACATCATAGCACCTCCATACATCATTGGATCATAAAAACCTGTGCCATAACCCAGGCTTAACCCGATACCACTTCCGTATCCGTAGGGAGAATACATACCGCCATAATAATCATAGTTGTAATTGTCAAAATAAGACCACCGGTCGGGATCCTGTACGCGCATTTTGACATAATTTTCATTTGGGGTGTTATAGTAATCTGAATTGTCTCCGTTACCGGTAACTGCAACCGGATTTCCCGGTGAATAATACACATCATCCGGAGTGGTCGCACTGTTTCTGTATGCAGAACAACTGACTAAGGAAAACAGTAAAAGTGCAGCTGATAAAAGTATATAGGGACGTTTCATGGCGAAAGCTTTTAGAAATTTCAATCTTAAGTTACTACTTTTGAGCGTCTTAACAAAATTACAAAATTTATTTACCTCCTTCTGAAATTTTCCAGGTTCAAATGTTAAAAAGTGACTAATCATGCCTGGTCCGAATTACCCGAAATATGAGTAAAGAAATCACAAGCCGGCAAGAAGACTATGCGCAATGGTATAACGACCTGGTTATAAAGGGCGGATTGGCTGATTATTCAGCGGTCCGGGGTTGCATGGTTATAAAACCCTACGGGTTTGCCCTATGGGAACAAATGCGGGATACCCTGGACCGCATGTTTAAGGATACCGGTCATGAAAACGCCTATTTTCCGCTGTTTATTCCCAAGAGCTTTTTAAGCAGGGAAGCGGCCCATGTGGAAGGCTTCGCAAAAGAATGTGCCGTGGTTACCCATTACCGGCTTAAGAATGATCCCGGAGGGCAGGGCATTATCGTGGATCCGGAAGCAAAACTGGAAGAAGAGCTCATCGTCAGGCCAACCAGTGAAACCATCATCTGGAATACCTATAAAACCTGGATACAGTCTTATCGCGATTTGCCGCTCCTGATTAATCAATGGGCCAATGTGGTGCGTTGGGAAATGCGCACCCGCCTTTTTCTGAGAACCACAGAATTCCTGTGGCAGGAAGGACATACTGCGCATGCGAATGCGGAAGAAGCCATTGCAGAAGCCAGGCTCATGCTGCAGGTGTATACTGATTTTGCAGAAAATTTTATGGCGGTTCCGGTTATCCGTGGTGTGAAATCAGCCAGCGAACGTTTTGCCGGAGCCATCGACACGTATTGTATTGAAGCCCTGATGCAGGATGGGAAAGCCTTGCAGGCGGGCACTTCACATTTTCTCGGGCAAAATTTTGCCAAAGCATTCGACGTAAAATTTTCCGATAAGCAGAACAAGCTGGATTATGTGTGGGCTACCAGCTGGGGTGTCAGCACAAGGCTGGTTGGTGCCCTCGTAATGGCCCATAGCGACGATGAGGGATTGATCCTGCCACCCCGGATTGCACCGGTACAGGTGGTGATCATTCCAATTTACAAAGGGGATGAAAGCAAAGAGGCACTTGATACTAGAGGAAAGGAAATAGCTGCCGGACTGAAGAAAGCGGGAATCCGGGTGAAATTTGATAACAACGATAATAACAGGCCCGGATGGAAATTTGCGGAGTATGAAAAAAAGGGGGTTCCGGTCCGTATGGCCCTGGGTCTGCGGGACCTGGAAAATCACACAGTGGAAATTGCAAGAAGGGATACCCGGGAAAAAATGAGTTTTCCCGACACAGACCTGACAGATAGAGTTGAAAAATTACTGGCTGACATTCAGGATGCCATGTATCAGAAAGCCTTATTATTCCGCGACGCACATATTACAAGGGCAGACAGCTGGGAGGAATTTGAGCGCCTGCTTGATGAAAAAGGCGGGTTCATATCAGCCCATTGGGATGGAACCGCGGAAACAGAAGAAGCCATCAAGGAAAAATTAAAAGCAACCATACGCTGTATCCCCCTGGATAACCCCAGGGAAGACGGCATTTGCATATATAGCGGCAAACCCAGCCGTGAGAGGGTTCTTTTTGCCAGGGCTTATTGAGGCGGATGGATTTATTCTTTGTTTACTGGCGTACTTTTCTTTAATTTATAGAAAAACAACCTCCATGGAACAACCGGATAATATCTTTGACCTGCAAATCGATCAGCAGTCCCTCATTTATTTGAATGAATCAGCCCGCTGGGGGAGGTTTCTTTCTATTCTGGGATTCATTTCCATCGGGTTCATGATCATTTTTGGTATTTTTTTCGGAGCTGCCATGACCCGGATGATGTCTGAAATGAACAATGAAGCCATGGTCTTTGGTAAGAGTGGCCTCGGATTTCTTTATATCCTGGGCGGGCTGATCCTGTTTTTCCCAACACTTTATTTATATAATTTTTCTACCAAAATGCGCCGCGCCCTTCGAAATAAAGATCAGCAGGTGCTGGCGGAATCTTTGAAAAACCTCAAATCCCTGTTCAAGTTTTACGGAGTTTTTACAATCATCCTGTTATCCTTTTATGCCCTGGCGATTATTGCAGCGGTCATTGGCGTGATGGTGGGCAGCAGGCATTGATTACCGGCTGGAATAATAATTATAATCCTTGAGCAGGGTTTCCAGAAAATCCTGTGCGTCCTGGTCGCCCTGCATATTCAGCTTCCACTTTATTCTTTCTGCAATACGGAAAGCGAGTTCATGATTGTTATTTTTCTTTACGGAATCAATGATCATTTTGAGCGAATTGATGTCCTTATCACTCATTTGCATGACCTGCGGATAACGGGGTTTGTAGCCTGCTTCGATTTCTGTAAATACGGTATCCTGCCAGGAAGTTTTTGACCGGGTGAAAATGACGAGGGTGCCGGCAACGATATCCCCGATTCTTTGGGATTTATTGGAAATGATGACACAGGCGATTCCTGAAAAAACAAAGACACTGCTGTACCAGGGCAGGCCACCCCTGTAAATTTCAGCAAAAATCCAGATGGGGAAATCTGCCAGCCTGAACATCCATCGTAAAATATACTGGCTGATGGAAGCCTGTCCGCCTTCCATGGTGATCACCCGGATGCCCATGATTTTTTTTCCTATGGTTTGCCCGTTGGTGAGGATTTCCATCAATGGATAATAGGATAGAACGGGTAAAACCCTCAAAACGGATCTCCAGTCAGGTTCAGTGAAAGGTTCTTTTACCAGGTAATCAATCATTTTGCCCGATAATAGCCAATACAGGTACAGGACCATCGCATCGATAAAATAAGCAAACATGCGGCGGTGAAAGGGACTGATGGAAAAATCTACCTCTATATTGAATCCGGTATCGAGTTTAACAGTTAACAATGATTTTTTATTTTTTATATTTATAAATAAATGTACTGTATTTGTGCGTGAAGGTCAATTCATCCAGCAGAATATTGAGAAGTGGAAAATTTATCAGTATGAACCGACAACGGATCCTGATGAAATGGCGGAACGATTCACAGAACTGGTGAATGATCTGGGTTACGCCAAAACTTTTTACCCGCATAGTAAAGTCACCCTGTACCTCAATAAACTCGCATCAGGCATTTACCTTGGTATTTATAAAAATAAAAAAGAAGAATCCTCGCGCATTATCAGGTTCTGGAAAACGGAATTGCCCCTCGTGATCCGCAAACATCACCGCATCTTATTTTATTCCTTTCTCATATTCCTGTTTTTTGTTTTGATGGCTGTTTTTTCTGCGGCGAATGACCAGACATTTGTGCGAGGCGTTCTGGGAAATGGTTACATGGAAATGACAGAACAGAATATTGCCAAAGGAGATCCCTTCGGCGTATACAAGAGCCAGGATTCACTTTCGATGTTTTTGTGGATTGCTGTTCATAATGTGCAGGTCTCGTTTATGATTTTTATCGGGGGAATCCTCGCCGGCCTATTAACGATCTGGCTGCTTTTTCAAAATGGCGTGATGCTGGGTGCGTTTCAATATTATTTTTTTTCCAGGGGCCTGGGCTGGAAATCCGTGCTGGTCATCTGGATACACGGAACCCTGGAAATTTCCTCTATTATTATTTCGGGGGCAGCCGGTATGGTGCTGGCCAAAAGCCTGCTTTTCCCGGGCAGTTATCAAAGGCTTCCTTCACTGAAACAGGGAGCCAGGGATGGTATCAAAATGATGATCGGGCTCGTGCCTGTCTTTGTGCTGGCTGCCTTCCTGGAAGGTTTTGTAACGCGTCATTCCGGGATGCCCGTTTGGCTGAGTCTTTTTATCCTGGTTTTCTCAGCTGGTTTGATCATTTGGTATTTTATTATATACCCGGTTCGCCTGAGCAGAAAGGGAAACAGGGTTCCATTTGCAAAATCCTGATTATCCGTCCATGTTTAAATACCTGTTCTGTTTTCTTTTTATTTTTTTGCATCCGGGTCCTGGACTGGTTTTCGCGCAAAACGAAGTTGATTCGGCAGCGTCGGTTGAAATCAATGCCGACCGTCTTAACCAGCCGGTGACGGACAGCGGTTATTTATCAACGGACCCCGTAAGGGAAGTACCTCGGGAACCGTTCCACTCGTATTTGAAAAATCCTGATTATGCCTACGCCAATGATCCGGCTTACTGGAAAAAGGAAGCTCCCCAAAAACCAGGAATTCTTTTCAGGATTTTAAGCAGCGGCCTGTTGATGCGGATCATCCTGCTCGGGTTTATAGTCATCGGGTTGTATGGAATTTACCGCCTGGCAATTGAAAATCAGTTCGGCTGGTTAATCAGGAAATCAAAAAAAACATTTTCGAAACCGGATGAACAGGCGCCGGTGGAAGAAATGGATTACGAGGCAGCCATTCAGAAATACCAGTCTGAAGGAAATTACCGGCAGGCCATCCGTTTTTTATATCTGCGGCTGATCCGCACGGCCTGCGAAAAAAGCGACCTGTCCATAAGCGGTTCTTCAACGAATGCTGAGATTGCGCTGGCATTTGGCCTTCATCCGAAAGCGGGTGCATTCAGGTACCTGGCCACAGCTTATGAATATATTTATTACGGGAGCTTTCACCCGAATCAGGAAATGTTTGATATGCTTAAAAATAAATTCGATGATTTTCAGCAAACCTTTTCCCTGTGAAAAATATCCTGCGATACCCCGCTCTTATATACTGTTTGTTATGCCTGGGATGTTCCGGTAGCAAACAAAAAACCCTGGACCGGCGGATCAGTCTCTGGCGCATGGACCGTATCCCGTATGGAACGAAATATGCCCATGATAACCTGTCTTTTATATTTCCCCATGCCGACATTCGTACCAGCAGCGGGTTCCCGGTTTTATATCCGTCCGAAAACCCGGATGATACCATCCGGGCCCTGATCGTGATCTGTCCTCTGTTTATACCGGAGCCGGAAGAAATGAATTCCATCATCCGGTTTGCCGCTTCCGGTAACCAGGTTTTTATCTCAGCCCGCTATTTTGGCGATACCGTTATGGATATGCTGCACCTGGTACGCGGGGAAAATCTGTATCGCGAGGGCGACAGCACGGAAGTCAGCCTGCTGGATCCTGTGCACAGGGAATGGGCAAAATTTGATTATCCGGGTTATTCCCACGATGATTATTTCGAATCCATGGACACGGCTCATAGCAGGGTCCTGGGCAGGGATATCAAAGGGAATCCTGATTTTATCAGGATTTCCTATGCCCATGGAGGTGCCATTTTTATACATCTGAACCCGCTCCTGTTCAGCAATTTCTTTTTACTGCATGATGGGAATAAATCATATTATGACAGGGCATTATCCTGGCTTCCCGTCAAAACCGGGGTGGTGGAGTGGTCGGATTATTTCAGGTATGGCCGCAGGGCAGATCATTTTTCTGCCCTGCGTTTTATACTGGGCAACCGCTCGCTCCGGTGGGCATTCTGGCTGACGATATTACTGTTTGTACTGATGTTTTTAGTGGAGTCCAAACGCAAACAGCGGCCGGTAGCAGAGATTCCCGCCCTTCGCAATGCATCGGTGGATTTTGTAAAAACCGTAGGACGTTTATATTTTCAACAGAAAAACAACCAAAACCTGGCAGTGAAAATGGTAACTGCCTTCCTGGAAAATATCAGGTCAAACTATAACCTGCCGACATCCGTGCTGAATGAAGAATTTGCCCATAAGCTGGCATTCCGCACGGGGCGGCCGTTTCATGAAATCATGGAGTTGATCCGGTTAATTCATGATTCCAGGCTGAAACCGGATCTGTCTGACAAGGAAATCATGGATCTTCACCAACAAATGAATCATTTCAACAAACCGGCATAACAATGGAAGAAAATTTATTCGGCGAAAGCACCCCTTTGCAGGAATTCAGGGAAATCCTGAACCTGCTAAAATCAGAAATTGGAAAAGTGATCGTTGGCCAGAACGCAATGATTGAACTGCTGATTGCCGGCATCCTGGCAGACGGCCATATATTAATAGAAGGCGTTCCCGGTGTGGCCAAAACGCTTACAGCCAAACTGCTCAGCCGTACCATGGACATTGGATTTTCCAGGATCCAGTTTACGCCCGACCTGATGCCGGGCGATGTGATCGGATCTTCGATATTCAATCCAAGGGAAATGTTATTCCAGTTTCGCCCGGGTCCCATCTTCAGTAATATTGTACTGATAGATGAAATCAACCGGGCACCAGCCAAAACCCAGGCCGCATTGTTTGAAGTGATGGAAGAAAGGCAGATCACGGTAGACGGACAAACCATGCGGATGCAAAAACCCTTTTTGGTCATCGCCACGCAAAATCCGATTGAACAGGAAGGCACGTATCATTTACCGGAGGCGCAATTGGACAGGTTCCTGTTTAAAATTAAAGTGGATTATCCCAGTGAGCCTGATGAAGTGATCGTGGTTACCAAACATCACCTGCATGCTGGCGGAGGTATGGGTGAGATGGTTCAGCCGGTATTAAATGCAGCTGGTATAGAAAATCTCCGGCGGCTGGTAAGCGGAATTCACATGGAAGAAAAACTGATTCAGTTTATTGTAGCCGTTGTAGCTTCTACCCGGCAGCATAAATCCATTTACCTGGGCGCTTCTCCCCGGGCGTCCATAGGTGTGTTGCAGTCTTCAAAAGCCATTGCGGCGATGAACGGAAGGGATTTTGTAGTTCCGGAAGATATTTTATTTGTTATGCCTTCTGTATTACGTCACCGTCTCGTACTTTCTCCTGAAAAGGAAATGGAAGGCGGTACCACCGATGATGTGATCAGGCAAATCATTCAGTCTTCAGAAATTCCTAGATAGTATGGATGCTTTAAACATGTTCTGGAATTCCCTGTTTTTGGGCAAACGGTTTTACCGACTGCTGGCAGCTGTTATATTTATTTTTGTGCTGTCTTATACCATTGCATTTTTATTTTATGCTGCCCTGCTGGCACTGGGTCTGCTATTACTGGCCGGGTTACTGGATTATGCCGTATTATTTATCAGAAAGAACCCCGTTTCCGTTCAACGCCTATTGCCGGAAAGACTGGGTAATGGCGAAGAAAATACCATGTACTGGCAAGTCAGAAATCAGTATCCCTTCCGGGTCCGTTTGCAGTTGATCGATGAGTTTCCGGAAGCCTGGCAGATCCGGGATGCCATTTTGAAAACCAGACTGGAACCGGGGGAAAAAACCACTTTCCCTTTTATGATTCAACCAGGGGAAAGGGGCGAATTTTTTTTCGGCGACCTGCATATATATATCAAATCGCCGCTGGAGCTGATTATCCGCCGGAAAACTTTTAAAGCAAAAGAATCCATTAAGGTATTTCCCGGCTTCCGGCTGCTGCGCCAGTTCGAATTCATGGCACATATTACTGATCCGGGCAATACGGGGTACAAACAGGTAAGAAAAACAGGTCACAGCCTGGAGTTCGAACAAATCCGCGAATATGTGAGCGGGGATGATATCCGGAGCATCAACTGGAAAGCAACAGGCAGAACCGGCGGGCAGTTGATGATCAATAATTATTCGGATGAAAAAAGTCAGCAGGTATATTGTATGATCGACAAGGGAAGAACAATGAAAATGGCCTTCGGTGGCCTGAGCCTGCTCGATTATGCCGTGAACGCAACCCTTGCCATGAGTTCCGTTGCCCTGTCCAGGCAGGACAGGGCCGGCTTTATCAGTTTCGGAGACCGTGCGGGAGATTTTCTTCCGGCCAATCGCCGGGCAACACAGATGACGGGCATTGCCAATGCCCTGTATAATTTAAGCACGCGTTTCCTGGAATCCGATTTCGCGTTTTTGCATAATCTCATTAAAACGCGCATCACGCAAAGAAGCCTGTTGATTCTCTTTACGAATTTCGAATCACTGACGGCCCTGTCCAGGCAATTGCCTTATTTGCGCAATATTTCACGTAAACACCTGCTGCTGGTTGTGTTTTTTGAAAATACTTCCCTGCAGGCCCTGGCATCCGGTGAAGCCGGAAATACGGAAAGATTATATGAAAAAGTAATTGCCGAAAAATTCATACTTGAAAAAAAACTGATCGTGAAGGAACTGCACCGTTATGGGATTTCGGCTTTACTGACAGCGCCGGAAAAATTAAGCGTGGATGTGGTGAATAAATACCTCCAGATAAAAGCAAGACGGGAGATTTGACTTTTAATAATACTTTATGATGAATCCTTTTGAAGAAGGCCGGGTGATCCTGGTTAATAAGCCGCTGCACTGGACTTCGGCGGATGTAGTTAAGAAAATAAGAAACCGGGTGCATGCAAAAGTGGGCCATGCCGGCACCCTGGATCCGCTGGCTACCGGCCTGCTGATCCTGTGTACCGGTAAATTTACCAGGAAGATCAACGAATATATGTCCCAGGAAAAGGAATACACCGGCACGATTACACTGGGTGCCACTACGCCATCTTATGACCTGGAAACAGAAACACAGAACCAAAAAGAGGTTGGAAATATAACTGCAGCAGATCTTGAAAACGTGTGCAAACAGTTTACCGGGGAAATCGTTCAGGTCCCTCCCGCATATTCGGCGATAAAAAAAAACGGGCAGCGATCTTATGACCTGGCGCGGCAGGGGAAAGCCGTAGCACTTGAGGGCAGAAAAGTGACCATACGGGAATTCGACATGCAGGTAGAGCATCTGCCCCTGGTTTCTTTCCGCGTGGTTTGTTCCACAGGAACCTATATACGAAGTCTGGCCAACGATGTGGGTCAGGTGCTGGGATGTGGCGCTTACCTCAGTTCGCTTTGCCGGACAAGGATCGGGAAATACCGGCTCGAAGACGCGATCAGTCCGGAAGCGCCCGAAATAAAATTTAAAACGGATAGTTGATCCCCAACTGGAGTTGTCCGTTGCCCGGCGATAATTTATAAAACCAGGTACTGGATCCCTCCAGGGCCTGAGGATCCCGGATCTTATATGCCCAGTCCAGGCGGATCAGGAAATAATTAAAATCCAATCTCAATCCCGTTCCGGCACCCACTGCGAATTCTTTATAAAAACGGTTCAGCTTAAAATCACTGCCGACAGCAGCTGCAGAAGTGTCAATGGGCTGCCAGTTCCATATATTACCAATATCCGTAAATAATGCGCTTTTGAATTTGATTCCGAAAAGGGTTCCCAGTAAAAACCGGTATTCCACATTGCCTTCCAGTTTGATATCTCCGAATCGCAGATCATACTGGTTTAAAGATCCGCTGTAATATTTTGATGAACCCAGGCCCAGGTTCCTGACCTGCCAGGCCCTCATACTGTTGGGACCTCCTGCGTAAAAAGCCTTAAAAAAGGGAAGTGTATGCTCGTAGCCGGTGTTCGTTAATCCATACGAATAACCTGCNCCGCCATAAGTTCGAAAAACAAGCTGGTTCTTTCCATAATCAATATTGTGACGGAACTCCACTTCGCCCTTTATATACCGGACCAGCGAACCCTGATCCAGGCTCTTAAAGAAACCAAGTAAGGCGCCGCTTTCATCAAAGTCAACCAGGAAATAATTGATCTTATTTTCTTTCGACCTGACTATATTGTAAGCGAATTGCTGCCCGATAACCAGGCCGGTGCGGAATGAAAGCTGGAGCGGTGGATTCTGCGTGAGTAATGTATTAAAGCTGTCTGTTGTGTATGGCAGGGAAGTGTTCTCGATGTTGAAGGGTTTCCACAGAAAACTTTTCGTAACCGTATAACTTTTATACCTTTTTGAGCGCAGTATATTTTTCGACCATTGGTAACCGAAGGATCCGTTAACGCTTTCAAAAGTGAAAAAATCAATTCGCCGGGTATAATTCGCATTCACATTGATCAGCGTCTGGGTATGGAATCCCTTCTCCTGAAGACGATCTGTGAAATTTTCAAAAGGGAGTATACGGATGATCCGGGGGATGGCAATCGTATGGGAAAAACTTGCCAGAAGGGTCTGTATAAAGTTGGAGCCCAGTTCCACCCCGCCTGTTAAATTGGTATTGGTCAAAACGGACTGCCGGTATGCATTCCGGTTTTGTAAACCCAGGATGAGGCTGGTTCCAAAAACATTGGTGGTAGTTACGATATCATTGGTATTGTAACTGGTTTCCAGTGAGATGGATATTTTTTGTTTTTTCGCCGGATACATACGCAGGTTGATGTCGAGCAGGCTGTCACTAACCGGCGAATTCAGGAATTCGATATTATTGTATTCCCATGCAGAAAACTGGCTCAGGCGGTTCGAAGTCCGGTAATAATTCTGCTGTTTGTACAAACCGCCCGGGTACAGGTAAATATTATTAGCCAGAAAGGGCAGTTTGAATTTGTTCGTCCGGCTTATAAATTTAATCTGGTTGATCAGGGTGGTATCGGTATGAACGGCAACTGTGTCTTCACCTATGGGCAGGTCCGGGAACACCGTCACATTGCCAATAAAATATTTTTTCAAATGGCTTGAATCGCGTACCGGTCTCTGGCGTAATACCACCGTTACCGTCGGATTTTCTTTTTTCTGTTTGAGTTTTTCAAGTAACTCGGCCTGTTCGATCGGATCCAGGGAGGGGTCAATCAATGCTGAAAATACGGTATCGTGTTCTACATAAAGGTCTTCCTTGGAAAAACGGAAATAACCATTATTCCGGAAGCTGTCCACCAGCCTGTTGATTTCGCTGGCGAGCACTAACCTGGAATAGGGTTTGCCCACTTTTATAAAAGACTGGTCTTTGGAGGTTATCGCAATCTGCTGTAGTTCGGGCGTATTCAAACTGAAACCGACAGAATCAAAAACAAGCTGTTTACCGGGTTTCACTGTAAAATGAATTATGACTCTTTGCTGTTCCTTGCTAAATCCCTTATGTTTTCCGGTTTTTTTTATTTTCCCTTTGTGTACGGTTTCATAAATAACCGTATCCTGGATGACCGGCGCATAATAACCGTTTGCATTCAGCAGGGCATTCATAAAAACGATCGAACGGCCCAGATAGGCTGAATCGTAAACAGGTGTATAAGACAGTTTTTTAGCAACAAAATAAAATGGTTTGTAAAATGAGGTTACTGTTTTTGCCTGCAGACTGTCGTCCAGCTGGTTTTCCAGCTTCTGTACCAGATCCTGTTTTTCATCCCCTTTGATATTCCCTTCGACCCGTATGGTTGTTTTAAACACAAAAGGCTTGCCCTGTGGGTATTGAAAATTAGCCGGAACCGTACATGAAAAGAGGGCAAAAATCAGAATCGCCGGAACGATTGCAGGTCTGACCCGTGATAATGTAACTTGCCGGCAATATGACATATTAGTTAAACGTCGAATCCATGCTTTTAAAATCGCAGGTCAAATATATCCAAAGTTTAGGCCAGAAAAAATTCCGCGATGCAGACGGGGTCTTTGTTGCAGAAGGTCCGAAGATCGTAGGAGAACTTCTGAAATCCGATAATTGCAGACTGGTGCAGTGCTTTGCAACCGGGGACTGGTTATCCATGCATGAAGAAGTGTTGAAAAACAGACAGCATCTCGTTATTAAAACGGAAGATCAGGATCTGGAAAGAATATCATTCCTCAGCACACCCAACCAGGTGCTGGCAGTTTTTACAAAACCTGTTTTCAATAAAATACAAAAACCCGGAGGACTTACCCTGATGCTGGACACCATCCAGGATCCGGGTAATCTCGGTACCATTGTACGAACCGCCGACTGGTTTGGCGTCCGTCGCATCGTGTGCAGTATGGATACGGCAGATGTTTTTAATCCGAAAGTGGTTCAGTCGGCCATGGGAAGCCTGATCCGGGTGGAACTCATCTATACCGGCCTGGAGCAATATATCGTCGCGAATCCAGGAACACCCGTATATGCCAGTTCGCTGGATGGGGAAGACCTGCATCAGAACCTCAGGATAACCCGCATGTTTTTATTAATGGGCAATGAATCGAAGGGAATCAGTCCGGAACTGGAATTGCTGGCCACGAAACGGATCCGGATACCCCGCACCGGAGGTGCAGAATCTTTAAATGTGGCTGTTGCCACGGGTATTTTATTATCCCGGATTGAAACGGATCCATAATGGAACCGGCAATCACCTGAATTCGCTGATCATAATGAATCTTACAGGATACCGGTCCGGGTATGCACCGGAGTCCGGATACAATTATTCAAAGGCTATGGCTTTAACGGGACTCAGCCGGCGGATGATAAAGAAACTTGGCAGGAGCAGGATCGCAAAACAAATCAGAAAAGTCCCTGCATTCACCCAGCAGACCTGCTGCCAGCTGATTTTTACGGCGGCAGTGGAAATAAAATAAGAATCTTCTGGCAGTTTGATAAATCCATACCGGTCCTGCAGCCAGCAGATCAGCAGGCCAAGGATATTTCCCAGTAAGATACCACCAAAAGTGATCAGTGCCCCGTGATAAAGAAATACCTTTTGAATGCCGCTGTCCCGTGAGCCCAGTGCTTTCAGCAAGCCGATCATCGGGGTTCTTTCGAGCAGTAGTATGATCAGGCAGGTAACGAGGTTCAGGATGGCAACCAGCACCATGATGATGATGACGATGACAATGGTCGTATCCTGCAGGTTGAGCCAGTCGAAGATATTTCCATAGATTTCAGTAATGGCCCGGCTGTTCCATTTATGCGGAAGTTTTTCGAAAATGCGGTTGCTGACGGAATCCGCCATTTTATAGTCTTTAATAAAAATTTCATATCCGCCGATTTCCCGGGGAGACCAGCCATTAAGCCGTTGGATCAGCCGGATATCCACCAGGGCGTTGACCCGGTCGTAATTTTCAATGCCTGTTTTAAAAATGCCCGCGACCACCAGTGGCCTCACGCGTTTGCTTCCATCGGGCTGGATGAAATAGGTAAAAAACTTATCACCGGTTTTTAGTTTTAACTGGTTGGCGGTATAGGCCGATATATTGATTTCATTACTATATCCGCTGTCGGGGAAATGGATCCAGTGCCCGGATTTGAGAAATTCCTGCATATGGACAAAGGAATATGCCGGTTCCACACCCTTTAATTTCAATCCTTCAAAACTTTCCGTGCCTTTTAATATGGCGTCTTTGGTGGCGAATGCATGAACGGATTCAACGGCCGGGTCGTTTTGAATAATGGATAATACGGTATCATTTACGGCAATAGGTTTTTCCTCAGAGATCTCCGTTTTATCCGGTTCATAATGCTGCACGCGGATATGTCCTGAAAAGCCGTACATTTTGGTGGCGATGGCATACTGAAAACCTTCCGTAAATGCGATGGTCAGGATCATGGCCATCACGCTGATAGCCGTTGCTGCCAGGGCGAGCCGGATGATAAACCTCGAAAAGGAATGCTGGCTGTTAAATGCAATGCGCCGGGCAATAAAGCGGGAAAAGTTCAATCTGGAATTTTTAACACCCAAAAATAGACTTCCCCCCGCTGCCGGAAAAGTTTTTTAAGGAATTGAACTATCATTGCATCTGTAACTGTATATGAAATACCTGTTTTTATTTATCCTCGGCTGGATCGGAACCGGTCTGAAAGCGCAGACACCGGATTCAGTATATATGCCCAATATTTGCAGCGCCAAGCTGTACCTGAAGGGGAACCAGCTGGCTGATCCCCTGTTAACCCTGGACGGGAATGAACAGCTGGAGCTTGTATTCGACGACCTGGATGCGGATGCTAAAAGTTATTATTATACCTATCAGCTTTGTAATGCAGACTGGACACCAGTCCAGGTAAGTACTTTTGACTATATCCGCGGATTTGCCCAAAACCAGATTACGGATTATCATTTTTCTTCAGTTGCCCTGATCCGTTATACGCATTACCACCTGCTGCTACCTGAAAACAATTCCCGCATTACCCTGTCGGGCAATTACATGCTCAAAGTTTACCTGAACAGCGATACGTCCCAGATTGCATTCACCAAAAGGCTGCTGGTTGTGCAGAATGCCGTTTCCATTGCAGCGCAGATTCTTCCGCCGATGAACCCGCAGATATCCTATTCGCATCAGAAGCTGCAGTTTACCGTAAACAGCAAGGCCCTGAGCATATCGGATCCTTTTCAGCAGCTACATGTAGTGATACTGCAAAACAGCCGCTGGGATAATGCGATTTACATGGGGAACCCTTCTTTTTATTCAGGGACTGAATTTGAATATAACAGCGATGAAGTGCCGGTATTCCCCGCCGGCAACCAGTGGAGATGGCTGGATCTGCAGAGTTTCCGTTATCAGAGCGACCGCATAGACCGGGTGGATTACCTGAAGAACGGATCGGTTATCTATGTAAAGCCGGATAAAGACCGTTCGCGCCAGAATTATTATTATTATACTGATAATAACGGAAAATATTTTATTCAGACAACCGACCTGGTCGATCCGAACTGGCAGGGAGACTATGGGCGGGTGCGTTTTGTATTTGTGCCGCCCGACAATACACCGCTGGAAGGTAAAGATCTTTACCTGCTGGGAGAATTTACCGGTTACCGGCTCAACGATGCCAGCCGCATGGTATTTAATCCGTCGAGTGGTGCTTATGAAGGTTCTGCCCTGCTGAAAATGGGTTTTTACAATTATGCCTATGTAACGGTGAACAGCAATCAGCCAGGCGCGGCGCCTTCTTTTGAATTTACTGAAGGGAATTATTTTGAAACAGAAAATAATTACGATATCCTGGTTTATTACCGTCCCCTGGGTGGCCGCTCAGATCAGCTTGTGGGTATTTACTCCATGAATTCGATGAATGCGCTGAGGTAAACTCAACATGTATGGCTTTGGGCTTTAAGCTTCAAACTACTATCTTTGCACCGGCAAGTCTTATACGGCCAGCTCCTGCTGAATCCCCCAGGGCCGGAAGGCAGCAAGGGTAAGTGGTTGAGCGGTGCGATATAAGTAACTTGCCATTTTTTTTGAACTTTATTAAACTGATGATATGAAATTCTTTATTGACACCGCGAATCTGGACCAGATCCGTGAAGCCAATGACCTGGGAATACTGGACGGCGTTACCACCAACCCCTCGCTGATGGCCAGGGAAGGGATCCGCGGGGAAGAAAATATTGCCAAACATTACAAAACGATTTCTGATCTCGTGAAAGGCGACGTAAGCGCCGAGGTCATTTCAACTGATTTTGAGGGCATCGTGGCAGAAGGAAAAAAGCTGGCTGCGATCAACCCCAATATCGTAGTGAAAGTGCCGATGATTAAAGACGGGATCAAGGCCCTGAAATGGTTTTCTGATCATCATATTAAGACAAACTGCACCCTGGTTTTTTCAGCAGGTCAGGCGATCCTGGCAGCCAAGGCAGGCGCCAATTATGTTTCTCCCTTTATCGGCCGGATTGACGACAGCAGCTGGGACGGGGTGGAACTGATTGAACAGATTGCGAATATTTACGCGATACAGGGCTTTGAAACAGAAATCCTGGCCGCATCCATCCGGAATTCCCTGCATATCGTGCGTTGTGCCGAAGCCGGGGCGGATGTATGTACCTGTCCGCTGGAGCCTATTTTGGGATTACTGAAACATCCGTTAACAGATATCGGTCTCGCTAAATTTCTTGCCGACGCGAAGGGCAAATAAGAATAATTTTGGTTCTGTGCGCCGGTCCGTTTATTTTTGCGCCTGTAAATTATGAAAATACGTTTTAACATACACC
>WSSedB1CaDRAFT_10000540_pt1 | contig 16190 bp, 13 predicted proteins | sample WetSurSB1Cattail_FD_9460 | JGI IMG/M metagenome (IMG submission 9460)
GCTGTTCCATCTGTTGAGGTGTAGTCAACAGTAACTGCTTTTGTGGCTGGTCTGCTTAAAGACAAATGAAATTTCATAGTAGATTCAGTGGCGTTTCTAATTATGGAAACACTCTGAATGCTTAATCCGGGATTCGTATCACTACCTTTGCTGCAAGAAAACATAAAAAGCAAAGTTATTGAAAATGTGATAGTTAAAAAAGCTTGTGAAAGTTTATACCTGTACATTTTTTTATCGATATTCGGGGGCAGATAATTAATAATCGTTCAGTAACCAAGATAGAATATTCTTTTTGATTTTTTTAATTACTGATGTTAATTATGTTAACTGATTACACCGGCCTGAGACTAATCAGTATATTTTGTCCTTCAATGAATGTAACAGGTACATTACCAGTCGATTACCTAAAAGGAATCCATGCAAGGAGAAAAAAGAAGTCAGAGGAAAATTATAAAATCAATTTATAAGGGCAGCGAGTGCAGCACCGACGAGACTTGACTGCCGGACTTCTGCAAATTCATAGAACCTTTGTTTTTCCTCCTTCAGATACCCATTAAGGTAATTTTCAAAGTAATTTCTCAGGTTATGCATTTTATAAAAAGTAGTTCCTTCGATTGTGATCAATACAGGGTTCCCTGCTGATTTCCCTTTATTGGTCTTAAGAATAACTGCAGCTAAATTCGCAGCTACCAGTTTTGCCGAGCGTTCAATAAGACATTCTATAATTTCTAAAAAGTTTCCTTCATCTGTTTTATTTGTTAGAAAGCTATGTAAGCGTCCGTGGCCTGATTTTGGATCGGACACAAAAGTATTTAACTCCTCTGAGGATAGCTCATTTAAGGATATGATACCTGATGTTGCAACTCCGGTAAAGACACCCTCTCTTGCAGCTGATTTTAAGGCAGTAAGGCAAAGACCACCAAAGTAGCCTCCGGCGAACATTTTTTCGAATTTGTAATCGCCGGGATTGACCGTAGTATTGTCAAAGTCGATATCAATGTCAGATTGTGGTACTCTTCCAAAAGCTCCCGACTCTATATTGATAATCTGGCTTTTAGCCTGATTAAGGCTTCTGATTTTCAAAATATTGCTGTTACTTTCGATATAACAGGTATTTGTGCCTGTACCCAGTATATAACCGATAAAAGAATCATATTTCCTGCCAAAAGTGGCCGATTTGCCTGCAAGAAGAGTAGCAACTGTATCATTTAATATCACAATTTGCTTTTCTTCCATACCCAGGGTTTCCAAAAGCTTCTTGCCGATCAGTTCACCTACAACCTCAGGAGCTTGTACTTCTTTGCAGAATTGCAGCAACCTGCCATCTTTATCAGGCAATATTTCAGTAGGATATGAAAAACAGAATCCAATCCTTTCGGAAAGTTCAGCAATTGGTTTCACGTAGCCTGCAATTGTCTTAAAGAATTCAGATTTTGAGATTTCACCTTCAAGACCCGGCATTTTTGCATTCAGCAGATCGCTCATTTCAAGTTTTCCCTGCACATTAAATTTAAGTAATGCTGCTCTGAAATTAGTTCCTCCCGCATCTATAGCAACAACAGGAGCGTCTGTAAGGAATTGATTGTCAGCCTCAATATAAGTAGGAATCATCCGAAGTGTACTTTCTCTTCCTTCCAGTCCTTTTAACATGTCGGATGTGAAAAGGTCAATAATTTGCTGAGTGTTGATATCAACAGATCTAATCTTGTGTTCTTCCAGGAATTTTTTACAATTTTTCATACAGGCCAGATTAATCAGATATTGATGGTCAAATATAAAAATATGGTCAGAAAATATAAGTTAATTTTATAATATTGTATACATCAATTAACATTCGAACGTTTATTTTTCATGAAGGAATAAGATTATCAGTACTAATGTTAAGAAATTAATAATAAATTTAAAAGATGAAAGTCATAAAAGACCTTGCAAAAATGATTGATCACTCAATCCTGCATCCGACACACACCGATGAAGATCTGTTAAAGCAATGTGAAGTTGCCATGAAATATGATGTAGCTTCGGTTTGTGTCAAGCCATATGCAGTAAAAATGGCCGCCGGGAAGCTTAAAGATACTTCAGTAAAAGTGGGATGTGTAATAGGTTTCCCTCACGGGAATAGTTCCACAAAGGTGAAGGTATATGAGGCAGAACAAGCCTGTAATGATGGGGCAACCGAAATAGACATGGTTATAAATATAGGTAAGACAATAGGCGGAGACTGGGATTATGTGGAAGAAGAGATAAAAGCCGTAACAGATATCTGCCATAAAAACAAAGCTATCGTCAAGGTAATTTTTGAAACCGACTTTATAACTAAAACAGAGGATAAGATCCATCTTTGCGAGATATGCACCCGCGTTGGTGCTGATTTTGTCAAAACATCAACAGGTTATGGCTTTGTTAAACAGGGTGATGGCAGTTATAACTATACCGGTGCTACTCTGGCTGACGTGGAACTTATGAGAAAATATTCTGGTCCCGCAGTACAGGTAAAGTGTGCAGGCGGCGTGCGAACACTCGATGATCTTTTAAAAATGAAAGCTGCAGGGGCAACCCGGTCAGGTGCGACGGCAACTGAAGCCATTATAGCAGAAGCGATTAAGCGTTTTGGAGAGAAATAGTATTAAATCCTTTGTTGGCCTTTGTGTTAACATTTGTGCGACTTTGTGATAAAAAATAATTCATTTAACCACAAAGTAACACGAAGTAACACCTAAAGCAACACAAAGTAAAGATGAAGATAATTAAAACAAAAGAAATGAAAAAATTCCTTTTATCATCTGTTATTATTCTGGTTCTATCGGGTATCACATTTACCGTAAGTAGCCAGGATATAGCTCTAAGCCAGGCCAATAAGTCAGGCATTTACACAAAAGACCAAAAAATGGCGGTGACTGCTTTTGCAGAAAACCTGGCGGGTGATACTTTGCATATCAAAGTTTTTGAGAATAATACTCAGTTACTCTATCAAAAGACATTGATAATCGGGAAGGATAGTCTGAGGATTTTTGAAGGTACATTCAAGGAACCTTGTTCCATAATTATCGAAACCAGTGCACAAGGAGAAACGGCAAGTATAGGCATGCTGGTTGAGCCTGAAAAACTAAAACCGGGTGCAAAATGTCCCAGAGATTTTGACGTGTACTGGAACAGCCTGAAAAAGAGTTTAAATAGTTTGCCGGTGGAAATAAAGACTGCCGCAGTTTTAGGAACAGAGAGCGATAAAGGTTATAGTTGCGAAGATATTGAGATTAATTGTCTTGGTCCAAAACCTGTGCATGGCTATTTTGCAAAACCTGAAAAAACAAGTCCTGGCACTCTTCCAATAGTTCTGCTTGTTCATGCGGCTGGAGTTAAAGGATCATGGTGCCGTTCCGAGCCTTCAAATGCTTTGAAATATGCAAAAATGGGTGCGCTTTGTTTTGATCTGAATGCACATGGGATGCTGAACGACGAACCTGAAAGTTATTACACAAATCTCGAAAATGGAGAACTTAAAACCTATTGGTTGCAGGGAATAACCAACAGGGATAGTGTATATTTCAGAGGCATGTATTTACGTTTGATACGTACAATTGATTTTTTGACAAAGCAACCCGAATGGGACGGTAAGAGGATTCTGGTCATTGGAGAGAGTCAGGGAGGAGGTCAGGCGTTGGTCGCTGCCGGTCTTGACCAGAGAGTAAGCGCAGTTGTGGCAATTGTTCCCGCTATGTGCGACTGGTTTGGTTCACTGGCAGGGAGGATGGGTGGCTGGCCACAACCTTTTGAATCGGATGCTTCGAAAAAAGAAATGTTAAGTGCCTTGCCATATTTTGATGCAGCTAATATCCTTAAACACTCGGGAGCAATAATTTTTGCCGAGATAGGATTAATAGATATGACCTGCCCGGCAACATCGGTTTATGCTGCCCTGAACCAGGCCAGGTGTCAAAAGATTATCTATACAGTTCCTTACCGGCCTCATCAACAACCTCAGGGAGCACTTTCCAATACATGGCAGGAAGACTATTACAAACCTAGAGATTTGTTTATACAGAATTACCTGAAGTAACAGGGAATGGATCCTGATAAACATAAATTTAAAAACGTTTGATACATACAATTTCAGCTGATCTGTTTAGAAAATGTATTTAGCCATACTCAGAAAGTGCATACTATGAAAGAAAAAGTAATCAACCTGAATGTGATCTTTTTGCTTCTGATATATATCTGTAATTCCAGCATTAATTCTATATACGCACAGACTGCTATGAACAATGTCTCAGCCCGGCATTGTACTAACCTGAATGGGAAATGGGAGATTATTATCGACCCGACAGGAGCAGGCGACTGGAGGGAGGTATGGCAGGAAAGAAAGCCTGAGAAAAAAACCGATTTTATCGAGTATTCGTTCGAAGGCGGTCCTCTATTAAATGTGCCGGGAGATTTTAATTCTCAAAAAACTGAGCTGAAGTATTTTGAAGGGACTATTTGGTATAAAAAAACTTTTAATTATGATCTTAACAAAAGCAAGCGACTTTTTCTTCATTTTGGTGCTGTAAACTATCTCGCAGCTGTTTACCTAAATGGTAATCTTCTGGGTAAACATGAAGGCGGATTCACACCTTTCCAGTTTGAAATTACAAATAAGCTGAAGGAAGGTGAAAATTCTATCGTTGTCAGGGTGAATAACCAGAGACTGAAAGACGGGATCCCCTGTCTGGGTTACGATTGGTTCAATTACGGCGGCATTACACGTGATGTAAATCTCATTGAAACTACTGACTCTTACATTAGCGACTATTTTATTCAGCTGAAAAAGCATTCATTAAAAGAGGTTCTCGGATGGGTCAGATTGGACGGAGACAATCTTTCACAAAACATAAATATTAAAATACCCGAGTTGAAAGTTGATTACAAAACAAGAACGAATATTGAAGGATTGGCAGAAATAAAATTCTCTATGGACTTAAAGCTCTGGTCGCCTGAAACTCCAAAACTATATTCGGTTATAATTCAATCTGAAAATGATACGGTTGAAGATACTATTGGTTTCAGAAGTATTGAGACATCTGGCACAAAAATACTCCTGAATGGGAAACCGCTGTTTCTAAGAGGGATTAACATACATGAAGAGAATCCTCTAAAGGCGGCAAGAGCCTGTTCAGAATCAGATGCATTGCTCCTGCTCAAATGGGCAAAAGAATTGGGATGTAATGTTGTCAGGTTAGCTCACTATCCGCACAATGAGAATATGGTACGACTGGCTGAAAAGATGGGAATAATGGTATGGGACGAGATTCCTGTATATCAGCAAATTGAATTTTCTGCTCCGGGAGTAACCGGTAAGATGGATCTTATGATGCGCGAAATGGTCAGCAGGGATAAAAATCGTTGCGGAGTTATAATATGGAGCCTTTCAAATGAAACAAACCCCTCTGAAAGCCGGGATAAAGCATTAATCAACCTTACTGACAAATGCAGACGATTGGATTCAACCCGACTTATAACTTCGGTAATTAATGATGAGGATTACAAAAACAATATATTAAATGTATGGGATACACTTTATCGTCATTTTGATATTATTTCATTAAATGAATACCTGGGTTGGTATGTTCCATGGCAAGGCCTTCCCGGAGATGTGAAATGGAATCTATGTTGCAATGATAAGCCTGTCATAATATCGGAATTTGGAGGCGAGGCTCTTTATGGGAGTAATTATGGGCCAAAAGATGAAGCAGCCAGCTGGAGTGAAGAGTATCAGGAACAGATTTATAAAGACCAGGTAAAATTGCTTGAGAAGGTGCCGAATCTGGGTGGAATTTTCCCCTGGCTTCTGGTAGATTATCGTTCATCCGGACGAATGCATCCTGTTTATCAGAATGGCTGGAATCGGAAAGGGTTACTTTCTGAACATGGTGATAAAAAGAAAGCCTGGTATATACTGAAAGCTTATTACGACAGCATTAAAAATACTCACTGAAAAGTGCCTGAAGTAGGCTTAAACGATTATAATAATTCAGTTAATTTAAAAAATCTCTTCTCTCAGGATTATATTCTTAGGTTTTACTCTGTGGTTCTCTGTGTCTTCTCTGTGACTCTCTGTGTAACAGGTTTAAAATAATCAGGAATTAATACACAGTTTCACATAAATGAAACAGATGGTCAGCAAAAGGGAACAGTTTAAAAATCGATCATTGCTTTCATAACACCATCCCTGTAATCTGCTACCAGGTCAAAAGCTTCTCCTGTTCTCTCGAATGGAAATCGATGTGTAATCATGTTATCGATTCTGACAGATCCATTTTTCATCATTTCAATAGTATCCTCAACACAATTTACCTGTCTTCTTATAAACTGAAGCGAGATCTCCCGACGACGGGTTACTTCAACGTTCATCGACCAGCGGTCAAATTCAGGAATGCCAACGACTACGAGTCTGCCTCCTGGTTTAAGAAGTTCAATAGCCTGGTCGAAAGCTTCCTGTTTGCCGCAACATTCAAATGCCAGATCAAGGCCCAGCGGTTCAACCTGCCTGATCTTTTCAACTATGTCTTCTTTAAGCGGGTTACAGTTCAGAACAGATCCCTCTTTTTTAGCTATTGAAAGACGTTCATCAATGATATCTGTTACAGAGATACTATGAACACTCTGGGCTTTTGCGGCCAGCATTACGCTCATACCTATAGGTCCATATCCAAAGATGCCAATATTCATATTTCTTACTCCTCCTGATTTTCTAACAGCATAAACTCCGATTGCAAGAGGTTCGGATATTGAACCATGATCAGCTGTTAAACTGCCTGTGAGTGGGAAACAGCATTTTTCAGGCATCACAATATATTCCATAAGACATCCTTCTGCCTGACCTGGACAGCCAAGAAACCTGAGCTTACGGCATGTATGATGCCTGCCTGCAAGACATTGATCACATTCCCCACAGGGCATTGCAGGATCTATAGCAATAAGATCGCCAGGTCTTACTCTATTTACAGATTTACCTACTTCAATAACAACTCCCGCTCCTTCGTGGCCAACACAGAAAGGATATTGCACTTTTTGTGACCCAATCTGACCCTGTGTATAATAGTGAATATCTGATCCACAGATGCCTACTGCTGTCATTCTGATTTTTACATCAGTAGGGTTTATAAGATCCGGTTCGGGAATATCTCCCATCTCCATTTGTCTTATTCCGGTGAGCATCATTGCCTTCATTAAATCCCTTTTTTATTATAAGCAAATATATAAATAAGTTGGTCATTCTTTGAGCCTTTGTGTCTATGCGCAAAAAGGATTCTGATAATATTATTTTTCAGGTATGGCATAAAGTTAAAATTAGTAAATTCACAACCTCACATCATTCTAAACTTACAGCAAATGAGAAAAATTTATGGGATAGGAGAAACCGTTTTTGATATTATTTTCAAAAACGGACAGCCACAGGCAGCAAAAGCAGGTGGATCAATGCTGAACTCTACAATTTCACTTGGAAGGATAGGGTTGCCTGTTTCCTTTATCAGCGAATATGCAAGTGACAACGTAGGTCAGATAATTGACGGCTTTTTATCGGAAAACGGAGTGGAAACAAATCATGTTGATCATTTTAAAGATGGTAAAACCAAACTTGCTCTTGCTTTTCTGAATGAGAAAAATGATGCCAGTTACACTTTTTATGATGACTATCCTGAAAGAAGGCTGAATATTGATTTCCCGGTAATAGCCAAAGATGACATAATTCTTTGCGGATCTATTTATGCAATTACCACCGAAATAAGAACCAAATTTACCATTCTGCTGAACAAGGCAAAGGAGAATGGAGCACTTGTGATTTATGATCCTAATTTCAGACCATCTCATTCTACAGATCTTGAAACATTAAAACCAATGATCATAGAGAATATGAAATCAGCAAAGCTTGTCAGAGGTTCAGATGAAGATTTTAAAAACATTTTTGGTGCAAACAGTCCCGATGAAGCATGGAATGTCATAAAAAACTATTGTAACTGCATGGTATATACAGCTAATTCTGAAGGAGTTTATGTCAGAACTGTCAGCTATTCCGGAAAATTTGCTGTAAAAGCTATAAAACCTGTCAGTACCATAGGGGCCGGAGATAATTTCAATGCCGGAATGATGGCAGCAATCTATAAGAACAAAATAACTATTGAACAACTAGAAAGCATGGGAGAGAAAGAATGGTCGAAAGTCATCTCTACAGGGGTCGATTTTGCCTCTGACGTGTGCTTATCATACGAGAACTATATTTCCATTGAGTTTGCGAAAGAATATATTTCTTAACCTTTCTCCATCTGGGTTGTTGAAAAAGTCCCTTTTAACCACAAATCGAAGCGAAGCGAAGATCCCAACCGAAGCGTTGGGAGTGCACTAAGAAGACACAAAGAGCGAAAAGATAAGACTCTATATCTCAGATCTTTGTGTACTTTGTGTTAATCCTTTGTGACCTTAGTGGTTAATGGATTTTGACTTTTTCAATGGCCAAATGGGGGTGGGTTCAAAAAAACAGGAAATGGTTAGGTAAGATCACAGAGAACTATTTAGGATCAAGCAAAGAATATTTCATATCGGTTTTGCATTGGCGAGCAAATACTTTTCTGCTTCCAGAGACCATATATAGTCGTTTTTTGAAACAATTTCGTTAAGTCCTGAATAAAATACATCTTCTTTGCCCAAATCATCAAGCTCTGAAAGAGCTATAAGTGGCATCGATATGTTTGTGTAAATCAGCTTTTTACCACCTGGTATCCGGGGGAGGTTAAGAGTCGTTTCTACCACTGAATCGAGTCCTCCCACATGGGTAATCATGATAGCCGGATTGATCTTCCCTTCTCCCATCAGTTTTAACGATTCTCTCATATCGTCTGTATTTCCTCCTGAAGTGCCTACTATATGAGTAAAAGAATAGTGAACATTATAGAAATTGAAGTCCGCTTTAAATTCAGGATCAACAGGACCCGCAAAAAAATTAAGACATCCGTCAAAACCAAGAATTGCATCACCAAGTTCAATTACTGATTTAACCGGGGCAAATACGAAAACATCATCGTATCCTTTACCTCCGGTAAGATCGTGCAGATATCCTGCCGGATCGCTCATTTTGCCCGTGTTGATGAAAACTATCTTAACACCTTCTTTTTCTGCATGTTCAAATGAAAATATTGATAATGCTCTTTTCAGCCGGTTATCATCAATATCAGTAACTACCAATAATCCGGGTTTTCTTTCCTGATGCAAAGCATAATCAATGGCTCCAAGTCCCATAGGACCAACACCTGCAAGTATTGCCATATTTCCTCCCTTTCGGATTCCCATGTTATGTTTGTAGGTTCCTGGCGGAGTATGGTAACTGGCATGAAATGCACCGACAATACATGACATCGGTTCTGAAAGAGTTGCCGGGAAGAAAGCTTCTCCCTCGTAAGGCAGCAAACAATCAGCCTCCATAATGATCGATGGTATTATTATGTGAGTTGCATCACCTCCGATAAAACGATAAGAATATCCTGGTGCATTAAGTGTACCCATCTGATTCATAGCAGGTTGAATAGAGAATTTCTGTCCTGCTCTGAACTTATGCTGCCATTTTTTCCCGACTTCAATAATTGTACCTGCAAACTCATGACCAATTATGGTCGGATGAACGCTTATATCATCCGGAACGCGCTTATGGTCAGCACCCTGCAGTGCAGCTTTATATGATGACATACAGATGCTGTCTGACATTACACTTGCCAGTATCTCATCATCTTTCAACCCGGGCAATTCAAACTCCTCCAGCCTCAGATCTTTCTTCCCATATATTCTTACTGCCTTAGTCTTCATATTATTTTTTATTTCTTTTATCCCAGCATCACCTGTCCGCCTGTTACCGGAACTGCCTGACCTGTTTCATATTCCTGGTCTATTATATACAAAAGTGCTTTCATCACATCTTCCAGCTTGCATCCTCGTTTCATGGGCACCTTTTCCTCGTAAAATTTCCTGACATCTTCGATAGTTTTTGCGCCAGGCACTTTCCCTGTTTTAAGGTACTGTACAAATAAACCGGTGTGCGGGTCTGACCATAGCGGACCCTCGTAGAAATTACCCGGACAAATAGAGTTGACCTTTATTTTGTAAGGTGCCAGTTCCATGGCAAAAGACTGTGTGAGTCCAATACCTCCGAACTTGGCGCCGGCATATGCAAAATTACGGTTACTCCCTCTCAATCCTGACTTGGAATTGATCTGTATTATGTCGGTAAAATATTCAGGTTTTTCCAGGTTCTGAAGTTTCATTACCTCAGAAGCGTATTTTACACAATGAAAATAACCGTTATAGTTTACTTCTGTGGTTTTTGAAAAAGTCTCAGCATCCATTTCCTCAAGCCCTCCCGCCTTTAAAATACCAGCATTACTTACAATTATGTCGAGTCCTCCAAACTCCATTACAGCAGCACTCACTAGTTCCCTTACTGACGAAGCATCTGCAACATCGGTTCTGATAAAAATAGCTTTATTCTTAGTATTTTTGGAAGATAGCAAAGCAACAAAAGCTTTTCCGGTCTCTTCATTAAGGTCGGCAATTATTACGTTCACGTTAAGCGCGAACAACGATTCTGCGATACCCGCTCCGAATCCCTGGGCTCCTCCTGTTACTATTGCAATTTTATTATTCAGTTTGGTGACTGCAGGTGCTTGCTGTGTGACTTTTCTCCTGTAGTTCTCAACCTCCCAGTGATCAATAAAATCTACCTGTTCCGGTATCAGGAACTTAATTCCTCCGCAGAGAGAAGCGTAGTAGCTTATCTTTATGAGGTCCTCATAAACATCCAGACATGTTTCTGCATCAGCAAACGTATCACCAATAGCGAAAACACCTATGTCCTTGATTATAAATACTCTTGGTAAATAGCCATATTCACTTAAAAAATGGGGTAACTGGTATCGGAAAGAGTCCAGTATCTTTTCGGCAGTTGATGATTGCTCTATATAGAGATATCGTGTTTTGCAGTAAACAATGATGTCGGGAGTAAGAGGCAACGAAATTTTATGAAACTCCTGCTGATTCTGATAAAACTTTGCAATCAGGGTGTTATTCCGAAATCTTAAAATTCCAGGCTGATCTCCCGAAAGAAGAATTCGTAAAGCCGGCAGAACCTTATTCAGAATTGGATTGTAAGGAAGAATGGATATATCAGAAATAGGAGGGATCTGTTCTTTTATTTTTTGTAATATGTTTTCATAAATACTCTTTATCTCTTCAGTTGTGTCGGCACCCACAAACGCACCATGATTTTCCAGGAATATTATCTGAGGATCGTGCTGGAATTTTCCACGAAACGATAATATTTCAGATTCCAGCTTTTTAAAAAGTGTATATCCGGGATCGGTATATGGTACAAAAAGAGCGGACTCTGCAAATAGCTTCTGAGTCAGACTCTTCGCATTTCTGCTGCAGAGAATTCCATTTATCAGAGTAGGATGGAGGTGTACAATGAATTTATATTGAATGATTTCATGAAGAGATGTCTCTACAGAAGGTCTTTGATTCTTGCCGCTATCAATTATACTGCGGAACAAATCATTTTTCACCTGTTCCTCCCTGGTATCCGGGTCCTCCGAATAAATTGCCGATGAAATTACATGCAGTTTCTGTCTGTTTAAAGCGACCAGGCCCTCTTCACTAAGCTCAGCAAGTGCCTCTCCGCTTGCTTTGATCCAAATAGTTTCATCGTCCTTGTATGAAGTGTTGCCTCCTCCTGCAATAACATAATCTTTATTGCTTCCGAAGTATTTCGAAATTTTAACAAGTTCATTTATCTCCGGCTTCATTTTGATATTTATTTAAGAAATATTCAATAACTAGTTGTCCAAGATCAATAAGCTCTCTCATTTGTTTCACGCTATGCGTTCCGTCGGGCAACACGTATCCCTGTCTTCCCCCGGCTCGCAGATACTGATGAGCTGCGATTACACAAGTGCCTTCCCATGAAATCTTTTTCAAAGATTCATCAAGCGGTTTTGAACCCCTGGTTGTTACCGTCAGTGGCAACATTTCCGGAGTATTATGCTCCGTACCAAATGTTATGATAAACCCTTTACTGTGAAAAAAATCAACAAAATTTTTAAGTATTATAGCATCGTTTCTTCCGGGAATAAGTTCAATACATTCAATACCAAGTTTTTTCAGTGAATTAAAAAGTTTTTCAGGATCAGATTCAAATTCAGTGAATTTTCCTGAAGGATCATCGAGCAAGACAGGATAACATGGTATACCACCTGCCTTTATAATAATCTTAATTATTTTCCTGAGCTCGAGGAAAGATTTTTCATCTTCCTCAACAAATGCTCCGCCTCCGCTTTTCAGAAGATTAGACCTTATTTCATTTTCCAGAGCTGCCGGGTTTGACATACCGGTAACTGATTTTTTACCGTCATACAGGTTTTCAAGAAATTGAAGCTGATCCGTCTCCGAATTGGAAATCGTTAAAGCAAGCTCCTTTAATGCTTTTGCTATATGTCGTTCACGTACAAGTTCATGAGCGTATTCCTTTTTTATTGAGGTATAGGAGAGCTTCAAATCGGGATTTTCCTTTTCAATAAGACTATTCAGCTTATTAATCATGGCTTTTATTTGAGACTGGCTCTCTTTTTTTACTGTTCTGAGTTGTCTTCTCTGTATCCAGCTAACCTGATATGGAAAATCAAGGCCCTTTCCGCTGAAATAAATTCTGCCTGGATTATTCGGGTCGTTAACCCTGATGCCTTTTTTCTGTTCTTCCCTGAGAAGACCAATAAACTCAATATTGAACAAAGGGAATATCTTATTTATCATGCATCCTTTGTGGAATGCCGGATAACCATCTGTAACATAAAAATCATTTATACCAAGAACAGCGATCTTTTCTTCAGTTGCCATTTTAAAAGCAGTATCAAGATCTTTAAAAGCACTGAATGAATAAGGTGTATGGATATGTCCATTCGCCTCACGATACTCAGGAAAAGAGATTCCCTTCATTTCTTTATTCAACTGACCAAGTGAGGGAAAATTTGAAAGAAAGTTCTTCATTATTAATTTATATATTTTACTTTTTAATTTACCAGTTAAGTACCGCTTCAGGTACATTTGATAACGAATCACATATCCAGTCTGCCTTTTGCAAAGCCGCAGAATCAAAAGATGATGTTATTGCGAGACATCTGCAACCCGCTGCTTTGCCTGCTTCAATTCCGCTTACAGCATCTTCCACAACAAGACAACTGGCTGGATCCAATTCCAGCTTTTTTGCAGCCATAAGGTAAATATCCGGAGAAGGTTTTTTCTTTTTAACATCAAGTCCCGTAATGATTGCATCGAATGACACATGGGAAAGACCTGTTTCCTTCAGGTTTATCTCCATTTTTATTTTATCTGCACTGGTTGCAAGAGCCAGTTTTAGCCCTTTTTTCCTGCATTTTGAAATAAATTCATGCACACCGGGAAGCGCCGACAGGTTCCCTCTTACTATTTCACCGTAAATTTCATATGTTCTGGCTTTGACCTGTTCAATATTAACAGGAACACCATATTTTTCAGCTACTCCGCCGATGTATCTGTTTTCACCCATACCTATAAAAGGATGGAAATCTTCTGCATGTACTTCAATTCCGAGTTCCCTGAACATCATTGTTGCTGCTTTGCAAATAAAAGATTCAGAATCTGCCAGAACGCCATCCATATCAAAAAGGACTCCCTGAATCATCGGAATAATCTTTCCAGTTCCATTATTCTCTCTTTGTCAAGTGGCCTTTTCCTTCCTGTCATTTCTGACATCAATGTCATCTTTGCAGCATTTTCCAGGACTTCTATTTTGTCAAAAGCCTGAAGAAGAGACGATCCGGTAGTAAGTATTCCGTGATTTTCGAGTAACAGGATATCTGATTTAAGGATGTTTTCAGCCGCAACTTCAGCCAGCGCTTTTGATCCCATTACTGCATATTTTACAAATAACGGATCGCCAAGAATAGCTTTGGCTTCCGCTGTGAGGTTTGTATTTATTTTTGATTTTATTGCTGTGAAAAGTGAAGCGAAAACGGGATGAGCATGTACAATAGCAATTATTTCCTTCTTTTTCCTGTAAATTGAAAGATGCATAGCAGTTTCAATAGAAGGTTTCAGATGTGGTGTAAGGTTTTCTCCGGAAATTTTAACAATACCGACTTCCTTCCACTTCATCCTGCCTTTATCGGTAGCTGAGGGTGTTATCAGAATCAGATCATCTGAAAGTCGCAGACTGACATTTCCACCCGAAGTTGTTGTAAGTCTGTGTTTATAAAGCCGTCTCATGAAATGAGCTACTTCCTTGCGCTCTTTCTTATATTTATCCTGTAATTCCATACGGTAACCTAGTTTACCAGGTCTATAATACCATTTAATATGTAACGTGGACGATAGGGGAACTGGTCGATGCCGTTACGATCGGTTATGCCGCTTAGAACAAGCAGCGTATCTATTTCCGATTCCAGTCCGCATCTTACATCAGTATCCATTCTGTCGCCTATCACAATAGCATCCTCCCTTTTGACCCCCAGCCGTTTTAAAGCGCTCCGCATCATCAAAGGATTGGGTTTCCCGACAAAGTATGCTTTTTTACCGGCTGCTATTTCTATTGGAGCAATGAGAGCTTTTGTTGATGGAGTGATTCCAACTTCAATTGGACCACTGATGTCGGAATTGGTGCCGATCAGTTTTGCACCATTTAGAACAAGGTTTACAGCAAGTTCAACCTTTTCAAAATTATATCCATGAGTGTCGCCGACGACAACATAATCGGGATTTACATTATTTACACTGTAACCAACACTGTATAATGCATGAATGAGTCCGGCATCACCGATTATATAGGCACTCCCGTTAGGTTTCTGATTCGAAAGGAAACTTGCTGTCGCTAGAGCACTTGTATAAAAATGCTCCTCGCCAACATCAATTCCCAGGCGTTTCATTTTTTCATGGAGTTCTTTAGGAGTCCTTTCACTTGAATTGGTAAGGAATAAGTACTTTTTTCCGGAAGCTTCCAGCCAGTTTAAAAAATCAGTTACTCCCGGGAGAAGTTTATTGCCATGGTAAATCACACCATCCATGTCGATAATGAATCCTGCTTTGCTTTTTATGTTTTCTAACACGTTTTCCATAGAATATAATTTTGTAAACAAAGATACCTAGGATTTCTGGATTTTTTTAGTTCCCGATACTGCTTTATAAAAGTAAAAAATGCCACCATGATTCTAAGGCTCCGTGGTACTTTAAAACAGATAAGTGGTAATTCTATTCTGGTGTGTCATTGCGCCTTTTTAAACAGGTGCCGGAATACTTTCTCGGCTTATAAATATTTATTTATTCATTTATGATCAGCTTCTTGTCTTCATTCTTATATAAAAGATGCAGTAAAGTTGGTAAAATGATCAGAAGAAGGGGAAGTGCAATAATGAATCCTCCGATAACTGCAATTGCAAGAGGCTGATGCATCTGCGCCCCCGTACCAATTCCAACAGCCAGAGGCAACAAGGCAATAATAGCTCCGAGTGCGGTCATTAATTTGGGTCTTAAACGGGTTGAAATCGCATAAACAAGTGATTCATCAACAGATCCTTTTTCACGGTTTGTACTGAATTGCTGAAAAGTAAAAATTGCGTTCTCTCCGATAATCCCAACTATCATAATCAATCCGGTATAGCTACCTACATTAAGAGGTGTATTTGTAATAAAAAGAGCAATCAGACTTCCAGCTATTCCAAGCACAGCAATGAAGAGGATTGAACAGGCAGCTCTGAAATCTTTGAAAAGAAAAAGCATAAGTGCAAAAACCATAAGGCTTGATAGAATGAGTATCATCAGGAGCTCCTTAAAAGATTTTTGCTGATCGGCATATTCACCACCGTATTCAATATTATATCCCTGTGGAAGAAAGACTTTAGATTCTATTGTTTTCCGGATATCTTTCATTGCAGTACCAAGATCTTTGTTATTCAATCTTGCCGTAACAATAGAGACTGATTTCAGATTATCCCTGTTGATTTCGGCGACTCCTTCTTTTAAACTGATGGTGGCAAGTGTGGATATGGGTTTAAGCTTTCCATCGGGAAGAAATACAAACTGATTCTTAATGTTTTCAAAACTGTTTTTAGTACTTTTCGGGTAAATCATCCGTATTGCCGTCATCT
>WSSedB1CaDRAFT_10000541_pt1 | contig 16175 bp, 13 predicted proteins | sample WetSurSB1Cattail_FD_9460 | JGI IMG/M metagenome (IMG submission 9460)
TAAAAGAGTTCAAAAGCAACCTTGATAATATGCGTGGACAATTTTGAGGACTCTGAACTGCTGGTTCATTTTACTACCGCAATACCCCCCACCCTCGAAGCTGAATTAAAGGAGACAAAAGATGACAAACAAAGGAAACAAGCCAACCAGCCCGGAAAAGCCTGTCTGGTTTATTACAGGCTGTTCGACCGGCTTTGGCCGGGAGCTTGCGATGCACTTGCTTGAACGTGGCTATACAACAGTCGTAACCGCTCGCAATCCTGATGATATAAGCGACATGGCCGAAGTAAGAAATGCTCTGGTGCTTAAACTGGATGTAACTGATCAGGGGCAGGTCGACAAAGCGGTCAAGACGGTCGAAGAAAAACTGGGGCGCATTGATGTGCTGGTGAATAATGCCGGTATCGGCTACTTTGCGGCAGTGGAAGAGAGTGAAGAAGAACAGGTGCGTCGAATGTTCGATATTAACGTATTCGGCCTGAACAGGATGATTCAGGCGGTTTTGCCCGGAATGCGCAAACAGCGCAAAGGTTTTATCATCAATTTTTCTTCCATCGGAGGACTCTGTTCATTTCCGTCGCTCGGGCATTACAATGCCACAAAATTTGCTGTTGAAGGACTGTCCGGAGCACTCTGTCAAGAGGTGGAACCGCTTGGTATTAAAGTTATGCTGGTCGAGCCGAGTGGATTCCGTACCGATTGGGCCGGACGTTCAGCAAATGAAAGTAAACAGATAATTGACGATTACGCCGCAACGGCGGGTGCTGCGCGCAATCAAGTGCGTGCCATTTCAGGCAAACAGGCAGGAGATCCGATTCGAGCCGCACATGCCATCCTGCAGGCAGTAGAATCCCCAAATCCACCGCACCATCTTCTTTTAGGCAATGATGCGTATGATACTGCAATGGCAAAACTGGATGAGTTACGCACGGAGTTCACTGCGTGGGAAGCGGTGTCTCGCGGTGCTGATTACCCGAAGGAATAAAGACTTATAGATATGATCGCCAAGGTTACTGGATCGATGAACAGGCTGCCAAGAAGCATTCCCGTTGAAGTAAATATTCAGGAATAATGGAGCACAATTGATGGATAACATTCTCTCAGCACGTGCCCTGATGGGCATTTCGCTCGGTTTCCACATCATCTACGCGACCCTCGGGATCGGACTGCCGCTCATGCTGATGATTGCCGAATGGATGTCGCTTCGCACCGGAGACGAACTCTACCACCAGCTTGCCCGCCGGTGGATACGTCCGGCAGGGCTGTTGTTCGCCATCGGCGCGGTATCCGGCACCATCCTCTCCTTTGAACTGGGGCTTCTCTGGCCGCGCTTCATGGCGTTCGGCGGTCCCCTGATCGGGCTTCCCTTCTCGATGGAGGGATTTGCGTTCTTTACGGAGGCGATTTTCCTCGCCCTCTATATCTATGGCGAACAACGGCTTTCCCGCCGGATGCTCTTTTTCTGCACCATTATCCTCACCCTCTCCTCTGCGGCCTCGGCTGCGTTTGTCATCAGCGCCAACGCCTGGATGAATACCCCCACCGGCTTCCGCCTCGTAAACGGAGTCATGGTTGACGTACACCCTTTTCAGGCGCTTGCCAATCCGGCATGGGCCCATGAAGCGGTGCATGGCACCCTGGCGGCGTACGTTGCCACCGGTTTTGCCATGGCCGGCGTCTATGCGTTTGCCCTGTTGCGCGGTCACGGCAGTGATCACAACAAACGCGCCCTGACGCTGGCTCTGGCTGTTGCCTCCGTATCCCTTCCCCTGATGTTGATAACCGGAGACTGGGCGGCCATGACCATCGCTGTTCAACAAAAACCCAAGCTGGCCGCAATGGAAGCCCATTTCACCACTGCCGGTGGAGCGCCGCTCATAATTGGCGGCTGGCCGGACCCTGCTTCCGGCAAGGTCCTGTACGGCATCAAGATTCCCAAGCTCCTCAGTATCCTCGCCCATCGCGATCCCGACGCCATTGTTGAAGGGCTCGACGCTTTCCCCTCCGGCACAACCCCTGATCCGCGTCTTGTTCACCCCTTCTTCGACCTGATGGTGGGCTCTTCTTTTATCATGCTTGCGCCAGCCGCATGGTTCTGGTGGGTGCGCTGGCGCAGGCGGGACGTACCTCTGGACACATGGCTGCTGCGAGCGCTCCTGCTTGCCTCCCCGTTCGGAATGATCGCCCTGGAAAGCGGCTGGCTCGTCACCGAATTCGGCCGCCAGCCCTGGATCGTCCGGGATCTCATGCGCGTGTCGGAAGGTGTGACGACACAGACCGGCATTGGCCTCGTGCTTTTCACGTTCTTTGTCGTCTATCTGGCGTTGACAGCCGGGCTGATGAAACTGCTAATGCGACCGGCGGCCGCGGGAGACGTAACGAAAACGACACAGGGGGATCGCCATGTGGAATCTTGAGAACCTGGGGGCCGGGGCCATTCTTTTGGGGCTTGTCATGTACGCGGTTTTCGGCGGAGCAGACTTTGGCGGCGGCATCTGGACCGCCCTTGCCTCAGGCCCCCGGGCGCGTGAGCAGCGTAACGGGCTTTTCCATGCCATCGGACCGGTCTGGGAGACGAATCACATCTGGCTGATCTTTGTGGTGGTCGCCCTCTTCACCGTTTTTCCCAAAGGGTTTGCCGCACTTTTTACCGCCCTGCTGGCCCCCCTGGTGATTGCCCTGATCGGCATCAACTTCCGCGGGGCAGCCTTTGCCTTCCGTCACTACGGCAGGCAGACGGGTGAGCAGATTCCGTTCATGGCTGGCACATTTGCGGCATCAAGTATTTTGACTCCCTTCGCCCTCGGGATTGCGGTGACCGCCATTGCCAGCGGAAAAATCATCCTCATAAACGGTGCGGTACACGTCGAGCCATGGTTCTGGATCAGCCCGTTCACGTTGATGGGCGGGCTGATAGGAGTATCCATCTGCGCCTACCTGGCGCCTGTTTATATGACGGTACGCACTGAAGGGGAGTTGCAGGGAGATTTTAGACGAAATGGAATTATTGCAGGACTGGTGCTCGGCATCCTGACCACGGTGGAGATTCCCTTTGCCATGGCCAACGCTCCCCTCTTTGCCGGCCGCCTCCTGGCCTCGCCGGTGCTTTTCATAGTTACCCTGGCCGTGATCATGGGGATCTTGACCCAGATACTGCTCTGGAAGCGCCGATTTCCGTTGGCGCAGATTACTGCTGCGGGGACCGTTACCCTGACGATTACCGGCTTTGCGGCAGCCATGTACCCTGACTTCCTTATCGGTCAGCTTTCCCTGGCCGCAGCGGCGGCGCCTCCTGCCACGCTCCATGCATTTTTCTTCGTGCTCGTGATCGGCATCATCATTCTTGTGCCGTCTCTTCTGCTCCTCTACTGGACGTTTCGCGGCGAACCGAATCCTGAGCTTCCCCGGTAATAACAAGGTGAACGTTGATGGATAGTGAACGATTCAAATAAAGGAGAGAACAATTATGGCAAAGAAAGTGGCAATCAGCTCGGCCGGCGTACAAAAGTTGTTTTTGGTTTTGTGGGGGACACGAAGACGACACTTCGCGCCCTTCTGCCGAAACTGGACGACGGCAAGGACGATGCCCATCTGAAGACATTGCTCGAACAATACCAAAAGGCGCGCAAGGGCCTGGATCAACTCGCGACCGGGAAACCGGGCGCAAAGCACATCCACCCGCAGTATGTAGCCAGGGTGCTGGACGAGCTTTCAGCCGAGGATGCCATCTTCACGTGCGACGTGGGCACGCCGACAATCTGGGCGGCACGTTACCTGACCATGAACGGCAAACGACGGTTACTCGGCTCTTTTATACACGGTTCCATGGCAAGTGTCCTTCCGCAGGCCATTGGCGCGCAGGCCAGCCATCCCGGACGCCAGGTTGTCTCACTGTCGGGGGATGGCGGTCTCGCAATGCTCATGGGTGATCTTCTTTCGCTGCGGCAATTGCAGTCGCCGGTCAAAGTGATAGTCTTCAAGAACAATGCCTTGGCCTTTGTCGAACTGGAAATGAAAGCGGCCGGTATCCCGGAATTCGCCACAGACCTGCATAACCCGGATTTTGCAAAAATGGCCGAGGCAGCCGGACTCCTTGGGCTGACCGCGAAAACACCTGATCAGGTTCGACCAATAATCACGCAGGCTCTCAAGCATGACGGCCCCGCTCTGGTGGAAGTCCTCGTCCACCGGCAGGAACTCATGATGCCACCAACGATCAGTCTCGATCAGGTGACCGGCTTCAGCCTCTTCATGCTCAAAGCGCTTCTCAGCGGGCTCGGCGACGAAATCATCGATCTGGCAAAGATCAATCTCTTCCGCTAGCCCATTTTTACCACTAAAAAAAGGAGAAACAAAACATGTGCAAGGTACTGATCGTTCATTACAGCATGTATGGACACATCTACAAGATGGCGGAAGCAATGGCCGAAGGTGTTCGTGAGGTCGCCGGTTGCGAGGCGGTTATCAAACGCGTTCCGGAAACCCTGACGACGGAAGTGCTGGGGATGATGGGGGCGCTGGAAGCCCAGAAGAGCATGGCCCATATCCCGCTTGCCACGGTGGATGACCTGGCCAAAGCCGATGCGATTATCTTCGGCACGCCGACCCGCTTCGGCAACATGTGCGGCCAGATGCGGCAGTTCCTGGATGCAACCGGCGGTCTCTGGATGAAGGGGGCTCTGGTGGGCAAGGTCGGCAGCGTTTTTGCCAGTTCCGCCACCCAGCATGGCGGCCAGGAATCCACTATTCTCAGTTTTCACACCACTCTGCTGCACCATGGCATGGTGGTGGTTGGCCTGCCCTACTCCTTTGCGGGACAAATGGGGATTGAGGAAATCACCGGTGGCAGCCCCTACGGCGCCTCTACCATTGCCGGCGGCAAGGGAGAGCGGATGCCCAGCGGCAACGAACTGGCCGGAGCCCGTTTCCAGGGCACCCATGTTGCGCGCATAGCCCTGAAATTGAAGGGGTAACGGCAAACCTGATCATAATGCCCGACACTGTTGGTGAAAATGGAGCAACTCCATATGAATACACAAAAACTCAAAGACATCGCAGAGGCATTGCTTGCCGACGACAAGGGTTTGCTGGCTATGGATGAAAGCCATCTATCCTGCAACAAACGATTTGCCGCGCTTGGGATTCCCCAGACCGAAGAGGCCCGGCGCGCCTACCGGGAACTGATTGTGACCACGCCCGGTCTCAATGAGTCCATCAGTGGCATAATCCTCTACGACGAGACGATCCGCCAGCGGAAGAAAGATGGCACTCCCTTTGTCAAAGCCATCATTGATGCGGGAATCATTCCCGGCATCAAGGTTGACACCGGTGCAACGGACCTGGCAGGTCATCCCAATGAGAAAATAACCGAAGGTCTGGATGGATTGCGCGATCGCCTCAAGGAATATTTTCAAATGGGCGCCCGTTTTGCCAAGTGGCGCGCGGTTATAACCGTGGGCGATGGTATTCCCAGCCGGGGTTGCATCAAGGCCAATGCGCAGGCATTGGCTCGCTATGCCGCGTTGTGCCAAGAGGCGGGACTGGTCCCCATTGTCGAGCCGGAAGTACTCATGAACGGCAAGCACACCCTGGAGCGTTGCCGCGAGGTAACCGAGGAAATCCTGCGAACGGTTTTCAATCAACTTTACACACAACGGGTGTCGCTGGAGGGTATGATTCTGAAGCCCAACATGGTACTTCCGGGATTGAACTGCCCCAAACAAGCAGCGGTGGCCGAGGTGGCCACCGCCACAGTCAGGTGTCTCTTGCGGACTGTCCCCGCTGCTGTTCCGGGGATTGCGTTCTTGTCGGGCGGCCAATCCGTTGTGTTGGCCTCGTCCTATTTGAATGCCATGAATGCGGGATTCAGGTCGCGACTGCCCTGGGCATTGACGTTTTCATTTGCCCGAGCTATCCAGCAACCTGCTTTGGAGATTTGGCAAGGCAAAGACATTCACGTGTTGGCGGCACAGCAGGCTCTGCATCATCGAGTCAGCTGCAACAGGGCTGCGCGCCGAGGAGAATACAATGCAGGAATTGAAAACAGATGGACACATGGAAAAACCGAACCACAGTCCGGGGCAGAACTCTGAGGTTAAATGCCGAACCTTCTTCGCATCATTACAAATAGTATCTGGAGTAGCCGGATCGATGTTCTGCACAAGAACGTACACTTCGCCGCCTTTGGCGGGGTAAAGTGACGCCGGTACGGGCGGCAAAGGTTACCCGGCAGCTGTCCGGAAGAATGAGTGTGCGCCTGGCCGCCAGGGGCCTGGATGGGTGGGCCGATCGGTTTCGGGGTAAAGCTGGCCTTCAACAACAGACTTTTATCCGCCTACCGTTACTTCGATACCGTACTCCCTCGCAATGGCCACCAAGTTGTCCAGTTGTTCCTTTGTATGGGGCGCTATGCCATGTAGGTTGTATGATCGATCCAGTTGGCCCCATTTGGGCTCACCAATGCGATGGTAAGGGAGAATGTCAATTGCCTGTAGATTTGCAAGAGATGCTGCAAATGCAGCCGTTGCTCTTATGTTCTCAGGGGAGTCGTTCAAGCCCGGCACCAACGGCATTCGAACCCTGATCGGGATTCCCAATTGGTCGATGCGCTGAAGATTCTTCAGGATAATGTTGTTGGTAACACCGGTTTGCCGGCGATGCTCTTCCGAGTCCATCAGCTTGAGATCATAGAGCACCATATCCATGAATGCGAGTATGGGGCGAAACGTTTCCCAATTGGCATACCCGCATGTTTCGATCGCGGTATGCAGTTTTCTGAGCTTTGCCTCACGGGCCAACTCGAAGAGAAATTTCGGTTGTGCGAGGGGTTCGCCACCTGAAAAAGTTATTCCGCCACCGGTACGCTTGAAGAACTCACGATCCCTCTCCACTTCATCCATTACTTCGGAAACTGTGAGAAAGCGTCCGCTGATGTTAATCGCATTGGCATAGCAGACTATCTGGCATTTGCCGCATTCTGGAAGAGCGCACCTGTCGCGGTCGATGGACTGGACTACCCCGCTGGAATCGTAAGTGATGCAGTTATTCGGGCATACCTCCACACACTTGCCGCACCCGATGCAGTTGTTCGGGATCAGCATGATCTCCGGGCGGGGAGTAATCGTCTCCGGGTTCTGGCACCAGACGCAGCGTAAAGGGCAACTCTTCAGAAACACTATAGTGCGGATCCCAGGGCCGTCGTGGATGGAGAACCTCTGGAAATCAGAGACCAATCCTGTTAGCTCGTTCCGTTTCTCAACATTCTCTTCATAAATCTGAAATCGCGTTGCCCAACTCATCGCAAATCTCCTACTAAGGGCTTTATTCTTTTAGTCGGTAAAAAAGGGCGAGCAACTTTGTGAAAAGTCCCCGCCCGATGTAGGATTGCCATTGCTTTTGAACAGGATATCCAAGGCGCACGGTATGATGGCGCGAAGTACTTTTTTACGTCCAGAGGGCTTTATAGATAAGAGCCCCCACTGCACCACCGATTAAAGGCCCGATAACAGGAACCCAGGAGTACTGCCAGTCCGAGCTGCCTTTGCCCGCTATGGGCAGCAGGGCGTGAGCTATCCGTGGGCCGAGGTCACGTGCGGGATTGATTGCAAACCCGGTCGGTCCACCCAGGGAAACGCCTATACTCGTTACGAGAAAGCCAATGACCAACGGAATGAGCCCCCCCAGCGGAGTGGCTTTCCCGACTTGCGGATCTAAAAGGGCAAGAATACCGACCACCAGCATGATGGTGCCGATAACCTCACACAGCAAGTTGGCAGGCAGATTGCGGATCCCCGGTCCGGTTGAGAACACCGCCAACTTCAAACCGGGATCTTCGGTCGCTTCCCAGTGCGGCAGATACGCCAGCCAGACCACTACAGCACCGATGAATGCGCCTAATACTTGTCCGGCAAAATAAAGTGGAACTTGAGACCAAGGAGTCTTGCCGAGTATTGCCAGGGCCAATGTTACGGCAGGGTTTATATGTGCCCCGCTTGCCCAGGCAACGGCATACACCCCGAAGGTCACCCCGAATCCCCACCCCCAAGAGATTACCAACCATCCGGAGCCGGAAGACAAAACGCCCATCGAACCCTTAGACTTACTGAGGAGTACATTTGCGACACAGCCACATCCCAAAATGATCAGAATGGCCATTCCCACGGCCTCCGCCACAAAAATGTTCATCTTTTTACCCTCCTTGATTTAGCGGTGAGCAGATATCATTCCAATGAAAAATGGTAGGGCCTGGCTCCCCGATCGTAAAGGAGCCAAGCCTCCAGCTTATTTTTCAGAACATCTGCTCCGTACGGGCAATGATATCGTCCTGTATTGCCTTGTCGAGGGAAGTGAAGAAAGCGCTGTAGCCCGCCACACGCACCACCATCCCCTGGTAATTGTCGGGATGTTTCTGGGCGTCCAGAAGCATGCCGCGGCTGACAACGTTGTATTGAATGTGGGTCCCGCCACCGGTGAAGAAGGTCTCGGTAACACCGACAAGGTTCTGAATCCCGCGCTCATCCTTCAGGGCGTTCGGGTGGAACTTCATGTTGAGCAGTGTTCCGTTGGAGGCAATCACATGGTCAAGGTGGGCAACAGATTTGACGGAAGCTGTCGGCCCGGCATGGTCCATTCCCGAGACCGGAGAAACTCCGTCCGCTAGAGCCATGCCGGATTTGCGGCCGTCCGGCGTTGCACCTACGACGGTTCCCAGGGGCACGTTGGCCGAAACCGGGTAGAGACCGGGCTGGAACTTTCCGTTACGGGGATTGGTATACTTTTCCACTTCCGTGCAGTAGATGAGCGCTCCTTCACGGGCGACCAGGTCCGCATAGCTGTCGTCGTTGCCGTACTTGGGTGAACGGTTGAGGAGCATTTGGCGCAGGCTCTCCATCTCCACTCCTTCGAAGTTGGTCGCAAGTCCTTGCTTTAGCTGTTTCAGGGTAACCGCCTTGTCTTCGAAGACGAGTTTCTTGATTGCGGTGAGCGAGTCACCGACATTACCGACTCCGACACCTTGGGGACCGGTGAAGTTGTAATGGGCGCCGCCTTCTTGAAGGGACTTCCCTTTGGCAATGCAGTCTTCTACCAGGCATGACAGAAAGGGAAGCGGGGTCCGCTGGCCGTGGGCAATATCCACAGCGTTGTCGGATATCACCAGGAGTCTGACAAAGTACTCCGTCTGTTTTTTATATACTTCCATAACATCTGCAAAAGAGTTAAAAGAGGTGAGGTCGCCGCTTCTGGGCCCCAGCTGGTTGCCTGTCAACGGGTCGACCCCATCGTTCAACGCTAGTTCCATTACCTTGGCCATGTTGAAAAACGCGGCGTCATGCCAGCCCTCTGTCTTGCCGCCGACCTGCGGTTCGACGCAGCCGATTATGCCGTAATCGCGGGCATCATCCCGGGTCAGGCCACGGCTCAAAAGCGCCGCAATGATGAAACGGTCGTTATAATAAGCCGGCATCCCCAGCCCCAAACGGCTCACCTCGGCCGCTTTCTTGTAAAGTTCGGCAGGCGTTCCGTCGTGGATACGGATCGATATGGACGGCTGGTACAGTTTGGTGTTTGCGGTTGCCTGCAGGCACATGTAGGACAGGCTGTTGGTAGCATCCTCGCCTTCCCGGTTCACCCCTCCTACGATCAGGTTCTGGAACATCGGATAGCCGCCGAAGGCCTTGGTTGACCCCTCGTCCCGTACCTTGTTGATCTCGCTGAATTTTATGTAGAGGAGGTCGAGCAGTTCCTGAGCTTTTCCCACAGTGATCGTTGGATCCTTCTCTAAATAAGGATACATATACTGGTCGAAGCGCATGGGCGAGATGGAATGCCCGTTGGACTCAAGCTGGAGTACGAGCTGGATAAACCAGAAGGACTGGACCGCTTCCCAGAATGTCCCGGCGGGGCTGGCGGGGACTTTGCTGCAGATGCGAGCTATTTCATTCAACTCCGCCTTGCGCGTGGGATCCTGTTCACTTCGGGCAAGTCTGTCGGCTTCCTCGGCGAAGCGTTCGGCAAAGCTGATGACCGCTTTGTTGGATATGATGATCGAGTCAAGAAAAATACTCTTTTGGAGATGCTCGGGGTTCGTTATGTCGAGCTTGCTTTTCTCCTGCTCTACGTCGGCAATTATCCCGGCAAGCCCCTCGGCGAGAACTTTGGCGTAGTCGACAGAAATATGTCCGACACCGTTGAAAAAATAGTTACCCACGGTGAATACACCTGCGGCCTGGGCGGTTTTTGCATCCTGAGGCATGAGCGAAGCTGCCAGTTCGTTGGTTGTTTTTCCATCCCAGTAAGGAAAGGTGTCTCTGAGGATCTGTTTTTTCTCTTCGGAGATCAGGAAGACGTCGCCGGTCCGCTTTTCCAATCTGTCCAGCTCAGCCTCAAGCCACTTACACGAAAATTCCGGAAAAACTGGTGTTGCACGGGATTTCGTGCACTGGTTGCCGACGATCAGCTCGCCATCCTGAATGAAAATGGTCATCCCGTTGAGAATCTTTTCCAGGGCTTTTGCACGCCGGATGTAGATCGGTTGGTCCACTGTCTCCTTATAGGATTGCGTAACCAGCTGTGCGCGCTCCACGCAAATTTCCGGCGTGATCGTGATAAAACGATCCTTGATAGCTTCTACCCTGGGTGTCGGTCCCGGCAGATTTGCCGCATCAATAGACTTCTGGACAATTTTTTCCGCTTTTGTTGCCATTTGGCCGCCTCCTCTTTTTACTGTTCGAATGGGTTCGCTCTATTATCCCTTGTGCTGACTGCTTAAATACCGTCACCTCCTTTCAGCCGTTTCAGCGCACTTACCATCTTCCGGAAAGTTTAATACGCGACAGGCAAATAAAACGCAGGTTCGGAATAAATCACATGTTTGCAGGATAGTTCATTTACCTGTAGTAATTTTTAAATTAACATGGATCTTTAAACACAATAATCGCCCGACAGGGTGATTGATGTCCCTTAAAAGTGGTATTTTATGGATTAGATAAAATAGTGTTTTAATGTTAAATCGAGTTTTGGAATGTCATGCTTGGAAGAAATGTTTCCCCAGGATGAGTGCATCCGGACAGGGACTTATTTCTGAGAGAGAAGCTCTTCAGGCAGGAGGATGTTGAAACGGAAGATCAAAAAGTTAAGGGATGGAAGCATATCGAATGGCCGACGGAAAAAGACTAATAAAACTAAGCAGTACTATGCTCTTCCCTGCGTCTTATCATATACGGGGAAATTATTTTAGCGCCCTCCGCAAAAGATTTTATTATATCAGCCAACCCATCGACATCGATATTTTTAAGCACATATCCGTCTGCCCCTGCCTCCATGGTTTCCCGGATGTAGTTTTCATCGTGATATGTGGACAAGACGATTATTTTCATGTCGGACAACGATTTACGCAGGATACGAATTGCGCTTGTACCCGACAGCCCCGGCATGTCCACATCCACCAAAGCCACGTCCGGTGGGAATTGCCGAATCTTGTCGATCGCGCTGTACCCATCGATGGCTTCGCCGATGATCTGTATGCCGTCTATTTGGTCAAGACTCAGGCGCAAACCAAAACGGATTAGAGGATGATCGTCTGCAATAAAAACGGTGGTTATCTTTTTTTTCATCGGACCCGCATTACTCACGATAGGGTAAGATAATGTGAAATTCTACCCCAGGGGTTCTGTGATTGACATCCGCCCCGCCTGGAGTCCGGCAAAAAATCAGGCCTTCGTGAGCTTCGACAACCAATTTACTGAAGGCAAGACCAAGACCTATCCCTCTTCTTCCCAGCCCTTCATCAGTTTTGACCGTGAAAAACTTTTCAAAAACCGCTTCATGATACTCTTCGGGGATTCCGTAGCCGGTATCCTCGAAAGTGCCCCAAAAATATTCCCGGTTTTTTACGATTCGGCTCAATAGCCGAGAAGGGATATGAGAAATGAACTCCTGATCATCGCCCTTGGCCATGCGCGTCGCAATAAAAATCTTTCCTTCGGTAATGCTGTAATTGATGGCATTTGAAAGCAGATTGCCGATTGTTCTCTTGATACGGAAGAGGTCGCAGTAGAGTTCCATGACCGGCACATTTGGCAGAAAGCTTATCTCCAGTTTTTTATCCTCAGCAAGCATTGAAACTTCTTCAATGCATTGGGCGATCACCTGGTTTATGTCGTAAAAATGCCTGTTCAGCTCAAAACGCCCATTATCATCGCGGAAAATATCAAGAAAGGCATTGACCATACTACCCAGTTGATCGTTTGTATTGATCGCCAGTTTCATGATTTTATTCTGGTTCTCGTTGATTGTGCCCAGCCTTTCGGTGGAAAGGAGTTCGAGGGTTTTGTTGATAGCCAGAATCGGATTTCTCATGTCGTGGGTCAGCATCCCGACCAAATCTTCCTTCATTTTTTCGACACGTTTCTCTTCCGTAATATCCCGAAGAACAGCCACGTAACCTGCAACTTCGCCTTCCTCATCATTAACACGAGAGATGGATACCTGAACCGGAAAAGCGATTCCATCGTATTTCAATGCCGTCAATTCGACCCGGCAGTTATCCACTATCGCCGTGTCCAGTCGCTGTTTACACTCTTTTATGGAGTCGCCGTTCTGCAAGAAATCCAAAAAGGAGCGGCCATAAAACTTGTCGAGCGAACAGCCGAAAACATCGGAGCTGATTTCATTGCTCATTACTATTTTGAAATCCGCATCAATCGAGATTATACAGTCGGATACGCTGTTGATCAGCTTGTTCAGGTATTCTTTGGACTGTTTCGCCAGCAGCATCTTTTGAATGGCCAGTTCACTGATCGTTTCAGTGATGACCGACATCAGGTTGACTATTTTCCGGAGTCTTGTGCGCTTTATCCGGGGTATTTTATTGAGCGCCTTCAAGTACCCCTCGACGTCCTTGATGCCGATTGCCTGGGCACGTTCAATCGCCTCAGCCTCAGGTATGGGCTCCTCCAGAACCTGCCCCCCATTCAGGTTGGCAAGATGATGCCCCTCGACAATGATCGGCGTTGCGCAGTCTACGAGCCCGGAATTGAGACAATCATACACATACGGCTCTTTGTGATTCAAGGCCATTTCGCCGCCATAGGCATCGCTGGCATAGCACTTCAGCCGCCCCTGCTGCGTGGCACGACAATAATTCTTGCAGAATTTTGAGAAATTTGACTCGCTGGAAATCGGGCGGCCATCGGTATCGGCTATGACGGAACCGATGCCGCATGCTTCGTTGACCGCCTGCAGAATTTCGTCAAGTTTTTCCTTCGGTATCAGGTCCAGCAATTTTATTGATTCTTTCATAGATTGTGCCTCAATCTATCAACCCATGATTCATCGCTTTCATCACCGCATCAAGCCTGCTCTTTGCGTCAAGTTTTCTGAAAATGCTTTTCATGTGCGTCTTGACCGTTTCAATGCTTAGATAGAGACAGGCGGATATCTCTTTATTATCTTTACCATCGCTAAGGCAGTTCAATATTTGTTTTTCCCTTTTCGTCAAACCGAATTCATGGTCATCGTCTCCGTCGCTCTTAGCATGAATGTCTATTCCAAGATCGAGTAAATAGGGAGAAATGATCTCCTTTCCGGCGTTGAAAGAGATTATTATTTTGACCAGATTGTCGATATCGATGGTTTTCAGTATGTAACCGTTTGCTCCTGCACGCATGGACTCTTTTATGTAATTCTCGTCGTTATAAGTGGACAGGACGAGTATTTTCATGTCCGGAAAAATTTTTCTCAGGACCCGTATCGCCGCTGTTCCGGAAAGACCCGGCATATCTATATCAAACAGGGCAACATCCGGCACGACCAGTTTGATTTTTTCGATTGCGGCAAAGCCGTTGTCCGCCTCGCCAACGACTTCAATATTGTCCTTGGCATTAAAAGCCAGGCTCAAACCCATACGAAGCAGGGGATGGTCATCTGCAATAAAAATTTTTACCGGTTTATTGCCATCCATAAAAGTCCCAAATAATTCCTTCAGAGATAACATTTACATAAAATAAGTATTGAGGTAAGCCGCATTTGCCGGGGTGTTGCAACGAATTCAATCAGATTCGCGCCGGCATTATGCTTATACAGTTGCAATTCACGCTAAGGCATTAGCCGGGTATTTGCAACAAAAAGCTGTGAGTGGAATAAGGTGACTCAAAACGGGTGGCTACACCAAAATATCCTGCAGCCCAAAATTGATAAAATAATGAAATTATCTATGTTGTTAGCATATCGATAAAGTTCTAACTATCACTTAACAGTGTGAATGTTATCCCTCAAAAGAGGTATAACATTCATTTCAAATCAAGGATGAGATCGAGACGTTGCGCAAGCGCCTTCGCTAGAGGAGTTGCCGGAGAAGTTGGAGTAATGGTTCAGAGGATATTAACTACCCGGCCGGCCAGCAAGGCAATCACTAAAAGGGAGATAATCGCCTGGGTCATCATCAGGACCTTGGCCCAGCGCGAGAGCACCGGCACGTCCGTCGGCGAGAAGGCTGTGCTGGTGTTGAAGGCCAGAAACAGATAATCGATGAAGTTCGGTGACCACTCCTCTTCACCGGCGGCGACCTTGGCTACCGGCTCCAGAGTCATCTGCGGGAGCAGAAACGCCCCATCGGTATGACCGGTGGTCAGATCCCTCTGGCGAGAACCACCCGCATCCAAACGCCAGTACCACGAGGCAAAAACCAGGATGTTGGCCACCCAGAGTGCTGCTGCGGAACGAAGCAGTTGCTGCGAGCTTTCCAGGTGCGCAGGCAACACCTTGATAAGCAGGGTCAGCGAACAGATCATTGCCACAGTTACGATACCGTTCAGGAAATAGCCGAGCAGTTGAGTGCCGCCGGAGCGTTCTTATCTATTTATCTATTGAATGGGTTATAAAAACAAATAACAGCGCCCCGCCGCCCCTCCAGGTAGTTGTGTGCAATGAATTTTAACCAATATTATAAACAACTAAAGTTCGTAAATTTTGTTTATGAGCGCTAAACTTATGACGATAACATGTAATAGGGAGTGCAGGACAACCCGCTATTACGTCTTTTTGTATCGGCATAGTCCATTTTGTATCGGCATAGTCCATCTGTAACTCGTCAGACACGCCAAGTCAGACCACCAAATGGACCGTAACTTGTCTGATAGACTTCACCTTATGGGGAGTTGGTTCCAATTCGCTCGCCACCCAAGCAGGTGTTCTGTATTCAAACATACCAAATAAATCACCAAAGATGGCATATTACAAAGATTAAGGGAGGTTAGCTCATGAAAAAATTTCGTAATTTGAAGATTCAAAACAAAATCCTGGTTCTTATTACATTTCTTTCACTTATTTCAATTGTTCTAAGCGGCATCGGTCTCAACAACATGACCACGTTTCATGGAAACTCCAAGACAATGTACGAGAAGGAGTTGATGGGACTTTACTATATAGAAGAAGCCGATAGTTGTCTTCTGCGCGCCGTCCGTGCTGAAAAAAACTATGTGATGGCTTCTTCAAACGAGGTGAGACAAAATCAGAAATCAGCCTATGCGAAGTATGTTGCAGAATGCAGGGAGAATATCACCAAAGCAAAATCGCTTTTTTACACTGAGAAGGGCAAGGCCTTCATTTCACAGATTGAAACTAAAACCGAAGAGTGGCTTCCCGTCAGCAAAAAAGTTATGGATACCGCCGACTCCGAAGGCTTGAATCAAATCAGGCAGTCTGCGCAGTTATCCATGGGAGAGGCCCGCCAAAAGACCAATAAGCTGGAAGAGAGCATGGCCGAGTTGCAGATAATCAAACAAAAAAACGCCGAGCGTTTGAATCTTGAAGGTGATGCTCTGTATAAAAGGACATGGATCATCATGATTATTCTTGTCATTGGCGCCACTGTTCTTGGAGTAGTCATCGGACTGTACATTTCCCGCATGATTACCGCACCTCTGGACAAGGTTATTTCCGTGGCAGACAGCTTGGCCCAGGGAGACCTGACGGTGTCCATTAAGTCGACAAGCACCGACGAAACCGGACAGCTTCTTGACAGTATAGAGAAGATGGCCACGAATATGAGGCAAATGATTACAACAACGGTTGAAATTTCATCTGGCATAGCTTCCGCTTCCAATCAGTTGCATTCAACCGCCGAGCAGATTGCAACCGGAGCCGAAGAGGTCGCGGCCCAGACCAATACGGTTGCG
>WSSedB1CaDRAFT_10000542_pt1 | contig 16151 bp, 14 predicted proteins | sample WetSurSB1Cattail_FD_9460 | JGI IMG/M metagenome (IMG submission 9460)
GCGCATGAAGCCGGACCAGAAATCAATTTACTATATCACCGGAACTGACGAACAGAATCTCCGAAACAGCCCGCTGCTTGAAGCATATACGAAAAAAGGTTTTGAAGTACTTATCGCGGCTAACGACATTGCGGACATCGTTATTCCGGGTCTGGGTAAGTACAAGGACTTTGAACTCAAGGCGGTCAACCGCGCAGGAAGCGATGAAGAACTCGGCGTAAATAAGGAAGAAGCGGAAAAGAAAGAGAAGGAATTCAAACCTGTCGTAGACAAAATAAAGGAAGCGCTCGGAGACAAAGTAAAGGAAGTCAAACTGAGCAAGCGCCTTTCCGACAGCCCTTCATGCATTGTCGTTGACGAAAACGATCCGTCGTTCCAGATGGAGCGCATGATGAAAGCTATGGGACAGTCCGGGACTGCGGAAGTAAAACCGATTCTGGAAGTAAACGGCGACCATCCTGTCGTTCTGAAAATCAAAGACAGTGAAGATAAAGCGTTTATTGCAGATGTGGCGACAGTACTGCTTGATCAGGCTCTGCTTGTAAGCGGAGAAGAGCTCAAGGATCCTGCTGATTTTGTGCGCAGAATGAACTCCCTGTTAAGTAAATAATAATCGCGCAGTTTCTCACAAAGATCCGGCTGAACATAAGCCGGGTCTTTTTTTTATCGTTCTTTCGGGTATACTGAATCGTATGAAAAAAAATTACCGGTCAATACGGTCGACCTATTATACATCTTTTACGCTCCTGATAATCTGCCCGGTATTACTGATTTTTATTATTATTTTTCCAATCATCCATTTTATAATCAAACACCAGACAATCGATAATATAAAACTCATGCAGACAAATATAGCCGATACGCTGAGCAATGAAGTTGCTGAATCGTCAATGAGGCTGGCTCATCTTGTGTATGCAAACGACAATGAAATACTGAATATTGCAGCCGGCACCGGAAGTTCCGACAACCGGCAGCGGTATCTGTACGAAACGAAGCTGATGAATGCGTCACAGCTTGCACTCGAACCGGTTGCGGATATTGTTTCAATTACGTTTTATCTCAAAAACGGAACACGCACGTATTTTAAAACAGACATATTCCTGCCGCTGCAGCAGGTTGAATCACTTATTAAAGACAGCAATCCGGTACTACGGAAAAATGAAGTATTCACCGGGCTGTGCAGCACTAATGACTTTACCGTCTATTCCGGACAGCAGGCAAAAGGACTGGTGCTTATTTCGGGATTCTTTCCGGACATCCAGACAGACAGAAAAGAACAGCTGTCACTTGTAAGTATGTTTGCATTGTCCGACTGTTCCCGCATAATTTCCTACTACGACAGGAGATACTTAACCGACAGGGAACCAGTCGGGCTTACGTCGATTGTCAGGAAAACAAATAATGAAACGAGCATCATGTATGCCAATAATCAGGAGACTGAATTTCTGACAGAGGCCGCCGACGGTATACTGCCGCGTTCGTATACCTGCATTATGACACCCGTAGACAGCCTTATTCCGGGACTGTCAATCATGACGCTTATTAAAACGTCGGAGCTTGCGAAAAATTTCACGCTGATAGCGCTCGGCATTATTGCAGTCATTCTGCTCGTCTTTTTCCTGTTCATCCTTTATTCACGAATCTTCCTGCAGAATATCATCAATCCGGTTACAAACATGATGGGAGGGCTCAGGCAGATTGAGACTGGAAACAGGTCCGTTCATCTTGAGCCGCAGGGGTGTTCCGAAATACGGACAACGATTCATACGTTTAATGCTATGTCCCGGCGCATTTCCTCGCTGATTGCGGATTACGAAGCACGCGTTCAAAACGTTGAAAATGAACCGTCGTCCGTATTAAAAAACATGCTGCAAAAAAAAATCACGCCGGAGGCGGTAAAAAAATATTCGGGAGATTTCTTCCACGAACCGTATCTGCTGATGGAAATTGTCATAGAAAGCAACAATGATACAATTATTCAGAAATTCGATCATGACGCTTTCTTCGCTTCACATTGTATTACAGCACCAGCCGGTAAAGGATGCTGGATGGCCTACTGCCGTGCTGAAAGTTCCGTTTCCCGGCAGGCAGTCGACCGTACGCTCTCGGGAATTATAGATGCAGTAAAAAAAGAGCTGTCCTGCACCGTTTTCGTATATACGTCAGGAAAAGGAAACTCGGAAAAAGATTTCTATGATCTGCTTGATACGATAAACTGCATAAAAGACTACCATCTGCTCCTTGCATCAGGCTGCATAATCAGTCTTCCCGATGAAAAAATTACGGCTGTCTGTAATGGTGCGGAACAGTTCAATCAGGCGGCCCGTGCATTCTATCTTGACGATGAGCTGACAGCAGGGCAGGAACGGGAAAGACTCATACAAAAATTTCATACTGCTGAACTTGCACAGGCAAAAAAGGAGACACTGTCTTTTATACTTGCCTGTGCACACTGTTTTGAAGCAGACAATATTCCTTTTGAGGAAATAAACGGATTCCGAATCGATTACCAAGAAAAAACAACCTCACTCGATACATCGAAATCCCTTGTAATCTGGTTTTCATCGTTCTGCGCTTCTCTTACTGCATACAGTGCCCGGCGGCTGAATATTCCGGAAAAAGACATATCAACAAAAATCAAACGGTACATCAGCGGAAACTACATGCGGACAGATTTTTCTCTCGCCGATGTAGCGGCGTATGTCGACCTTAATGAAAAATACCTCTCAACAAGATTTACGAAAGAAAACAACATGACCGTTCACGACTATCTTACCGGTATACGTATGCAGAAAGCCGAAGAATTGCTTAAAACCACTACGTTCAAAATATACGAAATAGCATCCATGACCGGATATACAAGCGCCGAGCATTTCAACCGTACGTTCAAAAAGAACACGGGTATGAGCCCGGTACAATGGCGCGGACATCCGGTTTCTGACAAAAAAACAGCTGAATCTGCAGATTTTATCCTGAAAAAGTAACCAAACGTCAGAATTTCTGAAAAAATGCCGCTTGTGGATTCAAATATGTAGACCTACAGTTAAAACATCATCGATGTTCGATATGTTTCACTTTGGAGGAATACATGAAAAAGACAAGTGCCGCTGCAGCCGGATGCGCTGCGGCAATCCTGCTTCTGTCCGGTATGACGGGATGCAGTAAAAAATCCGCGACGGACAATCCCTACAAGGGATCTATCACGTTCAGTATCTGGGACAATAATCTCAACGAATTTATTGAAAAAGATAACCTCGTTGAAAAATTCCATCAGAAATACCCGGAAGCTGAGCTGGAAATTGAAAAGATGAAAGACGACAGCGAATACTGGAACAGCATGAAAATCAGGGCAAGTGCCAGACAGCTGCCGGACGTTATGTTCAACAAGCCTTTCACACTTACACGGTTCAAGGATTATCTGCTTGATATGTCGGGAACGGAAGCGGACAAGAACAACATGCTTGCCGATTCATACAAAATCGACGGTAAAGTATTTGGTATACCGCTTACAACGACGTATGAATACGTTTACTACTGGAAAGACATGTTTGCGGCTGCCGGTGTAAAAGTACCTCAGACATGGAGCGAATTCGAGGACATAACAAAAAAACTCCAGGCATTCTACGGTAAAACAAATCCTGATTTTATGGCTCTCGCATGCGGCCTGAAAGACGAATGGCCTGATTATCCGTATATGGAATTCGGTCCGGCACTTGAAGGAGGCAACGGGCACAACTGGAATACTATGGCATCCCAGGACGCGCCTTTTGCAGAAGGAACGGATATCTATAAATGCTATCACAAAATATATGAACTGTTCACATCCGGCGTGCTCGGAAAAGATCCGCTCGGACTCGGATACGATCAGGCGTCCGGCCTGTTTGCTGCAAAAAAAGCCGCAATTATGGCAACCGGAGACTGGGGTCTGCAGAGTATATCTCAGAATGCCAGCTCAATTGACCAGCTTGGTACATTTTATCTTCCGCTGCGCAATACGACTTCGGATCCTTACAACGTAATAACCCAGGGTGATTCATTCATGGGAGTTACAACGCATTCAAAACATCCGGAACTTGCAAAGGCGTTTGTCGAATGGTTCTTCTCAAGCGAAGTCTATCCTGATTTTATTGCTTACAATTCAAGTTCTTCATCAATGAAGAATTTCTCTAAAGAAAAAGATCCTGTTCTTGCTGAAGCTGATGCAAATACCCCTGATAAGGTGCTTGTCATGTATGACGGCGCAGGCGACAACTTTACAGCTATCCAGAATGAAACAGCCTTTGATTACAAAAAACTTGGTGCAGAAATGCTTACCCCCGGGTTTGACCTTGATAAAAAACTCACCGAACTCAATGAGAAATGGAAAGCAGCACGTATAAAGCTGAATATTAAATAGCAAACGGAACCGGGCTGTTCCTGCTGTTTTACGGGACAGCCCGTCTTTGTCCGGGTTTTTTACAGGAGAAAACATGATTTCATTGAAAAAACAAAAATCCTTTTTTATAGCAGCGTCGCTTTGTCTGCCGGTACTGCTGCTGCTTGCATTTGTTATGATTCCCGGACTTGATCTGTTCCGGCTGAGCGCAACAGACTGGGACGGATTAAGCAGTAAAAGCAATTTTATAGGATTTGCCAATTATGCAGCAATGTTTAAAAACGCCGACCTCTGGCAATCCTTAAAAAACAACATGGTATACTTCACTGTCCACCTTTTGATGATTCCTGTTGAACTTGCTTTCGCCGTTCTGCTCAACCAGAAATTCCGCGGGTCACATTTTTATAAAACAGTCGTTTTTATGCCGTACATCATCAACGGTGTGGCAATCAGCTATGCCTTTTCCTACTTCTTCAGCCCGATTAACGGTGCATTTGACGCCCTGCTGAAAGTCCTTGGCCTGGGAAATTTTTCGCGCCCCTGGCTCAGTGATGCTGGTATTGTAAATTATGTCCTGTCATTTGTTTCACTCTGGCGTTTCAGCGGCTATCACGTCGTTCTTTTTATGGCCGCGCTACAGTCCGTTCCGGAAGAAATATATGAAGCAGCGCTCATCGACGGTGCCAATTCGGCTCAGGTATTCCGGTATATACAGATTCCGTCCATTATGCTTATGGTTGATTTCGTTCTTTTCGACAATATCAGAGGAGCCCTGCAGGTATTCGACATTCCTTTCGTTATGACAAGCGGAGGTCCGGGGTATGCTTCTTCAACATTCACCTTATATACGATAAAAACGTCATTCACGTTCAGCAGATTCGGGCTTGCTGCCACGATGGCAGTCGCAATCATGTTTATGATAGTTCTTATCTATGTCATTCAAAATGTCATTATCCACAAACTTGTTTTACGGGAGCATAAATGATGAGTTATGATTCAATTTTTAAGAAAATTTTCCGGCAGGTTATCTGTATATGCATGGTACTTATTGTAACGGGCCCAATCCTCATTACCCTGTTTGCTTCGCTGAAAACGAAAACTGACATGGCTCAAGTCTCGCCGCTGCTGCTGCCGTCACTCGACCGCATAACGCTGGGAAACTATAAATCCGTTCTGCACAACAAAGCGATTGTCACCGGTTTTATCAATACGGGCATCATCCTTGTAATCAGCCTTATATTCAATGTCCTGCTCGGTACGATTACAGCGTTTGTCATCGAGCGCTTCCAGTTCAAATTCAAAAAAATCATAGTCGGACTGTTCTTTCTCGGCATGCTTATACCGACGTTTGTAACGGAAATCGCACGTTTCAAAATAATTACATCACTTCATTTGTATAACACGCTTGGGGCACCGATTATTATTTATATTGCCGGTGACCTCATGCAGCTGTATATCTACCGCCAGTTCATCAGCCGTATTTCTGTTTCAATAGACGAATCGGCAATCCTCGACGGCTGCTCATACTTTACGCTTTTCGGTAAAATCATCTTTCCGCTGCTTGCTCCTGCCACTGCTACGGTATGCATTATCAAATCAATCGCAATCATAAACGATATGTACATTCCGTATCTGTATATGCCGAAAAACAAACTGCGGACGATAACGACATTCCTGATGAATTATGCAAATGCGCAGCAGGGCTCATGGGAACAGCTTGCAGCAGGAATTGTACTTGTCATGATTCCTACCATAGGTTTATACATTTTTTTCCAGAAGTATATTCTGGCAGGTGTTGTTTCGGGCGCGGTAAAGGAGTAACAAATTATGTCAACGCAACCTTCACTATCATGGCTTACGGATGCTTCGGTTTTCCGGGTTAATCAGGAACCGGCACATTCGGATCACATTCATTATGCATCAATGGATGACTGTACCGCCAAAAGACAGTCGCTTTTCCAAAGCCTGAACGGAGACTGGCAGTTCCACTGGTCGCCGGATGCAGCTTCCCGGCCGGCGGATTTTTTTAAATCTCAGGACAAAACAGAAAGCTTTGATACAATTCATGTCCCCGGACATGTTGAACTGCAGGGATACGACCAGATACGCTATATAAACACAATGTATCCCTGGGAAGGCCACACGGCACTCAGGCCGCCGCAGATTGATATGGAACACACTCCCTGTCTCTCATACTGCCGGCATTTCAATCTGAATCCAGAACTCAAAGGTAAACGGGTCTTTGTCAGATTTGAAGGTGTCGAACAGGCCTTTTACCTCTACCTTAACGGTTCATTCGTGGGGTATGCGGAAGATTCCTTTACGCCGAGTGAATTCGATTTAACTCCCTATGTCAGGGAGGCAGAAAACTATCTCTGTGTTGAAGTATTCAAGTACTGCAAAGCATCGTATATCGAAGATCAGGATTTTTTCCGGTTCAGCGGCATATTCCGTCCCGTCACGCTGTTTGCAAAACCGGAAGCGCATATAGACGATATGCACGCCATGCCTGTTGTGGAAAATACACAGGGTAAATTTTCCCTTTCTCTGAAGCTCAGTTTTACGGCAGCGTTCAGCGGCTCTGTTTCGTATGAACTCAGCGGAAAAGACGGAATTCAGGTTGCAGCAGGAGAAAAACAAGTGACGGAAAGGGACACTCAGATACGTTTTGAGGAAAAAGATACCGGAACAGTGCAGCTCTGGTCAAACTACTCACCGTACCTGTATCAGCTATGTATCACCGTTACCCGTGCGAACGGGACTGTCATTGAGGTCGTTCCCTACGAAGTCGGCTTCCGTTCAATAACCATACGGGACCGGACTATTTTATTTAACGGCAGCCCGCTGCACATTCACGGAGTAAACCGCCATGAATGGAGCGCGGATAAAGGCCGTTCAATCGGTATGGAAGAAATGATTTCGGATATTGAAACATGTAAGCGGAACAACATCAATTCGGTACGGACATGCCACTACCCCGACCAGATTCCCTGGTACTATCTCTGCGATGAAAACGGAATTTACCTTATGGCGGAAACAAACATGGAAAGCCACGGTTCATGGCAGAAAATGGGTGCAGTAGAACCTTCATGGAACGTTCCGGGCAACGATCCCCTCTGGGAAAAACTCGTTGTTGACAGGGCGCGGACAAATTATGAAACATTCAAAAACCATCCGTCAATTCTGTTCTGGTCATTAGGCAACGAATCGTATTCGGGCACGTCCATAAGGGCTATGAACGACTATTATAAACAGGCAGATCCGGGACGGCTCGTACATTATGAAGGCGTTTTTCATAAACCGGAAGATAAAAAGTATATAAGCGACGTTGAATCGCAGATGTATGCGCCGCCTGAGCGTATACGTGAATACTGCACGAGCGACGGTTCAAAACCTTTCGTATTATGCGAATACATGCACTGTATGGGAAACAGTCTGGGCGGAATGAAGCAGTATGCCGACGTATTTGACGACTGCCCGCATTTTCAAGGCGGCTGGATATGGGATTTTATAGACCAGGCGCTGTTTGTTACTGACGCTGTAACAAACAGAAAAGTGCTCAGGTACGGCGGAGATTTCGGAGAGCGTCCGAGCGACTATGAATTTTCAGGAGACGGACTGCTGTTTGCGGACAGAACGGAAAAACCGTGTATGCAGGAAGTGAGGTACTATTATGCAGATCGTTTTTGATGATTGTGTGCTTGGCGTTCACGGGACAGATTTTGAATATATCTTTTCGTATTCACAGGGCGGCCCCGAATCACTGAAAATAAAAGATACCGAATGGGTATACCGCACCCCAAAACCGACATTCTGGCGGGCGACGACATGCAACGACCGCGGGAATCATTTTCCGTGGAGAAGCAGCATGTGGCTCGGCGCGGATATGTTTATCACGGTAAAAAATATAGAGCTGTATGTTGACGGAAAGCAGCTGCCTGACTTCAGGGCACCGTTCAACAACGCGCTTATCGGTACGCCGCTTGAGCACCCCAAGTCAGTGGAAATAGTGTACCAGTACGAAACAACGACAACTCCGTCGACGACGGTATCCATGCGATACCGTATTGAAGAAAGCGGAAAGATTACAGTCACCGCAGAATATACAGGCAAACCGGAGCTGCCGGAACTCCCTGCATTCGGACTGCGCTTTATCATGCCGGACGCTGCCGACGGGTATGAATATACAGGGTTAAGCGGAGAAACGTATCCCGACCGTATGGCCGGCGGCGGACACGGGACTTACCTGATACAGGGACTGCCTGTTACGCCGTATCTTGTTCCGCAGGAATGCGGTATGCACATGCAGACAGAACGGGTAACAGTACAGCACGGCGATGCCTCTTTTACAATTACGAAAAATGACGTTCCGTTCGCATTCAGCGCTCTGCCGTATACTGCAGAAGAACTGGAAAACGCGACGCATCATGACGAACTGCCGACACCGCGTAGAACGGTACTGTGTATATACGGCGCTGTACGGGGTGTCGGAGGGATAGACAGCTGGGGTGCGGATGTATGCCCGGAATATCATATAGATGCAGGCATAAACCATACTTTTACATTTGTAATAAATGCCGAATAGCACAGGATATGTAATGACAGTCTGTCTTAAAAAAAACTGACTGCCGCTATATAAAGATGCGGAACTTTCGTACTATGAAAGTTCCGCATCTTTTACTTTTTTAACAATACTACTACTTTTTTACAGTATTATTAAATCGTTATATTGAAATCGTTTTCAGTAAATCTCATTGTTACTTTAGTGTCTGACGCTGCTTATGTCAATAACAAACGTATTTTTTTCAGCTTTTCTTTTCTGTTTCCTGCGATAATTTCGATTTTTTTCCCGAAGCTACTGTCACAGAACCGACTACAGCGGCACAAACAACAGCAGCGGCAGCGGCTTCAATCAAAGCATTCGGCATAAGAAGCACCATGACTGCGGCAAATCCCCTGCCGCCCATGGCACCCATCACCTTTGCGCCGGCAAAGATATACAGAGAACCAATAACAAGGCACGTATGCACAAGAGTGCTCAGAAACGCCGTAATCACAGCAGAGAGAGTTTCGGGCATATGCGGAATTAAATTCAGCACAAACCACAAAATCCATGCAAAAACCCCCAGCAGAATACGGGGAAGGACAGAAACGCCCGGATTAACAAACAGTGGATCAAGCGCGCCTGTAGGGCTGATGGCTGCAAGAATCAGGCTGAAAATGCCGAAAACAGCACCAACCGTAACACCGGAGATAAGCGCAGATATACCAACTTTCGTGCTTTTTGTTTTGTACATGCCTGTAAGCATAACCGCAAGCAGAACCGGTATATGCATAATAGTAATAGACGCGTTAGGGCCAAGGGGAATCATACCAAGATGCATCGGCGGAAGTCCGAGCACAACGACAAGTGCACTGAATGCACCGGTAAGGGCCAGTCTCCTGTTACGTGATAACATTTTTTCCATTACTATAACTCCTTTCCTTTTCGATACAGACATTTTATAAATATCTGTCATATTCGAGTATAGCATGTTTTATATAAAACTAAAAGAGGATTTTAATCTCATCCGCAAGTTCATCACTCCGAATTAACGCTGCAGGAAAACACTTTGAGCTTTGCAACTGTTAATGAACTGCTGCATTCGCTCATCAATATATTTGTCTTTATGATATACCAGTCGGAACATACGGGTTACGCTGCTTCTGATTCCTTCCTCCTCACTTTTTAATTCACAAAACTGGCCTTCTTCAAGTTCATGCTGAATAAGTTTTCGTGAAATAACCGTAATACCCTGCACTGCTTTGACCAATTCTATAATAGTCTGCGTATTTGCAATTTCCCATACTACGGGATACAACTGCTTTTTTTCACTCAATTCAGTAATCATACCGTCGGACAATTCTCTTGTCCCTGAACCCCTCTCCCGAAGAATAAAAACAGGATTTTTACGTTCACTGTACAAAGGTGACGAAGCAAAAATGAGTTCATCCTGCAAAAGGGGTATCTGCAAAATATCCGATGACTGTATTTTACCTTCTATGACCGCAATATCAATCTTTCCCTCAATAATCATCTGCTCTATAACGCTCGTATTGAAAACGAACACTTCAGCAGCAATATCTGGATTGTTCCGGAGTAAAATCGGCAGCAATACGGTACCAGTTGTAAGAGACGCTCCAATTCTCAACGGCATACTTCCCGACACGGTACGCATCATCTCGTTCAGTTCGTCAAAACTTCCTACAAGGTGGCGCGCATAGCCTGCCAGCTTTTTTCCTTCGGGCGTCAGATATAAATGGCGGTTAAGCCTGTCGAACAGCTTTATATTGTAATACTGCTCAAGTTCTGCAATCGTCTGGCTGACCGACGGCTGTGCAACGTGAAGCACTTCGGCAGCTTTTGTAACGGAGCAGCCATTATCAATAACTGCCGTAAATACAGCAAGATGGCGCAATGTCATAGTGTTTTACCTATCAAATACATAATATAATAATATTTTACTATAACAAGGCAAAGCAGTACAGTATCACATCCAATGGAGGTTTTCTTGTATGATTATAGTCAATTTTCTGAAAAAAAATACACCCGGAATACTGCTGTGTGCCGTAATCGGGGCTGCTGCATATCTGTTCGGGACAAAATTTCCGGTTGTCGGCGGGCCGGTAACTGCAATCCTGCTGGGCATGATTATTGCTCCGTTAATTAAAAAAACAGCCGTAGTTCACGACGGTATTACATATACGTCAAAAAAAATCCTCCAGTATGCGGTAATCCTGCTTGGGTTCGGCATGAATATATCTGCTATTCTTGCTAAGGGCGCGCAGTCTCTGCCGATTATCCTTGCAACAATTACGACATCGCTTGTAACGGCTTTTGTGTTCTCAAAACTGCTTCACATTCCTTCAAAAATTTCGACGCTCATCGGTGTAGGCTCATCAATATGCGGAGGTTCTGCAATTGCCGCAACAGCACCCGTAATCGATGCTGATGACGAAGAAATTGCCCAGGCGATTTCGGTCATATTTCTATTCAACATCTGCGCGGCCATTATTTTCCCGCCCCTCGGCTCTGCGCTCGGAATGACAAACGAAGGATTCGGGCTGTTCGCAGGAACTGCAATAAACGATACATCATCCGTTACTGCAGCGGCAGCTGCCTGGGACGGGCTTCACGGCAGCAATACGCTCTCCGATGCGGCTATCGTAAAACTGACGAGGACGCTGGCGATTATCCCGATTACACTCGTACTGGCAATCATACGGATGCGGAAAGAAAAAACAGAAGAAGGTTCGGGGTTCAATTTCGTAAAAATTTTCCCGTGGTTCGTTATTTGGTTTATACTTGCATCGGTTATTACAACGGTATTCAATCTGAGTCCGTCTGTGGTTCATCCGCTTAACTGGCTGAGTAAGTTTTTCATCATCATGGCAATGACCGCAATAGGCCTGCATACTGATATTGTGAAACTTATAAAAAAAGGCGGTAAACCTATTCTCCTCGGATTCCTGTGCTGGATATGCATAATAGGTGCGAGTCTTCTGGTTCAGCACCTCATGCACATCTGGTAGCCGGCACCGAATGGAAAGCCCTCTGAACTTTCTCCGGCCTCCGGCACGGTTTCTGCAGCCGTGCCGTACATCCTTTTATACGATACTTCCGCCTCCGTCTACTATAATCAGCTGTCCCTGTACATAACTGGAGGCATCGCTTGAAAGGTACAGGATTGTACCGTTAAGTTCGCCGCGCTGTCCCGGCCTGCTGCTTGGGTTCAGGCGGTCATAAGAATCAAGAAATTCTTTCGATTTAAATAACGTCTGCGCAGTCATCTCAGATTCAAAGAGTCCCGGGCCGACGGCATTCACTGTTATCCCGTACCGGGCATATGAAGCAGCCATTCCTGTTGTAAGCCCCTTTACAGCCGCTTTTGATGCGTTATAGGAATGCCGGACGAATATATCATCTTTATCTGCAACAACCGCATTAACAGACGCAATATTGACGATCTTACCGTACTTCCGATCTTTCATTCCCGGTATGACATATTTTGCAAGCAGGAACTGGCTCCGGACGTTTGTGTTGAATACTCGATCCCAGTCTTCCAAGCTCAGTTTCTCAACGCTTCCTCCGACGGCAACACCTGCATTGTTAAGCAGTATATCTATCTTTCCGAACTGATTCAGTACTGTCTGCACTGCATTCTTTATACTATCCTCGCTTGTAACATCGCATTCGACAGCAATAACTTTACGGCCTGTCTCTGATTGTATCCTTTGCTTTAGTTCCTCAAGTTTATTGACTCTGCGTGCAAGTACTGCCACGTCGGCACCGGCTTCTGCATATGCAAGTGCAGCATCCGCGCCAAGTCCGCTTGAAGCCCCTGAAACAAGTACGACTTTCCCGGTTAAATCAAACAATTTTTTTATATCACTCATTCGCTATCCTCCTGGATAAAAAGAGCAGCGGTAAAATTATTTTGTTTCTATAATACCGCAGTATGTCTTTCAGACTCTCTTATCCTACTAAAGTACTATCAAATATGAACAATCGTCAACCTGAAATATTTGTAGTTACAGCTAAAGTAACGATAACAGAAACAAGCCCGGATGTAGATAAGGTAATTCTAAAGGATCTTATAGAAAAGGCGGAGGACAGCACTCTTCAAAAAATATTTTCCGACTATTATGACGCCAAATATGAGAATCATGAAAGAAAACCGAAAAACAGTACCAGCAACACGCTGACTGTTTTGTAAAACTTCTATTATTTCAGCGCCGCTTCTTTCTGTTAAGTCCCGACACAATAAGCCCGCAGATGGTAAATACGGCACCAGCCGCACCCATAAGGGTAATTCTTTCACCGAGCGCAAAATAGGCGAATACTACCGTTACTACCGGAATAAGGTATATGCCGACAGTCGCGTGAACCGTACCGAGCGTCCTGCAGGCTGTATTCCATGCAGCAAAGCACAATGCGGATGCCACAACCCCAAGGAACAGCAGGTTCAGCCAGTTCACAGGTTTTGCAAAACGGGCTGCATTTACAGCTTTATCAAGTGTCACAAGAAAGCCTCTGTTCCCGGCTGGACCTGCCACAAAAGTGCCGTACAGTGTAAGCGGAATCATCCATACAAGTGCATAGAAAAAAATGCGTCTTGTTGCGGCAAGACTCCTACAGCCGAGTGCATTGATTTTCGATACAAAAAGGGAATAAAATCCCCATGAAACAGCCGCAGCCAGTGCCATTAAATCGCCTTTCGGACTAAAGTGAAAAGCTGCGGCACCGTTAAAACTTACAAGCGCGACACCTATTATGGCTATAAGGAAACCTGTTACGAAAAGCGGCGTAATATGTTTTTCATGCAGAAACACTTGTGCAGTAAGAGCCGTAAATATCGGGCAAATTGCTACAATTATGCTCACATTGGAAGCTGATGTAAACATAATTGCCGCATTCTCAAGGAACTGATAGACCGTAACACCGCACAATCCGGCCGCGCAGAAAAGGAGTTCATCCTTTCTACGTTCAAGATGAAGCATGTGCGGACAAAGAATCCATAAAGCAACATATGCAAGTACAAAACGTATAACGAGTATTTCCAGTGCTGAAAAATCGCTTAAAAGCGATTTTGTACAGACAAAAGTAATACCCCAGACAAAAATAGTAAAAGATGCAAGTATAAAACCGATAACCGTTCTCTGTGAAATTTGATTTTCTGACATGGCGCACAGTATACTGTATTCGTTTGAAACTTTCATCCGTATATTTTAGAATGATTATGAGGGTTAATATGAAAACAATGAAATCACCTAAAGAACTTTCAATGGACAAGAAAATTACTTCGTCAATTGAGGAACTGATAAAACTGACACCGGAAAAAGATCCGCTGCCGCTGAATATAGCCGAAGCTCTTATGAGCGATCCTGAACTTGAATCAATTCAGAACTACAGCAACACAGTCTCAATTATGCGCCTCGGTTTCAACGATCATGGTCCTGTCCATATGCGTACGGTCACTTACAATGCAATCATTATGATGAGCATTCTCTACAAGGCAAATGTTCCCATGAATTTACAGGCGGAAAAGGCAGGAACGTTTGCAGACAGCATGACGGCCGTTATCTTCGCATCATTCATGCACGACTTCGGAATGACAATCGGACGGCAGGATCATGAACTGTACAGCGTTTTTCTTGCCCTTCCCATAATGGATAAAATGCTCAGTAAATTTATTCCCGGCGACGCAAATCTTGACAGGCGTGTCGCAATCCGTTCTCTTGCAATGGAAGGAATTGTTGGGCATATGGGGACGCGTAAAATTCATTCGCTGGAGGCAGGACTTATTCTTATAGCCGACGGCTGCGATATGACAAAGGGACGAGCCCGTATTCCGATGGAACTCGACAATGCTCCGAAAGTCGGCGATATCCACAAATATTCTGCAAATTCCATAGAGAAAGTTGAAATAACAGCAGGTAATGATAAACCAATCCGTATTAAGATTTTTATGTCTGCGGAAGTCGGTTTCTTCCAGATAGAGGAAGTGTTACTGCAGAAAATAAACTGCAGTCCGGCGAAAAAATATATTGAACTTCTTGCCGGAATCGAAAACAGCGAAATGAAGCAGTATTTGTAAGTATGATGCAGAAAACGAACTATCAGAGACAACTTGATGTGATTCTCGATGCTGTAATAAAGCAGTACGAGCTTTCTCCCGGACGTAAGCAGACGCTTCTGCTTCACGCATGTTGTGCGCCCTGTTCCTCCTACGTCCTGGAATATCTTGCGCCGTACTTTGATATTACCGTATATTACTATAATCCTAATATTTATCCGCCGGAAGAATATTCCCGGCGTCTCAATGAACTGCAGAAATTTCTTCCCGTCTTTCCTGCTGCAATGGAAAACAACGTAAAACTCGCAACGACGTTGTATACTCCCCGTGAATACGATGACGCAGTACAAATCGACAGAAATCCGGTGCTTGCCGATGAAGAAGAACGCGGGGAGAGGTGCCGACGCTGTTACCTGTTCCGCATGAAAAAAGCATACGAATATGCTTCTTCAAATCACTTTGACTGGTTTACAACAACGCTTTCCATCAGTCCTTTCAAGGACGCGGAAAAAATAAACATGATAGGAAATGCGCTGCAGGTTCCCGGCAGTACGAAATTCCTTGCAGGCGACTTCAAGAAAAAAAGCGGCTTTCTGAGAAGTCTGCAAATTAGCAGCGAATTCGGATTATACCGCCAGCAGTACTGCGGCTGTAAATATTCATTGAAAAACACAAAGCACAACTGATATAATACCTCCCATGGAAGACATTTCCCGTAACCAGAAAGCTCAGCGCATTCGTGACGTTATCCGTTATATTCAGCGTTTTAAAAATGCAGTCGTTGTCATTTATCTCGACGATGAAATAATCGACTCGACACTTTTCTCAAGCCACATCCGCGATATCAGCCTCATTCACGAAGCCGGACTTCAGGTACTTATTGTTCCCGGAGCGCACAAACGAATCGATCAGATTCTGTCTTCTTCCGGCATTGAGTGGTCGTATAAAAACAACATCCGTATCACTAATCCCGAAGCTATGCCGTCAATAAAAATGGCTGCGTTCGACGTATCCAATACCGTCATGACGGCATTGGCAGCTGATCATCTTACCGCAGTCATAGGAAACTGGGTACGTGCGCGCGGCATAGGTGTCCTGAACGGAGAAGATTACGGAACGGCGGGTGAAATAGACAAACTGCAGACAGACGCCATACGAAC
>WSSedB1CaDRAFT_10000543_pt1 | contig 16123 bp, 13 predicted proteins | sample WetSurSB1Cattail_FD_9460 | JGI IMG/M metagenome (IMG submission 9460)
GNGGTCATGTAGGCGTTCCGCACGTCGGTGAAGGAGGAGCGGGACTCCGGATCCAGGCGCAGCATGATGGAAACCGGCCGGTCTCCCTCCCAGAAGGTGTTCACCGGTCCGCCGTCGAATGCGCCGTACAGCATCCGGGAAACGGATTGTTCAGTTATGCCGAGGCGGTTGGCCAGCTCGTTGTTGACGTTGACATCCACCATGCAGCTGTCGTTGTAGAAGTCCTGGTGGACGAACTGGGCATAGGGAACGGCAGTGACCATGTCCTGGATTTGGGCGCCGAGGCGCTTCAGTTCACCGATGTCGTCGCCCGAAACGCGGATTTCAACCGGAGCTTCCATCTGGGCTCCCTGCTGTAGCTCTTTGACGATCACCAGGGCTTCGGGTGCGACCCTGGCCAGGCTGGTGCGCAGTTCGCCCACGAGTTTGCTCGTCGCCTCAATCGAGGCAGTGTTGACGACAAGCTGGCCGTAAGCCCCGTCCGGCTGTTGGGGGTTGACGTTGTAGTAGAAGCGCGGCGCGCTCTGTCCCACGAAACTGGCGTAATGCAGTACTCCGGTCTTGGCGGCCAGGTGTTTTTCGATGCGCCGCATGACTTCTTCGGTGCTTTCGATGCGGGAGCCCTGGGCCATCCAGACATCGATCACGAACTGGTTCCGTTCCGCGGAGGGAAAGAACTGCTCCCGGACGGCGCCGAAGAGCGCGATTCCCGCGACAAATGCGGCGATGCCGATGGATACCGTCAGCTTCTTCCTGGCCATGAAGTACATGATCAGCCGGGAATAACCGACTTGCAGCCGGTCCAGAACGCTGAAGCCTTTTTTTGTTCCTGCGTCGCTATGTTCATGGTCATGCAGCCCTTTCTTGATGAAAAACCGGCAGAGGATCGGGGTGAGCATCACCGCCACCACGAATGAGACCGACAGCGCGATGGCAACGGTTATGGGAAGCGCCACAATGAATTCGCCGGTCGATCCGCTGAGTATGATGAGCGGCAGGAAAGAAAATATGATTGTCATGGTGGCGGTGAACACAGGCACCATGACATCGCAGGCGGAGCGCCAGGCAGCCTCGGCCTTCGGTACTTTTCGGTCCAGGAGTTCCACATAGTTGTCCGCAATGACGATGGCGTCGTCCACCACGATCCCGAGTACGACGATCAGGGCCGCGATGGAAACCTGGTGAAGGGCAATGCCCATGGCGTTCATGACTCCCAGGGTGGCGCAGAGGGTCACCGGTATGGCCAGGGCGGCGATAACGGCCACGCGAATGGGGAGAAGGAGAACGGTAACCAGGATGACCGAACCTATGGCCAGCAGGAATTCATGACTCAGGCCGGTAATACGCTCCTTGACCACCTGGGGCTGGTCGGCGATGAGGTCGAGTTTGACGTCCGGTGGCAACAGGGTGTTGAGACGGGTGAATACCTGGTTGAGTTGCTCGCCGAACTGGACGATGTTCTTGCCTTTCTGCATCTCGACGGCAATCATGATGCTCGGCTCACCGTCATAGCGGACGAGAAAGGCAGGGTCCTGATAACGGCGCTCGACCTGGGCGAAATCGCGGATATACACCGGCTGTCCGCTCGGGGATACATCCACAAGCACATTTTTGATCTGGTCCTCGGTGGTAAAGAAACCGGTGGTACGCATGGGTATTTTGGCGTGTTTCGACTCAAAATTCCCCGATCCCTCGATGAAATTGCGTTGCTGCAACGCCTGAATGATCCGGAGCGGATCGGCCAGGTACTGGGAAACCCGCGCCAGGCTGCTGGTGATCCAGATCTGCTCGCTCTGGCCGCCGTAGGTGGTCAGTTTGCCCACATCGCGGACCGTTCGCAGTTCATCTTCTATCCGGTCCACATAGTCGCGCAGTTCCCGGTAGCCGTACCGTTTCCCGTGCACGGCGATAAGCATGGCCACCGTATCCCCGAAATCCGAATCGATGATCGGCCCCTGAACTCCCTCGGGCAGTTCGCTTGCACGGGTTTCGTTCAGCTCGTGGCGGAGTTTGGCCCAGAATTTGTCCGCGTCTTTCACATAATCTTCCAGCTCCACGTTGATGACCACCATACCGGGACGGCTGGTGGAAAAGGTTTTTCCCTTCCGCACCTCGGGAAACTTGAAAATGTGCTGTTCCAGGGGCTTGGTGACCTGTTTCTCCACCTGTTCCGATGTTGCCCCCGGATACAGCGCCATTACCAGCCCGGTACGGATCGTGATGGAAGGATCTTCCGTGCGCGGCATGTCGAGAAAGGCATGAATACCCGTGAAAACCAGCATAAGCGTGAGAATCAGGGTGACGGTCGGATAGCGTAACGAAACCTTGACGGGGTTCATCTGGTCTTCTCCTGTCCGGTGGTTTTGTCTCTGCTGCCCAGAACTTCAGGCGTTGCCGTTGATACGGGGGAACCTTCGCGAAGCCGCTCCTGGCCCGCAAGCACAACGGATTCGTCGCCCGTGAGCCCCTTCCTGAGTTCAATTTCCTTGCCGAATACCGCCCCCACCTCGACCCTCCTGGCGTACACCCGTTTCCGGTCGGGGTAATGGACGAAAACGATGGTGGCGCCTTGGGGGTCGCGCGTCACTGCCTCCACCGGTACGGTGAGTGCCTTGACCAGCCGGTCCCCGCGAATCCGGGCTTCCGCGATCATTCCCAGGCGAAGCTTGTGTCCGGGGTTGGGCGTGGTGATGCGGGTCATAAAGGTCCTGGTGGCGGAATCGGCCGAAACGTTGATCAGCCGGATGGTTCCCTCAAATGATTCACCCGGAAGGGCGGGCAGGGTTATGGCAGTCTTCTGCCCGGTACGGATGAGGTGCACATCCGTTTCCGGAACGCCCACATTGATCTCCACCGGGTCGAGTTTGACGAGTTCAAATGCGGGCTGGCCCGGGCTGGCCATCTGGCCCGGCTCAACCGAGCGTTTTGAAATAAAGCCGTTGAAAGGAGCGCGGAGGGTTGCGTCGGCAAGGCGCTTTCCGGATAACCGCTGGGAGGCGGCTGCCTGTAGATACGACTGTTTCGCGGCTTCATAGGCGGACTTGTATTTCTGATAATCGTTCGGCGCCAGGCTTTTGGAGTCGTACAGCATCTTCATCCGCCGGTGCTCATCCTCCGCGCGTCGATACGCGACTTCGGCCGTTTCGGTTTGAGCCCTGGACGCCGCAAGACCCAGTTGGTAATCGACCGGATCGATGGAGGCCAGGATTTGCCCCTTTTTGACGTAATCCCCTTCTCGGGGACCTGCGTGAACCACTTTGCCGGATACGACGAAGGCGACGCCGGCCGGAGCGTCCGGTGATACTATGGTTCCGCTGACCACGACCGTTTCATATTCCTCACAGTGGTGTACCTTGCCTACACCAACCGGTATGACTTGGCTTGCGGTCTCCTGCTTCGGTGAAGAGCAGGCAGTAAGCGCCATGATCGATGCCAGCGTCATCCACGCAACTATGTGTTTCATAACTATTTCCTTTCTTTTGATTAATTGCTTATCGATGTGATGTAAGTTAACGGTGTTAAGTTTGTGGCAAAAAAAATACGTGCCCCGGTTACGGCTGCAGCCCCTTCATGGCAATGTCCAGGCTTGTGTTTATGAGATCGTCGCGCTTCGCCCAAGGAAAATCAGGGTTGATGATCAATAGAGACACGATCCCGTGGGCGTGCGCCCAAAGAGCCTGGACCACATGACTGGGGGTGAGGGGAGAAGATACTTCCGCCAGGGCGGCTTCGACCTTCACGTGAAAGTCGCGGAGCAGTTTGAAGCCATTTTTTCCCTCGTCAAGAAAATTTTTAGCGCTGACGTACGGGTTTATGTCTGCCATGAAGGCTATCCGGTAGCGGTCCGGTTCGGAAAGACCGTAATCGATGTACGATTGCATGGCTGCGCGCAAGCGCGCCAGGGCGGAAGCTTCTCCGTCACCCGCTTTTTCCAGGATACCCAGCAGGCGCTCGAAGACTTCGTCGCACAAATGATAGAGAAGCTCTTCCTTGTTTTTGAAATAGAGGTAAATGGTTGTGGGGGAGTATTCGATGCGTTTGGCGATACTGCGCATTGAAAGCCGCGCAAACCCTTCGGTGAGCAGAATGTCTCTGGCTGCATCGAGAATTTCTTGGCGAAGCGATTCTTTCTGCCGTTCCTTTCGTTCAATAATCCCCATTGTTTTTTTGTCTCCATGGTTAACAGTGTTAACTCTATTAACACTGAAATACGGGAGAGTCAATGGATTTTCCAAAATCACCAGGGTAGTCTCCGCATTCACGCAACCCAATTTAGCAATAATTGTGGACCTGATAATTTCTCTGGTTTTACTGCACTGACGCCAGGAACCGGAGAAAGGCGTCCTTGAGCGGGGTCCCTTCCGGTTCGGCAATGGCGTAGGAAACGCGGAGGACCGACGTGGCGACCCGGACCAAGCGGGCCAGGTCGATGGGGGTGGCGGCCAGGACCAGGTCGCAGGGGACAGCGGCGATGGTAGCGGAGAGTTCGGCCACCTGTTCCGGCCGGTATCCCAGAGCAGGAAGGACCGGCCCGAGATGGGGGTAGCGGCCGTAGGTCTCTTTAAGAGAACCGATTGCCCAGGGACGCGGGTCAACGACCTCTCGAGCGCCGTACTGCCGGGCAGCGGCCAGTCCGGCTCCGCTTGGCATGGAACCATGGGTGACCGTAGGCCCATCCTCCACAACCAGCACCCGTTTCCCCCTGATCCGCTCCCCTTCGGCAGCCGTCACCCTTGATTCGGTCCGGATCACGGTTGCTGCCGGGTTGACGCTCCTGACCGCTGCCTCCACAGCCCTGACAGCAGCCGGTTCGGCGGCATTCACCTTATTAACCACAACGATGCCGGCCCGGCGCAGGTTGACCTCCCCCGGATACCAGGAAGTCTCGTGTCCCGGCCGAAGCGGATCAGCCACCACGATCTCCAGATCGGGGCGAAAGAAGGGGAGGTCGTTGTTGCCGCCGTCCCAGATGATGAGCCGGGCCTCCTGTTCGGCTCGGCGGAGGATGGCGCGGTAATCGACGCCAGCGTAGACCACGGCGCCGTGGGCCAGCAGGTGCTCGTACTCCTCCCGTTCCTCGATGGTGCAGTGGAATCGGTCCAGGTCGTTTTCGTCGCTGAACCTCTCCACCGCCTGCTCGGCCAGGTTGCCATACGGCATGGGGTGGCGCACCACAACTGGCCTGATCCCCTTTTCCATCAGCAGATCGCAGAAATAGCGGACAACCTGGCTCTTGCCGCAGCCGGTCCTGACAGCGCAAACCGAGACCACCGGACGCCGGCTCTTCAGCATGGTGGCGTTGGGGCCGATGAACCTGAAGTCGGCCCCGCAGGCCAGCACCCGGGAGGCTATGTGCATCAGCTCTTCATGAGAGATGTCGCTGTAGGCGAAGACCACCTGATCGACCCGGCGCCGGCGGACCAGGTCAGGGAGCTCCTCTTCCGGCCGGATCGGGATGCCGTGGGGGTAGAGCGGGCCGGCCAGGGAGGCTGGGTAACGGCGTTTCGAAATGTAGGGGATCTGTGCGGCAGTGAAGGCGATGACCCGATAGGCGGGGGTGTCGCGAAAGCAGCAGGCGAAGTTGTGGAAATCCCGGCCCGCTGCACCCATGATGACGACGCGCGCCGGTTTCATGCCAGTATCTCCGTCCCCGCCTTTCCTGCCACGGCCAAGGCGATGTCGTCCAGGTGGCAGATCACGGCCCGTTGTCCGCCGTTTTCCATGAAGGCTACACCAGCTTCAACCTTGGGTTCCATGGAGCCGGCCGGAAATTCTCCGTCAGCGAGCAATCGCTTGGCCTCGGCAACGGTGAGGCTTGCCAGGAAATGCTGGGACGCTGTGCCGAATCCGAGGGCAACCCCCGGCACATCGGTTGCGATGACCAGGATATCAACCTCCACCTCGGCCGCAAGGCAAGCGCTGGCCAGGTCCTTGTCGATGACCGCATCGACACCGTGGAAGGCGCGCCCCTCCCGGATCACCGGGATGCCGCCCCCCCCACAGCAGACGACTACGAAGTCCAGGGCCAGCAACTGCCGGATTTCTTCCTTCTCCACCACGGTCACCGGCCGGGGGGAGGCAACCACCCTTCGAAAACCTTTGGGGGTCGATACGGTCGGCCAGGGAAATGTGGCTGCTTGCTCCGCAGAGTAGACCGGACCGATCGGCTTGGTCGGCGCCTTAAAAGCCGGGTCGTGTTCGTCCACCACGATGTAGCTGATCAGGCTCACCAGATGTTTCCTGAGCCCGATCTCTTCCAGGGCGGTATCCAGAGTCGATTCGATCATGTAGCCAATCTGCCCCTGGGTCTGAGCCACCAGGATCTCCAGGGGCATGGCCGGCACCAGTGGCGAATTCTCCTGTTGCAGGAGCAGGTTCCCCACCTGGGGGCCGTTGCCATGGGTGATGATCAGGCGGTACGTTCGCGCCAGTTCGGCCAACTGCGCCATGGGACGCCGCAGGTTGGTGAACTGTTCGGTGGCCGTTCCCTGTTCGCCGGGTCGTACCAGGGCATTTCCCCCCAGCGCCACCAGCAGGATCTGTTTGTTGCAAACCGTTTTCATGGATGTCTCGCGGAATGATCGTGACGGTGTGCTGCCTGTAACAACCTTAGCATAGAGTTCACGCCGTTCAAGGGGAGAGAGCGTGACCGGGGGGAGGGGGACCGTCTGCGGATAAGAAATGCTCCAGATCGCACCCACGTTACAGAAAAGACAAAGGCAGCCGATCGGCTGCCTTTGTCTTTTCTGATGCTCTTATTATGAATTTTTCTCGCCGGTGACTAATACGGCCCTGTAACGGTGCCGTCCGCGTGTTCCGCGAAGACCTGATGACCAGGGCAGCATATTCTGTTGGCCTTATGGCATTCTTTCCTGGCCTCGTCTTCTGTACCGTGTTCGCTCATTGGAGAATTGCCGGGGATTCTGACGATGTATTTTACTATGGGATTTGACATGATATTTCCTTTCGTTGTGATTCGCTGGAGTAGGCGTAATTTCCGTCTGTATCTTTTCTCATTTTGCCCTGTGTCTAGCAGTATACTTTGTCCTGAAGGCCGATGTCCAGATTTGCCACCCTGCGGGAGGAGCGGCATTGTGACTACTTCCCGTGCAGACCCTGGTGGCCTGCACATGTTTAAGGCATACTCCCTCTCCCGGTAGTGCCTGGCCTTGCTAACTGTCAGTAATTATTGCTGAATAAACATGCATCGACTTGGCACGCACTATGTAAAAGAAACATCAGGATGTATCAGAATTTATTGTGCAGAGAAGGTTCTTCTGCACGCGGAGGTATGCCATGAAACAGATAGAAGCCGTCATAAACAGACTCAAACTTGAAGAGGTGCGGAACGCCCTTGATGAAATCGGTGTCGAGGATTTCATGGAAAGCGCCGTCATTAGCCACAGTCATCAGAAAGGGAAGGTAATGGTCTTTCGCGGCGCCAGGTTCGTGGCAAATCTTGTCGAGAAGGTAAAGCTCGAGATCATTACAGCGGATGATTCGGTGGGAAAGATCATCGAGGCCATCGGTTCAATTGCCAGAACCGAGCGAAAGGAAGATTGCCGGATTGCCATACGTCCTTATCTGGAAGCAATCTGAGTGGCTGAGGACTGTGCGTCTTTTATCCCTTGCTATTGGTCTTTTAAAACATTCCTGTTCTCATTGATATGAACAAGGGATCGGCTGAAAAGTTCGAGATAGAGCACAAATGGTTCGCCACCTATTTCGACATCAACTTTCTTGCCCCAGGTTTCTACCCACTTCGTGGCGCATTGACCGCGGGTATCAAAATCCAGGACTTTGGCGGGATCATATTCAATTTCAATTTTGGGTGCCCCGGAAGCGGTTTTTTTTCTGAGGTCACTTGCTAATATTTTTGTCATTTCAGCAGTTCCTTCCGTATGTGTTTGACGATTCCGCCCGGTCTCTCCGCCAGGGGCGACCACAATCTCATCGTCGTCGCCCAAGTGATGTACGGCAGTTTCTACTTATATGTAAAACACGGCGACTCAAAGCGGGAAAAAAGGGACATTCCTTGTTCGCTCACAGAAAATAAACAGTCCCTTTTTTCCTCTTTGGCAAAACTTGCCATGGTTTGGCCTAATTCTCCTCTCACGAGCTTTTGGGGCCGCATTACTGTTGCGGCAGACGAAGATGTACGACTTGCCCCTTCCGCCCCAAATTTCCCAATGACTTGCCAAGAAAGCTGATTTTGACACCGGCGGCATTCCCCACATCGATGATAAAAAACTCCCGGGCTTTGCGACTCAATTTATCTCCCGTCTTCAAGGTGACTTGGTAGGGAGGATTGCGGTCTTCAGTTATATTAAGCCAGGTATCTTCCGTTGCTTCAATAAGCAGATTAAGCTGGGTATTGCTTGGAGTTTGGGTTGTCTCTTTTGGAACGGCCATTGCCGGTGGCGGTGCCTGGGGGACACTGGCCACAGCCTCCAGAGGCCGCTCTTTCACGGCGGGGGCAGGTTTGGGAACGGCTTTCTTCTGCTCGTCAACGGTCACGTTGTGTTGAGTGATCCCAACGGGTTCTTTCTCATAAAAGAAGGCATACATGATAAAGGCGGTGGCAATAATCGCCACGGCAGGGACGGCGTACAAGAGATAACGCGTAAAGGGTTTGCGGTCAAAAGTGATCTGCGCTTTGACGACGTTAACTTCTTCCGGCACGACCAGTATTTCGTCCACATGGCGCTGATAATGGGCAAGGATGTTTCCCGGATCACTACCTATAGCATCCGCATAGATCTGGATGAATTTTTTTGCATAAGCGGGTGCAGGGAGGAGATGGAATTCGCCGTTCTCAATAGCATTCAGAATGGTGGCGCTGATCCTCGTTTTAAGGGAAATGTCCTCGATCGTCACTCCACGTTCTTCCCTGAGGGTTTTCAGGTCAGGCAGCTTCTTCAGGGGGGCAGGTCTTATCTCTTCTTCTTCGGCAAGTGTTTTATTTTCTTCTCTCATGTTCATAGCGTCCAAAATACCTTTGATGATAGCCACTTAGAATTGTGTGCACAAGTATGCAAGCACAAAACTATTCTGCTGTCCACAAATAATTTGAGGTGCACCAAAATCAATTGATATGCGGCAATATCAACTGTTCAATACCGGGCAGGAGGGGAGCCTCTCGGCTCCTGCCCCCTAAGAACCGGACTTGAAGCTTTCACTTCATCCGGCTCAGGCATTCTCAAAGGACGCCCCTGTCGGACGTCCCGGCTTTGTTACCTCGTTTTGCGGCGGTCAAGGCCAGATGCTCTCGGGCGCAGTAGCCCAAGAGGTATTTCGACTCTTTATCGTGTCTGCCTGTTGGTTTGGTCCGGCCCCAGAGAGGCCCCAAATATGGGAAGTGCCTCGCATTTTCACGTCCTGGCAATCCTGGTCAAATAAAGGCGTTCATGGCCTCGTCCAGGTCGCGCTCCAACTGGCCGGGGGCTGTGGTGGCATACTGGTCGACGATGCTCTTCAGCCAGAGAAACGTTACCTTGTCGGAAAGGTCGTCCAGTCTCCGGTAGATCCCTTTTCGCCGGCCGACCCTGAAAATCAGCCGTTCTTTGGCCGACAGGGCAAAGAACTTCGCAATTGTGGCCAGGAGCCTTTCCCGGTCCTGCGGAAAAGTGCCCTCTAGCTCTTCCAGCAGGTTGAGGATATGGTCGCTGACCAGCGTCGAACTAATCCCATCCAGCCCTGCGATCAGGCGGCCGATTTCCTCGACGATCGCCTCGTCCCCCAGCGGCTCGAACTGCCCGCCCGCCATCAGGTCGAACAAATCGGTCCCCTCGACAACGTGCAATGTCCGCAGCCGGATGAAGTCCGGGTTGATCCGGTTGAGCACCGCCGCCGTTTCCGCGGCATGTTCCCCTGCCCAGCGGCGCCCCCCAAGCCCCGGCATGACATAGACGCACAGGGATATGCCGGCCTCCCTGATTTTAAGTCCGCCGGCAACCTGTTCCGCCGCGGTCGTGCCTTTGCGCATGAACTTCAGCACCGTGTCGCAGCCGCTCTCCAGGCCGATGTGGATCCGGTTCAGACCTGCGTCATGCAGGGCCTTCAGCTCCTCTGGCGTCTTTGCCGCCGCCGTCCGGGAGCGGCAGTAGGAGGTGATCTGTCGTACCGAGGGGAAACTGTCGCGGATACAGGCCAGCAGCTCTATCAGTTCGGCGCGCTTCAGCACCATCGCATCCGCATCCTGCAGGAAAACCGATTCCGCCCCATGGTAGAGCCAGGCAGCGACCGAGCGGATGCTGTCCTCGCTGAACCGTCCTTCGGCGCAGAGCGTGTCCACCATGGCCTGGGTAATCCGGCCGGCGATGCCCGGCAGAGCGATATGTTCTCCAAACCGGTCGGCGATCCGCCGCGCAATCAGGATATCCTCTTTGATCTCATCGATAGCGCGGAGTTCGAACCGGCGATCGCGATAGGTATGACAAAAGACGCAGCGATTCCATGGACAATTCCGCGTCAGCCTGACCAGCAGGCTTTTCGCCTCGCTGGGTGGCCGTATCGGCCCTTTTTCCATTGTTTGCTTCATGATGCCGTCACCCGCTTTCCCGGCTGTCCCCCCAAGCTGTGGACCTTCCGTCCCCCCCGGCTCCTGTATATGTTTTGACATATCGGTTGCTTCGAAAAAGGCTTTGAAATATCGTACCATATCTGTACCATAGAAATCCGTTATCGGTGGCATGGCGGACTGAAGGAGGCAGTTGAACTATATGAGCAACGAAAAAACTTTTATCCGGGATGATGTTTTGGCTGAGATTCTGAAAAAAGCAAGGCGGGACAGAGAGTTCAAAAAGATGCTATTTGCTAATCCCCAAGAGGCGCTCGGCCAATTCGGTGTTGTCATTCCGATTGCTTCCGGTAAGAATTACTTGGAAACGGTGTATGCAGCTTTTGACCGGGCAGAGTTTTATCGCTGGTTTAACAAAGAAATCTTGAATGAATTCAGGGATGAAACCGTTACAATGGCCCCGGGGCCGTGTGTAACCGCTTCCGAACATGAAGATGTGGATTGGGACTTTGAGGTTACAAAATATACATCTAAATAGATTGAAGCATACATTATCAGTGGGCACTGCAGTGCCAGGGGGACATTCTATTATCTATTTCTCTATTGTAGATTTCAGGGAAAGTTTGCTTAGTTGTCTTTCTGAATGATTATTTCAGCAATCAATGATTTAATTTCTGGCAGCCTTTCCTCTGCAACTTTCCAAACGGTCTTAAGATCAACTCCCATGTAGTCGTGGATCAACACATCCCGCATGCCAGCCATCCTACTCTACGGGATTTCAAGATGTTTTTTGCGAAACGAGGCGGGGATATGTTTGGTGGCTTCGCCTAAAACTTCCAGCCTCCTGATCACCGCATTAACCGTCTTTTTATATGCATCCGTACGACAAATCGAACTCAAACCATGCTTGCACCTCATCCTCTTTCGCGTCATCCGGCGCGACGGAAGTTGCTGATTGCCCTGTCCCGGCATTTCAGCTACTATGCCGGAAAATTTTTTCACACATGCCAAGGAGAACTGATGGAAACATCACCGGAAACGCCCCAGGAGACGATCGGACTTGATCAGGCGCTGCAGTCACTGCACGAAGACATGGCCGATGCCAAACGTCAGTCGAAGTTTTACGATATCTTTCTCAACACGACCTTTTGCGTTCCTGCTCTTGATCAAAAAAAGCTCGACGGAGAAACAGCCGTTGAGGAAGAGCAGGTTCTCCCGCTGATCGTCGAATCGGAAGGGAACGATTACCTGATGCTTTTCGACACCGAAGAGCGCATGAAGAACTGGGCAGGAGCCGATGTCAAATGGGTTGAGGTTCCGGGATACGTGCTTGCAGCCACGGTCATGCCGCCGCTCCACATGGCACTCAACGTCGGCACCGACTACTCGAAACAGTTTCTTCCCGACGAGATCGCCTGGCTGCGGGAGGTTGTGGAGCGCTGCAACGAAGCCGCACCACCGCAGGAACAACCTAATCCATAGCTGTGTTCACGAAATAGCCGGTATGTTTACCGGCAGGCGAGGCAATAAAGGTATACGGTGCAGAATCAAACGACAAAGGCGGCCAATCGGCCGCCTTTTGAATTTTAAACAACGCTTTTGCCCCCGGCACTGCCAATCAGCCTGCGCGCCAGGTCCCGCTCTTCTTCGCTGCTGCTGATTTCACCATCGAGACGCGCATCCAGCAGACGCTTCATAATCGTGCTGAAGTGCGGTCCCGGCGCAAGTCCCAGTTCACGGAGAGAATTGCCGTCCAGTTCACGGCGGATGTGGCGCAGGCGGGTGATGTACAGTGAAACATGGCGCCGCACCTCTTCGTTGAGTGTCCTGGCCGCCAGGTACAGCAAAACCTCCAGCGGCAGCGTGTGAAAACTCTCGTAAATCTCGCTGTTGCGGACGTCTGAAGCCCGTTTGAGCCGGCGCTGCAAGGTGTCCAGTATGGCCAGTGCCCGCCGGCGGTGGCTGAAAACGTGCGTCACGATCCGGCCGGGTATTGTCAGCCGTTGGCAGGTTTCTTCGAACTCTTCATTTCTGAGGCGTTCGCAGAGCGCCAGGAAATATACCTGCCACTGTTCGCACAAGTCGTTCAGGTACAGCAACCGGAACCAGGTCAGCAGCCGGGACGATTCATTGATGGCCCGTTCGTTTTCCGGCGACAGCCTCAGGTTTGGATGGATGAACGGCAGCAGACCGAGCACTGCCATGCGTTGAACAGCGCCGAACGGCTCCCGCTCGTTCAGGATCTGGATCAGTTCGTTGAGCAAGCGCGTGCCGCCCACCTTGTCCACAACCTTCATGCGCACGGCGCTGCGGATCAGGTTTTCGGTGTGCGGAGCAATGCGGAATGCGAGGCGTTGCTCGAAACGGATGGCGCGGAAGACACGGGTAGGGTCTTCCACAAACGAGAGGTTGTGCAGCACCCGCACCGAACGCTGCTGGATATCATGCTGGCCGCCGAAGAAATCGGTTACAACGCCGAAGCGGTTGTTGTTGATGCAGAGTGCCAGGGTGTTGATGGTGAAATCGCGGCGGTAGAGATCGTGCCGTAGGGATGAGCGTTCCACCGTAGGGAGTACGCCGGGGGATTCGTAATACTCCAGCCGGGTGCTGGCCACATCCAGCTTGCTTCCGTCGGGGAGCACGACCACCGCAGTACCGAAGATGGGATGGCTGCGAACCCTGCCTCCCTGTGCGGCGGCAAACCGTTCGGCAAAGAAGATACCATCCCCCTCCACGGTCAGATCCAGATCCAGGTTTTCTACTCCCAGTATCAGGTCACGCACAAAACCGCCCACCGCGTATATCGGCAATCCCAGTTGATCGCCGGTCCTGCCCAGTTCGTGCAGCAGTTTGGTGGTGGCAGGCGGAAGCCGCCGGTTGATCAGGGTGGCGATGGAGCGGCTTTTGGGGCTGAGTTCCAGTGAATTCAGATCATAGAGCGCTTCCGGCTGTCCCCTGCGGCCGCCGTACATGTGCCGCAGCAGGTCGGTGCGTGTTACCGCGCCCGCGAGATGTTCGCCATCGAAGACCGGAACAAAGCGACGATTTTCCTCCACCAGGTATTCCTGAATGTCCGACAGCAGCGTGGCTGGAGTGGCGCGCATGAATTCGGTATGCATGAATTCGCCGACAGGAGAGTTTCCCAGGTCGTGATACAGCGCTTTTTCAACGGTTTTACGGGAGAGTATCCCGGCCATGCGTCCGTTGTCGATGACCGGCATGGCGTTGCAGTTGTAGCGCGTCAACAGGTCGCGTGCCTCGGCAATGGTGATATCGAGCGGCATGGTCTTGACCGGCGATGACATAATATCACCGGCCGTGACCTGCGGGGTCACCATCAGCCTCAGTAATTCATCCAGCCTCTTCAGCACCTGTTTGAGCGTCAGGTCGTGGACAGTGGCCGAAGCTGCCGTGGCATGGCCGCCGCCATGGAAGCGCCGCATGATTTCACCGACATTGACCTCTGGAATCCGGCTACGGGCCACCAGGTAGGTGCGGTTTTCCATGGCTACTGCCAGAAACAGGGCATCCAGGTTTTCCATGTCCCGAATCAGGTGGGCCAGGCCGGCAATGTCGGCAATGTAGCTGTCACTGGAAGCATGGGTGATGGAAATGTTCACGCCGTTAAAGTTGGTGGTTTTCAGGTTTTTCAGCAAGGTATTCAGCAACTCTACCTGCTGGGTGGTCAACTCCTGGGTGATAAAATCGGAAACCAGATTCAGCTGCGCTCCCTGTTCCAGCAGCCAGGCTCCGGCCTGGTAGTCGTCCGGCGTGGTAGGAACAAACAGCAGCCGCCCGGTGTCCTCGTGGATGCCGAGCATTACCAGGGTTGCCTCTTCGGCGCTGAGAGTAATGCCCTGTTCCCTCAACAGGCCGGTCATGATTGTTGATACGGCGCCACAGGGACGGATAATGCCGCCGGTCGGCCGGATACTGGTTTCCAGTGTCGGGTGGTGATCGTAGACAAGTACTTCCAGGCCGGGACGGCCGATGATCTCGGCAAAGCGCCCGATGCGCGACGCTTCCTGGCAATCGACGATAATCAGCCGGGTGATGGCATCCAGATCAATGTCTTTGGCGCGGGTCAGGGGGGGGAGGTAGCCGGGATGCTGGGTGATGAAGTCGCGCAGTCCTTTTTCCTGGGAACCGGGAAAGGATATCAATGCGCCGGGATAGAGCTTGCTGGCGGCCACCATGGAACCCAGGCAGTCGAAATCGGCATTTATGTGGGTGGTGATGACGTCCATTGTGCGCGGACTCCCGAAAAGCGCTGCTACTACTTGTTTTTTTGTCCCATGAAATGCATTAATAGTCCAGGGCGGAATGATGAAAACAGACAAAAAAAGGGAGTGTCGCCACTCCCTTTCAAAACCGGTTTATGTCTCGATTAATCGTCGAAATTCCCCTTCGGTCCCTTGTCGGAACCGATGGATTTTGCCCGTTCGATAATCTGTTCCCTGGTCCAGTGGGACGGGTCTTCAATCTGACGCGCCTTCGGTCCGACGTCATGTGAACCGGCCTTGAGGATTGCCGCAATGGCCAGCGGTGCGGTGTCCCGGGCATTGAAAACTTCGGTCATGATCTTGTAGGCGAAATCCTCGACTCTTTTGGCCATGCGCTCGCGGATTTCCCTGGGTTGCGCCAGGAGCTTGTTCTCGAAGGGAAGATTCAGGCTCTTGTAGTCCCCTTTTTTCCATCCCTTTGAGTCTGCGTACGCAACGAGCTCGGCCCACAACTCCTCTGACATCCCCTCGCCCTTAACCTTGATGAAGTTGCCGTTGGAATCCAGTTGGGCATTGCCATAGTCGTTGACTTCGAGTCCCCAGGAGATCATCTGCAGGGCTGTGGCAACATTGGCCTTGGTGGTGGCTGTCTTTTGGGCAATTTCGCACAGACGTTCGGAACTGTTGCCGGAGGTGCCGTGCTGGGCGCCGCTGATCCTGTAATCGGTGATAGCTGCGTGGATTTCGGCGGTCAGTCCGACCTGAATGCCGGCGTCGCTGGCTTCAAGGCCGTGGGTGGTGCCGTTGTTGAGGGCGATCCAGTCGGGGAAAATTTCATGGGCATTGAGTCCCTGGATCAGAAACCTGGCCTCGGGAACGGTTGAGAGTCCCTCCTTGCCCTTGATTTCACCCACCTCGGTTTCAAGTCCGGCCCAGCGGGGAATGAACGGATTGATCTCCAGGTTGGCCAGCAGGTTCTGGTCATCGGGAAGATGGGAGGCGTCGATGGCGATGGAGGTGATTCCCGCCTCGAACATGGATGGAACTTCTACTTTGGCGCTGGCCAGATCAGCGTCGCTCTTGATGCCGTAGTGGTCGGCATGGATGGCAACCGGGATGGTGATCCCCATTTCGTTGCAGAGTGCGTCAACGACGCGAGCCATGTTCCAGTAGTTGACCGCGCAGTAGGCTGTCCGGCCACCCTCGGATTTGGCGATTTCGATGATAACGGCAGCGTTGGCGCGCTGGGCGGCATTGAGCACGCCACGGATGACAAAGTAATTGCGGCCGTTGGCGGCAAGCGCAATCGACTTTCCCTTGGCGAGCATGGCCCTGTCGATGACCTTGCCGCTGACGATCAGCGCCTTGGAGTTGGGAAAGA